>Ga0163144_10000498_pt1 | contig 91270 bp, 60 predicted proteins | sample OliLak19BULKMAT1_FD_123175 | JGI IMG/M metagenome (GOLD analysis project Ga0163144, IMG submission 123175) | Freshwater microbial mat bacterial communities from Lake Vanda, McMurdo Dry Valleys, Antarctica - Oligotrophic Lake LV.19.BULKMAT1 | ecosystem: Environmental > Aquatic > Freshwater >...
AGCGCATCTCGTCTGAGAGCGGCGTGCCGTTCTTGCGATGTTCGGCGATGGCGGCTTCGAGCTGGCGGAGCGAGATCTTGCGCAAGGCCATCGACTTCAGGTCGCCGGGCACCGGCTGAAAGGCTTGCATCCGCGCGCGGCGGAGGTCGCCCGCCTGATCCGGGGTGACGCGGGCGATCACGCCCTGCGCGTCGATCGACACGCCACCGACCTGTTGTTGCACGGCGAACTGCGCGAAAGCCCGGGGGCTCGACGCCAGCGTGCCGAAGGCAACCATAGCCACCAGCAACCCGATGCGCGTCCCACGACCGCTGCCAAGCGAAAGCGACATAGCAAAGTTTCCCGAAATAAGGGGACCAAGGGCGAACTGCAAATGCCCCGACGTTGGCACACGAGCAGGCGGTGTTTCCACCCCTGTCGGCGCGCAAGCGAGCGCGTCGTAAACCTCGAAATGCCTAAACCCTAGGATAATTCAGGTCCGGGCAAGTGGCAAGCAAATTGGGCAATCGAAGCAAGCTGTGTGGCGGGCAGTAAACGGGGGAAACGCGGTGGGAAATGGCCTTTGATTCCCTTTCCCGGCGTTCGCAGCGAACCCCGGCCGCCACGGTCGCCAGCGGAAATGGCCCGCTCACAGAGAGCCGGCGTGATGGGCGCGGGTCGACATCGGCGTCGAATTGAATGGAGGTCAGGCGGCTTGCTAGCAGGGACTCGCACAGGTGTCCTTGGCGGACCGGCAGGTCGAATCACTGATCGATATCCGACCAGGGGCGCCGTTAAGGATGCCGCGATCGGCAAAGCTCGCGTAATCGTTAAAGTCATCCATCCAGCCGGGCCGATGCTATCAATCGACGACTCCGCATGGCCGACGTGCCCGATTTTGGACGGCGGATCCACAGGGCCATTTTCCAGCAACCCGTGCGAACGGCAAACGTGCAACGAGCCCGGCAACACTCGCGTTATCGCGTCGCCTATGTGGGGCTTGCGCTGTGTCTTGTCGCGCTGTCGGCAGGCTGCAGCCGCCTGAAGTACCGGCTGATGGCCGACAAGGAAGTTCACTACCTGGTTGCGCAAAAGTCGAATGATCCGCGCTGGGAATATCCCAGCTACACGATCGGCATGGATCCGCGCAGCCGGTACTTCGACCCGACCGATGCCGACAATCCGCCGATGCCTTACGATGACCCGGCGTCGCACCGTTACATGCATTGCATCGCCGGTAAAAAGGCGTACCCCTGTTGGCACATGGGCGGAGACTGGTACTACCTGGAGAATCCGACCTGGAAGGACCTGTTGGGCCAGTACAACGAAATGACCGACGACGGGGCCATCAAGCTCTCGATGAACGGCGCCGTGTGCCTGGCGCAGGTCCACTCGTCGGACTATCGCTCGCAGATCGAAACCATCTATCTGTCGGCCCTCGACGTCAGCACCGAGCGCTTCCGGTTTGACGTGCAGTTCTTCGGCAATTCGGACACGATCTTTACCCACCTGGGCGCCGCACGCTCGGGCACCGGCATGGAGAGCAACACGCTCACCCAGGGCGTACTCGCGCCCGACACCAGCGCCCGACTGGAAAAGCGATTCTCCACCGGCGGCGAGATGGTCGTGGGCTTTGCCAACAACGTGGTCTGGCAGTTCGCAGGCCCCAACACCAACGTCACCACGTCGCTGATCAACCTGAGCTTTGTGCAACCGCTGCTCAAGGGGGGCGGTCGCGTCGTCGCGTTGGAGCAATTAACGATCGTCGAGCGGGCCCTGTTGGCCAACGTCCGCGCCTTCGAGCGCTACCGCCAGGGCTTTTACACGGCCATGACCGTGGGCAACGGCATCGCGGGCAACGTGCAAGGTCCCCAGCGCCGGGGCGGTTTCTTTGGCGGCACCGGTCTGACCGGCTTTAGCGGTCAGGGCGCCGGCGGCCAGGGCGGCGTCGGTTCGCAGCAGTTCGGCATCAGCGCCACCAACTTTGGCGGCGGCGGTGGCGGCGGCGGCGGCATCGGTTTCGTCAGCGGCAGCGCGGGCGGCGTCGGCGGTTTCGTCGGACTGTTGCAGCAGGTGCAGCAAGTTCGCAACGCTCAGGCCAATCTCGACGCCCAGTTGCGCACCCTCGGCCTGCTGGAATCCAACCTCAACGCGGGCCTGATCGACATCGTTCAGGTTGACCAGTTTCGTCAGAACATCGAGTCGGCCCGAGCCAACCTGCTGGGGGCCCAGGTCGGTTATGAGGCCCAGCTCGACTTGTTTAAGGCTCAATTGCTGGCCATGCCGCCAGACGTGAAGGTGGAGATCGACGACTCGATGCTCCAGCAATTCCAGTATCTCGACCCCAAAACTACCCGCGTGCAGCACCTGGTAGACGACTTCGTGGACGTGATCGGCGAGTTGCCCGCCGAGCCCACAGCGGCCGACGTGGCCAATGGCTTGCAGGTCATCATTCGGCTGCGCGGCCAGGTCGGTGAGGAATTTGCCCGCGCCCAGGACGACCTGACGGCGTTGGAAAACAAAATTCCCGAGCGCAAGCAGACGATGACCGCCAAGGATGTCGTTGTGTTTGACGAGGACGTGTCCAAGCTGCGGCAGAGCCTGGCCGAGGTCAGCAGCCGGTTCAACAACACCGAGGGCGTGCTGGCCAGCATCCGCGAACGGATCGGCCAGGAGACTCCCGGCAGACTCACCGACGAAATCGTGGCCTTGGCAACCGGTCTGTCGGGCATGTGCCAAGAGCTGCTATTGGTCAAAGCTCGAGCCCGGTTGGAAGCGGTGACCGTGCCCCGCATCAAAATGACCTCGGCGAAGGCGCTCGATATTGCAAGGGCCAATCGCCTGGACTGGATGAACAATCGCGCGGCCCTGGTCGACCAGTGGCGGCTGATCGCTTTCAATGCCAATGCTCTGCGAACCGGCCTGGACCTGTTTGCCAATGGCGGCCTGGGCAACGTGGGCAACAACCCTGTGGCCTTCAACGGCCAGAACGGCGCACTGCAGGTCGGCCTGCGGTTCGACGCCCCCTTCACTCGCCGCTTGGAACGGAACAACTACCGGTCGGTGCTGATCCAGTACCAGTTCCAGCGCCGGCAGCTTTACACGTACCAGGACGGCGTTAACTTCACCCTGCGGAATCTGCTGCGAACGCTCGACCAGTTGGAGATCAACCTCGAGATTCAACGCCGGGCCATGGTGATCGCCATTCGCCGCGTGGACAAGACTCGCGAGGACCTGAGCAAGCCCCCGGCGCCAGTACTGCCGGGCCAGCAGGTCGAAACGCTGGGTCCCACCGCCGCCCAAAACCTGATCTTCGCGCTCAATGACCTGTTGTCATCGCAAAACGTGTTCATGAGCGTGATCCTCAACCACTACGAAAACCGGATGCTCCTTTATCGCGAATTGGGCATCATGGAACTGGACGATTGCGGCATTTGGATTGACCGGCCGATCAACGACGCCGATTGGCTCTCGGAAGATCAGTGTCCGATGCCGCCCGCCGTGCCCGAGGATTGGATCAAGGACGCCGGGATGACCGACGAGGAAGTGCAGGCCTATGCGGCGCGGCGTGCCGCCCAGGGCGAGCGCGATCCATCGGCGACGTTCATCGAGATCCCCCCGGTTCTGGCCGAGCGGCAGGGCAAGGATGTGCCGGCTGCTGCGGACCGTCCGATGGCGGGGCCCGTTTCCAGTGCACCTCGTCCCGCGGCCCGCGTGGGTCGAACGGCGCCTCGTCTGATGCCCACGGCCGAGGCCGAACCGATGGCCGACGAGTCCGCGACCTGGCGACCTGCGGCGGCGAGCACGACCTCCGCGCGTGGGGAGGAATCGCTGGCAACACCGGAGCGACCCAAAGGGGTCGAATCGGGACCGATTTTGCGCCGCTAAAAGTTTGGGCCACGCCGACTTGCGCGGCGGACGGATCCGACTTGAATTCAAGCGGCCAACAGGTGAGAATGAACCGGCGGAGTCGTGTGGCCACGCCAGTCGGCCCACCCTACCGGAATCCGCGTCCCGCCACTGTCGGTCCGCCTCAGCCGCGCACTCCCGACCAGGAACCACCGATGGCCATTCCCACCACGGAAGACCAGCAGCGTAACGCCGAAAAATTCTCGGCCGTCTTGCAAGTCAAGCCGCGGAGCACCGCGGCCGAGACCCCGCAAAAACGCCGCCGTCGTTTGCCGCGCTGGCTGGTGATGTCGGTCGTCGCCGCCACGATCCTTACCTTGGGCGTGGCCGCCGCCATGAAGACCTCGCTGCTCACGCCGGAATCGGGCGGGCGGCAGGTTTTGACCGAGAAGGTGCACCGGGCCGACCTGATCGTTTCGATCACCGAAGACGGCAACATTGAAAGCGCCCAGAACATCGACGTGAAGTGCGAGGTCAAAGGCGGCAGCACGATCCTCTGGATCATCCGCGACGGCACACAGGTCAAGAAGGGCGAAGAGCTGGTGCGGCTCGACAGCGCAACGATCGAGGACCAGGTCAACGCCCAGAAGATTCTCTTCGAGAAAGCCAAGGCGGCGATGATCGACGCCGAGAAGCTCTATGAGTCGGCCAAGATCTCGGTGCAGGAATATAAAGAAGGCACCTATCTGCAAACGCTGCAGGACCTGGAAGCCAAAGCCTTCGTGGCCAAGGAGAATCTAGAAAGCGCCCGCAACTCGCTGCAGCACACCGTCAAGATGCACCGCAAGGGTTACGTCACCGACTTGCAGCGAGACGCGCAGGCGTTTGCGGTGCAACGTTCGGAGCTGGACCTGAAAGTAGCCCAGACGGCGCGCGACGTTTTGGAAAAATTCACCCGGGCCAAGACGCTCGTCGGATTGGAAAGCGCCCGCGATTCGGCCGAAGCCAAGATGGCCTCTGAGCGAGCAGCCTTTGAACTGGAACAGGCCCGGCTCGAGCGCTTGCAAGAGCAACTGGACAAATGCGTGATCCTGGCGCCCGACAACGGCATGGTGGTATACGCCAACGACTCGGAAGCGTCGCGGCGGGGCAACAGCCAGTCCGCGATGGTGGAGGAGGGAGCCCTGATCCGCGAGCGGCAAAATATTCTTCGGCTCCCCGACTTGAACCAGATGCAAGTCAAATGCACGGTGCACGAGTCCAAGGTCGACAGCCTGCAGCGTGGCATGCGGGCGCGCGTTCGCATCCAGGCCCAAGACTTCCAGGGCACGGTCACATCCGTCTCAAATCAGGCGGAGCCCAGCAACTGGTTCTCAGGAACGGTCAAGGAATATGGCACGGTGGTCAGCATCGACAGCGACCCCCAGGGACTGCGACCCGGTATGACCGCGGCGGTCGAGATTCTGGTCGCCCACATGAAGGACGTGCTCAGCGTGCCCGTGCAGGCCGTAGTGGAGCGCGGCGGCAAGTTCTATTGCTGGGTCGCCGCGTCAACCGGCTACGAGAAGCGGCCGGTGCTGCTGGGCGTGGCCAACAACACCCGCATCGAAATCAAGGACGGTCTGGCCGAGGGGGACACGGTGCTGTTGAATCCGCGGGCCGTGGTCGAAGAGGCTCGCCAGGACGTGCGCGAAGAAGAGACCGTGGACGTCGGCAAAAAGTTTGGCGGCAGCAAGCCCAAGTCGATGCCCAACATTGGCAATGCCCCGGCAGGGGGCGGCAATGCTGCCGGCGGAAGTGGGGCCGAGGGCAAGCAGAAGGGTGGCCGCGGGAATGTTGACGTGATGTCGTTCGACAAGGACGGCGACAAGAAGGTCAGCAAGGACGAAGCGCCCGAGCAGATGAAGAGCTTCTTCGATCGCATCGACTCAAATTCCGACGGCTTCATTGACGTCAAGGAAGCCGCAGAAGCGAAACGCCGGGCCCAGCAACGGCAGCAAGGCGGCGAAGGTCCGCCGGGTGGCGCCGAAAAAGGTGGCGCTGACAAGGGCGCCGGCGCGACGGCTGGCGGGCAGTAGCCTTGGCGGAAAGCAAATTTAACAGTGCGGCGGCCCGCGCGACCGTCGCCTGGCAACCTCGCTCGGGTTATCGCCCGACGCGTGCAGCGTGAGAGAGGCGGCGGGCCTTGAGCACAAAATTCTGGCAGACTTTGCGGCTGGGGCTCAAGAGCCTGTTGCTGCATAAGCTGCGCTCCGGCCTGGCCATCTTGGGCATCTTCATCGGCGTCACGGCAGTGATCTGGCTGGTCGCGATGGGTGAAGGCGTCAGCTACCAGGCTCAGCAACAGATCAAGGATCTGGGCGCCAACAACATCATCATTCGCAGTGCCAAGCCGCCGGCCGACGTGACCCGCGGCGGCGGTTTTGTGATGGCCTACGGCCTGATGCGCGACGACTACGACCGCATCGTTGCCAACGTGCCCACGCTCTCGCAGGCGGTGCCAATGCGCGAGATCCACAAGGAAGCCCGCTTTCTTGACAAGGTGACCGACGCGCGGATCGTGGGCTGCACGGCTAAGTACCTGGACATGAACAACCTCAGGGTTGCTCGCGGCCGGTTCTTGACCGACAAAGACCTGGAGCGGGCCGACAACGTGGCGGTCATTGGCGACGAAACCGCCAAAGCCCTGTTTCCTTACGAGGACCCGATCGGCGAGTACGTCCAGATCGACAAGGAGTTTTATGTCATCGTCGGCCAGACCGAGAGCAAGACCGCCTCGGCCGGCATCGGCGGCAGCCTGTCGGCGCAAGACTACAACTACGACGTTTATATCCCGCTCTCCACGCTGCGTTGGCGCATCGGCGACATGGTCATCACCAGTCGGGCCGGCAGCCGCGAGGGCGAGCAGGTCGAGCTCAGCCAGATCACGGTGACCGTGCGCAGTCTGGACGACGTCGACGAAACGGCCGACATCGTCAAGACCCTGCTGGAGCGGTTTCACACCACGGTGGACTACGCCATCGTTGTGCCCAAGGAATTGTTGCAGCAGGCCCAGGTGCTGCAAATGATGTTCAACCTGCTGTTGGTCCTGATCGCGGGCATCGCGCTGCTGGTCGGCGGCATCGGGATCATGAATATCATGCTGGCCACGGTGACCGAGCGGACCCGCGAGATCGGCATCCGCCGCGCGCTGGGCGCCAAGCAGAAGGACATTGTCTCGCAGTTTCTCAGCGAGACGATTGTGCTCTCGGCAACCGGCGGGGCGCTGGGCGTGTTTTTTGGATTTCTCTGCTACCCGGCCATCGTCGGCACCCGGGCCCTGATGCGGAGCCTATTTCCTGATATCATCGCCGCGCTGCCTTCGAACATTCAAGAACTGGAGCCGCGGATCGCTCCCTGGTCGATCATCGCGGCCTTTATGATTTCGGTGGGCGTGGGCGTGATCTTCGGACTTTACCCGGCCCAGCGCGCCGCGCGCATGGACCCCATCGAGGCGCTGCGACACGAATGAACTTCGCCTCGACCCCCACTCGCGATGCCGCGACCACAAAAATGGCCGCCCGCATCATCGACGTCCACAAAGACTACGTCCTCAAAGGCGGCATCACGGTCCGCGCGCTGCGGGGCGTCTCCATTGATTTTCCCGAGGGTGACTTCGTGGCCATCATGGGCACCTCTGGCTCGGGGAAAAGCACGCTCTTAAACGTGCTCGGTTGCCTCGACCGTGCCTCGCGCGGGCAATATGTCCTGGGCGGTCAGGACGTCTCGCAGATGAGCGACGACGAGCTGTCAGACATCCGCAGCCGATATCTGGGGTTCATTTTTCAATCCTACAACCTGATCGCGCAATTGACCGTGGTCGAAAACATTGAGCTGCCGCTGTACTACCAGGGCGACATCTCGCGCGAGGCTCGCAACCGCTGCATCGAGATGGCCAACATGGTCGGCCTGAGCGATCGACTTGACCATCGCCCCTTTCAGCTTTCTGGCGGTCAGCAGCAGCGCGTGGCCATCGCCCGCGCGCTGGTCAACGATCCGCACGTGATCCTGGCCGACGAGCCGACGGGCAACCTCGACTCGGCGACCGGTGAAGAGATCATGCAGATGCTCGAGACGCTCAACGCGGCCGGCAAGACCATCATCATGGTCACCCACGAGTCGGACATCGCCGCCCGGGCCCACCGCACCTTGCGTATGCGAGACGGCGTGCTGGAATCGCACACGCCCAACGGCGCGCTGAGCTAAGCGACCTGGCAATCCAGCGCTAAGCAACCTGGCAATCCAGCGCTGAGCGATCTCAAATGCCCGCCCGTTTTCTCAGGCCAGGGCCGCCCGCACCGCTTCGCGAGTTTTTTCCAGGCCGGTTCGCGCCACCAACAGCGCGTCCTGGTTCCAATACTCGCGGTTGAAGACTTCTAGCGAAAGCATGCCGCGAAAACCGATCTGCTTGAGCGTGCGAAACAGCATGCCCAGCGGGGCCACGCCGTCTCCGGGAAAGATCCGCTGCGCGTCGGTGATTTCCTTCCGTTCCGGCTTGGCAGGGTAGTCGTTGATGTGAAACACACCCAGACCCTGACCCGAGAGCAACCGCAGGCTCTCATAGTCCGATCCGCCTTTGTAGAGGTGGTACGAGTCGGCCAGGATGCAGGCCTTGGGATGGTTGGTCTGAATCGCCACGTAGGCTACCTCGCTCAAGCGGCTGAGCACCCGGGCAAAGCCCCACAACTCGAGCTGCGGCACGACGCCGTGCTGGTCGCCCAGCTCGAGCAACACCCGATAGCGGCGGGCGATGGTGTCCAGGTCGAGCTTGTCTTTTTCAGAGACGCCCGCCGGCGGCGCCGCCAGTCGGGTAGCGCCGATCTGGTTGCACATTTCCATGATCCGCCGCGCTTCGTCCAGACCTTTTGCCCGCCGCTCGTCGTCGTCGACGACCCATTCGGCGAAACCGATCAGGCCCTCAACGCTTAGCCCCTGGTCGGTGGTGCGTTTGCGCAGGTCGGCCAGCGTGCCGCCGGATTGCACGTGCTGGTCGACCTCGTTGACCCAGGGTTCGATGCCCCGGTATCCGGCCCGCGCGGCGATGTCGATTTCAGCGGTCAGCGGCAGCTTCTGGCCACGGATCGTGCTGGTGTTGAGGCAATAGCCAAATGGCTCGCGCTGGTCGACTTCTGGCTCGGTCGCTGCCAGCGTCGACGAGCCCAACAGCGTGGCCGCGCTCGCGGCAGCGATCGATTCTCCGAGCATCGTGCGTCGTGTGGTTTGAGAAGGCATGCGTGCAGTGAGCCAGCGCTGTGAGGCGAGCCGGGCTAGTCAGGTGCTGGAATGGGTTTCAGGAGGGACGGCAGGCGGCACATTACAACACGTCGTCCACGTCCACGTCAAACGCGTCACCGCTGATTTCAAACCGCGGTTCGCCTTCGGTCGACATGCCGGGCCGCACGGGCGGGTCCTCGCTTTGCCAGGCCACCACAAAGTGCAGCGTCTCATCGCGGCGCTCTTGCGACTCAGTGGCCGTGACGTGCTTGTCGATCAGCTTCCAGCCCAGCTGCAAGTGCTCGTTTACTTCGTCCGGGTCGGTGAGAATCAGCACTTGCCGGGTGTCCTCAATCCGTCGGACCGAGGCCAGCACGTAGCGGACCATGGCCGGCTGGTCGTCGGTCGCGGCCACGACATATTGATTGATCAGGGTCCAGCCGAACCGCAAATAGTGGTTCGCCGTTTCGTGGCTGACCGTCTCCATCACTCGCCGCGCGCCTTCGAGGTTCATGGAAATATCGTAACCCGGCGCGAGGCCGGTCAACAACCTTCCGGCGACGGCGAATCGAGCGTCACCCGTTGCCAGAAGGTCAGCCAGGCTGATAATGAACCGCCGTTCGATGGGGGCGCGGGTCGATTTGCCGCGCCCCTTTTGCCGATGATTCCGAGTTCCGCCATGCCCTTATCCTCGCAGACATTGGCCTCGCTCACGGCCTACGACTTTCTCAGTCCCGCGCGGATCGTTTTCGGTTGGGGACGCTGGCGCGAGGTCGCCGCGCTGGCCGCGCCCTTGGGTCGCCGGGCCTTCATCGTGCCTGGGTCGCGGACGCTGGCGGCCAACGGCACGCTCGACGAGTTGGCCGAACTGCTCGCGCGCGCCGGGGTCGAGGCCGTGTCCCTGGCTTCCATCCAGCACGAGCCCTGCGTGGCCGACGTCGATGCGGCCGCCGCCGCCCTTCGCGCCCAAGGCGCCGGGCCGGGCGACCTGGTGCTGGCCATCGGCGGCGGGTCGGCGCTGGACCTGGGCAAAGCCGTCGCGGCCCTGGCGACCAACACCGAGGGGCAGTCCGTGCGGGACTACCTGGAAGGAGTCGGCCGTGGATTGCAAATCAAATCGCCGCCACTGCCGCTGATGGCAGTGCCGACCACCGCGGGTACCGGGAGCGAGGCGACCAAGAATGCGGTCATCTCGTCGTACGATCCACCCTTTAAGAAGAGCCTGCGCGCGGACCTGATGATGCCGCGCGTGGTGCTCGTTGATCCGCAATTGACCGTCTCGATCCCGCCGTCGACCACGGCTCACACCGGCCTAGATGCAATCACGCAATTGATCGAGAGCTACCTCTCGCGCAAGGCCAAACCCCTGCCGCAGACCCTGGCCGTGGCTGGTCTGCGGCTCGCGCTGCCGGCTATTACCGAGGCTGTGACCGACGGCACGTCGCGCCCGGCTCGCGAGGCGATGAGCCAGGCCGCCTTGCTGTCCGGGATGGCGCTGGCGAACTCCGGGTTGGGCATGGCCCACGGCGTCGCCGCGGCGCTGGGTATTCACCACAAGATCGCCCATGGCCTGGCCTGCGCGATCATGTTGCCGGTGGCCCTGGCGGTGAACCGCAGCGTCTGCGAGCCTGCAATGGCGGCGCTGGCGCGCGAGGTCGGCCTGGCCGAGCGCTCGACCGATGATGCCAAGGCCGCCGAGGCGCTGATCGCGCGCATCGACGACATCTGCCGGCAGCTCGACGTGCCGACAAAACTATCGACCTTGGGCGTCAAGGCCGCTGACCTGGCGCCCCTGGTGCACGACGCGCGCGGCAACAGCATGGACGGCAATCCCCGCTCGCTCAACGATGACGAGCTTGGCCAGATTCTTGCGGAGCGCCTGTGATTCTCGTCGCCGGATTGACCCCCGCCTGGCAGCAGATCATGCGGTTTGACGCTTTTCGTCCCGGTGAGGTCAACCGGGCTCGCGAGGTGCACTGGTGTGCCTCGGGCAAGGTCTTGAACGTGGGGATCGCACTGGCACAGCTGGGCGCGCGGAGCCTGACCTTGGCCCCTGTGGGTGGATCCGCGGCCGCCGCGATCGAGCGCGAGTTTGCCGCGCTGAAAGTCGATCGTCGCTGGATCGACGTCGCCGCGCCCACGCGCGTCTGCACGACCATCCTCGACGCCGGCGCCAGCCGCACCACGGAGCTGGTCGAAAATGCCGGCGCGCTCACCGAGGCGGACCGCTGCCGGTTTGCCGATGCATTTACGGCGGAGTCCGCGGCGGCCTCGCTGGTCGTTCTTACCGGCTCGCTGCCCTCGGGCACCCGTTCGAGTTGGTATCGCGAACTTGCAGAAAACGCGACCTGTCCCATCGTCGCCGACGTTCGCGGAGCGGAGCTTGTCGCGCTGTTGCCATTGAGGCCGCTGGTCGTAAAGCCCAACCGCGAAGAGCTGGCCTGGACGGTCGGCCGCAGCTTGACGGAGGACCAGGACCTGCACGCAGCGATGCGCGAGATCAACGAATCTGGCGCAGGCTGGGTTGTAGTTAGTGACGGCGCGCGAGCAGTTTGGGTCCGCGGGGCTGGAAGGTTGTACCGTTATGAGCCGCCGCCGGTCGAGGTCGTCAACCCGATCGGGGCCGGCGATTGTCTGGCCGCGGGACTGGCTTGGGGTTTGCAACTTGGGTTGGACGTGCCGAGGGCAGTGGCGCTCGGCATGGCCGCTTCGGCAGAGAATGTCCGGCAATTATTGCCTGCCCGGCTCGACCCGGTGCTGGTCGAGCGGCGTCAGGCCGAAGTGCGCAATGATCTTGTCGAAATGGAATATGGCAGCTGAGGAATGGCATTTCCTGGGGGGGATGCGCTGGCCAATCCGAAACTAGTTAACATAGGATGAACCCCCTTGAAGTAGGAGAAGTAGAATTCCTTAAATGGCCGATCCAACCATGACACCGCTGAGCAACGCGCCGGGCCGACCCGCTCAGCCGGCCGTGGCGATTCCCCCGCGTCCCGAAGCCGCCGCGGGCTCGCGCGATCGCGCCATCTCGCAGGGCATTGTTGATTCGCTAGTCGTCGGCGTGATGCAAATCGCGGCGGACGGACAGGTCACGTTCGCCAACGCGTTTGGGCAGGAGCTGATCCGGGCGGCGGGACTTGGCAGCCAGATTGCGCTCGAGGAATTTGGCCCGACGACGTTTTGGCCGGACGGTTCGGTCTGCCCGGTCGAGGACTACCCGGCCATCAAGTGCCTCTCGACCGGAGAGCAGCAAGGCCCGACCACACTGGGCGTGCGCTCGATCGGGGGCGACATCATCTGGCTCACGATTTCGGCGACTCCCATCGTGGACTCGCATAGTGGACGGCTGCAAGGCGCCATTGCCACGTTTATCGACATCAGCCATTCAAAGCAGGTCGAAGAATCGCTGCGTCAAAGCGAGGACCGCTATCGGCAACTGGTCGAGGGAGCGCCAGACGCCATTCTGGTGCACCGCGATTTGAACATCGTGTACTGCAACGCCGCGGCGGTGCGGCTGTGGGGCGGTGATACCCAGGAGCAGTTCCTTGGCCGCAGCATCCTGGAGTTCGTCCACCCCAGGTTCCGCGAACTGGTCAAGCGGCGCGTCAGCGACGTGCGCTCGGGCACCACAGTGCCGTTGATGGACCAGGTGCATCTGCGCGTCGACGGCAAGCCACTGCGCGTCGAGGTGACCGGCATGCCCTGCGTCTATGACGGGCAGGCGAGCGTGCAGGCGATCCTGCGCGACGTCACCGAGCGGCGTCGGGTCGAGCGGCAGGTCCGCCGTCAGCGCGAGATCCTGCGGAAATTCTTCGATAGGATTCCGGTCCTGGTCGGCATCTTCAGTCGCGAAGGCGCGGTTAAGCGGGTCAATCGCGAATGGACGCGCGTGCTTGGCTTGGGGCGCGAGCTCTCGGCGGATCAGATGCTGGACCGCTGTTATCCCGATCCCGAACAACGCCGCGCGGCGGCTGAGTATTTTCGCGAAGCGCGGCCGGGTTGGAAAGATTTTCGCGTGCTCGTGCGCGACGGCCGCACGCTCGATATTTCCTGGGCCAATATCGTGCTTTCCAATGGCACGCGGATCGGCATTGGCCAGGACGTCACCGACCGCAAACGGGCAGAGGCGATTTTGCGGCACAATCAGTCCGAACTGGAGAAAAGGGTCAGCGAGCGGACGCAGGAGCTCGTCGAAGCCAACGAACAACTCCGCGGCGAAATCACCGTGCGCCGCCAGACCGAGGCCAAGCTGCACGAGAAGCAGGGCATTCTCGAGCAAATGCTCAGCACGCACGAACACTATCGCCAGATCGTGGCCTACGAAATTCACGACACGTTCGTGCAGGACGTCATCGGCGCGCTGATGTACCTCGACCTGTTCCACGACACGCACCACGAGGTCGGCGAGACCGGCTTGGAACCGATCGATAAGTCGCGCGGGCTGTTGCGCGAGGCGGTCAGCGCCGCGCGGCGGATGATCAGCGGCCTGCGACCACCGATCATCGACGAACAGGGAGTCGTGGCGGCCCTGGAGTACCTGGCCGGCGAAATGACGGCCCGCGGCATCGAGGTCTCGCTGGAGCACGACGTCCAGATCGGCCGCCTGGCGCCCATGGTCGAGGCCGCCATCTTTCGCATCGTGCAGGAGGCGCTGAACAACGTTGAGCGCCACAGCCACACGAAATACGCGCGCGTCTCGCTCGTCCAGCAGGGCGATCAGCTACAGCTCAAGATCGCGGACTTTGGCGCCGGCTTCGACCCCCAGGCCGTCGGCGCGGGCCATTTTGGCTTGAGCGGAATGGCGGAGCGCACACGCCTGTTTGGCGGGAACATGACCATCGAAAGCGCCCCCGGCAAGGGGACCGAGATCACGGTTGACATCCCTCTGACCGAGACGCTCACCAATCTCGCCCCGGGTCTGTCTTAGCACCACTCCCGGGCGACCCGAGTGGCATCAAAGTGCGGCAAATCCCGCGATTGCTTGCGTTTTTGCCCCGACCGGCTTAAAGTAAAGCCTGGGTAAGTGAGGCACCTGGGTTGACTATGATGCCTCAGCACTCGATCGCGAGGCATCCTATGGTTAGCAAGCAATTCGCGGCTGGTCCGCACCTGTTGATGGCCGCGGTGATCGTGGCTAGTTGCTCGGCGCTGTTTGCCGCGCAGGCTGCCAACGGCGTGGGCGCACCGGCCGACGGCGTGAACGACGCGCCACCGGTGCTCAGCGCGCCGACCTTGCCGGTGCCTGCGGGCTCCAACCTGACGCAGCAGCAGATGCAGTCGATCATGCAGTATCGCTACTTGCAGTCGCGCGGTCGCGGCGGGGTGCGCACTGGCTATCCGCAGTTCGTCCCCTTTGGGCAGCCGGGAATGGGCATGTTTCCCGATGGCGGGGGAATGGCCGCACCTGAGGAACAACCTGCGACCACGCGTAAGAGCTCGACCCAAAAGCGGATCGAAGCCAAGAAGGCAGCCGAGGAAAAGAAGCGCGCGACCCGCGACGCACAAAAGGCCAAGGCCAAAAAGAAGAAGGCCAAGGACCCCGACGCGAACAGTTAGCCCGTGGCAAATTGCGTCACTCGGCCGACTGCGTCCCTGAGCCGGCCGCACTCCAAGGTCACCGGCCGACGTCCGCCTGTGTCCAGCTCCCATCGACCAATCGCCACATCGTGCCGGTGGGATTCTCGTCGCGTAAAGACTCCGGCAACCGTGCGGGTCGCACGTTGTCATAGCATTCCAACACAGTGAACCGCCGCAGCGCCGCGGGAATGCCCACTGCGGTAAAGCCGGGATGGCCGGTCGCCGGATAGGGGCCGCCGTGATTCATGGCCGGGCTCACCGCCACGCCGGTCGGCATCTTGTCGTTGAGCAGCCGGCCGACCTTTTGTCGCAAGATCGCGCCCAGCCGCGCGGCCAGCGCATCGTCGCTGCCGGCTGTGTCCGAATAGATTGCGCCCGTGAGGTTCCCTTCCAGGCGTGCCAGCACCTCGGCCGCCTGATCGGCATCGCGGGCGACGACCACCAGCGTCACATTGCCAAAGGCCTCGGTCTGAAAAACCTCGGGCCGGGACAAGAACTGCTGGCCACTGACCGTTAGCAGCGTGTTGGCATAGCTGTAGCCCGCGCCGCCGCCGGGTGTGCCGCCGGCAAGCACCCTGGCGCCGGCCGTGACCAGTTTTTGCACGCTCTTGTCCAGCGATTCGGCAACCGAGCATGAAAGCAGCGTGCCGACCGGCGCGGCCTGAAACTTTTCGGCGACCGCTGAGACGAATGGGTCCGTCGCGGGACCGGCTAGCGTCACGACGAAGCCGGGATTGGTGCAAAACTGACCCGTGCCCATCAGGCAACTGGTCGCGAATTCGCCGACGAGCTGCTCGCCCCGGGTCGCCAGCGCGCCGGGCAGCATCAGCACGGGGTTGATGCTCGACAGCTCCAGGTAGATTGGTTTGCCGGCCCGGTCGGCGGCCGTTTTGAGCGCCAGACCTGCGGAGCGGCTGCCGGTGTAGCCCGTAGCGGCGGTGCGCGGGTCGGACACCGCTCGCTCTCCGTCGGCGTGGCTGGTGCGATAGAGCAACTGGACCGTGCCGCTGGGCAGACCGGCCGCGCTGGCCGCCTCGTGCGCGGCGACGGCCAGCAGCCGGGTCGTGCCGGGATGCGAGCTGTTGGCCTTGGCGATCACCGGGTTGCCGACCGCGATGGCCGCGGCAAAGTCTCCGCCCGCGACGCTATTGAACGCGAAAGGAAAGTTGTTCGGTCCAAACACCCACACGGGTCCGATAGGCGCGTGGCATGAGCGGATGTTGAGCTTGGTGTCGATCGTCGGCAGCAGCCAACTTCCCTCGCGCGCCGCGCGAGCCGCCTCGCGCAGTTGGCCCGTGGTGCGCGGCAGCTCGACCTCGGCCAGGCGAGGTTTCACCGGCAGCGCCGTCTCGGCATGGGCCATCGCGACCAGCGCCTCGGCGTCGCGCTCAATCACGTCGGCATACAGCTCCAGAAACTTGGCGATTTGCTCCGGCGGCGTCCGCCGCAACGCATCAGCGGCTGCCGTGGCCGCCGAGAGTGCGGCATCGACGTCGGCCCAAGTGCTGATGGGATAGACCTCTGGCAGGGGAGCCTTGGTGACGGGGTTGTCGGACTGAAACGTGCCGCTGGCCTGCGAGGCACGCCATTGGCCGGCGATCAAGACGGGTTCGACGCTCATGTTCAGATACGCACGGGGCTGTGATCGGATTGTTGGGATTGGACTGCTGGACGGAAGTCCCATGATGACCGAACCACCGCCGGCCCTGCAAGCACTGCTGACGCCAGGCCGAATTGTCAAGGACGCTTGGCAGCGGTCCCGTGCGGGGGCTAAGCTGGTCGACAACTTCAGGAGCACGATCATGGTCCGACGCGGAATCTATCGAGCGGCGATCGCCGCGCACATCGTCCTCGTCTCGCTGGCCCTGGCGGTGGCCGATGAGCGCTGGCAGGTCGAAGTGCGCGAAACGTCCGGCCTGGCCCGGTTCAAATACCCGGTGACCGGCCAGTTCGACGGACCGCCGGAGTCCGCGGCCCATTTTCAGCTGTACGAAGGCGAGCCGACCGTTGGCAACAAGCCGATCGCGGCCCAGTTTTCCAGCCGAGGGCACCATGCCTCGGGGCTGGACCACTACGACGTCGATTTTTCGCTCGACCTCGCGCCCGGCGAGATTCGCAAATTGACCATTGTTCGCTGCGATGCTCCCCAACCTGCCGCCGCGACTCGTGGCCTTACGATCAAGCGGGCGATTCACCGGGTCGGGGGACGGATTTTCGTCCGGCACCCGTCGCTTGAGTTCGAGATGGATATGCACGGCCTGATCCGGGCGATCAACGTCGGCGATGACGCTTGGCTGACGCGGCCCGCTGAGGGGCTAGTGCTGCGGTCGCGCGGCAGTGAAAGCCAGTCGTTGCGGACCGCGGCGAGTGCCCCCGCGAGCATCAGTAAGAACGGTCCGCTGGCCGTGCAGCTCCAATACGAGGGCAAGGTCACGTGGCAGGGCGATCAGGAGACCAAGTGGACCGCGACCGTCGACTTTCCGCTCGGCAAGAGTTGGTATCGCGTGGAGCTGCTCCTCGACGACCCGGCCGACGTCGTGGCCGCGGCCAGCACGGCACTGGAGCTCAAGCTCGACGCCACGCCGACCGAACCGGTGCTGGCCGACGTCGGCGCCGCAGGTTGGACCTACCTGGCGCTAAAGCCCGAGGAGTCGCTGGTGTTTCACGCCGGGCCGCACATCACCGAGTGGGGCGTCGACCGCGTGACCGGCGACAAAGCGACGCCGCTGGTCGCGCCGGCTCACCATGGATCGGAGATCGCGCCACACGGTTGGGGTCACTTGATGGATCGCAAGCGCGCCACGGCTGTGGCGGTCGACCGCTTCGCCGAAGGGACCGACGACCGCATCGAGCTGGCGGCCGGCGGTCGGCTGCTGATCGCCCGCGAATTTCCGCAAGCGACCTTGCCGGAGCAAGCGCGGACCAAGCGGCTGGTCTACTGGGTGCACGTCGTGAGGTTCCCGCCGCAGTTGGGCGCCGCGACCAGTCCGCAATCGATGATGTCGCCGCCGCTGGTGCAAATCGTTCCGCTCAAGGTCGACGCAAGCGCGGCCGACGCCAAAAAGACCGAGGAGAATCAGCAGTGAAGATCGGCATCGGTTCAGATCACGCGGGCTTTGCCTACAAGGGCGAGATCATCAGGCTGTTGGAATCGCTGGGGCACGAGGTCCAGGATTTTGGCACGCACTCGACCGAGTCGGTTGACTACCCGCTGTTCATCCGCCCGGTTGCCGAGGCGGTGGCGGCCTGCACCTGTGAACGGGGCATTGTGCTGGGCGGCTCGGGCAATGGCGAAGCGATCGTGGCCAATCGGGTGCGCGGCGTCCGCTGCGCACTGTGCTGGAACGAAGAGTCGGCCCGGCTGGGTCGCGCGCACAACGATGCCAACGTGCTATCGCTCGGCGAACGGATGGTGCCGTTGGAACTGGCGCTCAAAATCGTGCAGGTCTGGCTCGACACGCCCTTCGATGGCGGCCGCCACGCCCGGCGAATCGCCGAGATCGACGCCTGAGGGGGATCACTGTCGTCCGGACGACCTATAATCGAGCATGGGTTGCCGCCAAGACCTTTGGTCGCCCTGCGAAGGACCTGTATGACCTTCATCACCGACGCGGTTCATTGGCTCGAAGGGCACGCCGCGCTTTCCAGCGCTCTGGTTGTCCTGTCGATCGTGTTTCTCTTCGGCAGCTTGTGGCTGGCCTATTGGTTTCTCACCAACATCCCGGCCGAGTACTTCACGCACGAGCACAAGCGGTTGGAGAGATTCAACGGCTCACATCCAGTCGTGCGCTGGTCGATCCTGATCGGCAAGAACCTATTGGGCGCGCTTCTGATCGTGGCCGGCGTGGTGATGATTTTTACGCCCGGCCAGGGGGTCCTCTCCCTGCTCCTGGGTCTGACGTTGGTGGACCTGCCCGGCAAGCGCACTCTGGAGCGCAAGATCATTCAGCGTCCGAGCGTGCTCAAGGTCGTCAACGCGCTCAGGTCGCGCGCGGGCCGTCTGCCGCTGGTTTTTTGATGCACTCGCGGCAGAATTTTTCCTCAGCCAGCTAGCCGAACGCGCGCGGATCTGTTAACATATCGGCGCAAGTTGATGCTTGCTGCGCAGGCGGTTCCTTATCCGCGGGTGGATCATGCTGCAAATCCTCGGTTCGGCTCGGAAGCTTTGCGGCGGCATGACGCGCCGCGACCTGCTTCGCATTGGCGGGCTGGGTCTGGCCGGCATGACCCTGCCGCAAATGCTCGACTGGCAAACCGCCAGCGGCGACGACGGCGTCGTGCGACCAAAATCGTTTGGCCGCGCGAAGTCGATCATCTTGATCCACTTGTATGGCTCGCCCAGTCAGATCGAATGGGTCGACCCCAAGCCGAACGCACCGGTGGAGATTCGCGGCGAGCTGGGCTGCATCCCTTCGAGCTTGCCGGGCCTGGACGTCTGCGAGCTGTTCCCCAACTTTGCCAAGGTGATGGACCGCACCACGGTGTTGCGGTCGATGACCCATCCTTATCCGTTGCACGGCGTCGCGTTCGCGCTCACCGGGGCGCCCACGCTGGACCTGCCCGCCGAATTGAACCCGCGCGACCCGCGCAACTGGCCGTTCTTCGGATCGGTGGTCGACTATGTCGAGACCCAGCGCGAGCGGGCGGGCCTGCTCGAGCGCCGCGACGTTCCGCGCAACATCGCCCTGCCCTTCCGCTTCAGCAGCCGCCGCGTGGGCGAGGTGCCGCGTGCCGGTCCGTATGCCACGTTTCTGGGCGCCGAATACGACCCGGTCTGGTCCGACTATGTCGGCACGGCGACCAAGGGGCTGGCCAAGACGCTTGCCGACAAGCGGTTTGACGACAACGACCCGTACATCGGGCTCAGCCCGGACAGCTACTTTTACGTCCCCGCGGCGACCAATTTGCAATCGGACGTCACGCTCGATCGGCTGAACCATCGCAAGTCGCTGGTGGCCCAGTTAGACGATTCGCGCCGCGACCTCGCCGTCACGGCGCGCGGCAAGCAGTTGGACCGCTACCGGCAGATGACCTACGAGCTGCTGCAGTCGGACAAGCTCCGCACCGCGCTCGACCTGCGCAAGGAAGCGACCGCGATGCGCGAGCTGTATGGACACACGCTGTTTGGTCAGTCGTGCTTGGCCGCGCGACGGCTGGTCGAGGCCGGCAGTCGCGTGGTGAGCGTGTTCTGGGACGAGTACGGCCTGGCCGGCAGCGGCTGGGACACGCACTACAACCATTACGCCCGCATGAAGCAGGAGCTGGCTCCCGGCTTGGACCAGGGTTGGTACGGTCTGATTACCGACCTGGATCAGCGCGGCCTGCTGGACGACACGCTGGTGGTCTGCACCAGCGAGCACGGTCGCACGCCCAAGATCACAACCGGCCAGGGTGGCGGCCGCGACCACTGGTCGCGAGTTTACTCCACGCTGGTCGCCGGCGGCGGCACGAAGCGGGGCTGCGTGATCGGCGCCTCGGACAAGCACGGTGGCGAGGTGGCCCAGCGGCCGATCAGTCCCAAGGACCTGCTGGCCACGATGTATCACCTGCTGGGTATCGACCATCACCAGATCGTGCACGACACGCTCGGCCGGCCGCTTCCCTTGGTCGACGGCGAAGTGATCAGCGAAGCGTTGGTCTGAGCTTCTGTTTTCCAGCGGCAGTTTTCTCGCAGGCAAAGTTCTCGCAGGCAGGGCGGAGTCACCGAGCATGCTCAATATCCTGGGTCACCAGCGGCAGGCATGCAGCAAGTGGACGCGGCGGCAGGTGCTCGAAGCCGGCGGCGCGGGACTGTTTGGGTTGACTCTGCCGAAGCTGCTGGCGGCCGAAGCGGTCGGCGGCGCACGGCCGGCCCGGGCCAAGAGCGTGATCTTCATGTTCTTGTTCGGCGGACCGAGCCAACTGGAAACATTCGACCTGAAACCCAACGCCCCCAGCACGCTGCGCGGCCCGTTCAAGCCGATCTCCTCGCGCACGCCAGAGCTAAAGATCGCCGAGGTGCTGCCGCGCCTGGCCGCGGTCTCTGACAAATACTGCGTTATTCGCACGATGACGCACACGCACAACGATCACTCGACTGCCGGCCACTACATTCAGACCGGGCACCCCTGGCACGTGCCCATTGGCGCGGGCTTCAACGCCACCGAGAAAGACTGGCCGACCTACGGATCGGTCGTCGACTACCTGGACGAACGGAGCGCCGACGGCGCCGACCGTGACATGCCGGGCATGGTCTACCTGCCCAACCGGCTCGGCCATTTGCAGACCTATTCCTCGCGGCTCGATCGGCCCGGCCAATATGCCGGCTGGCTGGGTCGCGGTTATGACCCGCTGGCCACGCGCATCGGCAAGCGCGACGATAAGGACAACCCGTTCTATCGCGACTGTGCCGACGACGAGCTCGACTTTTCCATTCAGGGTCTCGCACTCAACGAAGGTCTGACGCTCGATCGCTTGAGCGAACGGCGGGCACTGGCCGATCAGTTTGACCAGGCCCGGCGTGACCTGGACGGCAGCCGTGCCGAGCGGTCGTATGACCAGTTTCGCCAGCGGGCGATGGCGCTAGTGAGCTCCGAGAAGGTCCGCACGGCACTGGACATTCGCCGCGAAACGGCGGCCACGCGCGACAATTACGGGCGGCACCTGTTTGGCCAATCGACCCTGGTCGCGCGGCGGCTGGTCGAGGCGGGCACGCGATTCGTCACGATCGCCTGGGACGCGCCCGACGGTTACGGCTGGGATTCGCACACCACCAGCGATGACATCAAGAACCACCTGGCCCCGGGTCTGGACCAGGCGCTCTCGGCATTGCTCACGGACCTGGACGACCGCGGTCTGTTGGACGAAACACTGGTTGTCGCGGTCGGCGAGATGGGACGCACGCCCAAGCCGACCGGCGCCTGGGGTCGTGGACATTGGAGCACGCTGTTCCCGGCGGTCATCGCCGGCGCCGGAGTGCGTGGCGGATCGGTGTATGGCACGACCGACCGCGACGCGGCTTACGCGCTGGACCACCCGACCAGTCCCGAGGATCTGGCCGCCACGATCTTCGAGCGGCTGGGAATCGACCCCGAGCTGCGCATCCACGACGCGCAGAATCGGCCGGTGCCACTGGTCGACGGCGGCCAGGTGATCCGCGGCATTTTGTCGTGAGCTCGCCGCCCCTGAGTGACTGCCGCCGAGTCACTTGGGCGCGCTCTCTACTCGCCGCGCGCCATTGGCAAGCTGGGTCGTTTAAACGTCCGTCTTGGAACAAGTTAGGTCGCCGCGCGGGATCGCTGGAAAATGCCTCCGGCGCGTTGTGTCGACCTATTTCAGAGATTAGGATGGTGCCAGCCAGCTAGCCCGCCTGTTCGACCTACCCCGCCTCGCGCGAGCCCACCATGACGCGATCCCTCATAGCGGCTGTGATACTCGGTCTATTGCCAGCTAGCTGGGCAATGGCGCAACCGCCCACGTTGAGTCACACCGTGCCCGCGGGCGTGCAACCCGGCAAGGCCACGGACGTCGTGTTTTACGGCGCCAACCTGGCCGCTCCGACCGGCGTCTGGACCGGTTTCTCGGCAGCGGCCGAGCTCACACCGGGCATCGACAAGAACGGCACCGATCCGGCCCAGGTCAGTTACCGCGTGACCGTGCCGGCCGACGCGCCGCTGGGCGTGGCGGGCCTGCGAATCACGACCGGTCAGGGTGTCTCCAACCTGCGGCTGCTGCTGATTGACGACCTGCCTGCGATCAACAAGGTCGGCACGAACAAGACAATCGCCACGGCGCAGGCAGTGACCGTGCCCATCGCGATCGACGGCGCTTGCGACGCGGAGAGCGCCGACGTTTACAAGATCACGGTTGCCCAGGGGCAGCGGCTCTCGGTCGAAGTGTTTGCCAGGCGCTTGGGTTCGCCCTTGGACCCCACGATTCGCTTGCTAACCGCCACGGGTCAGGAGCTGGCCTACAGCGACGATGACCCTTCGAGCGGCGCCGACGGCCGCTTCACGCACAAGTTTGCCGCGGCGGGCGATTACTTCATCGAGATTCGCGACGTCCGCTTTCAGGGCGGCGGCGGTCATCGCTATCGCTTGCGGATCGGCGACTTTCCCCTGCCCTCGGCGCCTTATCCGCTGGCCGCGGCCAAAGGCACGGCGGCTAGCGTGCAAGTGACCGGCAAGAACATTGAGCTGGCAGCGCCGTTGGCGGTGAACATTCCGGCCGACGTGCCGGGCGGACGCGTCAACGCTCCGGCCGCTTACGCGACTGGCAGTGGCTCGTCGTGGGTCACGCTGATCGCAGCCGACGGTCCCGATCAACTCGAACAGGAGCCCAACGATAAGCCCGAGCTGAGCACACAGGTGAAAGTGCCGGGCGCGATCGAAGGTCGCTTTGAAGTCCGCGGCGACCGCGACTATTACCAGTTCGAAGCCAAGCAAGGTCAACGGTTGGTCTTCACCGGTCAGACCCGCAGCCTGGGTTCGCCCACCGACCTGTTCCTGCGTTTGTACAACGCGGCGGGCGGCGTACTGGCCGAGGCCGAAGACACCGGCACCGACGAAGGGTCGATCAATTTCACTTTCCCGGCTGACGGCCTCTATCGCCTAGCCGCGGAGAGCACCAGCCATCGCGGCGGAGCGGACGACGTATATCGCATCCAGGTCGAGCCTTATCAGCCCGGCTTTTCGCTCGTGGCCGCGGCCGAGAAGGTCGACGCGCCGCAGCGCGGCGTGTTCGTGGTCAAGGTCACCGCCGTGCGCCGCGATTACAACGGACCAATCACGCTGGGCGTCGAGGGCGCGGGCGACGATTGCAAGCTGCGGCACAACGTGATTCCCGAGGGCAAGCCCGAGACGACCATGCACGTCACCTTGGGTGAAGGTCTGGCCGCCGGCCAATTGGCGATGATCCGCGTGGTTGGCACGGCGAAAGTCGGCGAGGTTGACTTTCGCACCACCGCCAGCACGCTTGGCGCGCAGCGGGCAGCATTGGCGGGCCTGCCGTTTCCGCCGGCGCAGCTCGACGGCTCTCTGGCGCTTGGCGTGGCGCCGGTCTTTCCGCAATTCTTCCAGATCGCGGCCCCCACGCCGCAGGTGGCGCTGGTCCGGGCCGCAGCGCAGGCTAGCCTGACGGTGCAGCTCACCCGGACGAACGGCTTTGACGACAAGGTCAACCTCGACGTCGCCGGACTGCCCGCGGGCGTGAAGGCCAAAGAGGCGGCGATCGAAAAGGGCAAGACCGAGGCCGTGATCGAGTTGACCAGCGAGCAGGCCATTCCGCCAGGCAAGCACGCGATCAAACTCGTCGGCTCGGGCACGTTTCAGAATCAACCGCTGCGGATCTCGCTCGATACGGTGCAGATCGAAGGTCCGCCGATCGCGATCGCCTTTGCTCCGGCCGGACCGTTGCCCGTCGGTGGCAAGCAAAAGGGGACGTTGAGCTTCGTGGGGCAGGTTGCTCCTGTCGCCGCGCCGGCAGCCTATCAAGGCGGCGTGTCGCGCGGCGCCGAGGGACCCCGCGCTCCGGCGCTACCCGGCTTCGAAGCCGACAACCGCGGCGCGGCGTTCTCGGGCATCGACAAGGCGCCCGGCGACGATCGACTGACCGCGTCGTTGCCGCTCTCGACCGGCGCCGACTACAGCATGGAGTTCTGGGTCTATAACACCCGCGACCTGGCGCAGCCCAACTCGCCGGCCATCAGCGGATACTTCTACAGCCGACCGGGTACGCCCAACGCGACCAACGCGCAGCCGGGCGACCACCTGGGCATCGGCGGCGTGGAAAGCTCGCCCCGCGACAAGCTGTTCTTCTACAACGGTCAATCGCTGGTGGCCGGCCGCACGCCGCTGGCCATCAACGCCTGGAATCACGTGGCCCTGGTTCGCACGGGCGACGAAGTGAAGGTGTATTTGAACGGCGACGCGAATCCCGAAATTATGACCGCCGCGCCGCGCAACTTTGACGGCAATCAAATTGTGCTGGGCGCCCGGGCCGATGGCTACGCGCCGTTCATGGGTCGCTTGGACGAGGTGGCCGTGTTCGACTCGGCCCTGCCGCCGGCCATGGTCGCGGCGCACTTTGCCGCCGCCAAGGCCGCCACGCCCGCGCGTGACGTGATTCTGAAAGACAATCCGCTGGCCTACTGGAAGCTCGATGAAACCGAGGGTCAGGTGGCCCAGAGCGTCGCGCCGCCGCACAAGCGGCTGGTGAAGCTGGCTTGGAAGAACCTGCCGGCCGGCGTGGCCGCACCCGCCGAGGTGCTGCTGGTCGACGCCCAGGACAAGGTCGAGATCGAGCTGTCGGCCGCCGCGACCGCGGCGCCGGGCAAGCAAGAGGCCTTGGTCGTCGCCGGCACCACCCCCGCACTCGGTGCTGACTTTACCGCTGAGAGCGCGCCGGCGGCGCTGGAAGTGAACAAACCGTAGTTGGACAAGAACAAATCGAAGCTGTACTCAGCCAAACGTTACGTCGTTGGCGAAACGCCATCGCATGAAGCAAAACCACGGCATGCATGACTCAGGGAGAACCTTGATGAACTGGCACACATGGACACGTCGCGCCCGGCATCTGGCGATGGGCCTGCTCTTTCTCGGTGCGGTTGCACCCACGCTGGCCGAAGAGCCCAAGGTCGAGCCGATCGTGGTCGGCACACCGACCAAGGTCGAGGTCTATCCCACGAGCGTCAAGCTCGACGGACCGAGGCGCGAGATGCATCTGATCGTCACCGGCTATTACGCCGACGGCGCCACGCAGGACTTGACCACAGTTGCCCAGTTGGCCAGCAAGGATGAGAAAATAGCTCGCACAGAGAATGGCGTCGTGGTGCCGACGGCCAACGGCCAGACCGAGCTCACGGTGACGGTCGGCGGTCATACGGTCGGCGTGCCGGTCGAAGTGTCGAAGCAGGAGGCCGAGAACAAAGTTTCGTTCAACTACGGCACGCTGGCCGTGCTCTCCAAGCAAGGTTGCAACTCGGGCGCCTGTCACGGCTCGCCGAGCGGCAAAGGCGGCTTCCGCCTGTCGCTGCGGGCGTATGATTCGGCGCTCGACATCGAAACCCTGGTCCGCGAGGCCTACAACCGCCGCACCAACCTCTACGAGCCCGAGGCCAGTTTGCTATTGCGCAAGCCGCTGATGGAGATCGCGCATGGCGGCGGACGGCGATTGAAGAAGACCGACCCGGGCTACGCCGTGCTGCGCGACTGGATCGCCCAGGGCTGCCAGATCGACCCGGCCGGATCGGCCGAGTGCGTGAAGCTCGAGATCTACCCGCGCGAGCGGATCCTGATGCGGCCCGCCCACACCCAGCAGGTGATGGCCTTGGCGCATTTTTCCGACGGCTCGATTCGCGACGTCACGTCGCTGGCCGTGTTTTCCAGCTCGGACGAGGCCGTGGCCACGGTCGACCCCAACGGCATGGTCACCGGCCTGGACCGGGGACAAGCCGCCATCCTGGTGCGGTTTCTGGATCAGGTTGAAACCAGCAGCATGATGTTCCTGAAGCAGATCCCTGGCTTCCAGTGGAACTCGCCGCAGGAAAATAACTTCGTTGACCACCACGTCTTCAAGAAGCTCGAACAGTTGCAGTTGTTGCCGTCTGAGCTGTGCACCGAGGAAGAGTTTGTCCGCCGCGTGTACCTGGATGTGATCGGCAGTTTGCCCGAGCCGAGCGAGACCGCCAAGTTTCTGGCCGACGCCGCGCCGGACAAGCGGGCCAAGCTGGTAGACAGCCTGCTGGAGCGGCCCGAATTTGCCGAGTTTTGGGCGCTCAAGTGGGGCGACCTGTTGCGCATTCGCAATGCCAAGGTCAGCGCCGGCGGCGTGCACAAATTCAACCGTTGGCTGGTCGCGGCGTTTCGCGACAACATGCCGTACGACCAGTTTGCCAAGGAACTGCTGACCGCCGAGGGGAGCACGTTCGTCAACCCGGCGGCCAACTACTATCGCACGGCCACCGAAACCAACGATTGCACCGAGACGACCTCGCAATTGTTCCTGGGCATCCGCATCCAGTGCGCCAAGTGCCACAATCATCCGTTTGAGCGCTGGAGCCAGGACAACTATTACGGCATCGGCGCGTTCTTCAACCGCGTGCAGCGCAAGCCGGGCGTGAACCCCGAGGAGCAAGTGATCTGGGTTGCGCGGGCCGGCGAAGTGACCCAGCCCCGCACGGGCAAGCAGATGCAGCCCTGGTTGCCGCTTACCGGCACCGCCGAGATGAAGGGGGAGGACGACCGCCGCGAGGCGTTTGCCACCTGGTTGACCAAGCCCGAGAATCCGTTTTTTGCCAAGGTCGAGGTGAACCGCATCTGGGGTCACCTGATGGGCCGCGGCATCGTGGAGCCGGTCGACGACTTCCGCGACTCCAACCCGCCCTCGAGCGCCTCGCTGTTGGCCACCCTGGCAGATGACTTTGCCAAGAACGGTTACGACCGGCGGCGCGTGATCCGCAACATCCTGAACAGCCGCACGTATCAATTGAGCTCGCGCAAGAACGAGTTCAACGCCAGCGACGTGAAGTATTTCTCGCACGCCACGACCCGGCTGCTGTCGGCCGAGCAATTGCTCGACGCCATCTGCCGCGTGACGAGCGTCACCGAAAAATTCGCGGGCTTGCCCAGCGGCACCCGGGCCACGCAGTTGCCCAGCCCCGACGTGGACAGCGAATTTCTTAAGGTCTTTGGCCAGCCGGCCCGCGAGACAGCCTGCCAGTGTGAGCGGTCGACCGACTCTAACCTGTCGCAGGCTTTGCAGATGATCAACGGACCGTTGGTTCACGGCAAGGTTCGCGACGAGAAGAACCGCCTGCGGACACTGGTGACCGCGGGCAAGACGAACGAGGAGATCGTCGGCGAACTGTACCTGGCCGCGTTGTGCCGCCCGCCCAGCGAGCCGGAGATGACCGCCGCCACGCGGCACGTCGCCGGCGCCGGAGACCGTGTGCGAGGATTGGAAGACGTCTGTTGGGCTCTGCTCAACGCGAACGAGTTTTTGTTTCAACATTAGATATCGCGGTATTCGCTGCTCCCTGTAGCCGGGTCTGTGACCCCGGTGCAGTGCGTGTTGGGGATCCTCCGGGGTCACAGACCCCGGCTACAGACGGCAGACCCCGGCTACAGACGGCAGACCCCGGCTACAGTGGAGCTTGACCTTTGAGGAGTCATCGCGTGCGTCACCATTGCTTGCTTTCGATATTCGCGGTCGCCTGGGCGTCGCTGGTTGGCACTGTTGCCGCGGCCGACGCTCCGGTCAGCTTCTCGAAGGATGTTGCCCCGGTCCTCATCAAGCACTGCCAGGCTTGCCACGGCATGCCCGACCCGAAGGGCGGCTACCAGGTCACGAATTTCAACCTGCTGATGAAGCCGGGCGCCAGTGAATCGGCCGCGATCACTGCCGGCAAGCCGGAAGAGAGTGAAGTGTTGAACCTGATCGCCTCGACTGACGCCGACTTGCGGATGCCGAAAGAGGCCGACCCGCTCACCGCGGCGCAGATTGAGCTGGTCAAGCGGTGGATCGCCGAAGGGGCGAAGTACGACGGCGCCGACCCGAACGCCGCGCTGGCCACCATCGTGCCGAAGTTGGCGCAGCCCGACCCGCCGGCCGCTTATCGCCGTCCGGTGCCCGTGACCGCGCTGGCATTCAATGCCGACGGCAGTGAGTTGGCCGCCAGCGGTTATCACGAAGTCACGATCTGGAATGCCACGACCGGCGCGCTGGTGCGGCGGATCAAGAACGTGCCCGAGCGTGTGCAATCGCTGGCCTACAACCCCGACGGCTCGCTGTTGGCGGTGTCCGGCGGCACCCCGGGGCAGTCGGGCGAGGTGAAGCTGTTCAAGCCGGCCGATGGCACGCTGGTGCAGGAGCTCAATGCCACGAACGACGTCGTCTACCGGGCCGTGTTTAGTCCGGCCGGCAACAAGCTGGCCACGGCCGGCGCCGACCGCGCGATTCGCGTGTTCGACGTCGCCGCCGGCAAGCAGGAGATCCTGATCGAGGACCATGCCGATTGGGTCGTGGGCCTGGCCTGGAGCCCCGATGGCACGCGCCTGGCCTCTGCCAGCCGCGACAAGACATCGAAGTTGTTCAACGCGACCAACGGCGAGTCGCTGTCGACCTATTCGGCCCACGGCGACGCCGTGTTTGGCGTCGGCTTCTCGGCCGACGGCAAGCTGGTCTTCTCGGCCGGCGGCGACAAGAAGGTGCACGTCTGGAATCCGGACGATGCGGCCAAGAAGGGCGAGATCGCGGGCTTTAGCCGCGAGGTGCTGGGCCTGGTCACCTCGGCCGACAAGATCTTCACCTGCTCGGCCGACAAGAGCGTGCAGCAGCATCGCGTCGAAGGCTTTAAGCAATTCAAGACCTACGCCGGCGAGCCCGACGCCGTGTTCGCCGTGGCCTTCCACCCTGGCACGGGGCGGGTGGCCGCGGGCGACTTCTCCGGAGAGGTCCGCGTCTGGAACGCCGAGGACGGCGCCCAGCTGACTACCTTCATCGCCGCGCCAGGATTTACGCCGCCGTTGGCGGCGAAGTAGACCGAAGAAAGCCACCGACTTCGGGCTTCGGGCTTCGGGCTACAGGCTACAGGAAGGCATGCCTTGCCCAACGCCTTCTTACGCGCGAAGTGCCCGTTCGACCTGACGGAGTTCCTACCTGAAGTCCGAGGCCTGAAGCCAGTAGCCTTATTTCTTCACCAGTCGCCCACGCTGCCGTCGGCGTAAAACTCGCGCTGGACGATTTCTTGCTCGAAGGGGTGCTTCTGCACTTCGGCTTCGTCGATCTCAATTCCCAGGCCGGGCCGATTGCTGGGTCGCACGATGCGCCCCTTCTTCTCGACCGTGAAGCCCTCGCGCACCACGTCCTGGCGCCAGGGGACGTCCAAGTGCACAGCCTCGCAGATCGCGTAGCTGGGCGTGGCGAAGCCAAACTCCAGCGACGCCGCCGTGCTCACCGGACCTTGCGGATTGTGCGGCGCGATCGCCAGCCGATAGGCCTCGGCGATCGCTGCGATTCGCCGCGCCTCGGTCAGTCCGCCACAGTGCGTCAGGTCGGGTTGCAGCACGCTACACGCCCGGGCCTCGGCCAGATCCTTAAACGCATGCAGGCCGATCACCCGCTCGCCGGTGGCGATGGGCGTGACGACCGCTCGCTGGATTTCGGCCAGCCCGGCCACGCTCTCGGGCCAACACGGTTCCTCAAACCAGTACAGCCCAAACGGCTCGAGCGCCTTGGCGATCTGCAAGCCCATGCGAGGCGAATGCCGGGCGTGGCAGTCGACCATGATGTCGATCGCCTCGCCCACGGCTTCGCGCATCGCGCGCACACAGGCCTCGGCATAGCGGACCGGGCGCATGCCCTCCAGCGGCATGGTCGGCGGCGAGGCCATGGATTTGAACGCGGTGAACCCGTCGGCCACGGCCTTTTGCGCCAGCTCGCCAAACCGCTTGCTATCGGCGGGGTCGACGACGTAGAAGTCTTCCATCTTGCCCCCGCCCAGGTGGCAATAGGTGCGGATGTGGTTGCGCACCGGGCCGCCCCACAGCTTGTGGCAGGGCACGCCGTGAATCTTGCCCAGGATGTCCCACAGCGCGATGTCGATGCCGCTCAAGGCCGTGGCCCGCACAATGCCGTGGCCGTGCCAGAAGTGCTGGCGGTGCATCATTTGCCAAAGGTGTTCGATCCGCGTCGGGTCCTCGCCCACGACCAGCGTGGCCAGGTCCTGGATCGCACCCACCACTGCCCGCGTGTGCCACTCCAGCGTCGCCTCGCCCCAACCCCACAAGCCGGGTTGGTCGGTGACGACTTTGACGAAAATCCAGTTGCGCATCCGGGCGTGGCAGACCAGGGTTTCGATTGCGGTGATTTTCATGGGCTTTTGGGGGGGCATTTCCGGGCGAATTGTGACCAAGAGGTGTGTTAGTTCTACGAAAACCTTGGGGGGCTGCAAGGCTGCCCCGAGCCGGCGCGATCGTTCTGGCGTCAAAACGCGGCTTGCCGCTAGAATAGCGACCGCCCGCCGGTGGTTGGTGTTGCCGGAGGTGTTTGTTTCGCAATCGTGGCCCGACAGGTACGCGTGTGAGATGGAATCGCAAACTAACGGCCGTGCTGCTGTTGGTCGGCGTGGCCGTGGCCGGCTACTTGCTGCGATCGCTGGTGCCCTCGGTGCTCACCGAGTACGAGCAGGCCGCCAGCTTCAGCCCTGCCTGGGGCTATGTCTACCTGGCCGTCGTGGGCCTGAGCTCGGCGGCCTTTCTCACGCTGATTTTCTGGGCCGTCTGGACCTTGGCTCGCAATACCCGAGACAAGGACCGCAAGCGGGTCGAGGCGGGCCGCGCCCCCAGCCAAATGTCGCGGCGCCAGCAGCAGGAGGAGCTCGAAAGCCAGTTGGCCGAGAGCCGCACGCTGGCTGACGACGGTACCTTGAGCATCGAGGTCCGCGAGCCGATCCGTCGTTCGCTGGAGGCCATCGAGGACAAGCGCCAACGGCAGACCCTGGAGATCGTGGCCTTTGGCACCGTCTCGGGCGGAAAATCCTCGGTCTTGAATGCCCTGGCCGGCCGCGACGTGTTTCGCACCGAGGTGCAAGGCGGCACGACGATCTATCGCAATGAAATCCCCTGGCCCGGAGTGGACCGCGTGGTGCTGGTCGACACGCCGGGCCTGGCCGAGGTCAACGGCAGCCAGCGCGAAGAGCTGGCCAAGCGGGCCGCCCGCGACGCCGACCTGGTGCTGTTTGTCACCGACGGCCCCCTACGCGATTTTGAGCACCAGTTTCTGGAAAACCTGCACACGATGGAAAAGAACATCGTGGTCTGCTTGAACAAGACCGACTGGTACCGCCCGGAGGATCGCGACCGCCTGGTGGCTCAACTGGCCGAACAGCTCACCGGGCTGGTGCCGCGCGAGAACGTTGTGGCGCTGCGCGCCCAAAAGACCACCCGCGTCCGCACCCGGGTGCTGCCAGACGGCTCGCAAGCGGACGAGACCGTGGCGGTCGAGGCCGACATCAGCGCCTTGGCCGCCCGGATGCAGGCCATCGTCAGCCGCGACGGCCGCGACCTGCTGTTGGCAAATCTGCTGCTGCAATCGCGGGGGCTGGTCAGCGAGGCCAAAAGCCAGGTCCGCACCGAGCTGGACGAGCGGGCCAGAGAGATCGTCGACCGGGCCATGTGGCAGGCCGGCGCCGCTGCCGCGCTCAGCCCCTTGCCGGTCGTGGACCTCGCGGCGGGGTTGGGCATTACCTCCAACATGGTGCTGCAATTGGCCCGTGTGTATCGCCAAAAGATCGACATGGACACGATCGGCCGGTTGATCAGCGAGCTGGGCAAGCAACTGCTGAGCGTGGCGGGCGCCAACGTCGCCGCGCCGGCGGCGGCCTCGGGCATTGCCTCGCTGCTCAAGACCGTGCCCGGCGTCGGCACGCTAACCGGCGGCATCTTGCAGGGCCTGGTGCAGGTGCTGGTCACCCGCTGGATCGGCGGCGTGTTCATCCAATACTTCCGCGGCGAGTTGCAGGCCTCGCAGACCGATTGGGCCAGCCTGGCCCGCGCCCAGTGGGCCGAAGTCACACGGCCCGAAGAGCTGGCCAAGCTGGTGAGAACCGGGCTGGCGCGGTTGGGAGGCAAATCGTGAGCGCGACGGACGACGAGCTAGGTGACGACTTCGGCGGATTCTCGCTGTCAAACGACGATCCGAGCGAGCGGCATGGTCGCGAATATGCGGCGGCGTTGGGCACCGTGCGGCACGCCATCGAACAATTTGGCGGCTGCTCCGACGCTGAGAAGGCCTCGCTCGTGCGCGAGCTCGCCGAGCTCGAGGCGATGTCGCGGAAGCTCGAAGAGGGCCGCGTCGAGATTGTGCTGTTTGGCGAGATCGACACCGGCAAGTCGGCGCTGATCAATGCCCTGATCGGCAAACGCGTGGCCGAGGTCGATGTTCGCGGTGGCTGGACCAAGGAGGTCCGCGGCGCAACCTGGGATGCCGCCGGTTATGTCGTGCCCGGCTTCATGCAGTCCGAGGTCGTGCTGTTGGACACGCCCGGCATCAACGAGGTAGATGGCGCCGATCGCGCCGCGATGGCTCGTGATGCCGCCGGCCGCGCCGACCTGATCCTGTTCGTGACCGATAGCGACTTGAACCAGACCGAATACTCGGCCTTGGGCGCGCTGGCCGCCACGCACAAGCCGATCATCCTGGTCTTTAACAAGATCGACAACTACACCGCCGAGCAGCGGGCCCAGCTGCGCCACGTGCTCTCAGATAGCCGATTGCGCGGCATCCTGGGGCCGGACGACGTGGTGGAGACCGCGGCCGACCCCCTGCCCCGCGAGTACCTGGTCGAAGGGGCCGACGGCCGGGTGCGCAGCGAGTATCGCCAGCCGCCGCCGCAGGTCGAAGCGCTCAAGGCCCGCATCCTGGAAGTGCTGGAGCAAGACGGCAAGGCGCTGCTGGCCTTGAATGCGGCCATGTATGCCGCCGACCGCAGCGACCGCATTGGTGCGCTCAAGGTGCGGATGCGCGACGAGCGGGCCACGGCCATCATCTGGAGCTATGCGGCCATGAAGTCGATCGGCGTGGCGCTGACCCCCCTGCCCGCCGCCGACGTGCTGGGCGGCAGCGCGGTGGACGTCACGATGGTCGTCACGCTGGCCCATGTGTACGGCATCGCGTTGACCTGGGCCAACGCCCGCAAGCTGATCGAGTCGATCCTCAAGGCGGCCGGCTGGGTGATGCTGGGCGAGATGGCCACCCACCTGGCGGCTTCGCTGTTCAAGGGTCTGACATTTGGCGGTAGCACGGCGATCACCGCGTTGCCGCAGGGCGCCGCCGCCGGATACGGCTCGTTCGTCGTCGGTCAGGCCGCCAAGTATTACTTCGAGCACGGGGCCAGCTGGGGCGGAGAAGCGCCCAAGGCCGTGATCACACGAATCCTGGAAGCGACCGACAAGAAATCGGTCCTGGAAAGGCTCAAAAGCGAGATCCACGCCAAGATCCGCTTGAACCCGCACGCTGGCAAGAGGTGAAAAGTGGTTGTTAGTTGTTGGCTTTGAATTCGACTTGCGATCAAGAACCAACAACTAACAACGAACAACTATTCTCCTCAATACCTCGCCAACGTCGGGTCGATCTCCTGGGCCCATTGATCGATGCCGCCGGCCATGCTTTGAGCCTGCGGATAGCCTTGCTCGCGCAACCAGCGGGCCACGCGCAGGCTGCGGCCGCCGTGGTGGCAGTGGACCACGATCCGCCGCGCGCGATGCGTTTCCAACTCGCCGAGCCGTTCCTGGATTTGGCTCATCGGCAACAAACTGGCGGCGCTGATGTGCACCAGCGTGTGCTCATCGGGCTCGCGACAATCAATCAGGATCGGAGCGTCGTCCGCCGGGTTCTGCAAGTCGGCGTGCACGCTCGCGCAGTCGACCTCGATCGGCAGTTCTTGGTGAGGCAATTCGTGAGACATGGGGCAAGTCGCTTTCGACCAAGGCAGGGTTACAAATCGGCATTTAAAAAAAGAGGCTGCCCCGGCCGATTGGCCGGGGCAGCCTGTGACTGACAAACGGAGTGAAGCGAACCGTGCATCAACCCCCTGGCTCCGAGGCGGCTTCGCGGCCGGCCCGAGTGGTCAGGTGCATGTAGAGCATCGGATCGGTGTCTTCGGTAAGACCCGAGACGTGGGCGTCGCCCCAGGCGTGCATGACAATGCCGCCGGAGTGATCGCTGCTGGGGCCCCAGAAAATCTTTCGGCCATCTGCCGACGTATCGGCGGTCGCGGGAAGGCCCGCATCTGTGATTCGATTCACAAAATTGACGTTATTGTCCGTTTTCGGACCGTAGTTGAGCCCCGACACCGGACCATTGGTGTAGTTGCTGGAACCGTCTCGCGGGAAATCCCAGAAGTTGGTGACGATCGTCGATCCTGCAACCGAGCGCGTGAACTTCTGCGGTTGCGCCGGTGCGTAAAGCGTGCCCATACCGAGGCCGCCCGCCGAGTTCTGTCCGAGCGGTATTGCGGTGACCCAGGAAGCGGACCCGTCATACCAAGACGAGTACCGCTGTTCCTTCGATTCGACGAGGATAATCGTCTTGGACGTGCCATCGACGATCTGGCGAATCGAAACGCCCTGCGTCAGTTTGTCGCTCGGCGGAATCAGGATACCGTTTGGCGGTTCGGCGCTGGGGGGCATCGTCTGCACAAACGTTGACATGCTATTGGGACCAACCAGGCAAGCCATATGCGTGGCGGCCATGCCCTTGTAGTTGGTGGTAATGACTGCCCAGGGCGGACTCGGGGCGGGCGACGGCGGATCAACTCCATCGCTACCGAAGCGGCTATATACGGCAGTAGCGATCGAAGCCGGATCGCCGGCAAAGCTTGGACAACGCACCTGGTCCAGGTCGATCGTGGCAAAATGCCGGTAAAAACTCGGCATACCACCAGCCGCCTGGAAGCGCAAACCCTTGCTGGGTGTTCCACCAGTCATGGCAAACGCAGGATACGCGTACTTCTTTGATACATTCGCGATGTTCTGGGAGATCACGTTCTCTTCCAAGAACGGCAGCAACCGCACCATCCAGCTGTAACCGGCCGGCGCCAGGCTGGTCGGATCGGCGCCAGTCAGAACGTAAGCACCCGGCGCAGCTCGAAACAGGGCCGGATAATCCGTGCCGCCCGGCGTCCCGGGTTCGCTGGCGTTGAGGTTGTAGTTGGCGCTTGTGAGCAACGGGAACCGCTTGAACGTGTCGTGGTGGTTCATCAGCGCGATGCCCAACTGCTTGAGCTTGTTCGTGCAGGCGTTACGGCGGGCCGCTTCGCGCGCCGCCTGAATCGCCGGCAGCAACAGCGCCACCAAGACGCCGATGATGGCAATCACCACCAGCAACTCCACGAGGGTAAAACCTCGCGGTCTCGATTTGGTGACCATGCGTCACCTCCTTGGGAAAGGAAAACGATGAGAAAAATGATGCAACGCCTCTTCCGCGAGGAACAGCTACAGATAGAGCGCTCCTCGTTGAGATGGACTTCAATCTAACGGTTGCCGTGGGGGGTGTCAAATATGAATTTCTGCAAACTTTCCTTTTCGCCTGCCGCCAGCGGTCCATCGGCCGCCGTATCTGGTCATTAGTTCAACGAATTCTTATAGTAACCATTTGTCCACCTCACGGGCGGTCGATCGAGGTCCGCCGCACGCTGACTTTCTCCGTCAGGTCCTCTGATATGGTTCGCCGAACGCTCGTTGTCGCCGGCCCGGCCCGGTCCGGAAAGACCCGACAGCTGCTCGATCAATATCGTCGGGTCTTGAGTTCGTCTCCGCCGGGCGCTGCGCTGTGGCTGGCGCCGCACTATCGGGCCGCGGCGGAAGTGCGCGCGGGGGTCCTCGCCGCGGGACTGCCGGGGGCCTTGAACCCCCAGCTACTCACTTTCGACCAGTTTGCCCGCCAGGTCTTGAATGCCTCGAACCTGCAATTTCGGGCCATTTCTCCCCTGGGCCAGCGGCAACTGTTGAGCGAGGTGGTGTCCGCCCTGCGAGATTCCACAGAGCTCGAATATTTTCGCCCCATCGCTGCTACCCCCGGGTTCCTCGACCTGGTCGTCGGATTCGTGCGGCAAATGAAACGGTTGGAAATCTGGCCCGACGAGTTGCGCGCCGCCTGCGGGCGCCGACCAACCGAGAAGGAACGCGAGCTGTGCGCGCTGTATGACGCCTATCAGCGGCAGCTCACCGACCACAAGCTTTACGATCCCGAGGGACGCTTCTGGTCTGCCCGCGAGCAATTGCGCGAGGGTCGGGTCAAACCCTTCGAGCACGTTAGGCACGTGTTTGTCGACGGATTCACCGACTTTACCCGCACGGAGCAGGAGATGCTCGAGCTGCTGGCCGCGCGCGTCGAATCGCTGGTCATTAGCCTGCCGTTGGACGCGGACCGTCGGGAATTGTTCGCCAAGCCGCGGGCCACCCTGGCCGAACTGCGGCAGCGCCATCCAGAGCTGATTGTCGAGGCGGTTTCACGCCGCGAGAGCGGCTGGGCGGCGAGAGACTACCTGGAAGTGGCGCTCTTTGCTGCGCCGGGCAAGTTTGCCGCGCGCGACGAGGCGGCGGGCGTCGAACTGCTCGCCGCAGCCGGTGCGACCCACGAGATCGAGCTCGTGGCCCGCCGCATCAAGAGCCTGCTGGTGCATGGCGACCCGCACCGCGGCAGAAAGCCGGTGCGGCCCGGCGAGATTTTGGTGGTGATGCGGAACCTGACCGAAGCGGGTGAGCTGGTGCGACAGGTTTTTGCGGAGTTTGGCATCCCCACGGCGGTCGGCAATCGGCCGCCGCTGGGAAATTCGCCGCCGCTGAAGACCCTCATGGCCTGGTTGAAACTGGAAATCGATGATTGGCCCCTGAGGCAACTCGCGTCGCTCGTGGCGCAGACGTCGCTCCGCCCGGGCTGGCCCGAATGTCATTCCGGCGCTGCGGCGCTGGCGGCCGAACACCTGGCGCGTCGCGCGCCGCTTGTGGCCGGACGCGCCGCGACCTTGCACTACTTCGAACGCCAGGCGGCCGCCGCGGGAAACTCGGCCGGGACATTGACCGCCGACCCCGCGCCATCGGACCCAGCGCCGTCGGACCCAGCGCCGTCGGACCCAGCGATCGGCGATCCGGTCGCGCAGCGGGCGATGCTGGCCGGGCCGTTCGTCGCGAGGGTCGGCCGCGCGCTCGACGCGCTACCCAAGCGCGCGACCTTGGCCGAATGGTCGCGCGCCGTGGAAGCGCTGGCTGCGGAGTTGGGTATCCGTCCGCGACCGAGCCTGGAACCTCGCGAAACCGCCACGGCCCAATGCGATCTGTCGGCCTGGCAGCGGATGACCGCAGCGCTCGACGAAACGGCGCGCTTGGACGCCTGGCTAGGGCGATCGCCGCGAGTGTTGACGTTGTCCGAGTTCCACGATCACCTGGCTGAGGTCCTGCGCGGCGAGTTGCTGCCGGCAGACCAGGACGAATCAGGATGCGTTCGCGTGCTGGCCGCCGACAGCGCGCGGAACCTCTCGGCGCCTTACCTCTTCGTCGCGGGCCTGGCCGAGCGTGCCTTTCCGCAACCAGAACGCGAAGATTGCCTGCTGGGCGAGGCCGAGACGCGCCGCCTGGCGGAAGCCGGACTGCCATTGTCGCCCAGGGCAGAACGTCGCGTGCTGGAAATGCTGCTGTTCTACGAGGTTATCACCCGGGCCGAACAGCAATTGATCCTCAGCTATCCCGCCTTGGATGAGGCGGCCCAGCCGCTGTCGCCGAGCCCCTATCTGAGTGAGCTGGAGCGGTTGTTCAAGCCAGACGGGTTGGGGCGCGCGCCTTTGGGCAACCTCAGCGGCGTGCCCGCTTCGGACGACGTGCTGTCGCCGCGCGAGTTTCGCGTGCGGGCCGTGGCGCAGATGCTCGAGGGCAATCCCGCGATGCTCAAGGGCCTGCTTGTGCACCCTTCGACCCACAGCACTGCCGAGTCCGTGCTAGCCGGCCTGGACGCCTTGTCCACGCGGGAAGTTCACGGCGGGCCCTTTGGCGTCTTTGAAGGCATGCTCCAGAGCGACGCCGCGCGGGCCGAGCTGCGCCGCCGTTTTGGCCCTGAGCATCACTGGAGTCCTAGCCAATTGGAGCAGTATGCGAGCTGTCCGTTTCAGTTCTTTCTGGATCGCGTCCTGGGACTGTCGGCGATCGAAGACCCCGTGCTGGCGGTCGACTACTCGGCCCGCGGTCAAATGTTGCATTGGCTGTTGGCCGAGCTGCACAAGGGACTGAACGTAGCGGCCCAAGGTCGAATCGCGCCAGGTGAGTTGGCGCCGGAAATCTTCAGCGCGGCCATCGGCCGTTTGCTCGAGCAGTTGCAGAGCGACCGCGCCAGCGACCGGCCCCTGGCCGATGGTCTGTTGGAGATCGACCTGCGAAGATTGACCGCCTGGCTGGCCGAGTATCGTCAGCAGCATCAGGCCTACGACAGTCACTCCAGCGACTGGGACGCGCCGCTCCGCCCTGCGCATTTCGAGGTCTCGTTTGGCCGTCGCTCGCGCGGCGCGGCGGCGGACGACACTTCCGACGATCCGCTGTCGACCTCCGACCCCTTTGTGCTGAATGCCGGCGGAGAGACCATTCGCTTTGCCGGCCGCATCGACCGCATCGACCTGGGTCAGTTGGGCGGTCAAAGCGTGTTCAGCATCATCGACTACAAGAGCGGGCGATCCGAGGGCGCTCGGGTCAAGGCGATCTTTGATGGCACGGCCTTGCAGTTGTCGCTTTATGCCCTGGCCACCGAGTGGCTGCTGGCCTCGCACAGGGCGCTGCCGGCCCGGGTCGGCTATTGGCATCTGTCCGGCCGCGGCGCGAAGGAATCGGTCGCGCTGCACGACCTGGCTGACGCCGGTCTTTCTCCAACGGCCGAGTGGTCGCAGCTCGTCAAGCGGCTGCCGCTCCGCGTGGCGGCGCTGGTGCGAGGAATTCGCGACGGGCAGTTTCCCATGGCAAGTCGTGACGACCAGTGCACCAGCCACTGCGAGTTTGCCACGGTCTGCCGTGTTAACCAAGCGCGGGCCCGTGAGAAAGATTGGCAACCGCCCCAGGAGCAGGCGCCATGACAACAAAGCGGCCGGCGCTCACCTCCGCGCCGGCGAACAATACTTGGACCGAGCAACAGACCCTGGCGGTCAAGACCCGCGGAGTGTCGGTGTCGCTCTCGGCCGGCGCCGGCTGCGGCAAGACCTTCGTGCTCACGGAACGATTTCTCGATTGCTTTGCGCTTGGTAACGACGAGTCGCTGCCGCCAGACGAACTGCACCAACTGGTGGCGATCACCTTCACCGAGCGAGCGGCCCGCGAGATGCGCGACCGGGTGCGCCGCAAGTGCTACGCGGCGCTCGAGCGAGAGGCGCCCGGTGAAAGTGAACATTGGGCGGCGCTCTTGCGTGGCCTGGACAGTGCGCGGATCAGTACGATTCACTCCTTTTGTGGCACGCTGCTGCGGTCGCACGCGGTCGAGGCCGGCGTGGACCCGCAGTTCGAGGTCTTGGAGCAATCGCAATCCGAGGCCCTGCTGTCCGAAGCGGTCGACGACGAGCTGCGCCAGCGCGTGTCCGAGCGCGACGAGAGCACAATCGAGCTGGCCGGTCGGTTTGACCTGCCCGGCTTGCGCTCCATGGTGCTGGACCTGGCGGTGCAAGGCACCGACGAGGATTTTCAGCACTGGTTGACCGCTGGCCCCGACGAACAGGTCAAGGTCTGGGACGACTATCATCGGGTGGAGGTCGTTCCACGGGTCGCCAAGCGCGTGGTCGAGTCGGAATGGGCGCGGCAGATTGTCGAGGTGCTTCGTGCTCATGCCTCGACCAACCCAGTGATGCGGCAGCGCTGCGAGGTCCTCAAGGAGCTGTTGCCGAAATTGACGACTCAGGCAGGTGATCCGACGACCTGCCTGGCGAGTCTCCGCGCGATCCGTGAGAACGCCAAGGTCCAAGGGGGCGGCACGGCCAAGAACTGGGATGACGCAGATGCGTATCGCGCATTTCAGACGGCAGCGACAAAGCTCCGCGAATTGATCGACAAGGTTGAGCCTGTGGCGGCATTCGACCCGGCGGACGCGCGCGAGGCGGCCGAGGTCGGCGGTCGATTGCTGCAGATCGCCGCGGGCGTGCGCCGTCGTTACGAGGACCGCAAGCACGACCTGGCGGCCTTGGACTTTGACGACCTTCTGGTCCGCGCGCGGCGGCTGCTGGTCCATCCCGATCAGGCGGCCCTGCGCCAACGGGTCGGCAAGCAGATTCGGCTGCTGCTGGTCGACGAGTTTCAGGACACCGACCGCGTTCAGGTCGAGCTGGTCGAGGCCCTCTGCGGCGAGGCGCTGGGGGGCGGCAAGCTGTTCTTCGTGGGTGACTACAAACAATCGATCTATCGCTTTCGCGGCGCCGACCCGCATGTGTTCGGTCAGCTCCGCGACGCGACGCCCCCGGCAGGTCGGTTGTCGTTGACCCAGAACTTTCGCAGCCAGCCGGCGATTCTGGAGTTTGTCAACGCGCTGTTCTGGTACGACCTGGGTGACAAGTACGAGGCGCTTCGCCCCCATCGCATGCAAGCAACTGCGCGGCCGGCGGTCGAGTTTATCTGGGCCGCGCCTGACGACCCTGCCGCGAAGGAAAATGCCGATGCGATGCGTCGCCGCGAGGCCGAGTGGATCGCCCGGCGAATCCGCGCCATGCTCGACGGCGCCGAGCCGCTGGTCGGCGACGGCCACACCGCCCGGGCCGTGCAGCCGGGAGACGTGGCCATCCTTTTTCGCGCCCTCTCCGACGTCGACCTGTACGAAGAGCAATTGCGGCGGCACGGCATCGACTACTACCTGGTGGGCGGTCACGCGTTCTATGCCCAGCAGGAGATCTTTGACCTGCTCAACCTGTTGCGCGCCGTGGCCAGTCCGGGCGATGAAGTCAGCCTGGTCGGCGCGCTGCGAAGCGGGTTCTTTGCCCTGTCGGACGACACGATCTACTGGCTGGCGACCCGGGCGGGTGGATTGCCGGCGGCCCTGCGCGGTGAAACGCCCTCGGAAATCGTCGACCGCGACCAGCGGCAGCGCGTGGCCCGCGCCCGCGCGACCCTGGCGCAGTTAGCAGTGCAGCGCGACCGGCTGCGGATTTGCGAGTTGATTGAGTTGGCGCTGTCGTTGACCGGTTACGACGCGACCTTGTTGGCTGAGTATCTCGGCGAGCGCAAGTTGGCCAATTTGCGAAAAGTGATCGAGCAGGCTCGAACCTTCGAGCGCAACGCCGCGTTTGGTCTAACGGAATTTCTGGCTGAGCTGGCGGAATTCGTCGCGCGCCAACCGAAGGAGCCGCTGGCGGCGACGTTCTCGGAAGACACCCACGTGGTGCGGCTGATGACGATCCATCAGGCGAAAGGTCTGGAGTTTCCGGTCGTGTTCGTGCCCGACCTGGGCCGGCCGACCGAGCTGCGGACCGACCGGGTGCACCTGGACCGTCAATTGGGACCGCTGGTGCAATTGCCCGAGCGCGCCGACGGCCTCCGACCTGCCGGCGGCTATGCGCTGTGGCGCGTGCTGGAAGAACAGGAGTCGCTGGCCGAGATGTACCGGCTGTTGTATGTGGCGACGACCCGCGCGGCCGACTACCTGGTGCTCTCCAGCGGGCTGAAGAGCCTGGGCGAAATCAAAGGCGCCTGGATGCACCTGTTGGCCAAACGCTTTGACCTGGTTAGTGGACGATTCATCGGCCAGTTGCCCCCGGGCGAAGAGCGCCCCACGGTCCGCGTGACGATGGAAAAGCCGCCGCATGCCGGAAAGACCGTGGGGCGAGCGCGAAGCGTCGATATTGCGAAGCTGATCGCCGAGGTCCGCGCGGCCGACCACGCCCCCTGGCCCGGCGCCGCCGCCATCGAACCGATCGCGCCCGACCTGTCGGCGCGGCGGCAGTTTTCGTTCTCGCGTCTGTCCGGCAAACTCCGCGAGCGACCCGTCGGGGCTGTCGAGGAATCCTCTCCCGCGCCAGCGACGGTCGACCCGCGCGGGCTGGGCACGTTGGTGCACGCGGTGCTGGCGACCATCGACTTTAACTCGCCGGGCGATTGGCGCTCGACGTTAGACCTCTTTGCAGAACGTCATTTGCCCCCCGATTCGGCAGAGGTAACGGAAGCAGTGCAGTTAATCGCCGGGTTCCTGGCGTCGCCCCGAGCTCGGCAGATGGCCGAGGCGCCACGGATGTTTGCTGAGGCCGAGTTCTGGTTGAGCCTCTCTGACCACGATCCGCATGGGAAGCCCTTGCTGCTCTCCGGATATCTCGACCGCCTGTATCAGGACGCCGCAGGGCGTTGGCACGTGGTTGACTTCAAGACCAATCGGGTCAGTTCCAAGACGATGCCGCAGGTGGCGGTCGACTACGAGATGCAGATGCTGGTCTATGGCTTGGCGACCGAGCGCATCCTGGGCGAGGCGCCGGCCAGCTTGACCTTGCACTTCCTGCGCGGCGGGCTGGAACGGTCTTTTGCCTGGGACGACGTGGCCCGGGAGCGCGCCATCGAGCAAATCCGCGTGGGTATTGCCCGGGCCCTGACTACCGGGGTGAGCTGACGCAAGGCAATTCTGTTGCGATGGCCGATTGCTTGTCCGAGGGCCTCCACTTATCGGTACGGCGTCGGCCTTCTATAATCGTCGCACTTCTAAAATCGTTGCCGCGAAAATCGACTCCGAGCTAGGACGTGTGAACTTGGCCTCCTTCGACCCCGAGAAGCAACGCGCGTTTGCCGTCGACGTCGTGCGGCAATTGCGCGAGGCCGGCTACGAGGCCTATTGGGCCGGCGGCTGCGTCCGCGACCAGTTGCTGGGTCATCGTCCGAAGGACTACGACGTCGCCACAGCCGCTCGACCCGAGCAGATTCAGGCGCTGTTCGGTCATCGCAAGACCGTGGCCGTGGGGGCCGCGTTTGGCGTGATCGCGGTGATCGGCCCGCGCGGCGCCGGACAGATCGAGGCCGCGACGTTTCGCCGCGACGCGACCTACAGCGATGGCCGCCACCCCGACGCCGTCGAGTACAGCACGGCCGAGGCCGACGCCCAGCGACGCGACTTCACCGTCAACGGCATGTTCTTCGACCCATTGGAAGACCGCGTCATCGACTACGTCGGCGGCCAGGACGACCTGGCCCGGGGCATCCTGCGGGCGATCGGCGACGCGCGGGCCCGATTTACCGAAGACAAGTTGCGGCTGCTGCGCGCCGTGCGGTTCGCGGCCAACCTGGACTTCACGCTCGACAGTGCGACGCGCGAAGCGCTGGAGGTCATGGCCCCGCAAGTGACCGTGGTCAGCATCGAACGGATCGCCGCCGAGCTGCGTGCCATGCTGGTTCACGCGGGGCGTGTGCGGTCGACGATCCTGCTGCGCGAGACCGGACTGCTCGAGGCCGTTCTGCCCGAGGTCGCCGTGGTCGACACTGCCGTGGTCGAGACGGGCGACGCGCTCACCGCCACGGGGCGCAAGGCCGACGAGGCCTGGGTGAGAGCGCTCGAGGTGCTCTCAACGCTCCACGAGCCGACGTTTCCGCTGGCGCTCGCAGGCCTGCTGCACCCCTTTGTCGATCCCTCGGGCGTTGACGCTTTGGCACGGCGTTGGAAGTTATCAAACGCCGATCGTCAACGGACGGTGTGGCTGGTCGAACATCACACGGCGCTTCTCGGCGCTCGGCACGCACCCTGGTCCAAGCTGCAACGGCTGCTGGTTTCGCAGGGAAGCGCGGAACTGGTGACGCTAAGCGAGGCAATCGCTCAGGCCGCAGGCCAGGACGGCGCGGATATCGAACATTGTCGCCAGCGGCTCGCACTGCCGGCGGACGAGCTCGACCCGCCACCGTTGGTGACCGGCGACGACCTGATCCGCCTGGGCGTGCCGCGCGGCAAACAATATCCGCGGCTGCTCGACGCGGTTCGCGACGCCCAGCTAGACGGCCAGATCACGACCCACGAAGAAGCGGTGGCGCTGGTACGCGCGCTGATTGCTGAAGCTCCTTGACCTTTTCTTCTGACCGGAGACTTTACGAATGGACGGCGTGGAACTGTTGAACCTGGTGAGCCGCTGGGCGCATATCCTGGCCGCGATCACAGCCGTGGGCGGGGCGATCTTCGCGCGGTTTGTGGTCGTGCCAGCGCTCGACCCGCTGCCGGCAGACCAACGCGCGAGCATCCATGCCGCGATGCGAGCTCGCTGGTCGAAGATCGTCGCCGGGGCCATCGGTTTCCTGCTGGCCAGCGGCCTCTACAACTTTCTGGTAATTGTGCAGACCTACAAGTTGCCGCGGTGGTATCACCCGGTGTTTGGGGTGAAGTTTATGCTGGCATTGGTCATCTTCGCCATCGCCAGCTTGCTGGCGGGTCGCACGCCGGCGGCTGCCCGACTGCGGCAAAACCTGCGGTTCTGGCTCAACCTGAACATCGTGCTGGCGGTCGTGGTGGTTTGCCTGTCGGGCGTGCTGCGAACCGCCGACAAAGTGCCTAAAGTGACCCCCGCTCCGCCTGGGGCCGCGGATACGCCGTGAGGTCGACCTGGGGGTACCGCGCGGGGGGATTTTGCATTCCGCCGAGCGTTGACTAATCTGGAATGTGGGGCTGCGGACGGAGAGAGCTGAAGACGATCGATGCGGCCCGCGCTACAGATTCTGCCAAACCGCACGCGGGTGCGCACCCATGAACGAACGTCCGATGAACGACCGCCCTGCCCATAGCAACCCGAACAGCGCCAGCCCTGCCAACGAACGCGGCCTGGCAATCTCGATCCTGCAGAATGCCCGCGATCGGCTGGGCGAACGGTTGACCTCGCGGATCGTGGAAGCGCGCGAGGAAATCGAGGCCGACGCCGACGGTGGCTCGTATTTGAGCGAGATCGAAACGATCTACGAACAACTTGGCAGCCGCCTGGCCCACCTGAACGCCATGCTCTCGAACCTGCCGCCGGATACCGGGCCCCTGCGGGCCGATGCCACGGCCACCGAGATCATTTATGCCGACTTGGCTTCGGCATACCCCACCGGATTCGAGGTCGAGCCCACGCCGGCGGCCAACACGATGCTGGCCCTGCCCGCTCCCGCCGGTCACGACGCGCCGGCGAGCAACGCGCTGGGCGAAGCGTTTAGCGAGATCTCGGCGCTGGCCCACGCTGGCGAGCACGCCGCGGCGGCCCAGTTGATCTCCGAGTGCTTTGACCTGCGACCGACCCAGGCGCGGCGCTGGGCGGTGGCCTTCGCGCGGCAAATTTCGCGCTTTCCGGATTTGCCACGGCGATTGACCGACCTGGCCGGCGCGCTCAGCGAGGCCAATGAGCACGCCGCCGCCGCATTGGTGGCCGAATGCTTCGAGTCGCAGGCGATCGAGGCGCTGGCCCTGGTCCGCGCTCTGCGGCAGCGCCTGGCCAACAGCGACGCCGGACGCTAGATTCTCAGACTCGTAGCGCAGCAGGAACACGCCCCACTCGCGGACCCGGATCGAAATCGCATGGACAAGAAGGCGAAGAAGAAGCAGGATGTGTTGCGACACCGCGTGCAGAAGCTGCAACAGCAGTTGGCCGGCGCTCGCAAGCAGATGGACGACCCGGACGAGGTCCGCCGCTTGGAAACGGAACTGGCCAGCGCGACCAGCGAGCTGGAAAAGATCAAGTAGATCCTGGCATTTGGTAGGTCAGGCACCCCTTGCCTGACATGGAATCGCCAGCGAGCGCAACAGTCAGGCACGGGGTGCCTGACCTACCGGCTAGTGCGACGCCACTCTGTTTACTTGCCCGCAGTGCGCGCCGCCGGGGCGCCTTCGCTGTACACGCCTGGGTCGGCCCGACCGTCGCCATCCCAATCGCCGACCACGGGCTTGTCACCCGCCGTGCCCAGGTGGAACACCTGGTCCTCGTCGTCGATCATGAAGTTGCCGTTGGTATCGATGTGCCAGGTGCCGTCGCGGTAGACGCCCAGTTCGTCGATGCCGTCTCCGTTGAAGTCGCCGATGACCGGCTTGTCGCCGACCTGTCCGAAGCCGGACTTCGAATCGCTGTTGGTCCACTTGCCGTCGCCATCGGTGTCGCGATGCCAACGGCCGTCGCGGAAGACGGCGATCGTATCGACGCCGTCGCCGTTCCAGTCGCCGACGATCGGATGGTCGCCAGCCAGACCATACAGGAAGACGTGATCGATCAGGTCGGCGCGGTTCTTGCCCTTGGAGGTGAGCCGCATGTCGCGCTTGCCGACCGCGTTGCGGTCTTTCTCGCGAGGAATGTTTTTCAGCACGTCCGAGTTCACGTTGTGCGGGTCGGGCATGCCCGGCTCGTGCTTGATCGCGCGGGGGTCGCGCGGCCAGGCCGGACCGTAGATGCCGATGTCGGTCTTGCCGTCGCCGTCCCAATCGCCGGTCACCGGTCGGTCACCGCGGCGGCCGAGCTTGGCCCACAGGTCGCCCTGATCCCAGACGCCGTTGGCATTCAGATCGATGAACCAACGACCCTCTTTGAAGATACCGGTCTCGAAGGTGCCGTTGCCGTCGAAGTCGCCGGCGACGGGAATGCCGCCCTTGACGCCAAACCGCAGCTTGCGGGGCGTGCCTGGACCATTCACCGTGTTGGGCACCAGCGTCCATTCGCCTTCGGCCATGTCGCTGCCTTCCCAACTCACCTGCTCCACTTCCACGGCTGAGGCGAGCACCATCTGCGACTCGGGCGACATCACGCTGCGCGGCAGGCCAGCGTCGACCACGCTCAAGTGCCAGGTGTAGAGCTGGCCACCGGTGCGGGTCAGCACATTGGGCGTGAGCAGCGGAATCTGCCACGGCGGCAGAGCGTACAGCGGCGGCTCGGCAGGCAGCGCCAGCGGCACCAGCGGCGGCGGTTGTTGCGCGGGCGGAGGCGGAAAGACGAACACCTGCACGCCCGTGGTGACCAGCACCACGCTGAAGTTGTTGAACTGCGAATGATAGTTGGCCAACAGTCCAACGCCGACGATCGCGTCGTCCTGGGGCGGGGCGACCAACTGGTCAAGCACGCCCTGGTCGGTCACGGTCCAGGTGCTGATGACAAATCCGCCCAGCGAGCCGGCCGTGTCGATGCCCGGGATGTATCCACCGGGCGAAACCAGGTACACGCCGTAGCTGCCCGGCGGCAGACCGACGAATTCGTAGTATCCGGAGGCGTCGGTCCGCACGGTGATCGCCTGGTCGGCGACATAGGTGCCCGCCATGGCCACGCTCCCCATGATCGGCAAGCCGGTGACGCCGTCGACTAGCATCAGCGTGACGTTGGCCAGCCGCGTGTCGTCCGGCGTGAGCTTGCCGTCACGATAGTCGGGCACGTAAACCGGTTGGCTGGCGTCGGTCACCGAGATCGGCGGACCGTCCTGAAAGACATAGCCCGAGAGCGTGGCCGGCGGAATTTCGCAGAAGTCGTAGTGCAGGCCGTTGACACCGCCGCCGAGCGTGACGTTTCCGATGATGTCGCTGGTGAGCGCGTCGCCCCCTTCGCTGCCCGGGTCGGCGTCGCCCTGGAAGTAGCCGAGCGGCTGCTCCTCGATCACGGTGTAGGTGCCCGGCGCCAGGTGCGTGAACTGGTAAAAGCCGTTGGCGTCGGTGCGGGTGGTGGCCACCAGGTTGCCCTGGGCATCGCGGAGGTGCATGACGACGTTGGCGATCGGCGTGGCGCCGTCTTCGATGTCGCAATCCTCGCCGAGGCGCGCGTGGACGTTGCCGCTGATCGTGGCCGGCGGCAATTCGCCGAAGTTGTAGTTGTCGGCGTCGTCGCCGGGCATCAGCATGATATCGCGGATCAGGTCGCCCGGATTCTGAGCGACGCCGCCCTTGGTGCCCGGGGTGTCGAGACCGTCGAAGTATTCGGTCGGTTGCGTCTCGCGGACACGGTAGGTGCCGTGCATCAGGCCCATGAAGCAGTAGCGGCCGGCCGCATCTGTGACCGTGGTCATGCCGGTGGCGTTGCCGCTGGCGTCCAAGAGTTCCAGCCGCACGCCGCCGATGCCCGCTTCGCCCGCTTCGCGGATGCCGTTGTTGTTCATGTCCACATAGACATATCCGCAGAGGTTGGCCGGTGGCATCTCGCAGAAGTTGTACTGCACGCCGTGAATGCCCGAGAGCAGTACGACGTTTGAGGTCACGTCATTGCCCGCCACACCGCCTTCGGACCCGGCAAAGGTCCCGCCGTTGAAGTATCCCGCCGGCTGGACCTCATGGACCGAGTAGGTTCCCGGCGGCAGGCCGTCAAAGCTGTAGAAGCCGGCCGCGTCGGTGATCGTGGTGCCGATCAGGTGCCCGGTCGAATCCAACAGCTGAATGGTCACGCCGGCCAGCGGAGGCGCCGTGGGATCGTTCGTGCAGTCGCCGGTCGTATCGACGCGGACGTAACCGCTGATGCCCACCGGCTCGACTTCGCAGAAGTCGTAGTGCACGCCATCAATGCCGCCGCCCAGCGCGACCTGCGTGACGATGTCCACTCCCAGAATTCCACCGGCGCTGCCGACCTCGTTGCCGCCATTGAAGTAACCGACCGGTTGGATCTCTCGCACGCCGTAGGTGCCGGGCTTAAGATCCGCGAACTTATAGAACCCTTCGGCGTTGGTCGTGGTCGTGGCCACGACCTTGTTGTTTGCGTCGAGCAACTGGATCACGACGCCTGCCAGTGGCGGCTCGCCCTCGTCGAACATGCAGTCGCCGTCCTTGTCGATGTGGACGTAACCGCTGATGCTGGCCGGTTGGACCTCGCAGAAGTCATAGTGCACGCCGTCAATGCCCGGCAGCAGGTTGATCTGCGTGACGGTATCGACACCCAGGGTTCCGCCGGCGCTGCCGACCTCATTGCCGCCATTGAAGTACCCGGCCGGTTGCTCCTCGATCACGCCGTAGGTGCCGGGGGCCAGGTTCTCAAATTTGTAGTGACCCTGGGCATCGGTGGTCGTGGTGCCCACGATCTGGCCGTTGCCATTGAGCAGGTGAATGACGACTCCCGCCAGCGGCGGCTCGCCAGGATCGAACATGCAATCGCCGTCCTGGTCGATGTGTACGTAACCGCTGATGCTGGAGGGTTCCAGTTCGCAGAAGTCGTAGTGCACACCGTGAATGCCCGAGGTCAGCACGATCTGCGTGACGGTGTCGGTACCGAGCACGCCGCCCGCGGTGCCCACCTCGTTGCCACCGTTGAAATAGCCCGCGGGCTGCTCCTCGACCACTCCGTAGGTGCCTGGGGCGAGATTCTCGAACTTGTAATTGCCGTTCTGGTCGGTCTTGGTCGTGGCGATGACCTGGCCCTGGGCATTGAGCAAGTGCACGACCACGTTGGCCAGCGGCGGCTCGCCGGGGTCAAGCATGCAGTCGCCGTCCTTGTCCAGATGGATGTGGCCGGCGATCGAGTTGGGTAGCGCCTCGGCAAAATCGTTGTGCACGCTGTCCTCGCCGCCCAGCAATTCCACGCCGCTGACGATGTCGCTGGTGGTCACGCTGCCACGGGTGATGCCGTTGACCTTGCCCGCCTGCGCGCCGACGCTGAAATATCCGATTGGCTGGGTCTCTACGACCCGGTAGGTGCCGGGCGCCAGATTGTCGAACTTGTAGTTGCCCTGGGTATCGGTAACTGTGGTCTTGCCGGTGGAGATGTACTGGGTGCCGTTGAACAGGTACAGCGTGACGCTGGTGTTGCCCAGGCCTTGCTCGCCGTTGTCCTGCTTGTTGTTCAGGTTCATATCGACGAACACCACGCCCGACAGGCTGCTGGGCAGCGGCACCTGGGTGGCCTTGGCCACGGCGCCCGCAGTGAAGTCCGCCAGGTCGATCGGTCCCGTGTAGTGATCGTTGGGCAGGTCCAGGTGCGTGCCGGTCTGCTTTTCGATCGCGGCAAAGTTGTCGTCGAACTCGTCCCAGTACTGCGTGTGCGTGGTGATGTCGTAATAGTGGGGGGCGATGAAGGTGGCGTAGAAATGCGACCGCTGCCACTCACCGCCCTCTGCCACGGCATTGACGTCGATATCGCCCGTGTCGGGGTCGACGTATTGCGCTTCGTCCACGTCCACGCTGAGCACCAGCTTCTCGCCGACATCAAAGCCCGAGAGGTTGATGACCATCCTCATGCCGCCGTCGACCACCTGGGTGCTCAGGACCTGGAAGCCGTCGTGCGAAAGGATCTGCAGCGGGTTGCTCTTGAACACGCCCAGGCCGCCCGGTGCCGTGTCGAAAAACACGTCGCCGGAAGACATGCCTTTGCCGTCCTTATCGCCGTCGATGACGATTTGCGTCAACTGGCTGCCGGGAGCGCCACCCTCGAATGTGAATTGCAGGATGTTGGCCTTGGCGTCGTCGCCGCCGGCCTGTTCGTAGTAGACGCTGCCGACGTGCAAATCGGCGGCCAGGAACTTGCGCTGCTCGAGGTCTTCATAGCGCAGCATGCGCGGACGCCCGACCCCCTTGTGCGCAGCATCGCGACGGCGAGCCTTGCCCGGTTGCTTCAATCCAAAGATGCTTCTTAGCAGGCCCATCGGACGTTCCTCCCTGAAATCACGTTCGCGTTGCGCTCGGGCAAGCTCGGCGCCGGCCTGTCGGGGTCGGCGCGTCGGACTAACGGACGGTGCCGCGCTCCTGTGCGGCATCCGCGCTTTGGCTCGCTGGCGTGGGCGGGGCGAGCTTCCAGACGCGGACCGTCGTGTCAAAACTTCCGGAAATGATCACGGCACTCTGGGGGTCAAAGGCCAATGTCGCGACCGAACCGGTATGGCCTTGCAAACGATCGGCTTCGGTTTGCTTGCTCCAATCCCAGACCCGCACCAGGTTGTCGCTGCCGCCGGTGGCGATCAGATGCTCGCTGCACACTGCCATCGCCAGCAACTTGCCGCTGGGGCTTTTGAGTGTGCCGCGACGTTCGCCCGTCTTGGCATCCCACAGCGAAATCTCGCGGGCATCGCCAGCCGCGACCAGGCTGTCACCGCTAGGCAAGTAAGCCAGGTTGCGAATCCGGCCGGGGCCCACGGAAATTTCCAGGTCGACCTTGCCCTCGGGAACGGCCCATTGGCGGATGCGGCCGTTGCGCCCCGCCGCTGCCAGGTGACTGCCGTCGGGCGAGAAAGTCACGGCGCGCAAGTCAGCGTCGGGACCCTCCAGTTCGCGCACCTGCGAGGCGTTCGCCGGTTCGTACAGCCGCACGACCTTTTCGAAACCGACGGCCGCCAAACGCGAACCCTCGGGATTGTAGGCCAGCGAATACACCGCGCAGCCGTGCGGCGGCAGCCGCAAGGCGAGCTTGCCGTTCTCGACGTCCCACAGCAGCACTTGACGGTCGTCGCCGCCGGAGGCCAGCGTCTTGCCGTCGGGACTAAAGGCCAGCGTGCGCACCCAGTCCTTGTGACCCTTGAGCGTGTGCTTGATCAAACCGTCTTCGGTGCTCCAGAGGCGCACGTGGTGGTCGTCGCCGGCCGTAGCCACTAACCGGCCTCCGGGCAACACGGCCACGGCCGTGATCACCGGCTTGCGCTCGCGCCCCAATTTGGCGTCGAACTCAATGACCTGTTGCGGCTCGGCGCGTGTCGGGTCCTGGGCCCGCGCCAAACTGCACGTGGCTGCCAGGCCGCAGGCGATGCCTAACAGAAAACTCGTTCGCAGCATGGTGTTCCTTCGCACTGACGCGCGGCGCAACGCGTTGGTTACGGGATATGTCCGGCGGATGGTTTTGCACCCGGCGCGCGCCGGCTCCACGGCGCCACGCTTGGATCCGCTGTCTTGTGGTATCGGCTGAAACGATGGTATCGCCGAAGAAGAACGCCCCGCCGTGCACTGAGACCTTGCCCAGACGAGGATTCAGGCAAACAAGGCGGACATTAACGGCGCGCGGCGGCTGAAGACGGACCTGCTAGCGGGCAGGTCCGCGCGAATGCGATCGGGTGGTGAGGTCCCCAGGCGGGGGTTACTTGCGCTTCTCGATCGGCAGAAACTCGCGCTCCACCGGGCCGGTGTAGATCTGCCGCGGACGGCAAATCTTCTTGTTCGGCGAAGCGTGCATCTCCATCCAATGGGCGATCCAACCCGGCAAACGCCCGATGGCGAACAAGGCCGTGAACATGGTCACGGGGATTCCCATGGCGCGGTAGATTACGCCCGAGAAGAAGTCGACGTTCGGGTAGAGCTTGCGCTCGACGAAGTAGGGATCGGACAGGGCCACCTCGGCCAGCTCCTGGGCGATATCAAAGATCGGGTCGTCGATTTGCCGCTTGGCCAGCAGCTTATCGCAACTGCGCTTGATGATCGTGGCCCGGGGATCGAAGTTCTTGTAGACCCGGTGCCCGAAGCCCATCAGTCGGAAGCCGCTGCTTTTGTCCTTGGCCAGGTCAACATATTTGCCGACGTTGCCGCCGTCGGCGCGGATGGCTTCGAGCATCTCCACGCAGGCCTGATTGGCCCCTCCGTGCAGCGGTCCCCACAGGGCGCAGATGCCGGCCGAAATCGAGGCGAACAGGTTGGCGTCGCTGGAGCCGACCATCCGCACGGTGGAAGTGCTGCAGTTTTGCTCGTGGTCGGCATGCACGATCAATAGCAGGTTCAAGGCCTCGACAAAGTCGGGGTCGATCGCATACGGCTCGCTGGGCACCGCGAACATCATCCGCAGGAAATTCGCGCAGTAGTTCAGATCGTTTTGCGGATAAATGAGCGGCTGGCCGATCGACTTCTTGTGGGCATAAGCCGCGATCGTCGGCAGCTTGGCCAGCAGCCGGTGGACGGAGATTTCCACCTGCCGCGGGTCGCGCGGATTGAGCGAATCCTGGTAGAAGGTCGACAAGGCGCCCACCACCGAGCTCAAGATGGCCATCGGGTGCGCGTCGCGGGGAAAGCCGTCGTAAAACGACCGCATCTCCTCGTGGATCATCGTGTGGCGGCGCAGCGAGGTGCGAAACTTGAGCAGATCCTCTTCGTTGGGCAATTCGCCGTAGATCAGCAGGTAGCAGACCTCGATGAAGTTGCAACGTTCGGCCAGGACTTCGATCGGGTAACCGCGATAGCGGAGGATGCCCTTGTCGCCGTCCAAGAAGGTAATGGCGCTGGTGGTCGAGCCGGTATTGGCGTACCCCTCGTCCAGCGTGACAAAGCCGGTCTGACCGCGCAATTTGGAAATGTCGACCGCGTGCTCTCCCTCGCTGCCGACGACCACATTCAGGTCGACCTCCTTGTCAGCCAATCGCAATTTGGCCACGTCACTCATCGAGCCAGTTCCTTTCTCCGCCGACAATTATCGACACCTCGTATTGGGCGCGCCCGGGTGAGAGACCCAGCTTAAGGGGGCTCGGGAGCGGAACGCGAAAAAACTAGTTTATCCGTTCCCGGGGCGGTCGACAATCGGCGACAAATCACGGCATTCGGGCAGGGACGGCTCAGGTGATTCGGTTAATCGAGGCTTTCTTCCAACGCAACCGTGACTACGCAATACTAGCCCGACGCGCCAGCGAGGGAGCCCTGTCAATGGACAATCCGCTGGTCGGTTCCCTCGGTGGCGCGTCGGACTGGTATCTGGTTTAAAGCCCCGAAGGCCAGGCACTCCGTGCCTGACAATTTACCAGACATCAACGGCACTCGCGTTGAATGTTGATTTGCAGCGTCGCGTGACCGGTGAGACGACAAGGCGAATTCTTGCCACAGGATCGCCACGCAAATCGCATTGGAGTAAACTTTTCGCCAGCGCGGCCGACTGGGAATGCTCCGGCCTGCTGCGGGCGACGCAACGTCCTTCCTCCCCTTTTTCTCCTGCCCGGATTTATATATGTCGACACTGCACGACATTTTGAGCGATCGGACAGCAAGCTGGTCGCGACGTCCGCCCGCCTCAGAGGCAGCAATTGCGGCGTTATGCGCGAATTGTGATTTTGCCTTGCCTGAGGAATATAAGTCGTTCCTCAGGTTAAGTAACGGTGGCGAGGGGTTCCTTTCAATAGAGCCTTGGTACTTCCAACTTTGCTCAGCCGAGGAAGTGGTTTCTTACAATCAGGGTTACCACGTCGAAGAATACCTGCCAGGTTTTTTCGCCATTGGCAGCAACGGTGCCGGCGAGATGCTCGCGATTCGAAAATGCGACCGCCCGGGCAGTCCGGTCTACATGGTGCCCTTCATCCCTATGGCCGAGAGCGACGCACTGCAAATTGCGTTTGACTTTGAGTTGTTCGCGATGGCTTTCGGTCGGGACGAGAAGTAGCCGGCAGGTCAGGCACTGGAGTGCATGACAGTCCGAGAGGCATCAACGGCACTCGCGTTCGACGGTGACTTGCGGCGTCGCACCGAGTGGCATTTCAACCATCTTGGGTAGTGTCAGGCACGGAGTGCCTGACCTACGGGCCGACGAGAGCGGCGACTTACCGTATCGGGCCGCTCGGCCGATTGGCCATCGCCTGCTCGCGCTCGACCAGGTAGTTGGTCACCGGCGTATGCTCGCGGAGCTTGGCGATGTAGGTGTTCATGGCGTCGTTTTGCTCGCCTTCCAGCAGCTTCTTCTTGATGTCCGGCTGCACTTCGCCAAAGGGAATGCGGTGATGGTCTTCGCGCTCGACGACGCGAATGATGTGATAGCCGTCTTCGTCCTCGATCATCTGGCTGAGCGAACCTACCGGCAGGCCAAAGAGCGCCTGGTCGAGAATCTCCGACCGCAGGCTGCCCTGCGTGGTCCAATCGTGCAGACCGCCCTCTTCGGCCGAGACGCCGTGTGAGTACTTGCGGGCCACGTCGGGAAACGACGCGCCGCGAAAGACTTCGTTGCCCCAGCGGGCCAGCTCTGCTCGGGCGGCTTCCTTCGAGGGGAATTTGTCAAAGCGGGCCGTCAATTGTTCCCAGCGAGCCCGGGCCGGACGTTCCCATTCCTTGGCATGGTCGTGGTAATAGGCCGCCATCTGGTCGTGGGTCGGCTCTTTTTGGTCGCCCACCTGTTGCCGCAGCCAGGTCACGGCCATGTATTTTTCGATGAACACGCCGCGCTGCGCTTCGAGCGAGCCCCCCTGCTGCCGCAGCTTGGTGTCGAGGTCTACGACGTTGACGACCTTATAGAGCTTGAGCAATCGCTTGAGCTCGACTTCGTTGAACTCGCGGCGAATGCGCTCCTCGTTCTTTTTCAGCGCATCGGCGGGCACTTTGCTGCGCACTTCGGAATAGAGCAACTTAATCTTGATGATGTCGACCAGCAGGGTGTCGATCAACTCGCGCTCCCATTTCTCACGCTGGGAATCCTGCACTTCCTGAGGCGCCTTGGAGAATTCGTCTTTGATTTTGTCCAGGTGCACGTCCAGCATCTGGTGGACGCTCGGCAGGATCTCGCTCACCTGCACGACCTCGGAACCGACGCGGGCCAGAATGGCCGCTGGTTCCAGCGGGTACTCCAACGGGCTCTTGGTGACCACTGGGGGCGCGGCGTTCGGCGGCGTTTGCCGCGAGGCCTGAGGCATGTCCATCTGGACACGGCCCGGGTCGTCGACGCCGCCGGGCCAGCTCGACGGCCGGGCCGGATTGGTCGGCGGCGCGGGGCCGGCCGTGTTGTAACCAGCGTTTGGAATCGCACCGGGAGTGCCCGGCGTCGCGGCGCCGGGGCCGCCGTAACCGCCAATTCCGCCGGCGGCCGCGTTGTCGTAGGCTGCCGGCACCAGATTGGGCGAGGCCTGCGCCAGCACCACACCGCCCTGCCCCGCCATCCGCGCGAGATTGCCCGAGAGCGCAGTGACCAAGGTCAGCGCCAGCGCCATCGCGGAAATGGTTTGCCGTTGAGCAACGAGCATGCTGTTGGGCCTCTCACTCCCGGGTGTTTCAGCCCGGGACCAAGGGGTGCACGACGAACTTTGGGTGAATACCCGCAATCGATAAGGTCTGCGCCACCGTCAAAGATTATCGGCCGATGGCGGGGCGGGAGTATAGGAAAGGCGCGCTAAGGCTGCAACAGCGCTTCGACCGTATCCAGGACCTGGCCGGTCTCGATAACATCTTTGCCAACTGGCAGATACGCGCTCTTGTCGTCGACCACCCGCAACTTGCCCCCCCGCGATTTTGCCAGGCTGTCGATCCGCGTGCGGTCGGTGTAGCCGAAAACCACGAAGCCATCCTCGATGTGCACCTGGTTGATTCCCCAATCGTGGGCCCAGATTCGCAGCAGTGCTAGCTTGAGCAGCCGCTCGATCTCCGCCGGCCTTGGACCGAAGCGATCGACCAGCTCGGCGGCCAGGTCTTCCCACTCGGCCAATGTTCCCAGCCGCGCGATACGGCGATACAGGTCGATCTTCAGCCGCATGTCGGGCACGTAGTTGCGCGGAATGTAACTTTCGATCGGCAGGTCGACGTTGACGTCCACCGAGACCTTGGCCGGCATGTGCTTGAGCTTGCGAATGGCCTGCTCCAGCAGCTCGCAATAGAGCTCGTATCCGACCACGGCGATGTGACCGCTCTGCTGCGTGCCCAGGATGTTGCCCGCCCCGCGCAGCTCCAGGTCGCGCATCGCGATGGCAAAGCCCGCGCCCATGTGGCTGAATTCCTCGATCGCCCGCAAGCGTCGCGCGGCCGTGCTCGACAGATGCTTTTGCGGGTCGATCAGCAGGTAGCAATAAGCCCGATGCTTATAGCGCCCGACGCGACCACGCAGTTGGTGCAGGTCGGCCAGGCCGTAGCGGTCTGCCTCGTCGATGAACATCGTGTTGGCGTTCGGAATATCCAGCCCGCTCTCGACGATCGTCGTGGCCAACAGCAAATCGAACTTGTGGTCCACGAAATCCAGCATCACTTTTTCCAACTCGCCTTCGCCCATCTGACCGTGGCCGATGCCGATGCGGGCCTCGGGCACGATCTCGCTGAGCTTGTGCGCGACCTTCTGGATGTCTTGCACGCGATTGTGCACGAAGAAGATCTGTCCGCCGCGGTTCAGCTCGCGCATCACGGCGTGGCGCACCAGCTCGGGCTCAAAACGTGTCACGCGGGTTTCGATCGCCAGGCGGTCGTCCGGCGGGGTCTCCAGGTTCGAGATGTCGCGCACTCCCAAGAGCGAGAGATGCAAGGTCCGCGGAATCGGCGTGGCGGTCATCGTCAGCACGTCGACCGTCTGGCGAACGGCCTTGAGCCGCTCCTTAACCTCGACGCCGAATCGCTGCTCCTCGTCGATGATCACCAGGCCCAGGTTGTGCATCACGATGTCGTGCTGCGCCAACCGATGCGTGCCGATCACGACGTCGATCGAACCGTCGGCCAGCCCCGCCAGAATTTCGCGGGTCTCCTTGGCCGTGCAGAATCGCGACAGCGAAGCGATCGTGATCGGAAACTCGGCCATCCGCGCTTTAAAGGTCCGTGCGTGCTGCTCGGCCAAGATCGTGGTGGGCACCAGCACGGCGACCTGGTGACCGTTGTCCACGACCTTAAACGCGGCCCGCATCGCCAGCTCGGTCTTGCCGAAACCGACGTCGCCACAGAGCAGCCGGTCCATGGGCCGTGGCTGCTGCATGTCCGACTTGATCGCGCCGATGGCGGTCAACTGGTCGGGCGTTTCCAGATAAGGGAACGACGCGTCGAATTCACGCTGCCAGGCCGTGTCGCTGGAAAAGCGGATGCCGGGTCGCGAAGCCCGAGCCGCTTGTAGCTCGAGCATGTCGGCCGCCAGGTCGGTCACCGCGGCGCGGGCGGCCTCCTTTTGCTTGGTCCACAATCGACCGCCGATGTGGGCCAGCGTGGGTCGCGACTTCTTGGAACCGCCGACGTACTTTTGCACGAGTTCGATCTTCGACGCCGGCACGAAGATCTTAGTGTCGCCGTGAAACTCGATCACCAGGTGCTCTTCGGCCTGGTGTGCTTTCTCCAGGAGCTGCAAACCGCGGTACCGGCCAATGCCGTGCGACAGGTGCACGACATAGTCTCCTTCGCGTAGCTCCAAGAAGCTGTCGATCACCCGGCCCAGCCGCCGACGCGTGGGCCGATTGAGGTCGGCCCGATGAAACAGCTCGCTGCCGCTGACCAAGGCAATGCGATCGGCCACCAGCCGAAAGCCGTTCTTCAGGTGGCCGATGCGAAAGTGCAGCCGCCCGGCCGCCGCCAGCTTGGTCGGCGCAAAGACCTCCTTGAGCCGTTCGCACTCGGCCTCGGTCTGGCAGACGACGTGGACCTCGCGGGCCGAACTGTCGCCGGCGCCCATCGCGGCGTCCAATTCATCGCGAACCTTGGTGATCTCACCGCTGAAGCGCTCGACCGATTCGATGCCCAGGTGGCAGGTCGTGTCGAGGGAGCCGGCGGCCACGCTGGCGGCCGTGATCGAGGGAAACCGCGTGACCTGCCGCATGGTCGAGGCCACGCCGTGAAAATCCTGCGGCCGGTCCAGCCGTTCCAGGTAACGCCGCCCCTCTTCCTCGATGTCGTTCGGCTCGACCAGGTAGAACCAGCTCCCTGCGGGCAGGTATCCGGCAAAGTGCTCGCGGTCGGAGGCGTCGGGCGCCAGCAGCGTGATGTCGATCGACTCCAGCGACTCCAGGCTCCGCTGGGTGGCCACCTCAAAGCGACGGATCGACTCGACCTCGTCGCCAAACAGCTCGATGCGCACCGGGTCGTACCAGTCGGGGGCAAAGATATCGACGATGCCGCCGCGCGGCGCGAACTCGCCGGGCAGCTCCACGGCGCTGGTGTTCTGAAAGCCCCCCTTGGCCAGCCACGTGAGCAGGTCCGAGACGTTCAGCACCTCGCCGCGGCGAATCTGCCGCGTCCGCTCGGCCAGCTTCGCGCGGCTGGGCACCGGCTGCAGCAGGCTCTGGATGCTGGTTACGATTAATTTTGGCGGGGTACCGCCGGCTAGCTGCTTGAGCACGCGCAGCCGTTCGCCGTAGATCTCGTCATACATGACCTTCTCGCCCTGGTCGCGCTCCCAGGCGGGAAACGACTCGGGCTTGACGGAGCTGAAAAGGGTCAGGTCGGCCGCGAAATCATCGAGGTCGTCGATGTGCGGCCAGACGACCACCAGCGGGCCGGGAGCGTGGCGCACCAGCGAGGCTGCCACCAGCGCGCAGCTCGATCCCCAGACTCCGCCCAGCGTGGAGGCATGCCCTGCGGTCAGGCTGGCCAGCACCTCGGCGAAGCCGCGTTGCGCCTCCAGTCGTCCGACGAGCTCTTCCAGCCCGGCCGGCGATGTCGGGACACCTTGCGCCTCGTGCATGTCAGTTGCGAGAATTCTAGCCGGCGCGGCAACCCGCGGAAAGGTCTCGATGGCGCATGAAAAACCCGTCGACTGCCAAGACTGGCAAGTCGACGGGTCGGCGCGGGTCTGTGCGCGAGTGGGCAGGCGGCCGTTAGTTGCGGCCAGCACGCCACAGTTGGTCTTCGTTCTCGGTCTCGGCCTTGGGCTCGGTCTCTGCCTTGGCGGATGAGGCCAGCTTCAAGGCATAGGCCTGACGCACCGGACGGCTGGTCATCCGGTCCTGGGTCTCGGGGTCGAGCGCGCTGGGCGATGTCGCCGGCGCGCTCGACGGATTGAACTGCAGCGGCTGCACCACCCGCGATTGCGGGGCGGGCGTCGTGCCGTTCTGCGAGCCGTTCGGTTCGAAAGTCTGGTTGGGCGTGAAGGTCCCGTCGGTCGGAGCGCCCAGCGAAGGCGACGTGACCGGCGGTGTCGTGGTCGACGGCGACAGGCTCGGCGTCTCGGTCGCGGGGGCCGAGGTCTCCGGCGTAGTGGTCAGCGGCGCCGTCGTCGACGGCGGAGCCGGATAACCCTGCGAAGCATAAGGGGGCGCCGGCGTGGGCGCCAGGCTATTGACCGTCGCACCGACGGTGCCCGGGGCGACGTAGGGCTGCGGGGTGCCGACGGGTCCCGGCGCGGCATAAGGCTGCGCGGGCTGGTAGTTGGACGTGACTGGCGGATACGTGGTGTTCGTCGGCGGATAGTTCACCGCGGTCGGCGCGGCGCTAGGCGAGCAGCACGACGGGGCCACCGGTTGAGGGGCCGGGGCGTAGGCTGCATAGGTTTGCACGGGAGCCGGCGCGGCCACGGCCACAGCAGCCGGAGCACAACCGCCGCCACAGGCAGGCTGCGCACAGGCCGGAGCGTAGTTCGCCGTGATCACCGGGCGATACGACGTATAGGGCACCAAGCGAGCCTGCGTCATGTAGGTCGTCACCGGACGCATCACGGTCCGCGCACAGCCGGTGCAGGGATCGCAGGCCGTCATCGGGCGATAAGCCACCACCGGCACATTGGCATACACGGTGCGGTAGCAGGTCTGCGGCATGTAGGCGACGGTCGGTTGCGGCGCGCACGGTTGTGGGCAGCAGGCCGGAGCCGGAGCATAGTAAGCCGTCGTGCCGCCGAAGCAGCGCTTCAAGAATTCACAAGCGTTGGCAGGCGCCACAGGAAGCGTCACCAACGTCAGCAACATGACCGCCGAGCGCGCTTTGTGAGAAAACATGGTTCACTCCCGTGGGCTGTTTAAATTCGTTGTCTTAATTCGTTAGACCGCTGATCGCCGAGACTGTCAATCTGCGGGCCACGCACACCGACCATTTGGTGAAACGTTTGGTTTGGGTAAACCGAACGCCTCGCTCGGATCGCGCACTCTGCGGGCTCTGCATTGAGGCTTGGAACACGCGCGCTGCGTGCGCCAGCTTCGATGGCAGAGCACCGACAAACTGCTTGCAGAAATTTAGGACAAAACAACGCGCACGCGCGATTTTCTGCGGGAATTTCCCAAGAACTGCGAGGGCCTCGACCGCGCGCGGGCGTTACAACCCGCTCAGACTTTGCAGGCGGTCCGACCGGTTTAACGACACGCCATCGCGCAGCTGGCTGCCAAACCAGGTGTCCAGCCGTGGCGGCATTGTTGCGCATGCAGCCTTTGCGAGTGATCGCGCGAGTCAGCGACGCGCCTGCTCTTCAGCGACGCGCCTGCTCTTCAGCGACGCGGCGGCGTTGACGGCACGGTGGCGTTGTTCGCGCCACGCGCCCGCCGCTCGTGTCGATCGTACAAGGCAAACAGCGTCTCGCGAAGATTGCCGCCCGTCGCGGCGAAGCACTCCGCGACGTCGTCTGATCCAACCAGCGGCTCGGTCCCTGCCAAGAGCCGCGCGACCACGGCCTGCGCGTCGTCGATGGTGGGCGCCACGCGCAGCAAGGTCTGCAGGCCCACGTCGGCGTGGGCGGTCACCAGCAGCGACCAGGTGCGGCGGCGGCAATCGCGCGACAATCGCCAGCGGTTCCACCACGAAAGTTGCTCGTAGCCGTCGACGATGATCGTGTCGGCCCCCGCGTGACACGCCTGCTTGACCCAACCCGGGGGCATGTTCCGCTGGCCGTCGTGCAGGTCAAAGCGGCAAGTGGTTCGCCCCGCGCTTTTGAGGGCCTCGGTCAGGCAGGTCAATAATGTCGACTTGCCCGAGCCATGTGGTCCGACGATCTGTGCTCGCGCGCCGGGGGGAAAGCTTTCCAGAAGTGTGTCGACCGCCAGGCCGGTGGGAAACAAATACGGAATCGCGCCAGGTCGGACGAACCGAGTGGAAAACGGATTCGCCGCGCGGGGCAACGGTCCGGCCGTCACGGCGCCACCTCGCTGGCCCGCGGCACGGTGCCCAACCAGAAGGGCGCTTCGCTCACGATCTCCTTGCCGCGTGCGAGAAACACGCGCACGCGCACCAGCCAATTGATCTTCACGATCAATCCGTCGTAGGAAAGCGGGCTGTTGGGCAGCACCGTGCGAAATCGCTGCGGTTGCCGAAAGTCGACCGGGTCCCCATTCTGCGGCTCGATCCGTTCAAAGTAGTGGACCGACATGTCTTGCTCCCCCTTGCCCTCGGTGTTCCAGAGCACGGAGACCTCGACAGCGCGAATATCGGCCGGCGTCACGCCTTCCAGGCAGAACTGGCCCGTGAGCATGTTGCCCGGCTGGTAGACCGCCGGGGGATCGTCGAGTTGCAGCCGCAGCGGCGATGAATTCATGCTTGGTCGTGGCCATCGTTCGGGTTCACGACAATCTGAAACTCGCGGGAATAGTCCGGCCAACCTGCGACGCTCCCCTTCACCACCAGCTTCCAACGCACTTCGTTGTGATCGGCCCGAAACGAATGCATGGCCTGCTCGGGCACGCGGACCTGGCAGCGACTTTCAAACGGCAGGCCCTGATGGATCTCAAAACCCTCGCGGACGAAGCAGCGTTCCAGGTAGACCTGCCGCGTCTCGGTACGGGTGTCGGTGCCTTGACGATACGTGGCCTTCTCCTCGCACGCCAGCCAGACTTCCAACGAGTTCATCGTCAGCCGACCGGCCTGTGACAGGTAAGCATCGTAGCACTCGCCGGGAGCAAGCGGGTGCGCTGAAATCTCCAGCCGCGTCGGCCCCACGCCGGTATGCACCAGCACCTCACGCACGAAGTACACCACCAGGCTGACGCCGATGGCGACAAACGGAGTTACGAAGACCACCAGGAACCAGTCGGGCTCGCCGCGGGCAATGCTGCGAATCGCCATCGTGACAAAGATCGCGATGATGCCGTTCCAAAAGACGCAGGCCAGAGCCACGGCAAACAGCGTCCAGCCGGTCGAAGCGACCATCGGCAACCGGTAGGCCAGTGTCGTGCCGGGGCTGTTGGTAACGTTGACGTCGGCGGGCACGGTTGGATATTCGCGATTCGCCCGATCCAGATCGAACAGGTCGAGCTTTGCCGCCCGTTGGGTCAGCACGGCCTGGCGCTCGGCCGAGGTGTTCCAGCGCAACAGCGTATAGATCAGTCCGCCGGCGCCGATGACGATAAACGACAACGGGATCAGCAGAAACAGGTAGAGCCAGCCACTGTAACCGCGGACCAGCACCACGCGCTCGGGATTGATCGGATCATACCAGCAGGGGTATTCCTGGCCGACCTGAAAGCTGTCGACCGTGGCCTGCGCGATCTGTTTGTCATCCGAATAGATTCCGGTGACGGCGTAGACCTTGTCCTGCGTGTAGGTCTTTCCGTCGATGGTGTAGCGGATGCGAAACTCCGGTCGATAGGTCGGGCCCGAGTCGCCCGACGCCGCGCCGACGCCCAGCGTGCGATCTTCGATCGTGGCCGTGGTCTCGGCAAATTGGCGGTTGGCGCGCCATTCTGGCCAGAGCAGCATCCAGAACATGAAGGCGAAGGCCGCGCAGCCGATCACGAAGAAGAAGCCGAAGAACAGCGCTTCGCCAAGGTTGCCGAAGGCCTTTGACCCAGTGCGGCGGTCGCCCCGTTTCTTCTCGTACAAGCGGATGAATCGTGACAACGCCCTGCTCCTGGCCAAGTCTCGGGCATCCACGAAGCGTGCGGCCCGCCGCAGACGCCCGTCGCAGACGCCTCTCGCGATGGCGGCGGACCCATTATAATCATCGCCGGCGATGCCGCCTGCGGCGCTGGTTCGCCTAAGATCTCGCGCGAAGCGTGTGCCCCGCCCGCCGGGCTGGCTAGTGAGCGCCTGGCAGGCCGGACGTATTTTGAGCTTTCACACGGAAAAGGACAACCGCATGCCAAGGGTTCCTCGCTACTTGCTGTCGTTGGTTCTGGCGGGCTTGATCGGTCGCTGCGCCGTGGTATGCGGCGGCGACTGGCCGCAGATCTTGGGACCGAATCGCAACGGCGTGGCGCTCGATGAGCATCTGGCCGACGCCTGGCCCGCCGCGGGGCCGAAAACCCTCTGGCAGCGTGAAGTGGGCCAGGGATATGCCGGAGTGGCCGTGGTCGGAGATCGCCTGGTGCTGTTTCACCGCGTGGGCGACGAACTGGTCGGCGAAGGATTGGACGCCGCGACCGGCAAACCACGCTGGAAAACGACCCTGCCCACCAAGTATCGCAGCTCGATCTCGTCGGACGACGGTCCGCGGTGCGTGCCGCTCATTCACGGCGACCGCGTCGTGCTCGCCGGCCCAGCCGGAGAAATGGCCGCGGTCGACCTGAACACCGGCAAACAACTTTGGACCCGCGAGCTGTACGAAGAGTTCAAGGCGCCCGAGGGATATTTTGGCGCCGGCTCCAGCCCGATCGTCGAGGACGGCAAGCTGTTGGTCAACGTCGGCGGTCGCGGCGCCGGGCTGGTCGCGTTGTCCCTGACCGACGGCAAGACATTGTGGAAAGCCACCGATGAGCAGGCCAGCTACTCGTCGCCGACCGCGGCCACCGTCGGCGGAGTGCGGCACGTCGTGTTTGTCACGCGATTGAACGTGGTCTCGATCGATGCTGCCACGGGCGACGTGCGGTTTCGCTTTCCGTTTGGCGCGCGGGGGCCGACGGTCAATGCCGCCAACCCGCTGGTGCTGGGCGACCACGTTTTCGTCTCGGCCAGCTACGGCGTCGGGGCCAAGTGGGCCAAGATCGGCGCCGGCAACGCCACGACCGAGTGGGAGAGCGACGACGTCATGTCCAGCCAGTACACGACCTGCGTCGAGCACTTGGGAAACCTCTACGGCATCGACGGCCGCCAGGACGTGGGGCCCGCTCGGCTGCGGTGCATCGATCCCCGCGCCGGCAAGGTGCTGTGGACCGAAGATGGCTTCGGCACAGGCAACCTGATCCTGGCGGACGACAAGCTGCTGATCGCCAAGACCGACGGCACGCTGGTGCTGGCCCGGCCGTCGCCCTCAAAGTACGAGCCGCTGGCTAAAGCTCAAGTGTTGGAGACGACCGTGCAGGCCCTGCCGGCCTTGGCCGCCGGCCGGCTGTTTGTCCGCGACACCAAGACACTGAAATGCCTGGCCATCGGGCGGACCGCTGAGTCCAAGGGTGGCAAGTAGGCAGCCGCGCGAATCGTCCTGGCGCAGTGGCAAAAAGAAAACGGCCAGGACCGTCCGTCGGATGACGGGCAATCCTGGCCGTTCAATGGCTCGATGATAAGTTCGGCGGGCGTCGGCGGCCGCAGTAATTAGAGTCGCGGTTAGGCGACAGCCAATTCTCGACGCGAGCGGCGGTAGAAGCCGACCCCTTCGAGCGACTTGTAGACCTCTTCCAGGGTCTTTTCGCCAAAGTTTGAGATGCTCAACAGATCGTCGCGGGTGCAATGCAGCAGGTCGTTGACCGTGAAGATGCCGCGCTCTTCGAGGCAATTGGTTGTGCGAACCGACAGGCCGATTTCGGCCGTGCTCATTTCCAACCGGGCTGACAAATCCTCGGCCTGGCTGTCGATCGTACGCAGCGGAATGCGCGTCATTGGGCTCCCTCCCGAAAAGAGTTGCGATTGTTTGTTGGGTGACGCCGCTCCGGTTTGACCAGATGCTCAGACTTGGTCCGCAGACCCCGTCCGAAAAGTCAGTCCGACGTGTCCCCAGCCACTCCTTGCGACCCGTCCTAATGGGTCGCTCGAATTGGCCATCAATATAGCAAGTTTCCCGAGAATTGGTACCACTTGGGCAAAATATTCCGTCGCCGAGTGCTAGCATGTCGCGCAGGCAAGCGACGCGGGCGCGCTGGCACAGTTGATTGAAGCCAGCGCGCCGAGCAGCACGCAAGTGAGTCGCCGCGCTGCTGCGCCGGACGTGTCCGGCCCAAGCGCTGCGCTTGGCAATCAATGCCTTTGCCTATGCCTTAGCGGCGGATTGGCAATGCCTTGGCCAATGCCTTGGCCGCGGGTTGGCATGCCGCGGCGGCTGGTCGCAGAGACCCCGCGTATACTATAACGTGACGGGCCGACGCGCATTGCCGCCCGCTCGCCCGCTGATTTCTTCCCTCCGAGGTACCTCGCCGCGTGTGGAGTGATTCGCTCAATTCATTGACCTCGGCCCAGCGCGAAGCGGTCGAGCATCTGGACGGTCCGCTGTTGATCCTGGCCGGTCCTGGCAGCGGCAAAACCCGGGTCGTCACGCACCGCGTGGCCAATCTGCTGCGTCACGGCGTGGCCGCCCGGCAGATCGTCGCGCTGACCTTTACGAACAAGGCGGCCGAGGAAATGCGCTCGCGGCTGGAAGTGCTAGCGCCGGGCGGTGGCGTTTGGATGAGCACCTTTCACCGGTTCTGCGCACGCCTGCTACGCCAGCATGCGGCGACCGTGGGGCTGGACGAGAACTTTACCATTTACGACACGTCCGACAGCCGGCAGGTCCTCCGGCGGACGCTCGACCAGCTGGATCTGGACACCACGCTCTACACACCCGAGCGGCTGACCGGGGCCATCAGTTGGGCCAAGAACAATCTGATCACGGCGGCCCAATATCAGCCTCGCTCGGGCCATCCGCTGGGGCACGTGGTGGCCAAGGTCTATCCGGCCTACCAGGCCCGTCTGCTGGCCTCCAGCGCCGTGGACTTTGACGACCTGCTGCTGCACGTGGCGGTCATGCTGCGCGACAACCCCGAGATCCGCGCCACGCTGGACGAGCGTTTTCGCTACATCCTGGTCGACGAGTACCAGGACACCAACCTGGCGCAATACACGATCGTCCGCGGCCTGTCGATCGACCATCCGAACCTGGCGGTCACCGGCGACCCCGACCAGTCGATCTACGGCTGGCGCGGCGCCAACCTGAGCAACATTCTGGATTTTGAGAAGGACTATCCCGACGTCCACGTCGTCAAGCTCGAGCGGAACTATCGCAGCACGAAGCGCATCTTGCGGGTGGCTGACTCGCTGATCGGCTACAACCAGCGCCGCAAAGCCAAGGGGTTGTACACCGAAAACGACGAAGGCCAGAGCGTCAGCCTGGTGGCCTATCCGACGCAGCGCCTCGAAGCCGAGACGATTGCCGCGCGGATCGCCGAGGAGATTCGCGCCGGACGCCGCAGGCCGCGCGACTTTGCCATCTTCTATCGCGTCAACGCTCTGTCGCGCAGTCTGGAGTTTGCGCTGCGCGACGAGGGCATTCCCTATCAGATGGTCAACGGCCTGGAGTTTTATCAGCGCAAAGAGATCAAGGACGTGCTGGCGTACCTGCAACTGGTCAACAACCCGCGCGACGACAACGCATTCCTAAGGGTCATCAACACGCCGCCGCGCGGCATCGGCAAGACCACCATCGGCCACCTGATCGCGCACGCCGACCGCCGGCAGTTGTCGCTGGTCGACGCCGCCCGCGAGAGCGGGCTGATCGAAGCGCTGAACAAGCGGGCCGCCGTGGCCGTGGCCAAGTTCATGGCGCTCTATGACCAGTTGTCGCTGGTCGCCGCCGCGCCAGTCGAGGAAATCCTGGGCCACGTGCTCTCGGCCTCGGGCTATCAGCAGTTCTTGATCGACTCGGAAGATGAGGAAGATCAGGAGCGGTTGGCCAACATCGAAGAGCTGCTCACCGCCGCGCGCGAATTTGACGAGCGCCACCCGACCGACGCGCCGCTGGAAACGTTTCTGGAAGAGTCCTGCCTGGTCAACGACACCGACGCCTGGCAGGCCGACGACGACCGTGTGACCCTGATGACCTTGCACGCCTCCAAGGGTCTGGAGTTTCCGGTCGTGTTCATCGTGGCCTTGGAGGAAGGATTGCTGCCGCATGAGCGGAGCCGCGAGGCCAACGACCTGCTGGAAGAGGAGCGGCGGCTCTTGTTCGTGGGCATCACCCGGGCCTGCGAAGAATTGCAGCTCAGCCTGGCGACGTATCGCGAGTTTCGCGGTCAGCGGCGGCGGACCGTGCCCAGCCAATTCCTGATGGAGCTGCCACGCGGCGAGATGGACGTGGTGGAACCGAACGCCACGGCGCGCGTCGAGTGGGAGACCTCGCCCGACGAGCATGCCTGGGATGAATCGTCGGGCGATGAACTGGGCGACGTCGACTTCAACCCGGCCGAGTTCGACGCGACCGATGCGGAGCCCGTGACCCCGTCACCAGCGGCGACCGATGCGGCCGCAGTGGTTCGGATGACCATGACGCCGCTGACCACGGCCGCCGAACTCCACCGCGTGCAAACGGCCGAGGCGCCGCGGGTACCCCCGGAGGCCTTTCACCAGGGCATGGTCGTGCGCCACCCGGAATATGGCCTGGGCAAGGTGGTGGCGCTCTCCGGCAACGGAATTCGGCGAACCGCGACAATCGCCTTTGCCTCGGCCGCCGGCCAACGCAAGTTCATGCTGGCCAGCAGTAACTTGCGACCCGCGAAGTCGGAATGACACATGGCGGATTTTCGCGATTAAGCATTTGTAGTCGCAGGTTGCGGTTGCTGCAGTAGCCAAAATACTGGCTCGTTCTGCGCCGCTGTGGTATGGTTATTGTTGGAGGCCCGCCATGGCGATTGATTTGTCACACGAGATTCTCGAGCAGCTTCAACAGCTCCCTCACGAGGAGCAATTGAGGCTGTTGTCGGTCCTCAAGGCCCGGGTCGCGGGCCATCCTGAGAGCGGCGCGGCGCGCAGCGTTTTGGAGCTAGAGGGCCTTGGCGCCGAGTTGTGGAATGGGATCGATGCCCAGGAATACGTCTCGCGTGAGCGGGCCTCATGGAATGGTTGAACGGGCTTCGCGACAAGGTCGTGGCGATTGACACCGCGCCATTCATCTATCTCATTGAGCGCCATCCGCGGTATCTGCCTGTCGTGCAACCGCTCTTTCACCGTCTCGATCAGGGCGAGTTTGTGGCGGTCACGTCGTCGCTGACGTTACTGGAGGTGCTGGTACTGCCAATTCGCAATCACAACATAGACCTGGCGGTGAAATATCGAGAGATTCTTGCTGGCGCTCGCAACTTGTCCATCTTGCCAGTGAATACAGTTGTTGCCGAGTCGGCGGCGGGATTGCGGGCAATCCACGGCTTAAAAACACCCGATGCCATTCAGTTTGCCACTGCTGGTCTCAGTGGCGCCCAGGTGCTGATTACGAATGATGCGGCCCTGAAGTCCATTCCAGGTGTTGCGGTGCTGATCCTCGATCAGGTACTTTCCACCGCTTAGGCCGTTGCCGCCCAATTCGTTGCTGTCCTACATGACCACTTCCTATCCCAAAGTCGCGCAGCTTAAGAGCGTGAACCAGTTGCGCGAGCGATTGGCCGAGCTGGAAGTGGCGCTGCCGATCGACGACGAGGTTCTCACCGCCGCGGCCGGTTCGCCCTTGGCCGAGCCGATCTCGATTGGCGACTTTCGCGTGGGCAACCGCTGGTGCATCCATCCGATGGAAGGTTGGGACGCGAACCGCGACGGCTCACCCACCGACCACACGCTGCGACGCTGGCGTCACTTCGGGTTGAGCGGCGCCAAGATGATCTGGGGCGGCGAGGCCGCGGCCGTGGTGCCCGAGGGGAGGGCAAATCCGAATCAGACCTTGGCCACACCCAACAATCGAGCCGGGTTGGCGGCGCTATTGCACGCAGCGCGTTCCACCCACCTGGAGAAGTTTGGACAGGCCGACGACCTCTGGATCGGCTTGCAGTTGACCCACTCCGGCCGTTTTTGCCGACCGCATGACAAGCGGCTGGAGCCGCGGATCGCCTACCATCATCCGCTGCTGGACGCCAAGTTCGGCATCGATGCCGACGATGAACTGCTGGTCATGTCCGACGACGAGGTCGAGCGGCTGATCGACGAGTTTGTGCGAGCGGCGCGGATGGCCCACGAGCTGGGCTTTCACTTCGTCGACGTGAAATCGTGCCACGGTTACCTGTTGCACGAGTTCTTGAGCGCGCGGACGCGGATGGGCAAGTTCGGCGGCGACTTTACCGGTCGCACGCGGTTGCTCACGACCATCATCCAGCGCATTCACCACGAAGTGCCCGGACTGGCCGTTGGCGTGCGCTTGAGCGTGTTTGACACGGTGCCCTATCAGACGAGCCGAGAGATCGGCCGGCCATTGCCCTATGCGGACCTGTTGCCCTATGGCTGGGGCTTCGGTGTCGATTCGCACGATCCCCTGCAGATCGACCTGGAAGAGCCGATTGCGCTCATTCAGAAGCTGCACGGCCTGGGCGTGGTCGCCGTGAACGTTTCCTGCGGCAGCCCTTACTATTGTCCGCACGTACAACGGCCGGCGATCTTTCCGCCCAGCGATGGGTACCTACCGCCTGAGGATCCGCTGGTCGGCGTGTGGCGCCAGATCGACGCGGCCCGCCAGTGCAAAGAAGCCGTCCCCGAAATGCCGATGATCGGCACCGGATACACGTACCTGCAAGACTACCTGCCCCACGTCGCGCAGGCGGTCATCCGCGAAGGTTGGATCGACTCCGTTGGGCTGGGCCGGATGGTGCTCTCTTACCCTGACTTGCCGGCCGACACGCTGGCGCGAGGCGAGCTCGCGCGGAAGCGAGTCTGCCGGACTTTTAGCGATTGCACGACCGCACCGCGGCAGGGACTGATCTCGGGCTGCTACCCGCTCGATCCGTACTACAAAGCGTTGCCGGAGGCGGAGATCGTGAAGGCCTTCAAACGCGACGAGTAGTCAAACGGTCATCAAGCACCCGTCAGGCCAATTCCTTGGTCAGCTGCTGACCGCAGCACTCCAATCGCACCATCTCCGGATCGGAACAGGCGCAGTCGGTCGTGACCTGCAACTCCATGCCGCATTGTTCGCACTTGTAGGTGTTGCCGCGGCGCGGCGTGTCGATCGCTCCAATGCCCTCGGCGGTCTCAGCGACGGTTCGGTCGCGCGTCGGATCCTCTCCGGGATGACGGGGAGTCGCCACCGTGTCGCGCCGTTCGGCATGCGTCTGGGCATCAGGTTGATCGACGTCGGATCGCTCTACTCTTTGCGCGGCTGATGGGCTAACCTGCTCGCGTTGGTGATCGCGGTTCGCTGGCTGCTTCTCAGCGACCTTGCCTGCGGGACTGGTGCGGTCGGCCGGCATTTCCTGTTCGGGACCGCGCGTGGTGCGGGTGGTCGCCTGCGATGATTTCTGGGTTTGGGCCATGATGATTGCTCCTGCAAGAGGTTTCTCGAGTTTGCTGACACCCGGACGTTCAATAGTGGTTGCAAACGCGATGCCGCAGACTGGAATTCGTGCGGATAGGCCTTGGAGCGGCCGTTCGACAGCGGACTTGGCTCGGGCGACGCGGCGAATGACCCGCCTGCGGCCGCGCTGCTCGCTGGTCAATCACTAGAATTGCCGCGGCGCCATCCGCTTGGGACATTTCGCGCGCGACCCTAGAATGTGGGCCGCTGCCGCTCTTCCGCCGTGAGAACTCCCGATGAACAACGTCCGGATTGCCGAAGTCTTTGACCTGATCGCCGACTTGCTCGAGTTTCAAAACGCCAATCCCTTCCGCGTGCGCGCCTATCGCAACGGCGCCCGCACCATCCGCGACTATCCCCAGCAGCTCGCGGCGATCGTGGCCGCCGGCACGCCGGCTTTGACCGATATTTCGGGCGTGGGCAAGGACCTGGCCGAGAAGGTCGTCACGCTCTGCACGACCGGCAAGCTGCCGATGCTCGAAGAGCTTCAGTCGCAGGTGCCCGAGAGCGTGCTGGCCCTGTTGCGCATCCCGGGCCTGGGTCCGAAAAAGGCGGCGGCGCTTTACAAAGACTTGAACATCTCGACCCTGGACCAGTTGCGGGCCGCGTGCGAAGCGCACCAGGTTCGCGAGCTGAAAGGATTTGGCGCTAAGACCGAGGAAGCCATCCTGGCCGGCATGACCCTGGCCCAGACGGCCGGCGACCGCATGCTTTGGGCCGAAGCCGACAAATACGTGCAATCCATTCGCGAGCATCTGGCCGGCTTTCCCGGCGTCGACCAGCTCGAGGCCGCCGGCAGTTACCGCCGGGGTCGTGAAACGGTCGGCGATCTGGACTTCCTGGTCGTTTCAGAAGACGCCGATACCGTGATGGACCGCCTGGCCGCGATGGCCGACGTCGATAGCACGATCGGCCGCGGACCCACCAAAATGAGCCTGCGCCTGGACGGCGGATTGCAGGTCGACCTGCGGGTCGTGCCCGCGCAGAGCTTTGGCGCGGCGCTGATTTATTTCACCGGGTCGAAACAACACAACATTGTCCTGCGGGGGATGGCAAAGGACCGTGGCCTAAAGATCAACGAGTACGGGGTCTTCCGCGTCCGCGGCGACAAAGAAACCTTCGTCGCCGGGCACAGCGAGAAGGACGTCTACGCCGCGCTTGAGCTTCCCTGGATTCCGCCCGAGCTCCGCGAGGCACGGCACGAGTTCGAGTGGGCCGCCGAGGGCAAGCTGCCGAAGCTGGTCGAGCTGAACGACCTGCGCGGCGACCTGCACATGCACACCACGGCCACCGACGGCAAGGCCACGCTCGAGGAGATGGTCGAAGCGGCCCAGGCCCGAGGGCTGGAGTACATCGCCATCACCGACCATTCCAAGCGGGTCACGATGGCCAACGGTCTGGATGGCGCGCGGCTCCGTAATCAGTGGAAAGAGATCGACAAGCTCAACGCGAAGCTTCGCGATTTCAAGGTCTTGAAGGGCGTGGAGTGCGACATCCTGGAAAAGGGGGGACTGGATATCGAGGACGAAGTCCTGGCCGAAGCCGACTGGGTCGTGGCCAGTGTGCACTATGGTCAGAACCAGCCGCGCGAGCAGATCACCAAACGCGTGGTCGACGCCCTGGCAAATCCCAATGTCTCGGCCATCGCCCATCCGACGGGTCGGCTGTTGAATCGCCGCAAGTCGTACGAGATCGACCTCGATGCGATGTTCGCCGCGGCCAAGGCCCATCACAAAGTGCTGGAGCTCAATGCCAACCCCAACCGCTTGGACCTGGACGACGTGGCCTGCGCGGCGGCCAAGCAGCACGGCGTGCCGATCGTGATCTCCAGCGACGCCCACTCGACCAAGGGACTGGACGTGCTGCGCTACGGCGTGCTGCAAGCCCGGCGAGCCGGACTGACCAAGCGCGACGTGATCAACACGCGCGACCTGAAGAAGCTGGAAGAGCTGATCGCCAAGGGGCGGGCGAGTTAGGCCAATCCGCGATTACTTGTCGAAGCGCCCCAAAACTTCCAAGCGATAGCCGGTTACTTCAAAACCGTTGCCCGCCAGCCGCTTGATTAGCGTGGGGTCGAGCTTGGCCAGCAACTGCGGGTCGAAGTCGACGTGCAGGTCGCGGATCTCGCCGGTCTCGACGTCGCGCAGATGATAGTGGTCATCGCTGCGGCAGTCGTACCGGGCGCGGCCGTCGCCGCTGGTGAGGCGGGCCGCCAGCCGGGCCGAGACCAGGGCCTCTAGCGCGTTGTAGACCGTGGCGAGGCTGATCCGCGGCACGCGCCGCCGCACGGAGCGATAGACCTCTTCCACCGTCGGATGCGATTCGACGCCTTGCAGGTACGAATAGACGGCCCCGCGCTGCTGCGTATAGCGGCAGCCGGCCTGGTCCAGGGCCTGGCGAACCATCGCTTCGGTTCGCGGATCGAGCGGTGAAGGGTTGCGCACGGCACGCGCGTTTCGAATGGCCATCATGGCCAACTATAGCGCGGGGGCTTGAAAGGGTCAAGCAAGCTCAAGCGGTGCCGAGGACGCGCGCCATCGCTTGACCCCCTGGCGGACCAACTTCTATAATCGCCCGCTTACCCTCGCCCCCTTGGGGTCGATCTGCGGATGCACAACCTGCCCCGGACCGTCTTTCTGCCGAGCAAAATCGCCGATGAAAATCCACGAGTACCAAGCCAAAGATATCCTGCGTGCCGCCGGCGTTCCCGTGCCGAAGAGCATCGTCGCCCGCACGCCCGACGAAGCGGCCGCCGCGTTTGCCACGCTGGCCGGACCGATCGCCGTGGTTAAGGCTCAGATCCATGCCGGCGGTCGCGGCAAGGGCACGGTCAAGGAGAACCCCAAGCAGCACGGCGTGCAGTTGGTAAAAAGCGCGGCCGATGCCAAGGCGGTCGCCGCCGCCCTGCTCGGCAATCACCTGGTCACCATCCAGACCGGCGCCGAAGGCCAGGCGGTCAACCAGGTGCTCGTCGAAGAGGGCTGCCAGATTGATCGCGAGTTGTACCTGGGTATCGTGGTCGATCGCTCGGCGGCCGGCCCGGTGCTGATGGTCTCCAGCGAAGGCGGCATGAATATCGAAGAAGTCGCCGAGAAGACCCCCGAGCTGATCTATCGCGAGTCGTTCGACCCCGACGCCGGATTGCAGAGCTACCAGGCCCGCAAGCTCGCCGCGCAGCTTGGGCTGAAGGGCGCCAGCGTCCGCTCGGCCGAGAAGTTTATGCAGGCGCTGTGCCGGGTCTTTGTGAAGTGCGACTGCAGCCTGGCCGAGATCAACCCGCTGGTGGTCACCAAGGCCGGCGACCTGATCGCGCTGGACGCCAAGATGACCTTCGACGACAACGCCATGTTCCGGCACAAGGACCTGGGCGAGCTGCGCGACATGTCCGAAGAAGAGCCCGCCGAAGTTCGCGCGGGCAAGGCGGGGCTGAGCTACGTCAAGCTCGACGGCAACATCGGCTGCCTTGTCAACGGCGCCGGCCTGGCCATGAGCACGATGGACCTGATTAAGCTGCACGGCGGCGAGCCGGCCAACTTTCTGGACGTCGGCGGCGGCGCCAACGTCGACCAGGTGACCGAGGCCTTTCGCATCCTGCTCTCAGACAAGCACGTCAAAGGCGTGCTGGTCAATATCTTTGGCGGGATCATGCGCTGCACCACGATCGCTTCGGCCATTTTGGAAGCCTACCAGTCGGTTGGCTTCAACGTCCCCTTGGTCGTCCGCCTGGAAGGCACCGAGGTGGAAGAAGGCCGCAAGCTGCTGGCCGAGAGCAAGCTGAACATTATCAGTGCCAAGGGCCTGACCGACGCGGCTCAGAAAATCGTCGCGGCGACTAAGGTAGCCTAGCCACCAACCCAATTTGCCAGCGAGGGCTCCTCGTACCAACCCGAAGCGCCAGCGAGGGCTCTTACTTAAGCGTTCACAACCGTCCGCAAACTTCCCAAGATCTTCTACTCGACAAACCTCCCCCTACTTCACGACTGGTTCGCATGAGCATTTTGATCAACAAGCAGACCCGCGTCATTTGTCAGGGCATCACCGGCAAGGTCGGCCAGTTCCACACCAAGGGCTGCAAGGAATATGGCACGAAGATGGTCGGCGGCGTGACGCCGGGCAAAGGTGGCGAAACGGTCGAGGGCTTGCCCGTGTTCGACACTGTGATGGAAGCCGTCAAGCAAACGGGCGCTGACGCCACGATGATCTTTGTGCCCCCGGCCGGCACTGCCGACGCGATCCTGGAAGCGGTCGACGCCGGCATCAAGACCGTGATCGCCATCACCGAAGGCGTGCCCGTGTTGGACATGGTCCGGGTCTATGAGATCGTGCGGCGCAGCAACTCGACCCTGGTCGGCCCCAATTGTCCCGGAGTGATCACGCCCGAGGAATGCAAGATCGGCATCATGCCCGGTTACATTCATAAGAAAGGTCCGGTCGGCGTGATGAGCCGCAGCGGCACGTTGACCTACGAGGCGGTCTGGCAGTTGACCAGCCTGGGCCTCGGACAGTCGACTTGCGTCGGCCTGGGTGGCGATCCGATCGTGGGCACCTCGTTCATTGACCTGTTCAAGCTCTACGAAGCCGACCCCGCGACCGAGGCCATCATGATGATGGGCGAAATCGGCGGCACGGCCGAGGAAGAGGCAGCGGCCTTCGTGAAGCAGCACGTCACCAAGCCGGTGGCCGCGTTCATTGCCGGTCGCGCCGCGCCCCCGGGCAAGCGGATGGGTCATGCCGGTGCGATCATCTCAGGTGGCAAAGGTACCGCGGCCGAGAAGGTTGCCGCCTTGGAAGCCGCCGGAATCGAAGTGGCCGAAAGCCCGGCCGACATGGGCACCGCTCTGCAACGGGCCATCGCCAAGAAGCTTCGCTAATTTCCCGCCGCCGGCACGCGCTGCGACAGCAGGTAACCCAGCAGGTGCACAAACTCCGCTTCGTTCACCAGGTCCGGCACGTTGGTCGGCATCAGCGACAGCGGGCTGACCGTGCGAGTGTCGATCTGGTCCTTCGGCAATCGGACCTCTTTGCCCTGGCTGTCGGCCAGCACCAGCACTTCGCCCTCTTCTCGCAGGGCCAGCCCGGTAACGATTCGCCCATCGGTCGTGACGATCTGCGTGGTGCGAAATGCCTGGTCGACGTTGCGGCTGGGGTCGAGAACGTCTTCTAAAATGCGGTCCAGTCCGCGGATGCCAACGCCGTCGAGGTTGGGCCCGACCTTGGCCCCGCGGTCGCCGATGCGGTGGCAGGCCATGCAGTGCTTGTCGAAGAGTGCGGCGCCCTGGGCGACATCCCCTTGACCTTCGCTCACCAGCTTGCGGCGCTGGTCGATCAAGATCTTGATGCGCTCGTCCTCGGGCGGCAGGCCCGCGGTGGCATTGGCCAGCCGCTCGTCAAACTTGTCCAGGCCGCGTCCGCGCAGCCGGGTCACGACGTTCTTGTCTTGCAGCAATCGGGGTGAGGCCTTGCCGGCCTCGATCGTGGCCAGCAATCCTTCCGCTCCGGGCGGACTATCGGCCAGCGCGGCGGCGATCTCCAGGGCTAGCCGCTCCGGCGCGGTTTGCAGGTTCTTGAGCAATTGCATTCGTGAGCCGTCGTCGTTGATTCGCGCCAGCGCCTTGGCCGCATGCTGTCTGAGGGGCAGCGACTCACCGGCGTTGGCCAAGAGCGTGCCCAACAGGGGCACGGCCCGCGCGGGATCGTTGACCACGCAGGCGTCGATGGCCGCGGTGCGCAACGCCGCAAAGCGAGCGCCCGGCCCGGCGGCCTGTTCCAGTCCCTCGAACAACGGCAGGCGGAAGTCGCGGGCCAGGTCGATGCCGTTCCTCGCCAGACCTTCGTTGTCGCCGGCCAGAAATCCGCCGGCCAATCGAGCGGCCCAGGCCGTCACGTCGGCAGGCAGCTCGGCGCCGCGCTCTTGCGTACCCCGACCGAGCGCGCGGACGACAGCGGCCTCTTGCTCGGCGTTGGAGTTGGGCATGCCCAGGGCAAAGGCATAGACCTCGGGTAGCTTCTCGGCGGCGATGTTGCGCGTCACGTGCTGCAGGTAGACCTCGCGGGCCGCACCGCCCGGCGTGGCTTGCAGGTGCTGCCAGACAAACAGCGCGGAGTCGGGGTTCTTGACGCCCAGGCTGACGTTGGCCAGCCGCTCAAGGCTGTCTCGGTTGTCGCCCACCACCATCGCCAGCGCGGCGTACACGCCCGGCTTGAGCAACTGGTCGCGCAATGCCATCCGCGCGACGTGGATCAAGTGAGTGTCGTCCGCGGCCGTGGTCGCCCACAGCGCAACCAGCAGGGGCACGTGTTCGGCCTTGGGGTGACGGGCCAGCGCGTCGGCCGCGGCGCGGCGCACGAAGGGGTCGGTGTCGGCGATTCCCTCGCGCACCAGCGGCTCGTCTTCCCAAGCCCGTTCCGCCAACAGTTTCATCACGTGCACGCGCACCGTGCGGTCAGGGTCGTGGGCCAATGTCGCGAGCATGGGCGGTTCAAGCCCGCCGAGCCGTTCCAGCACCCACATGCCGTGCAGCCGTTGCCAGGGACTGGCGGTCGGCGCGCCGACCAGTGCCCGCGTGGGCTCGATCGCCGGCGGGCCGATGCGGTCGACCAGTTCGTGCGTGGCCAGCGTGCGAACCGTTTGATTGGTGTTGCCCAACAGTTCCAGCAATCGTTCCAGCGGCGCGGCGGCGACGTCGACATTGGCAGCGGGGGCGGTCGCGGCCGGTTTCTCCACGCCCTTGCCCGTATAGACCACGCGCCAGATGCGCCCGCGCTCGCGGTCGCGGCCCGGGTGTTCCAGCGGAACTTCATAGTGACCGATGATCCGGTTGTAAAAGTCGGCGATGTAGAGCGCCCCGTCCGGACCGATCTGCAAGTTAACGGGGCGGAACCAAGGATCGTCGCAAGTGACGAAGTCCGGCAGCTCCACCGCCTCGTAGGTCGACCCGTGGGAGGAAAGCCGGTCGAGGTTCACCCGGCCCGTCACGGGATTGCCGATCATGATCGTGTCGCGATACTCGGGCGGAAACTGCTCGGCGGCGTAATAGGCGACGCCTCCGATGCCGGTCGACCCGTGCTGATGCGCGATCATCGTGGGGCCGAATTCCAGGCCGTCGTGCGCCTTGCCGAAGCTAGGGTAGTAGGCTCCGCGCAGCAGCATGTAAATTGGCAGGGTGTGGCAATCGGCCGAATACAGATTGCCGAGCGGGTCAAACGCCAGGCCAAACGGGTTGACCTGCCCGTGTGTGAAGTACTCCAGGTGCGAGCCGTCGAGCTTCATGCGAAACGTGTTGCCCGAGTTCATCGAGATGCCCTGGCCATCGGCGCCCTGCGGCGACGAGTCGTTGGCAAATCCGTGGCAGGCATAAAGCCAACCGTCGAGCCCGCGGGTGAACGAGTTGACCATGCCGTGCGTGTCGCGCGTGCCAAAGTTGGTATACACCGGCTCGCGGGTGTCGGACTTGCCGTCGCCGTCGTTGTCCAGGCAGCGCATCACCGAGGGAATGCCATAGACCAGGCAGCCGCGTGGAATCGGCATCACCCCCAGCGGAATGTTCAAGCCGTCGACAAAGGTCGAGATCTCCTCGGCCGCGCCGTCGCCGTTGCGGTCGAAGAGCACCTTCACGGTGTCGCGCGGCGCCGTGCCCTCCTTGGCCGGGTAGGGATACCCGAGCGTGTCGGTCAGCCACAGCCGGCCGGCCGCGTCGAACGTGATGTTCATCGGCTTGTGAATGGCCGGCTCGCTCGCGAACAGTTGGATCTCAAACCCGGGCGGCAAGTGAAAGAGCTTTTGCTGCTCGGCCGCGGGCAGAGCTTCGCCCGGCGCGACCAAAGGTTGAGCCGCCAAGCGCGCCGCGCCGAGAGGTCCCAGTAGCGCCCCAACGGCGCAGAGCAAGACGCAAAGAAACACGCGCGGGGACATCTCGACTCCTGGCGAGGCTGGGGCAAATCACTCGGGGGAGCGGCCCAGGCATGGTGCATTCGCTCACAGGCGAACGCCGAAAGCCGCACGACCTATAATAAGTTGCCGTGCCCCGAGGTTTCAAGCGGCCGAGAGCGCGAAGATGCGGCGATTGCCGGCAAATTCGCAACCCGCTAAAACCCGATTCCGGCCCGCAGCATGAGGGTGTCGCTGGGGTTGAAGTTGGGCGTGCCGCTGCGGTAGAGAATCTGGCGGTTGAAGACGTAGCCCACCTCGAACATGCCGTGCATGCCGCGATATCCGAACGATTCCAGACCGACCGCCACGCGGATGTCGTTGTAGTCGAACTGGTCGTTCAGGTTCTCGCGCTGAATCGTCCATGAGCCGCCGCCGTATTCTCCCATGCCATAGATCCAGAGGTCCGTCGTGCCCAGGGTGGACAAGCGGCGGGCCAGCTTGGGATTGGGAAACAGAAACTCGTACTTGGCGTCGGCGTGTGGAGTCCACACGACACCGCCGGCCGGAAACATCTTGATCAGCAAGCGGTCGATGTAGACCACGCCGGCTGCGATCTGCAAAGTAGGCGTCAGCGAGATCACGCCCAGGCCACGACCCATCACGCGGAGGCTGTTGTTGTTGAACGTGTTGAAGTCCGTGTAGGCGCCAACGCGCGCGCCAAGCTGGGCACTCAGCCAGGGCGTGAACTGCGGATACCAGCCCGCGTCCAGGTAGGCGTCGTAGGTCCGCGCCGGCAAGTCCGCGAAGTCGGGCGACTGGGTCACCGGACCGTCCCAAAAATGCATCGCAAAGCCGGGCGTAATGACCAAGGGGCTGGTGGTCTTAAAAAATGGAAACGCGAACGAGACGTTGGTCTCGACGTCATTCACCCCCAGGCTCTCGGAACCCATCGGCGACAGCCACGTCCAACGCAGCCGGATCTCCTGCATGAACTTCAGCGGCTGGCCGAATGTCGGGCTCTGAAATTGGGGCGTCTGGATGCCCTCGGGATAGAGAGAGCTCGGAGTGGAGGTGTAAGGGGCCTGCCCATAGGGAGCGGGCGAATAGGGGCTTGGCGCGTAGGGTGAATACGGCGCGCCGGCGGCTGGCTGACCCAGCGGCGCCGCGTAGGGGTCGAAGGCCGGCGGAGCATTGATCACCGGCGGAGACGTGGTTGGCGGCGGCACCGTATTGAAGGTCGACCCCGGCGCGCTCCAGGTTGGCGGCGGCGTCGCCGATGCGGGCGCGCTCCAGGTCGGCGGCGGCGTTGTGGTCATCGGCGGGCTGGCGACGCCGCCCGGTTCGACCATCGACGGGAACTGCACGTTCTGCGCATCGGCCGTGCGCGCGGCAAGTAGCCAGCAGACGGCCAACAGGCCGCGCAACGTGCAGCGGAAAGTACGATAGAGACGTTTCACGCTCGGAACCGAGGGCCGTGAGATGGGAGCCGCCTCGACGACGGATTTTTTTAGCCGGCTTGAAATACCTGGGAGCGAATTTTGGGTCAAGATCAACCCCGTCGCCAGCCGACATAGCCGCCACGGCAAACGACTGCTAGCATGGCGGCTTCGCGACCAGGGCACTTCCCGAAATGCAAAATGATTCCTCGTCGGATTCGCTTGATCCCGACCGGTTGCTGGCAGCCGGCGTGGCCGCGCGCGTCGAGCACTATGACTCGCTGAGTTCGACCCACGATCGGGCCCATGAGGTTGCCCGCAGCGCCGAGGCGGGTCCCCTGCCCTTGCTGGTCGTGGCCGACGAGCAGACGGCCGGACGAGGTCGCGGCAGCAACCGCTGGTGGACCGGGCGGGGCAGTCTGGCATTCAGCCTGCTGTTCGATCCGGCCAACTGGGTGCTGTCACCGCAGCCGATGCCCGAGCGATCGCTGGCAATTGGCGCCGCGATTGTCGAGACCGTGGCGCCGCTGGTGCCGGGTCACAAGGTGGGATTGCACTGGCCCAACGACGTCTTCGTCGAGGGCCGCAAGTTGGCCGGCATCCTGGTGGACGTGTTGCCCGCGGGGCGGCACGTGCTGGGCATCGGCATCAACGTGAACAACTCGCTCTCAGGCGCGCCAGACGACGTCCGAGCACGGGCGACGAGCCTGTGTGAGCTGGCCGGTCACACGTTCGACCGCAATGAGTTGCTGGTCACGCTGCTGTTGAACATCGAGAACGCCGTGCGCGATTCGGCGGCAGACCCACTGGAGTTTGGGCAACGATTTCAGGACCTCTGTCTGCAAGTCGGGCGCGAGCTGACGGTGGACGTAGGCAGTCGGCAGTACAAGGGTGTCTGCGCCGGCATCGGACCCGACGGCGCGCTGCTCTTGGAAGGCGACGACGGCTTTCGCAAGATTTACTCCGGCGTGTTGCGGCACGCCTGAGGGTCAATCGCCGCGACGCCTGTAATCGCCACCGCATCTGTAGCCGAGGTCTGTGACCTCGGTGATGTGCGGCAGGACTCCCGCCTCACAGAGGCCGGCTACAGAAGTTAGCGACGGCGATCTTACAAAGGCTGGCTCCAGAAGGCGCGACCGGCTCCAGGACGACTGCCTTACTCCGTCCGCTTCGCGCTGCGCTTCGCCTTCTCGCGCCCTGATTTCGATTTGCTGCGCAGGGCCACGACGCAGACGTCCTGGCGATTGGTCGTTAGTTGCCTGGCCCGCACGTCGCGATATCCCCAGGTGCGAATTCGCTGGAGATACTCGGGCAGCAGGTCTGCCATTCCCCATTCCAAGAGCTTGAGGGTCAGCAGCAGGCCGCGGATGTTCACCGCCTCGTGCGTGACGATCGCCTCGACCGCTTCGAGCGTGGTCTCGGGCGCCACGTTCATGTCGGCCGCCAGCCAGGTCACGCCGCGAAACTCGCGCCGCCGCACGTCGGCCGCCCGCTTGCGAATGTGGGTGAACCGCGGTTCGGCGTCGACTACCGGATCGACCTCGGCCGGGTCGATGCCGATCACCTTCAACCCCCGCGCCAACAGCGCCTGGCTGGCGCCCCCGGGCGAGCAGCCCAGTTCGACCACGGTTTGCCCGCGTTCCAGAGGCAGGCCGGACCATTCGAGAGCCTCGGCCATTTTCAGATACGCTCGTGAAACGGCGGTCTCAGGCAAGGTCAGCTCGTTGAGTCCGCCTGGAAAGCGCGACGCGTCGCCGCGCGCCCGATGCCAGCCGACCCACCACTGGTCTGGCTCTACCAGCACACAATCCAGCACGGTCTGGCCCTCAATCGCGATGCTCGGCAGCGGCGTCCGATCGCGAAGCGCCGCGGGCCGCGCTTGTTCGATCTCGGCTTGGGCCGCGCGTGCCGCGTCGGTCACACGAGGTTCAAATCCGCGCCAGCCCGGTTTGGCCGTGTCGCGTTGCCAGACGTGCAGGGCGTCGAAGTGTCTACCATGGGCCAGACGCCAGACGCCGGCCGTGCGCTTGAACAGCTCGGCGTCGTCGAGCTTGCCCAGCGAAAAACCCCAGCTCCGGGCGAAGACCAGGTCCAGGTCGAAGTCATCTGCCAGTTGGAACCCCGGCGGCAGCTTGAAGGTGAGGAAACCTGGCCGCGAGTAGGCGAAACTAAAGGCCGGCCAGCGGCGCGCGACCTCGCTCTTTAGCGAGCGCTCGGCGCCGACCTGGCAGGTGACAAACACAAATTGCGGTCCAGCCAACGCGTCTGCCTGATGGCTGTCCACTATTTGCCCCCGACGATCTGCACCTGAGCGGCCGAGCCGGGGACGTCGACCAGTTCCAGTCGAACGTCGTCGTTGCCCTGGGCGCTCAAGGCCAAAGTGATGGTGTGCAACCCGGGTGAGAGGTCGACGATTATCTTGTCCTGAGTCGATTTGTCAGCGGTCACGGCGGCCCCGTCGACCCAGATGCGTTCGACCCCACCCGCAGCGGCGATCGCCACCTTGCCGGCGGTCGCCACGTCGCAGTGGCAGCGGACCAGGCGGCGGTCGCCCGACGATTTAGTCGAGATCGCGGGCACCGACTCTTGCGGCAGGTCGCCCGAGACCCGACTGTAAACGCTGGCCCAATTCAGTCCGGGTTCGTCGCCGGGCCCTTTGTCGGACAAGGGACCATCGAGCCGAGCGCTGGCCTCGGGCGATGGCACCAGCGCCTGCCAGCGGCGCGCCAGCGGTGCCTTGCTGACCGCATAGGGTCCGACCTTGCCCAGCTCGGAGAGGAATCGCACCAGGTCAACCAGCTCGCCGCGCGTGAGCGTATCGGCCAGGCCAACCGGCATCAGCGACCCGCCTTCTTTCTTCTCTTCGACGGCCTCCAGCGGAATCGCGACCTCGCGGTCGTCGACGTCGCGCAGCACCAGCTCCTTGTCGGTCTCACGCACGCGAATGCCGCTGGTGATCCGACCATCGGCCACGACGACCAGCGAGTGATAGTTTTCCTTGATCTTCGCCGTGGGCTGCAGGATCGACTCGACCAGGTAGTCCACCTGGGCGCTGGCGCCGATCGAGACCAGGTCCGGACCGACGCGTCCGCCGGCGCCGGCGATGGCATGGCACTTGAAGCATCCCTGCTCCGCGCGGCGAAACACCGCTTCGCCCCGGGCCGCGTCACCCTGGGATAGGACGTCGTTGACCAGCGCAGCCAGTTCGGCAGACGACATGGCCCGCGCGGCCCCCGTGGCGCCGCCGGCGGTACCCAAGGCCGCTACCAGGGCCGGCTCTTCGCGGGCCGCCGAGCGCACTGCCCGAACGGCCAGCTTGGCGGCATCGGCCGGCAGCGTTTGACCGCGAACCGCATCGACCAGTGCCGCGGCCCCGCCTTTGCGGTCTACCAATGCCAAGACGGCCAGGGCCGGGTCGGACATCGGTTCCTGCTTTAGCAATCCAATCAGTTCGGCCGCGGCCGAGTGAACGTCGAGCGAGGCCAGCGCCGCGATGGCTGGCAAACGAATTTCGGTCGGTTGGTCGCTCTTGCAGAGTGCGAGCACGGCCGGCGCGCTTTCGGCGCCCATCGCCGCCAGGCTTTCGAGCGCCGCGCGACGAATCGCGGGCGCTGTGTCGGCGCTTTTCGCCACGGCCGCCAGCGGGTCGCGCAGCGAAGCGACCTTCCAGAGGCCGGCCGCTTCGATCGCCGCCAGTCGCAAGCTCTCGTTCTTGTCGTCGACCAGCGTGGCGATGGTCGCCAGATCGCCGGCGGGCGTGACCTTGCGCATCCGCGCCGCCCGCGACAGCGCGCCGAGCAGCTCGGACCGGGCCGCCGGTTCGCTGCGGTCGTCCATCGCCAGGTCGTACACGGCCTTGAGCTCGTTGGGGCCGCCCAGCGCCGCCACCAGGACCAGCAAGCTCTCCTTGCGGTCGGCCGGCACCTTGCCGGAACGGAGCAGGTCCATCAGTGGGCCAACCACCGCCGGTGAGCCGGCCGCCTCGAGCAGATAGGTCAGATGCTTGCTGTTGCCGCCAAAGCTGAGTTGCCCGGCCGTCAGCGCGGGCAGCCATTGCGCTTGCAGGTCGCGAGCGGCCAGCCACAGAGCATGATCCAGAAAACGGTCGACCGGGCGGTCGAGCGCGGCCATCGTCCGCTCGGCCGCGGAGGCGCTACCTAGCTCGGCCAAGGCGCGGACCGCTTCCAGCCGAACCTGCGGGTGTTCGTCCTCGACTTGTACCGCCAGCAATCGCTCGGCTTGCGGCACGCGGCTGTGCCAGGCCTTGAGAACGCGGGTGGCGGCGGCGCGGGCCCGATGGTCGGGCGAGCGGAGCACGGTCTCTAAAAGTCGGGGCTCGACGACGTCGAGCGACTGATAGGTCCACAGACCTTCCAGCCGTGCATGCTCGAATTCTGCATCGGCCGGATCGAGCGCGGCGATCCAGGCGGCTAGCTGCGGCACGACCTCTGGTCCGCGCGATTTGAGCTGGAGCTTGGCGTGCAGCCGGGTGAAATTTTCCGGCGCGCGGAGCATGTCGAGCAACTCGGCGGCTTGGGCGTCGACCAGCTTGGGCCGCTCGACCAATGGGCGGTCTTTGAATGTCACTCTCCAGATGCGGCCGTGCGTGTGGTCGCGGCGCTCGTCGCGAAAGTCGACCTCGCCGTGCTGGATGATCGGGTTGTACCAGTCGGCGATGTACAGCGCGCCATCGGGTCCCTGCTTGACGTCGATCGGGCGAAACGCGCCGTGCTTGGTCTTGATGATCTCGGCCTGCTCGCGCGAGGCATAGCCCGACCCGCTCTCGCTGACCGCGAAGCGGCAGACGCGGTGGGCGCGAAAATCGTTGGTGACCAGGCTCCCTTGCCAGTCCTCGGGAAAGTGCCGGCCCGAGATGACCTCTAGCCCGCAATGCTTGGGGCTGCCGGGATTCAGACCCTTGAGCACCTTGGTCGCGCCGGCATAAGTAAACATCGTGGCGCCGGGGAAGACATAGTTGATGCCTTCGCCGCCAGCCCCGTCGGTGGCGAACGATTGTCCCCAGCGGTCGAAGATGTGACCCCAGGGATTGCACAGTCCGCGGGCAAAGACCTCAAGCTGCATGGTCTCGGGCCGGAACTGCCAGATGCCGCCGCTGTTTAAATGGCGCGGACCCCAGGGGGTCTCAATGTGGCTGTGAATGTAGATCGACTGGTTGAAGTACAACATGCCGTCGGGTCCCCAACGGAACGTGTGCACGATGTGGTGCGTGTCTTCGGTGCCAAAGCCCGAGAGCATGACGCGGCGGGTGTCGGCGCGGCCGTCGCCGTCGGCGTCTGTCAGGTGCAACAGTTCGGTGCTGTTGGCAACGTAAACGCCGCCGTCGCCCGGTTCGACGCCGGTGGGGATCAGCAGTCCCTCGGCAAAAACCGTGGTCTTTTCGGCGCGGCCGTCGCCATCGGCGTCTTCGACGACCAGGATCTTGTCGCTGGGCTGCTGGCCCGGCTTGACGTGCGGATAGACCTCGCTGCTGGCGACCCAAAGGCGACCTTGGGCGTCGAAGTTCATGTGGATCGGCTTGGCCAAAAGGGGATCGGCCGCGTAGAGGTTTACTTCCAGACCTTCGCCGAGCTCGAAGCTCTGTCGCTCGAGTTCGGGATCAGGATCCGGGATGACCTTCAATTCGCGCTGCGCCAGAGCCGTGCCCAGCAGGGCCAACCAGGCCAGCGCTGCAATCAGCAGGATTTTGGCCCGCGGCGAAAAGTGCGATACAGCGTGCGTCATTTCGTGTCCACCTTCACGAGTTCATAGTGTCGGGCGACGGGCGCCGCGAGCTTGCCGATGACCTGCTCCTGGGCTTCGACCAGCGGGTCGAACTGCGGGATCTCGACCGCGTTGTTGCCTTGCTCGTGCTTGCGAAAGCCGAACAGGTAGGTCTCGTTCTGCGGCCGCCAACGATGAAAGTACAACTGGTTCTTGTCGAGAATCGCCTGTCGCAACTCGTCGGCCTGCTCAAAGTCGGGGCCGGCTGTGAGGGCGATGCCCGCGGCCCAGCGCTCAGCGCTGGCCAGGGCCACTTGCTCATCGCCGATTGAGAGCGCGTATTGCCCCGGCGGCAGGTTGAAGACCCGCACGATTCGCTCGGGCTGTGCTACAGGCGCGGTCGAGTCGGTCGGCGCAGTGGCCAGCGGCAAGGTCTGATCGAGGGCTTGGAAGCCGATCATGCCGAAAGCGAAGCGGGCCTCGCGAATCGTCACGCCGCGAGCCGCGACGTTTTGATTCCGTGCGTCAGCCTCGATCTGCCAGCGCCGCGGCGCCAGACCCAGCGCCTGTTCGATCACCGGGGCGGCTCGCCAATAGCCATAGCCTGTCAGGTGCAGACCGTTGTCGGTTAGCGAGATCCCGCTCGGGCCGGACTTCATGGGCAGCAGGTCGTAAAGATTCACAAACGGCGCTTGCCGCGAGGCGGCCACCTTGGCGATTGCCGCGACATATTGCTTCAGGTCCTTGTTATGCGCGGCGGGGTCGGGCAGCGGGCGGCCGAGGTCCTCTTGCCGCACGGGCGCGATGAACACGATGCGAGCCTGGGTCTGGTCGAGAGTGGCCAGCAAGGTGGCCAGACCATCTTCAAAACTCTTTAGGCCCGCGGCGCCGGCGAACGACTCGTTGGTGCCATAGCCCAGCAGGATCACGGTCGGCTTGAGCGCCAGCACGTGTTCCTTCAGATGGTTATATCCATCGGCGACGGTGCCGAACGCCGCGCGAGCTTCGCCAAACACGTTGTCGCCGCTCCAGCCGAGATTGCGAAATTGGATCTTGGCAGGTTGAAATCGCGAGGTCAGCGCGGCCTCCAGGTAGCCGTGCGCCTGGTCGCGCTCGATGAACGTGCTGCCGAGCATCACGACCCGATCGCCGTCGACCAGTTGAAACGCCGGTGCGTTTTGGGCTCGCGCATCAGGCGACGGCAGTCCAAGTAGAGCGACGGCGGCCAAGGCGATCAGGAAACAACGTGACCGCCGGGTGTTCGAATGCACGCGGGGGATCTCCAAGCAAGGTGGGCAACTCGGGCCGGCGACTCAGCGCCGGCGGCATGAATCCTTGATTTTACTTGGCCTCAGGGGGCGATGCCAGCGGGGGGCGGCGCTACGCTATCGCTCACTGAGCGCGGGGGCGGCTATAATTCAGCCCATGAGCCATGAATCGAGCGGGTTCTTACCGTCACCGCCGGGTCCGGACATTGTGGACCGCTGTCCGCGGTGCTCGCGTCCCGAGCCGCTGGAGTTTGTCCGGACGGCGCCGGACGAACTGGTTGGCGAGCTGCGCTACTACGTCTGCACGATGTGCGGGTACGAGGTGGCGTTCGCGCGCGAGATCCCGGGGCGTTGCTTGTGAGAACTGTCAGGCACGCGGCGCGTGACCTACGAATTGCCCGCGAACTTCGTCGGCTCGCTCGCCGTTAGTCCTCTTCGAACTCTTCGTCATCCGGCTCGGCGTCTGATTCCTTGACGTCGCCGTTGAGCTCCTCGTCCTCCTCGAACTCTTCTTCGAAGTCGTCGTCGAACTCGTCGTCGAAATCGTCTTCGTCAAAGTCGTCGACCTGCTCCAGCGGCGGAATGATCGGCTCGACCTCGATCTCTTCGTCCGGGTCTTCCAGCGGGTCGGCCTCGTCCTCTTCGTCGTCGGCCTCTTCCTCGGCGCGCAGGTCGCCGGGCGGCAGGCCAAACGGGGCGCCGACCGAGCGGCCAAAGGGGGGCGTCGCCGCGGGCACCGCGGGCGACAACTTCCAGACGAACGATTCGAGCGGGACCAGCATGAACGAGACCTCTAGTCTGACGGCGGATGCGATTCTGTCACGGCGGTTGCCGGCGGACGAGCCGTTACCTCGTCCCCTGGGCAGCCCCCAAATATATCGGCAAGCCGGCGGCTGGCTAGGAGCCAGGTCCGATTGCCCGGTGACGACTTGTCATTATTCGGCGGCAGCGGTCGCACGGCGCGCGGCCATGTACGCGTCAAAAAAGTCGCATTCGGCCGACAATAGCGCCTTGCCCGGGCGAATCGTGTCGCCAAATTCCAGATAGTCCTGGCCCTGGGTCTGATACTCGCCCCAATGGGGCAACTGGCCACCGTTGGGGTCGCCCGTGGCGGCAAAGCGGACCCAGGCTGCCGACATGGCCTTGGCCAGCGACTCGTCGACAGGCTCGTTCTTCCAGGGCGTCTTGGACAGGTTGTCGAAGGCGTAGACAATCTCAGCCGCGTGATAGGCGCCCAGCTTCTCGCTGCCCGGCCGCGGCGGCACGCGCGAGAAATAGTATTGATAGACCTTGGAGCCCTGTTTGTTCATGGCGCGAGCCCAGCTGCGCATTTCCCAGGTGAACCATTCATCGCGCAAGCTGTGATAGAACGCGGCCGGCACGTCGCTGTCACTAGTGACCGGATAGACCTTTAGAAACGACTCGGTCAAATCGCGATACTTGCCCTTGGTTGCGGCCAGGAATGCGTCCGCCGACGAGGGCGCTCCGGCCGTCAGCGCGGTGCCTTCGTCGGCGTTCGACCCGACGATCACGGGCACGGCGGCCTGCTTGCCAGCGGCATAGATCGCGGAGATCTCCTCGGGAAAGACCCAGCCGTCAACACAGGCCCGGGTGCGCGACTGCGCGGGGTCCTTGGCCGCCGCGGCCAGGATCTCTGCGGCCGACTTGGCACGTAATGCCGCCGCCTGGTCGGTCGGGTCGGCACAGCCCAGCAGTTGGGCCAGACCCTGCCCTGCTTTCTCAGCCGAGGGCACACCGAGGTGGTCGTCTTTCAGCTGCGGCATCAACCCAAAGCAGCCGCCGCTCTCGCCGATTGCGCGCTGGAACAAACCCTGGGCCAAAGGCGAGGCCAGCAGGGCGCAGACGCTCCACGACCCGGCCGATTCGCCAAAGATCGTGACCCGCGATGGGTCACCGCCAAATGCGCCGATGTTGCGCTGCACCCACTGGAGCGCGGCGATCTGGTCCATCACGCCGTAGTTGCCCGAGGCGCCGTGCGACGATTCGGCCGACAATGCGGGATGTGAGAAGTAGCCAAACGGTCCCAGCCGATAGTTGATCGTGACCAGCACGACGCCCTGCCTGGCCAGCGCCGCGCCGTCGTAGAACGGGATCGCGCCCGAGCCGCGCGTCAGCGCGCCCCCGTGAATCCAGACCATCACCGGCCGCCGCTCGTCGGGCTTTGATGCTGCGGTCCAGACGTTCAGATACAGGCAGTCTTCGCTCTGCGGCTGCGGCTCTCCGGCATAGATCGAACCGGCGGGGTACGCGCTCTGCGGGCAGGTCGGACCAAACTCGGTGCAGGCTCGAACGCCGTCCCAGGGCGCGGCGGGCTGCGGCGGTTGCCAACGCAGCTTGCCCACCGGGGGCGCGGCAAACGGCACGCCCTTGTAAACGCGCACGCCGTCGGCCTGCTGGCCGGTGATGCGGCCGGTGTCAAGAGTCAGAGGTTCCTCGGCGGCCAGCGCGGCGGCAGTGATGGATGCGCCCACGCATACTCCCGCGATCAGGCCATGAATTAGCCGGCCGATAGAAACCATGCGCAGGGTCCTCGCTCGTTGAGTTGGGTCGGAGGTGACGTGATTCGTCTGAAATGCCGCCATGGCGCCGGTACACGCCGTGTTCAAACTTATCGCGTGCCCGAGGAGTGTGCAAATCGGCCCGGCGACCTGCCTGCTTGCACCGGGCCAGGAAGCAACTATCCTGAGAGGGCGATCCTTTTCCTGCCCATCCGCCTCCCGCCACGACGAGTTCCCATGCATCAACGTGCTCTCATGAATCGCCGCCCCGCTCTGAAACTTGTCTGGACGATTTTGCTCGCCACGATTGGCACCGTGGTTAACCTTTCGGCCAAGGAACCAGTCAAGTACGTCGCCCGAGAGGACGTGGTCTATGGGCACAAAGACGGCATGGCCCTGACCCTGGACGTGCTGACCCCGGTCGAAGGTGCCAAGGGCATCGGCGTGGTGCTGGTGTCGAGCGGCAGTTGGAAGAGTGCCAAGAGCGACGTCCAGTTGCAGGAAGACCGTCGCCGCATGTCGGAGCATTGGACCCAAGGGTTGCTCGCGGGTGGTTACACGCTGTTCGTTGCCCGCCACGGCAGCGGACCGCGTTACTTTGTGCCCGAGATGATCGACGACATTCGCCGCAGCGTGCGGTTTGTGCGAATGCATGCGGCCGATTTTCAGGTCCATCCGGACAAGCTGGGCATTACCAGTGGTTCATCCGGCGGGCACCTGTCGCTGGCCGTCGCCACCACTGGCGACGACGGCCAGCCCGACGCAGCCGACCCCGTGGCGCGTGCCAGCAGCCGCGTGCAGGCAGTGGTGGCGTGGTTTCCACCGACCGACCTGGTCAACTGGGGCAAGCCGTCGGGTTACCAGACGATCGAACAGGCCCGGCCGGGATTCTTCGAGGGCATCTTTGGCAAGGTCACCGACCTGGAGCCGCAGTTGCGATCCATCTCGCCGATTTACCAACTGACCAAGGACGATCCGCCGGCCCTGTTGATCCATGGTGACAAGGACAAGACCGTGCCGCTGCAACAGTCGGAGTTGCTCAAGGCCAAGTACGAAGAGCTGGGAATGGACGTGCAGTTGATCGTGCAGCCCGGCGGCGGGCACACGTATTGGCCGGGCATCATGGACCAATATCCGGCGGTCTGGGCCTGGTTCGATCGCTATCTGCAAACGCCGTGATCCGGCGGCGAATCACCGGGGTGTCGCAGGCACATGATGCCTAGCGATTGCGGGCGGAGTTGAGTCGCTTGGCAACGCGCTGCCTCACCCGCCTTGCTGCTCAAGACACCCTTGTATCTTGCCAAAGGGGTCGGAAGCTGCTTCCATTCTTAGTGGTTTCGGGGCTGCTGCGCAGCAGCCCCGAAAAAAATCAGCGGCTGTAGATCGTACCACCCTGGGCACCAACGACGCCGTGGGAGAGCTGGATCGCAGCCGCCTTTCGAGACGCAACCCGAACAGCCGCCAGAGCCGACGCGCGTCGTCGAGCTCGCATCTGCAAGGAAGGGATCGCCTCATGGAAGCCG
>Ga0163144_10000499_pt1 | contig 90844 bp, 80 predicted proteins | sample OliLak19BULKMAT1_FD_123175 | JGI IMG/M metagenome (GOLD analysis project Ga0163144, IMG submission 123175) | Freshwater microbial mat bacterial communities from Lake Vanda, McMurdo Dry Valleys, Antarctica - Oligotrophic Lake LV.19.BULKMAT1 | ecosystem: Environmental > Aquatic > Freshwater >...
CGGTCGCTGACGGCCCTTGCGACAGCATCTGCTTTACCGCCGCTTGCGTGCACAAGAAGGTGCCCGTGAGGTGCACGTCGATCACGCTCTGCCACATCTCGAGATCCATCTTGGAGATGGTCTTGTCGCGCAAGATGCCGGCGTTGTTGACCAGCACATCCAGCCGGCCGAAGCGCTCGACAGCCGCCTGAATGATGGCCGTGGCGCCTTGTTTGGTGTGCACTGGGTCGATCGAAGCGACCGCCTCGCCGCCGAGCGCGACGATCTCGTCGACGACACTCTGCGCAACCGGCTGCCCGCCTGAAGACCCATCGCGGGCGACGCCGATGTCGTTGACCACGACCTTGGCGCCTTCTTTGGCGAACAGCATTGCCTCGGCGCGGCCGATGCCGCCGCCGGCTCCCGTTACGATCGCAACCCTGCCGTCGAGCGCACCCATCATTCACGTCCTTTCACATCCGGAACAGCGATCGCCCCAGTGCAAGCGGGGCTGGGGCCCCGCGCGAAGCGTCGTGGGGGGCGGGGGGCTGGCGACAGCCCCCCGAGAAAATCAGTGCACCCGCTGGCCCGCTTTGGCGCCGCTGTCCGGGCTGAGCACGAAGGCCTCGCCTTCTGCGCCGGCTGCCAGGACCATGCCCTCGCTCAGGCCGAGCTTCATCTGCCGAGGCGCGAGGTTGGCGCACACGATCACCAGCCTGCCGACCAGATCTTCTGGCTTGTAATAGGCCTTGATGCCGGCGAAGACAGTGCGCGTAGCGTCGCCACCGAGCGAGACAGTCAGCTTCAAGAGCTTCTTCGCCTCGGGCACGGCTTCGGCGTTGACGATGCGCGCCACGCGCAGATCGATCTTGGTGAAATCGTCGATGCTGCACGTCGCAGCCAGCGGCTCTTTCTCCAGCGCAGCGCCATCATCGGCGGCGGCAGTGGCTGCGGCAGGCGCAGCGAGGTTCGCTGCAGCAGCGGGAGCAGGAGCGGCGGCCGTTTCATCGGGCTCGGGTTTGCTTTCGTCGATCATCTTTTTCACGAGCTCCGGGTCGACCCGTTTCATCAGGTGTTGGTAAGTGCCCACTGGCACTGCCACGAGAGGGTTGCCTGCGTCTTCGAAGCGCTCGAACGTACAGCCGAGCAGCGCCGCACTATCTCTCGCCAAAATCGGCACGATGGGCGCGAGGTACGTAACGATTTGTTTGAAAAGGTTGAGCGCGATCGAGCAGACGCGCTGCACGTCGTCTTCTTTGCCGGGTTGCTTCGCCAGTGCCCACGGCTGCGCCTTGTCGATGAACTCGTTGGCGCGATCAGCCAGAGCCATGACCACACGCGTCACGCGGGCGAAGTCCCAATTTTCGTAGGCCTCGGCGATCTCGACGCCGGCTTGTTTGCCGGCCTCGAACAGGCCACCGTCGTCTGGATAGGCGTCGGTGAAACCAGTCTTGGCCAGAAAGCGTGACGAACGGCTCGCCAGGTTGACGACCTTGTTCACCAGCTCGCCGCTGACTTTGGAGGCGAGCTCGTCGAGGTTCAGATCGAGATCGTCGACCTTCGCGCTGAGCTTGCTCGCGTAGTAGTAGCGCAGGTACGCCGGGTCGAGATGTTCGAGGTACTTCGAGCCCAGCACGAAGGTGCCTTTGCTCTTGCTCATCTTCTCGCCGTTCACCGTCAAGAAGCCGTGCACCTGCACCCGCTTCGGCAGCGAGAAGCCGGAGAGCTTCAGCATCACCGGCCAGAACAGCGTGTGAAACTTGACGATGTCTTTGCCGATGACGTGGACGATGTCGACCTTGTCGCTGCGATACCAATCGTCGAACGACTCACCCGTCTTGTTGCACCACTGCTTGGTGGCCGCGATGTAGCCGATCGGCGCGTCGAACCAGACGTAGAAAAAATGGCCCGGGGCATCCGGGATCTCGAAGCCGAAGTACGGCGCCGGCCGCGACACGTCCCATTCACGCAACGGTTGCCCGAGAAAAAAGCCCTTCAGGTAGTTGGCGATCTCGCGCGGCATGCGGCCCTCGGCCTGCGTCCACTCGGTGAGCCAAGGGCGCTCGGGCTCGATATTGACCAGCAAGTGTTCGGCCTTCTCGAGCACGGGGGTCGCCGCGCTCAAGGTACTGATCGGATTTTTGAGATCTGTTGCTTCGTATGTGGAGAAGCACTTGTCGCAGTTGTCGCCGTACTGGTCTGGAGACTTGCACACCGGGCATTCGCCCTTCACGAAGCGATCAGCGAGGAAGACCTTCTCGATCGGATCGAACAGCTGCTCGATCTCGACAGAGCGCACGAGCCCACGCTCACGGAACGCCTTCCAGATCTCGCCGGCGAGCACGCGGTTCTCTTCCGAGTGGGTGCTGCCGTAATGATCGAACTCGATGCCGAAGCCGGCGAAGTCTTTCTGGTGCGCGTCGCTCATGTCGGCGATCACGGCAGTCTCGGGCCGCTGCTCTTTGCGGGCGCGCAGCGTGATGGCAGTGCCATGCGTGTCGTCTGCGCACACGTACACGACCTTGCGACCCGTCATGCGCTGCGCCCGCACCCAGATGTCGGTCTCGAGGTACTCGAGCAAATGACCGATGTGGATGTGCCCGTTGGCGTAAGGCAGCGCGCTGGTCACCAAGAGAGGTTTCATGGTCCTCCGCGTCGTATAGTCGCGAAGGGCTCACGGACGCCACGGCGTTCTCTGGACTGACCCGAAGCGGTTCGACTGTCAGGGGCTGCGGATGAAGACGACCTCGGGCACGCAAGCGCCCGGCTTCACGGCCACCTCGACCTCGCGCTGCGCGTCGAACGCCGAGATCAGAAGGTTTGACAGGTTCTGGCTGCCAGCGACGACCTCGAAGGGCGCCTTGCCGGCGCCTTTCGGCTCGAGAAAGAAGCGCACCGAGTAATGATCCGCGGTGTAGCCGCGCGCCTTGACCCGCATGGTGCCGAGATTGGCGGCCGGCTTGACGGCGCTGCCACACGCCGAAGCGATGCTCGATGGGCCGCCTGGAGCCTGAGCGTCGGCGAGCGCTTCACGCTCGGCGAGCGGCGTCGAGCTCGCGTCGCAGCCGATGGAAAGCAACACCACGAGCCCCGACACCAGACGGCGCATCCGAGAGATTAGAGCATGGAGTCGGTGCCGCCTCAGCGGCGGGCTATGCTCGCGCCCACGTGAGCGTCGACGATCTCCAGCCGCAGGTGCTCAGCGTGGCCCAGCTCGGGCGGCTGCTTCGCGGCGAGCTCGAGCTCCGCACAGAAGGGCTCAATGTCGAAGGCGAGATCACCAGCCTGAAGATCGTCGCCAGCGGGCACGCTTATTTTTGCCTGCGCGACGAGCGCGAAGAGGCGGTGATCGACTGCGTGATGTATCGCACGGCGCCGGTGCGCGCGCGCAAGCTGCTGGCAGACGGCTCGCGGCTGGTGCTCTCCGGGCGGGTGACCTTCTGGGCGCCGCGCGGGCGCATCCAGCTGGTCGTCGACGGCGCCCGCACCGTCGGCCGCGGCGCCCTCTTGGAAGCCCTCGAGCGCCGCAAGGCGCTGCTCGCCAAAGAAGGTCTGTTCGCCGCCGAGCGCAAGCGCCCGCTACCGAAGGAGCCTCACGTGATCGGCCTCGTCACCAGCGGTCAAGGTGCGGCGCTACACGACATCGTGAAGGTGGCGTTCTCCCGCGCGCGCGTCCGCTTCGTGCTCGTGACGGCACCCGTGCAAGGCGCGGGCGCCGCGGAGGCGCTGGCGCGCGCGCTGCGGCTGGTCGCAAAACACCCGGAGGTGCAAGCCATCATCATCGGTCGCGGCGGCGGCTCAGCAGATGATCTCGCGCCCTTCAACGAGGAGGTGCTGGTGCGCGCCGTCGTGGCGTGCCCGGTGCCGGTTGTCAGCGCTGTCGGTCACGAGGTCGACGTCACCCTGGTCGATCTGGCGGCAGACGTGCGCGCCAGCACACCGTCGAACGCCGCCGAGCTCTTGGTGCCGGACATGCGCGCACGCATGGTGCTCCTGAGGCAACACCGCGCCCGGCTCGATCGCTCCATCGCGCGCCTCGTGGGGGAGGCGGGCCAGCTTGTCGACACCCTGTCCCAAGATCTGACGAACCTGACATTGCGCGGTGTTCACGCGCGTCGTGACGCCGTCAGTCGGCTCGATCGCCGGCTCTCGCAGCGCCATCCAGCGACCGTAGTCTCCGCCGCGCGAGAGACGTTCGGGCAGCTTTTGCGTCGGCTCGAGCGCGCTGGCAAGCGCGTCGTCGATCAGCGGCGAAGCGTCACCGCACCGCTGCTCCATCGGGCAGAGGCGAGCATGGTCGCGCGTCTCGCCGATGCGCGCGCAGCGCTCGGTGAAACGGCAGCGCGCCTCGATACCTTGTCGCCGTTGGCGGTGCTGGGGCGTGGCTACGCCATCGTGCGGCGTGTTCGTGATAGCGCCGTCTTGCGCACGAATCGCGATGCTTCGGCTGGCGACGCGATCGATGTGCGGCTCGGCGAAGGCTCGCTGCGCGCAACGGTAGTCGGGCCAAACGACGGCGAACGATAGTCAGGGCTTCGCAGCAGGCGGAGCAGACGCAGACGGCGGAGCGGAAGGCGGTGGCCCTGCTGAAGGAGCAGCGCTGGCCGATGCCGATGCGCGTGCCGCAGGCGGCGGCAGATCGTGATGCGGCACCTGCGATGTCTTGCCGATCACCTGCTTGAGAAACTCTTTCGAGCCCCAAGTGGCGCCGTGACAATGCTTGCACTTCAGCTTCTCGCCGTTCTCGAGCACGAAGCGATTGGTCATCACCGTCGTCATCCATTCGACTGTCCAGCCGATATCGCGTGGCTCACCCAAGAACTTGGCGGAAGGCTTGCCGTTCTTGTCGACGTGGCAGCTCGAGCAAAGCATCGGCTTGCCGTCGGCGCGCTTCAGCGAGCGCATGAAGGTCTGGTCCATCCAGAGCGCCGTCTCTTTGTTCTTCGTCATCGGCGGGTAATCGAAGCTCTTGCCGCCCGGCTTCGGCACGTGGCAGTGGCCACACTTCACCCCGAGATCGTCGGCGATGCCGGCCATCGTGAGGAACATGTCCTGCTCGCACTTGGCGTTCTGCAGCGGCCCATCGTACTTGCGCCAAGGCGGCGGGCTGTCGATGCACGGGTCTTCGACCGAGCCTTCCGTCTGCGGCTCTAGTGCCGTCTTTCTCAAGTCAGCGGGCGGCCCACAGGCCGCCGCGGCGGCCAGAACGACCGCCACCCCAATAGCTCCCCGCATCGAGCACAGCCAGCTGAACGCCGTCACGCGCAGGGAAGATCCCACAATTCAACCTGCGGTTGAATCAATAAACAAAAATTCCTCTGTGCCCTCTGCGACAAAAACGCGCGCAAGCGTCCGCGCTGCTTCCCACCTCGCACAGAGGAATTGCCAGCAAGTGAGAAGGAAACGTTCTCGCGCGTCTCGTTTTGAGAACCCAAAGCAGCAATATCGACGCTGTTTTTCACTCTTCAGGCTGGCCCGGGACGTGCCGATGGAATTCGTATGGACGCCTTTCACCCGATCGCTGCCGCGGAGAAAACCAGCCTGCGCCTATGCGTCGAGCGGAACGAGGTGGCCGATTCTTGCCGCAAGAGCTTGCTGAGCTTTTTCACGGACGTAGCCCCTGGTGGCAATGCGCGCGCCCTCGCAGCTTGGCTGGTCGGCTCCTACGCCCACGCAGTGCTGCCCACGACGCGCTTCGACTTTCCGTCTGGTCGCGTGTCTCGGGGTCAGCTGACCGATCTGATCGACGATGCCCGAGCGGAGGTCGCGCTCACGATGCGCTCGCTCACCTCCGCCGAGGTCGGCATGCACTTCGCAATGCACGCAGCCAACTCGGGATGGGTGGTGCAGTTCACCGACTTGCGTGGCCATGTCGGCTTCGTTCCGATCGACTTGCCGCGGATGCGCCTGCGTGAACGCATTCTCTCGCTGATGGCTGCCGACTACCTGGCGCGCTCTTCCAGCTACGCACACGACCTCGAGGTTTGTGAGACTTGCGACCTGCCCAACTTCTGCGCTGAAGAAGGCGAGCGCTCGTGCAAGCTCTGTGATCGCAAGAGCGGCGTCGACTTCAAGGGCGCCACCGTCACGCCGATCAAACACACGCGCGTGGCCTGAGCCGAGCGGCTTCTCAGGGGCGACGTTTCGGCGCGGAGGCGCCAGCGGCTTTGCTGAACGGCTTGCTGCCAGCGGGCTTGCTGCCAGCCGGCTTCGCCGCGGCTTTGTAGCCGTTGCTCTTGCCCGCGGGCTTCGGACCGCGGCCTCTCGGCAGCGGCTTCTGATGGGCCGGGAGCGGGCGTGCCAACTTGCGAACGGGCGCGGGTCGCTCGGCTTCGGCTGCGGGCTCTGCCGAACGCACGGGCTCTGCCGAACGCACGGGCTCTGCCGAACGCACGGGCTCTGCCGAACGCACGGGCTCTGCCGAACGCACGGGCTCCGGCGGCGCTTCTGGCCGGATGGGATCTGCGTGCCGGGGCGCAAAGGGCGCCCGCGGCAGCTCAGGCACACGCAAGCCCCCCGGCGGAGGCCCGTCGTGGCGGCCAGGCGGCCCACCCGTGTCGCGGCTGATCGTCACGCGCGGGTCGCGCGGATCAGGTCGGCCTGCGAGGGCGATGAAGCTCTCGGCGACACGCGCGCTGACGTCGACCATCGAAAAGTTTCGCGCGACGCGAATGGCGCCGATATCCGAGCCCTCGATGCCGCCGCGTCGGCAAGCCATCGCCAGCAAACGCCGCGCGTCTGCGCCGTGCGTCTCGCCCCATGAGACACGGAAGGGAACCCAGTCTTCGGCGCCGCCACGCGGCGGTGGCCGCGACGGAAAGCCGCGGGGACGATCGCTCGAGCGATCGCCGCCTCGGTCGCGATCGCCGCCGCGGTCGCGATCACCGCCGCGCTGCGGACCGCGGTCGCGATCGTTGCGTTCGCGATAACCGCCGCCCTGCCCAACCGTCAGAGGCGTGACCTGGCGCGGCTCGGTGCGGCGGGTGAAGCGCTGCGCCAGCAAGCGCGCGATGGCGCGTTCACCGAAGCCAGCCTCCACCACCTTGCGCGCGATCTCGAGCGTGCGCGCATCGGGGATGGCCATCGTTTCCCCATCGCTGCTCAGATCAGTGACGACCAGCTCGTCGCGCGCATCGAGGATCGCGTCCGGTGTCGGCAGCGGCTCGACACGGCCGCGCACACCCGCGCGTCGCAGCAAGAATGTCGCGCGGTTCAGCCCGGCCGGCGAGACGAGCAGCGTGCTTTGGCCCTTCTTGCCCGCGCGGCCGGTGCGGCCGCTGCGATGCGTGTACGAATCGGCGTCGGTGGGCGGCTCGGCGTGGATGACGCGCGCGATGTCGTGGACGTCGATGCCGCGCGCCGCGACGTCTGTCGCGACCAGCGCGTCGAGATCACCCGTTTTGAAAGCTGCCAGCGCGCGGTTGCGTTCGCGCTGCTCCATCTCTCCGGACAGCGCGCTCACGTGAAAGCCGATGTCGGCCAAGGTGGCGGAGAGCTCTGCCACATCGGCGCGGGTGCGCGCGAAGATCAATGTCTGCGCGCCGGGCGCCGCGAGCAGCAGGTTGACGATGGCGTCGAGCCGCTCGTTCTGGAGCACGAGGTGGATCACGTGATCGATGTCGGCGTTGGCCGCCCCGAGCGGCGTGCCCTCGACCATGATCGGATCTGTCTGTAGGCGATTGGCGAGCTCTTGCACGTCGCGCGGGAAGGTCGCCGACACCAGGTGCGTGCGCCTGCCCTCCGGGACCTTGGCGAAGATCGCCTCCAGATCTTCGCGAAAGCCCATGTCGAGCATGCGGTCGGCCTCGTCGAGGGCCACTGCACGAACCTGCGAGCCGTCGATCGCGCCGCGGTTCAATTGATCGAGCAATCTGCCCGGGGTGCCGACGATAATCGCCGGCCCGGAACCTAGACCCTTGCGCTCTTGTCGGTAGTCGGAGCCGCCCGTGACCGAAGCCAGCTTCTTGCCGACGCTCTTGAACAGCCACGCCAGCTCTTCTTCGACCTGCTTGGCGAGCTCGCGGGTCGGGGCGATCACCAACGCGAAGGGTTGCGCAATGCTGTTTTGCGTAGAAGTATCGCCTTCCAACAGGTCGCGGATCGCAAAGCCGATGGCCAGCGTCTTGCCGGAGCCGGTTTGCGAGGTAATGCGCAGATCGCAGTCTTTTACCGCGGGGTCGAGGGCTGCCTCTTGCACCGACGTCAGCGAAGTGAAGCCGCGCTCGGCAAAAGCGGCCGCGAAATTGGGCCCGAGCCGTTCGGCGAGGTCGACTTCATCCATGTTCGGCGCCTCTCCTACTGCGTGTTCGACCGGAGGTCGAACCATCAAACGAGATTTCCCGGCGAAGCGCTGGGCGATTGCAGTGTTGCTGTGGGGCTGCTCGGCAGCTCCTGCAGCGAAGCAAGCGCCCGCGGCTGTGGTGATTGCAGAACTGCAAGCCGAGCCCGAACAGATTGAGAAGCGCGCGACGATGCCCCCCCGCGAAGAGGCGCCGGCCCCCGTGGAGAGCCTGCCCTTCACGATCCCGATCCCCGACGCGGTCGCCTGCACGCTGGACGACACCTCCAAGAGCCCTCCGTCCGTGGAGCTCGGCCTCAGCCGCAAGGGGCCTGCTTTCGGCAGCGTGCGCCCACGCTTGCTTATCGCGCGAGTGGGCGTCGGGCAGAGCGAAATTCTGGTCGACGCGGAGGCGACCGGCATCCGGCTGCGCGCGATCGCCGTGGGCGACTCGCTCTCGCTGTATCCGTCGCGCGCGGCGATGTTCGAGGGCTTCGTGGTGCCGGTTTATCACGCAGAGCTCACCCTGGTCGCAGGAGTCGACGGCGGCGGCGTGGAAGTATCTCTCGCGCTCCCGAAGCAGATCGTCGTCGCCAAACGCAGGGCGGTCAGCGAGACCTTGCCCTGCGCCGGCGTGCGTCTGCAAGCTGTCGACTTCGACCCGATGTCGGTGGTCGGCACGCGCGTCGCGACGGCGTATCTCAGCAGACAGCCCACACCGCTCACGCGTACTTCGGACGGCAAAGCGATCGCCACGCTCCACGCGAAGAGCGCCGATCCAGAGGTCACCATCCTGGACCGCAAAGAAAATCGGACCATGATCGCCTGGCCGGTCGGCGCGGTGATCGCCGTCGGCTGGGTCGACAAGAAGCTCTTGCGTCCCACGCCGCCGGACGGAGACGACGACTTCGGCGCTGGCGGCTTGGGTTTGACCGGGATTGGCGAGGGCGGCCGTCGCTCGTTCCGATGCACTGGCGACGTCCAGCTGCGCGCAGAGGTCGGCAAGAAAACCGAAGTAATCGGAATGATCTTGCCCGGCACGCCCATCGTGATCGAGAAAGAGCGCGACGGGGCCTTCGAGGTCGACCTGCCGAGCACGGGCCTATCCAAACACGAGAAAGCCGTGCTGGTGGTCGACAAGCACCAGATGGGCTCTTGCCGCGAATGAGCCAACGAGAATGACCGCCGTGGCGAGGCGTGGCCCATTGGAGTAAGTAGCGCTCCCATGGCTCGCCTCACCGTTGACACCGCCAAAGTCGAGCGATGCCGCGCGCTCGCGGCCGGCATCGCCCGCGATGTGCAGTCGACCATCGACGCGCACACCACCGTCGGGCTCGAGCGCACGGTGGCGCGCGCGTACGGCGTCGAAGGCGCAGACGGCGACGGCACACCGCTCTCCAATGCGCTGATCGATCGCCTGCACAAGCAAGACTTCATCGGTTTCGGCGTCGCCTATTTCTTGGGCCGGGCTTTGGCCCGCGGCGCACAGTCGATTCAAGAGGCAGCCGAGCAGCTGGCATTTGGCGCAGCCATCGTCGCCCCTTCGGATCGCGACGACGTCACTGCCATCAGGGCTGCGCTGACAGGCCCAACAGAAGCCGCTCTCGCGCGCATCGACGATGCAAAAAAAGAACGCTCGGCCATGCGTTCGCGCCTCGGCACCGGCCCTCTGCCGCTCAAATACGTAATCGTCGCGACCGGCAACATCCACGACGATGCTACGCAAGCCAAGGCCGCTGCATTTGCGGGCGCCGACATCGTGGCGGTCATCCGCGCCACTGCGCAGTCACTGCTCGACTACGTCCCGGAGGGGCCGACCACCGAGGGCTTCGGCGGCACCTTCGCGACACAAGAGAACTTCAAGATCATCCGGCGCGCGCTGGATGAGATTTCGACGGGCCTCGGCCGCTACGTGCAGCAGACCAACTACTCGAGCGGCCTATGCATGAGCGAGATCGCCTGGATGGCCGCTGTCGAGCGGCTCGACATGCTGCTCAACGACGCCATGTACGGCATCTTGTTTCGCGACATCAACATGGTGCGCACCTTCGTCGATCAGTATTTTTCGCGCCGCATCATCGCGAGAAGCGGCATCATCATCAACACCGGCGAAGACAACTACCTGACCACTGCCGACGCAGTCGAGCGCGCGCACACGGTGCTGGCATCGCAGTTCATCAACGAGGCCTTCGCGATTCGCGCAGGCCTTCCAGTCGAGCTCATGGGGCTCGGTCACGCCTACGAGATCGACCCGTGGATCGAAGACAGCTTTTTACTCGAGGTGGCGCAAGCGCAGCTGATTCGTCAGGTGTTCGACAGGCACCCGATCAAGTGGATGCCGCCAACCAAGTTCAAGACCGGCGACATTTTTCACAGTCACGTGCACGACGCGATGTTCAACCTCGCTGGCGTGATGACGGGCCAATCGATCGAGCTGCTCGGCATGTTCAGCGAGGCGATTCACACGCCCCTCTTGATGGACCGCTATCTGTCGCTCAAAGCGGCGAAGTACATCTTCAACACAGCGCGGCACTTTGCCGACGAATTCGAGTGGAAGCCGGACGGCAAGATTGCGCTTCGCGCCAAAGAAATTTTGGACAATGCCGAGACGCTCTTGTTGGAGGTCGACAAACAATCGATCTGGACGTCGATCGCGAACGGCGTATTCGCAGACGTGAAGCGAACCCGCACGGGTGGCAAGGGCTACGCTGGGGTGGTGAAGCGCGAGCCGAGCTACACGAATCCGATCTTGGATGTACTGGAGGCGGCAGAATGAGCGAGAAAAACTTGCTGCGCGCGTACGGCGACCGTGAAGGCGACGGCATGGTGCAGCTTTCGTTCACGCTGGCGATCTTGCCCAGCGACCGTGCACGTGAAGCCGCCAAACGTTTCGCCGAAGCCCACGGGCTCAAGAACCCGCTCGTCGTCGCGATGGAGCAAGCCTCGCCCGAGCACAGCTATTTCGTGGTGTACGGCCACTCGACGCACAGCGTCGACCTCGACGCCATTCACGTCGAGGAGCTGGGCGCCCAAGCGCTCGGCCGCGACGAAATCGAGGCGCTGGGCAAAAAGCTCGGTCGCAAGATCGTCGTCGTCGGCGCCTGCACCGGCAGCGACGCGCACACCGTCGGCATCGACGCGATCTTGAACTACAAAGGCTTCCGCGGAGAAAAGGGCCTCGAGAGCTACAAGGCTTTCGACGCACACAACCTCGGCGCGCAAGTCGAGAACACAGAGCTCGCGCAGCGGGCGCGGGCGCTCGGCGCCGACGCCATCTTGGTGTCGCAGATCATCACGCAGCGCGACTGCCACAAAGAAAACGGTCGCGCCCTCGTCGAGCTGCTCGAGAAGCAGGGCTGGCGCGACCGTGTGCTGCTCCTTTTCGGGGGGCCGCGCATCGACAACAAGCTGGCGCGATCGATCGGCTTCGACGCTGGCTTCGGCACCGGGACCACGCCGACCGAAGTGGCTGCGTACATCGTGCAGCAAGTCAGCGAGCGCGAGACGAGCCGGCAAGCGCCGAAGATGTGAGCGCCTACGAGGTGAGCCGCTGATACGCGGCTGTCAGTCTGGCCAAACGACGTGTGCGGTCGAGGCGATCGACGTCGCTGTTCGCCCGATCCGGGTGAAGCTCGAGCACGAGACGCTTGAAGGTCGTGCGGATCTCGGCCGCGCTCGCCTTTCCATCGAGACCGAGCAGGCGAAGCGACGCGTGGCGATCGTCATGCGGCGCTGGCTTGCGCTCTCGGGTACGCGGCCTGCCCTGCAAGAACTCCTCGGTGCCGAGCGCGCTGGCAGTACTGACGGCGCGCAGCCAAGTGCGGTCGACGATGTCGTCGAACAGCGCGGAGCGAAAGGCGATGCGCGCGCTCTTGAGACTGAACAGCTGGTCGAGCCGTGTGATCGTCTGGCGCCTCACGCCCTCGCGCACGCGGGCGTATTCCTCGACGGTCTCGCACACGAGCTCCCCGAGCAGACGACCGTCGCCCGCGCGTTGCCTCTCGATGGCGCGGTCCAAGCGCTCTTCCGGCAGCCAGGCCTCTTTGGCGAGGAAGTCCCCGATGCGCGGGCCATCGGACAGGACGGCGCGCGGCGTGCCTGCCCGCATGAAGATTTGGTGCTCGCTGCCGTTCGGACGAACGAGCGAGAGCACGCCTGTGGCAGACGCTCGCAAGAGATGACCGAGCACGTCTCCAAGCGTCGATTGCGCGAGCTGACCCGGTAACAGCATGCTTCTCGGCTATCAAAAGCCGGCCGCGCGGGCCAAGCAGTCGATGGATCGCATGCGATCCAGTTTGCGGCCAGCTTTCCCCACCCCGAGGCCACGCCCCAGAAATAGCGGCCATTCTTGCGGGAAAATTGTGCCAGACGTGGACGCCTACACTGGCCCACCACGTGCTTAGCCGAAGGTATGACCGTCGCCGCCCTTCGCGCACTTGGCCTCGCGGGAAGCCTCGCGCTGTTGCTCGGTGCCTGCGCCAGCTCCGACCCGATCGCGGGTGACGACGACAACCAGATCGACCCGCAATCGGAGACGCAGATCTGTCTGCTCCACAATTGCTCCGACGACTCCCACTGCGGTGGCTGCTCCGAGGGTCGCAACACCTGCCTGGTCGAAGAAGCTCGCTGCGTCGCATGCAACGCCGACACCGGCACGGGCTGCGGCGAAGGCGAAGAATGTTCCAGCTGGGGCAACTGCATCCCGATCGGCCTGACCTGCGAGACCGACACGCACGGCGTTCCGCTGATCAGCTGCGACGCGAGCAGCGACTGTCTGGCATGCGATCCGATGCATCAGATCTGCGACACCGCTTCAGCGAAGTGTGTCGCGTGCACCAGCGGCGACACAAGCGCGTGTCAGTCGACCGACCTGTGCGTCGAAAGCGAATGTTCGGCGGAGTGCCCTGCTTCGTGCACCGTGGACAACGACTGCGCATCGTGTGGCGGCCCCGACGCCCCGGCACATGCATGCAACACCCATCAGTGCGCCGAGTGTTCGCCCACCTACGCGTGCCCAGCCGGCAAGACCTGCTCGGAGCAAGGCGCCTGTCTCGATGTGTGCGGCAGCGACGGCAGCGGCAGCTGCTTCTCCGACGCCGACTGCGGCGGCTGCGGCGCAGGCAACACCACCTGCAATCAACCGATCAACGGCGGCGAAGGCACCGGCGGCATCGTGGCGGGTGGCTGCTCCGACCTCGGCAACCTCTCCCTGCCTGCGCCCTGGAATCAGGTGACCAACACGTGCTCCGACGAGGCCGACTGCGCAGGGGTCGGCATCACCTTCAACGTCGGCCAGCTGCTACGTGACATCACCGGCATCGACGCGATCAACGACGCCAACATCGAATACGGCATGAACGCGTGCGCCGCGGTCAGCATCGGCGACACGTCGTGCGGCGTGTGCGTGCCCTGCCAAGAAGACGCCGACTGCGAGTCGATCTCGATCGACGGCGTCGCCGAAGAGGCTTTCGGCCCGCTGGGTAGCCTCGCCGCAGCGCTGCTGCTCGATCAAGTGTTCGGCCCCAACGATCACGAGATCCACATGTTCTGTAACCCCATCGCAGGCGGCTACGGCGTGTGCGCGCCCTGCCCCGGCGTGATCTACGAGTGCGGCGAGAGCGGTGGCGGTGGTGGCGGCAGCGGTTCGTGTGACCACGACACGTGCACCGCCGGCTCCGCGCTGGACCCGTCGTGCGGCAGCTGCGCTGCCGCGGTGTGCGCGGCCGACGACTTCTGCTGCAACGACAGCTGGGACGACCTCTGCGTCACCGAGGTGGAACAGTTCTGCTCGGCTGCCGACTCCTGCAGCGGCGGCGGCGGCGGTGGCGGGGGCCCGACCTGCCACGACGAGTGTGTGCAAGGTGACCCGCTCGACGCAAGCTGCAACGCCTGCGTCGACGCCATCTGCAGCCAGGACCCGTACTGTTGCTCGACCGCGTGGGACGATATCTGCATCAACTTGGTCGACGAGTTGTGCAGCCCGCCCTGCAACTAGCGCGAGCGGCGGCATACCTGGAGAGAGACAGATATTTAACGCAGAGGGCGCAGAGCGGAGACGCAGAGGTCGCAGAGGGTTTTGGGGGGTTCGATTGCGCACCTGCGCTGCTGGCGCGCGCTCAGCGTGCCGCGGTCTCGACGCCCGTGCCACCTCGAGAGCGGAACCTAAAATATTCTCTGCGACCTCTGTGCTCTCTCTCTGCGGCTCTGCGGTAAATATCCTTCTCTCCCCCCGCCCTGTAACTACCGCGAACGGGGCGAGGCGCTGCGCTCGCGGAGGGCACGTCTGACAGCTGTGATCACGTCGTCGAGCACGACTGGCTTCACGAAGAAGCGATCGGCGCCCATCGCCGAGAGGCGGCGCCACTCGTCGGGGCCTCCTTCACCTGTGAGTACGATGATCGGCATCGTTTGGGACGACTCGTGCGCTCGGATCAAGCTGGTGAGCTCGAGACCATCCATTGTGGGCATGTTGAGATCGATGATCGCCACCGATGGTGCGTCACGATTGAAGGCGGCGAACGCCTCTTTGCCGTCGGCAACGCACTCGACCTGCGCATCCGGGAACTCGCGCACCAACGCGCGCTGCATCAACGCGCGAAAGTCGGCGTCGTCTTCGGCGACGAGGATACGCACTGGCGCGGTATCGCCGCTCTGCGCCGCGAGCAGCGCGCGACGAAAGGCGACCACGGTGGGCGTCCGCTCTTCTGGATTTTTTGCGAGCGCCCGCAGCAAGATCTCATCGAACGGCGCCAGATCTGAGCGTATCGAGCTCGGCGGAGGGACCACACCGCTCGCGTGGAGCGCGAGCAGCTCGGCGCCCGTGGTCGCGCGAAACGGCCGTTTGCCGGTGAACATCTCGTACGCAACGCAGGCGAGCGAATAGACGTCTGCGCGCGGACGCAACGATGGGTCGAGCGGCCGCGGGGAGGACGCCTCCGGTGCCATGTAGGCAGGCGTCCCAGCAACGTCGCTCTCGGCGTCTTGGGCGCAGAGCACAGCAAGCCCGAGGTCGGCGATGCGGGGATGCAGCTGCGCGTCGAGCAGAACGTTGCTCGGCTTGAGGTCGCGGTGGAGCGCCCCGGCATCGTGAATCGCGGCCACGCCCTGGCAAATTTCGTCGAGGATCTCGAGTCGCTGCTTGAGGTCGTTGTCGACCGACTCGCCCCCCTCCACGTTGAACGACCCTGGCGGGTGCGCTTCCATCCAGTCCTCGAGGGTGCGTCCCTCGACCAGCTCCATCACGAAGAAAGGGACGTGCTCATGTTCGCCCGACGCGTAGATGTGCAGCACGTTCGGGTGGTTCACACGCGCCATCGCGCGCGCCTCCGAAGCGAAGCGCTCTCGAAAATTTGCGGACAGCAGCGCCGGGCGCACGAACTTGATCGCGACAGGGCGATCGAGCCGCTCGTCGCGCGCGCGAATCACGATGCCCATGGCGCCTGCGCCGACGCGCCCCTCGAGACGGTAGAACCCTTCGATCAGCGTTCCCGGCGCGAGATCTTGCTGCACGTCGGTCAGGACGCGAGGGCCGCTCACCGCGGATGCCTCGGGCGAACGCATGGTCGCCGCAACGGCGAGCTCGTCTTTGGAGTGCCCCGTCTTCGCCGTCGAAACCAGCGGGGTCTCGTCGTCCGTCACCACGGAAGGTTTCCGCTTCACGATCTCACTTCTAGCCCTAGCTTCGCTGCTCAGCAACGGCAGGCGCTTGTGGCTTCTCGCCTCATGTTGCACGGAGAGCCGTCCGAGGCCGCCGGCCTGACAGATGCGAAGACTAGGAGGCTGGTGTTTTCTTGGGTTGGGCCGACGAGATTAGAGCAACCACGGAGGCACTGAGGCCCCGAGTAAAGCCGGTTTCATGTGTCCCTCCTCACGCTCTGTGCCTTCGTGCCTCTGTGGTGATCTGAATCCGAGAAAAACACCAGACCCCTACGGGTGACCGTCGCGGGCCTGGCGCGAGCTTTGACGCGGCGCCTGATCGAGCGCTGCCCGCATCGGCAGCACGAAGATGCCGTCGATCGCCACACGCTGATCGGTCGGCGGCGGGTCAGTGGCGGTCGCTTGCGCAAGCCGCTGGTCGCGCATGAAATGAACGTCGAGCTCGGACTCGCCCGAGCTGGTTTGAGTCGGGCGAGTCTCGTCCGGCGTTTGCGAATCGAAAAAGGACGGGCCGAGCAGTGAGACCAGCACGACTTCGGCGCCGTTCTGGCGAACCCAGGTGCCCTGATAGAGCGTGACCGCAGTCCCGAACGACTCTTGGAACAGGATCGAGCGCCACTCGATCGGGCGGCTGAGATCGAAGTGGTGGTCGTTGGCGAGCAGATCGCTGCCCTCGAGCAAGAGCGGCGCGCCATGTTGGTCGGACAGGATGATTCGATCGAAGCAACCTTCGTCGCGCTGGTTGAGCTCGGTCAACAGGCGCACGAAAGCAGCTGGCTCGAGCTCGGTCGGCACCCCATCGGGCGCGACGGCGTCGAGCGCATGATCGTGGCCCCCGACGACGGTGGAGCGGGCCAAAAGGCCCGCTACGCCCGCGTGCTGCTCTGCGCCGAGGTTGGTGGCGAACAGCATGCTGCCGCTCTCCGAGGTGAGCACCGCGACGAGTCGATCGCGTTTGGCGTTGGACAGCAGTGTCACGCCGAAGCGCTGCCCACCCTCGGGCCCGACCAAAGTGAGCGACATCGGAAGCGAGATGCGCTCGCCACGTGCGCGTTCCAAGTCGACGGTGTCGGCGGTGAGCACGAGCGCTCGCTCATCGATGGCTGCTACCTCGGGCAGGCTCTCGGCGCGAAGCTTTGCGGCCGCGTCGACCGCTTTGCGACGGCGCCCGACTCGGAGCCAAAGCCCCCCGGCGAAGAGCGCGAGCAAGAGCGGCAAGAAGGTGCGCTGCCAGTGCGCACGGCCCTCCACCGGTGCACCGGCAGGCAGCGCCACCAGCAGCAGCGCAACAAGAAACACGGCACCGCTCGCGAGTCGCAGCCACTTGCCCTCGAGCGCGAGGCTGCTCGCGGCGCCTGGCTGCCGAACTACAGCGTGCGGGTCGCGCAGCGGAAAGGCTCGACGGCTCGGAGCGACGTCCGCGGCGCTCTTGGGTGGAGGCGAGCTCGCGCGGCCGGACAACGCCACGAGCTGCGAAGCGGGCAGCGCGCCGTCGTCGAGGCAGCCTTCGGGTGGGCGCTTGCCGAGGACGTCAGCCCCCTCTGCCACCGAGCGATTTTGTCTGCCCACGCCGTCGGCCAAGTGCCTCCTCCGATCGGACCCAGCGAAAAGGTTAGCATCCGCTGGCGCTTATGGAAGTGGCCTCGCTACGAAAGCGACCTCTTGATCCGCAAGTCAGGCGAGCGCGCGGGCCCGATGTTGTAGCACCCAGGGCGCAACTTGCTCGGCGGAAGGGGTCGACTCGAAGCGGGGCTCACGCGATTCCCGATGGACAGCCAACGCGATGGCTGCCGCGACGGCCGCTTCGTCCTGCTCTTGGACGTCGGCGTAGCCAAGCAAATTGGCTTTGTGGCGCTCGATGAAGCCGGTGTCGTACATGCCCGCCACGAAGTCCGGGTTCTCGCAAAGCTTCTGATGGAACGCGAGGTTCGTGCGGATGCCCGTGACGACGTACTCGGACAGGGCGCGCTTCATGCGTTCGATCGCGATCGCGCGGGTGGGGGCCCACACAGAAAGCTTGGCGATCTGCGGATCGTAGTGGCTGGGCACCTCGGCGCCTGCGTAATACCCGCCGTCGTCGCGCACCCAGGCGCCGCTCGGCGCGCGTAGCGCCTCGATCGTTCCGGGGCTGGGCAAGAAGCCGTGCTGCGGATCTTCGGCGTACACGCGGCACTCGATGCTGGCGCCGCGCCGCGTGATCTCGCTCTGCTGGTAGCCGCGCTTTTCGCCGCTCGCGATGAGCACCATCTCGCGTACCAAGTCGAAGCCCGTAACCCACTCGGTGATCGGATGTTCGACCTGGAGGCGGGTGTTCATCTCCAGGAAGTAGAAGCTGCCATCTGGGGCCAGCAAAAACTCGAACGTGCCTGCCGAGAAGTAGCCCACCGACGCGGCCCCCTTCACCGCAACGTCGCCCATGCGGGCGATGAGCTCGGGCGTCGCGACTGGGCAGGGCGTCTCTTCGACGACCTTCTGATGGCGGCGCTGGATCGAGCAATCGCGCTCGAACAAATGGACCAGGTTGCCATCGCAATCGCCGAGCACTTGGATCTCGACATGGCGCGGATTGACGATCGCCTTCTCGATGTAGACGACGTCACTGCCGAACGCGCGCATGGCCTCGCTGCGAGCCCGCTCGAGCGCTGTGGGCAGCTCGCTCGGCTCGTGCACCAGGCGCATGCCTTTGCCGCCGCCGCCCATGGCCGCCTTCAGCATGACCGGGTAGCCGACCCGATCGGCAGTCGCGAGGGCCTCGGCGTCGTTGTTCGCCGGCCCGCCAGGTGTGATGGGGACGCCAGCCTCTGCCATCTTCGCGCGCGCGGCCGTCTTCGAGCCCATCGCGCGCATGGCGCTGGCTGGCGGCCCGATGAACGCGATGCCTGCGCTGTCGCAGGCCTCACGAAATTCCGCGTTCTCGCTGAGAAAGCCATACCCGGGGTGAATCGCGTCGGCGCCGGCGGACTTAGCGGCAGCGAGCACGCGCTCGATGTCGAGGTAGCTCTCTCGTGACGGCGCCGGCCCGATGCCGATGGCTTCATCCGCCATGCGCACGTGGAGGGCGTGGCTGTCGGCCTCGCTGAACACAGCCAGCGAACGAACGCCCATCTCGCGCAGCGTGCGGCTGATGCGCACGGCGATCTCGCCCCGATTCGCGATCAAAACTTTGCGAAACACGGGCAGGTTTCTACAGCTCTCGTGCGCCCGCTGCGAGCAAAAGGCTCGGCTCGCCATCGGCTGCGGTGCAGGCACGCGCCCCGGCCTGAACCCAAAATTTATTTAGTACACGAAGCTTGCGGCAACGCCGGTTCGGCGATATCCCAGCGGCCGGGTCGCCGTGCCTTTTGGTGGCCCATCCCATTTGGAGGCGAAAATGGCCGTCGATATCCAGAACCTGTTCAACACCGAGATCCCCGCTGCCCTCGCAAAGAACGTCGATGCGGCGAAAGAGATTGGCGCGAAGTACCAGTTCACGGTCACGGGCGAGGGCGGTGGCGAATGGTTCATCGACCTGACGCCGTCAGGTCCGAAGTCCGAAGCCGGTAACCCGGGCGGCGCTGACTGCTCGCTCGAGATAAGCTCGGAAGACTTCCAGAAGCTGTACGAGAACCCCGACGCCAATGGCATGACCCTCTACTTCGGCGGCAAGCTGAAGGTGAAGGGCAACCAGGTTTTGGCGATGAAGCTGAAGAAGCTGTTCGCGCTGAAATGATTTAGCGTCGGGGCGTGCAACCGCTCTCCGACATACGGGTCCTCGATCTGTCGCGGCTCTTGCCTGGGCCATTCGCGACCCTGGTGCTGGCTGATCTCGGCGCCACCGTCGACAAGATCGAAGACCCGACGCAGGGCGATTACCTGCGTCAGATGCCGCCCGAAGTGGGCGGGCAGAACGTCGCCTTCGGCATGCTGAACCGCGGCAAGCGCAGCGCCGTGCTCGACCTGAAGAAGGACGACGCGAAGCAGGCGCTGAAAGCGATGCTGCCGAGCTACGACGTGCTCTTCGAGCAATTCCGCCCGGGGGTGCTCGCCCGTCTCGGGCTCGACCCGCAGGCGCTGCGCAAAGAGCACCCGCGGCTCATCATCTGCTCGCTCTCCGGCTATGGCCAGACAGGGCCGCTGGCAAAGCGCGCGGGGCACGACTTGAACTATCTGGCGCGCGCCGGGTTGATGGGCGCGCAAGGTCCCGCGGGCGGCGCGCCGCAGGTGCCCGGCTTTCAGCTGGCTGACATCAGCGGCGGGCTATGGAGCGTCGCTTCCATTTTGGCGGCATTGCGTCACCGCGACAAAACCGGCGAAGGCGCCTGGCTCGATGTCGCAATGAGTGAAGGCACCCTGCCCTTCGCGTTGACCAGCCTCGGCGCGGCGTTGGCTGGCTCGCCCGGCGAGCGCGGCGACGAGCAGCTGACCGGCGGCATCGCCCCTTATGGTGTCTACGCAACGAATGACGGCCGCTGGGTGACGCTGGCCGCGCTGGAGCCCAAGTTCTGGATCACCTTCGCGGCGAGCTTCGGCCATAGCGTCAGCATGTCCGACTTCGTGCAGGGCGAGCATCAGACCGAGCTGAAAGCGCACGTCGCGACCATTATCGCGGGCAAGTCGCTCGCGGAATGGGGCAGCTATGCAGAAGCGAACGACGTGCCGATCGAGCCGGTGCTCTCCCCCAGCGAAATCAAGACCGACGCTCACCTCGCGGCGCGCGGCGTGTTCTTCGAAGTGATGGGCAGCGCCGACGGCACGTCGCCGGCAGTGCCATTACCGCAAGTGCGAACGCCGCTCACGCCGGTGGGCAAGGCCTTCACGCCGCCGCCGCGGCAGGGCGAGCACACCCGCGAAGTGCTTTCCCAGGCGGGCCTGTCGGACGCTGCCATCGATGCGTTGCTGGCATCCGGCAGCGCTCGATAACTCGCGACCTCAGGGTGCCGATCTCGAATTGTCTGCGCGAGCTGCCTGATCCGAGCCGCCACCGGTGACCATCCGAGCTGTGGAGGATGCCATGACAGGACGTAGGCTCGCTTTGGTTCTCTCCGCGCTCGTTTGCACCGGTGCGGTGTCGGTGGCGTGCGGCGACGGTTCGATCTCTTCCGCTGGCGGTTCGGCCGCTGGGGGCAGCCCCGGCGGAGAGGGCGGCATGGGCGCCACCAGCGGCGCCGGCAACTGGACTGGGACGGGAGGCTCGGGCTCCATTCCCATCTTCGAGACCGATATCGTGCCGCTCTTCAACAAATCCTGCGGCGCTGGTGACAACAGCTGCCATACGCGCAAGGCGTACGGCGCATCCTTCGAGTTCGGCTGCAGAGGCTGGCTCGCGCTGGAAGATACCGCGCTCGGGTCGAAATTCTATGACGGGCCAACCGAGGGTCAAGACACCGGCTGCCCCGACATGCCACTCTTCGAGCGGTTGACCCAGCTCAACGGGTGGAACGAGTGCACGAGCGGCGGCAAGCGCTACGTCGTCCCCTGCGACGTCGACGGCAGCTTCTTGTTCGATATGGTGGACGACGGCCCCTACTGCACGATGGACGACAAGCAGATGCCAACAGACGAAGACCTGCCAGCGAACGACAAGGAAATGCTGCGCGTCTGGATCGAGCTCGGCGCGCCGCGCCTCGACGGGACAGTGGTCGACTGCGGCGGGGGCGGCGGGGGCGCGGGCGAGCCGCCTGTACCGGCAATCTCACATCCTTCGGACGGCGAGACGCGCACGGCCGGCGTCCCGTTCCCGTTCATCGGAGCGGCCACTGATCCGGAAGATGGCGATTTGATGGGCGGTTCGTTGGTGTGGACGAGCAACCTCGATGGCCAGATCGGCACCGGCGAAACCTTCGATGCGGCCCTCAGCGTCGGCATGCACACCGTCTCGCTCACCGCCACCGACTCGGACGGCAATTCGGCTGCGGACTCGCTGATGCTCAACATGACGCCCTGACTCGGGCCTTCCTTGGCCGCCCTTCGGGCGCAGCGCTTTTTCTTGCCTGCGGGGGCCGTTGCAGGGTGACCATGCTGAAGGTGTCTCGCTCGTGGTTCGTGCTCATGCTGGTACCGCTCACGGCCTGTTTGCCGGACGAGACGCTCGAGCTCTATCCGTCCACCGGCGCGACTGGCGGCGCGACTGGTGGCATGGGACCGATCGGCGGGATGGGCGCTGGCGGCGCTGGAGGCAGCGGCTGCCACGAGCACGCCGAGTGCACCGCGAGCGCGCCCTACTGCGACCCCGTGACAAGTGCGTGCAGCGCTTGCCCGCCCGGCCTCGAGCTCTGCGGGGGCAGCTGCGTCGACACGCAGCGCGACGCGCAGCACTGCGGCGGCTGCTTCGAGGGTTGCCACATCGGCGAGGCTTGTAGCGCGGCGACTTGCAATTGTTTGCCGGGCCTCGAGCGCTGCGGCGACAGCTGTGTCGACCCGAGCTCGGATGTCGACCATTGCGGCGTGTGCGACCACCCCTGTCTGAGCGGCGAGCGCTGCGAGGAGAGCGGCTGCCACTTGGGTCTCGCTTGCGAAGGCGCGCTGCTCGCCTGCGACAGCGCGGGCTCGCGGGTTGCGTGCGTCGACGCGCACCTCGCGCCGCGCTGCGGTGGCTGCGAATTCGCTTGTGGGCCGTCGGAGACGTGCGTCGTCGATGTATGCCGCGCGCTCTCGCCTGCTACCCCGTGCGAGAGCTGCCCTTGCCTCTCCTGTGACGCTCTCCCCGGCGATCACGGCTGCTGCGAAGATGTCGTCGGGCAAAGCGGCGCGAGCTGCGTCGCCGGCGACCACTGTCCTGGCTAGGGGGTGTCCCTAGTTCGGCTCGGGGTTCGCCCCCGGCCCTCGCTCCGCTCGCAAGTGAAGGCCGGGGTCGAACCCCGAGCCGAACAGGACAGGTCTGGTCCACTCCCCCGTTGTTGATGGTCCGACCTCCGGTCGGACTAGCACTAGCGGAGCCGCTTCTTGGCGCGAGCGAGCTCGGCACGCGCTTCCGGCGCCAGCGGAGAGCTGGGCCAGCGCGCTAGGAGCTGCTCGAGCTTCGCGACGGCGGCCAGATCGTTGCCGCTCGCTTTCAGCTTCATCGCGCTCGCGTAGGCCGCGTTCTGCGCGTCGAGATCACTGGCGGCGCTCGCCGCGACCATAGCGGCAGGCGGCGCAACGGCTGGCAGCTTCGTGCTGCGCCACGCCTCGCCCTTGTGAAGTCGCGCGCGTTCGACGCCGTTCTGGTGCACGGCGACCTCGCCCTCTTCCACCTCGACCAGCATCCAGGGCCCATCCGCGCGCTGGCCAGTCTCCACCGAGAACTTCGTGCCATGCACGACGACGGAGCCGACGTCGGTGACCACTGCGAGCTTCGCGCCCGAGGCCAATGGCGGGACTTCAAGGCGAACGCGTCCCCTGCCGAGCTTTAGCTCGCTCGCCCTCGGGTCGGTGTCGCTCAGCACGACCGAGGTCTCGCGACCGACGAACACGACCGCACCATTGGTGAGGGTAACCGAGCTCTCGTCGGCGAGCGTTTGCACCTTCGTCCCGCGCGCGATGGTGCCTTGCTCCAGCGCCGGCGCCTGCTTCTCTTCATCGAGATTCGGCGGCACCACTTCCGTCGACGCAATGCTCGTAGTCGGCACAGCGTGCTCGGCTCGCTCGCCCGCGGGCGGTGAGAGGAGCGAACGACCGCTGACAGCAATGACGGCCGCGAGAGCCGCGGCGCATGCCCCCCAATACACGAATCTGCGACGGCGCTGGCGCTCCACTCCGCTCTCTGCAATTAGCATTTCGAGCGTGGGCACCACGCGCGCTCGCCGCGCCTCCCGCGCTTCCGTCGATTCCGCCGCTATCGGCGCATCATCGTGCAGGCCGCGAAGCAACTGGCTGTGCTCGGGATCGTGTTCCGGCGGTGGCTGTTTCATGGTGCGTCCTCCGAACCTCGCATCCGCTCGATAAAATCTTTGCGGCCGCGCACGAGCCGCGACTGCGCAGCCGCAACACTGACACCCGTGATGATGGCAATCTCCGCCAGCTCGTGGCCGAGCACATCGTGGAGGAACAACGCCTCTGCACGATCCGGCTTCATGGCTGCGAGCTCCCGCCTCACACGTTCGACCGTCACGCGCGCGGCGGCTCTGCTCTCCCCATCCACCTGAGTTGCGATCGCGAGCGGCTCCGGCTCCGCCGCACCAGCCGTGCGGTCGATTACCCGCCGCTCACGCCTGCGCGAGCGCAGCGCGTTCAAGGCCACATGCGTTGCAATCGACGACGCCCAGGTGGGCAAGCTGCATGCCCCCGCAAATCGCCGGCCCGCGATGGTTCGAATGATTTGCTCGAAGGTCGCCTGGATGAGATCGTCGTGGTCGAGCTCACGGCGCCCGAAAACACGATAGAGGGCGCGGTCCACCGCCGGCAGCACGCGATCATAGAGCGCGCCCGCGATATGGGGATCGTGCGTCTGCAACGCTGAAACGATCTCCTCATCGGTCGGCCCGACGCGCGCCGCCGCGCCACCGGCGAGCACGCGAAGCTTTGGCTGCCGGACAGGCGCAGACATCAATGAAAGCAAGGTACCCGGTCCGTCACCGGACCAGGCAGGCACTCTGAGCCACTGATCGATTCCCGTAAAATCTCAGGGAAACGCGACGCGCAGACCGAGCGTGCCAGCCAGGCTGTACGGCGGCACCCTTCCGGACCGCGCATCGTCCACTTCTACGACCGTTCCGCTCTGCACGAGCGTGCCGTCGACTCCCGCGAGGACGCCGAAGTACCGCAGCGGCAGGTACACGACATGCGCCGATACACGACCGCCGCCCACCCAGCGGGAGGTGCTGTCGTTTCCCCCGGAGACCGGCTCTTCGACCGTCGCGATCAAGGACTCGCCCACCATCTCGAGTCTCGCATCCAGAACCAGCTCTTCCATTCCGAGCGCGATGGCGGAACCCAGCCCCAAGCTCGCGCCGATCCAATGCACCTCGAGCCCGAGCTCGTCGGCGGGCCGCAAGGAATACCGAAACGACGTGCAAATCAGCAACGGGAAGTCGAACAGGTAGGCTGCCCGGACTGTCGCACCTGCGCGCACAGTCCCGTCGTCCAGCGCCGAGCCAACCAGGGAGAGCGCATCCAACACCAAAGGCGACCGCAACGCGGCCGGCGCCCGTGGCTCGGGCGGCGGGAGCAGGTCGGGCGGCGGGGGCAGCTCGGGCGGCGGGGGTAGCTCGGGCAACATCCGCCACTCGTTGGCGACGAACCCCTCCGCGATACTGCCGATCACGAAGCCGACAGCCTTCCACCGCTCGGACTCGGCGTCGTTGTCGGCGAAGCGCACGCTACGGCGGACCGTCGGCACCTGGGGCCCGGCGACGACCTCGATGGACGCGACGTTCGCGCCGTCGAACGTCACCCGCGCGGAGAGCTTCGGCAGCGTTCCGTCGCTGGGGGCAAGCTGGCAATCAGCCCGCACCGCAGCCGCTGCGCAGGCGCTCGCCATCAGCGACGCCATCTCGGGTGTGGCCTGTGGCGCCGCGAGCTCAACGATGACGGCGTCGAGCGGGACGCTCACGGCTCGACGTGGATCTCGCCCATCATGCCGCGCTCCGCGTGCTCGGGAATTTGGCAATGGAACATCCAGTGGCCAGCCTCGAGCGCGACCGCCAGGTCGACGCTGCTCGACGGCGGCACGCGAACGGTGTCCTTCCAGCCGAGCTCGGCGTCAGGCTCGCCGTCCGCTTTCAGCACTTGGAAGAACATGCCATGCAAGTGGAAGGGGTGTTCGGCCTCTGCGCGATTGTCGATGCGCCAGCGCTCGGCGGTACGCGCGACGGCCACCAAAGGCTCGTTGAATGGCCAGGCTTCACCATTGATGTAATAGCGCGGCTGCTCGACTTTCTCGAAATTTGCGGTGAGTTCGAGGGTGCGATCAGGCACTTCGCTCACGGCCAGCGGCTCGAACGAAGCGGGCGTCACCGGCTGAATCCTAACCGGTTCTGCGGCCGTGAAGCGGAGATCGACGAGCGCCACCTGCTCGTCGGAGGCATCCGACGCGTGACCCGTGTCGAATGCGCTCGTCCACAGCGTCGCCACCGATTGCGGGGCACCAGCGAGCTCGACCTCCACCGTCCAGCGCTCCCCGGGCACGACCAAGAGCTCATCGCGCGCGTACGAACGCGGGAGCGCAGCGACGTCCCCTGCGACGACATCGAAGGCTCGCTCGTCCAAGTGGAGCCGCAGATGCCGCCCGTTCGAGGCGTTGATGAACGTCCATCGCTCGCGAGAGCCGCTCGCCACGTAGAGCGACGGCCGCACGGCGCCGTTGACGAGCACGGTGTCGCCTTGGCGCCCCGACATCAGGTCATCGATGGAGGGCTCGATGTCGATCGACCCGTCCTCGGCGAGCTCGACGTCATCGATCACGAAGATGCGTTCGCCGACTTCGCGCGGGCGATCGCGGACCACGAGCACGCCGAAGAGGCCGCGATCGATCTGCTCATCCGCTCGAATGTGCGGGTGGTACCAGAAAACGCCAGCATCTCGGGGGATGAAGCGATACGCGAACGACTCGCCGGGGCGCACGCCATCATCGTGGTTTGCAGCTCCATCCATCGTGCTGTCCAAGCGAAGCCCGTGAAAGTGAATCGTCGTGGTGGCCGGTAGCTCGTTGCGAAGCCGAACGGTGACCTCATCACCGACGTTCGCTTCGATGAGCGGGCCCGGCACCGTGAGTGGGCCGCTGCTCGCTTCGTCAGCGAAGCCCCACACCTGCGTATCGCTGCTATCGGAGAAGGAGACGGTAGCCTCACGCGCGACCAACGACACCTCGACCCGATTCGGCGCCGCGTCGAGATCCGTCGCTGGAATCAGTGAGGGGACGGAAGGCGCGAGCGGTAGTGGAGAGACGGTCTCCGCCTCGGTGCAGGCGACCAGACTCAAGAGCAGCGCGAACGAGAATTCTATTTGTTGGCTCGGGTAGGACGACATCGGCGCTCACTCATCCGTCCCGAGGCGCAGCTCTTCGCTGGCGCGCAGCGTATGCCGATCGACCGACCCGTCGAGCCTTTTGACGGTGACCTCTGCCGAGCACGCTGCTCCGAGCCCAAAAATCAAGCGATGGTCGCTCGAGCCGAGGTAGCCCCCACCGATGAGCGCGTGCTCCGTCAGCCTCGCCGTTCCTACCTGTGCTGTGACGAGCGACCCGGCGGCCAGCGAATCGAGGCTGACGCTCACGTGATTGCCGCGTGCGCCCACGTTCTCGAGCAAACGCGCGCGCCCACCATTCACGGTCACCACGACGTCGAGATCGCCGTCGCTGTCGTAGTCGAGAAACGCCGCACCGCGATAAATCGCACGGTCATTCAAGGCCGAGCCGGGCGCGGGCTCGACGAACAAGAGCTTGCCTCCATCGTTCAGAAAGAGCTGGTTCAGGCTACCTCCGCCGTCGAGATCCGCGACGGTGCCGCTGGTCTGGAATACGTCGAGATCGCCGTCCAAGTCGAGGTCGACGAGGCCCACAGCCCAATTGACGAAGGCTGCGCTCTCCTCGGGAAGTGGCTCGCTCAGCGACCCCCCGGGAGCCTGCGCGCCGAAGAACAGTCGAGTGGGCCGCCCGCTGTAATCAGTCGCGATGAGGTCGCTATGGCCGTCCTGATCGACGTCCCCGACATCGACACCCATCGTGTCCGTCCCCGGCGCGTCGAGCCCCAGCGCGGCAGCGTCGTCCACGAAGTGGCCTGATCCATCATTGAGATACATGCGGTCCGGATGGTCATAGCCCTTGTCGTTTCCGACGTAGAGGTCGAGGTCCCCGTCGCGATCGAGATCGAAGAACAAGCTCACCAGGGACGGGTCGCGCTCCACGAGTCCACGAGCCTCGGCCTGCTCGGAGAAGCGACCGCGATCGTTGATGAAGAGCAGGTTCGTCTCCATGCGGGGGCAGTTGATCGGCAAGACCGTGCATGCGTCCTCGCACGAGGAGAGGTCCGCGAGCCGTGCGACGAACAAATCGAGGTCGCCATCCCCGTCGACATCGCCGGCCGTCGCTGAAGTCGAGTAGCCCGATTCGGCGATGCCGAGCTCGGCGGTGACGTCCACGAATCGTCCGCCCTCGTTGTGAAACAGCGCGTCGGGACCGACGCTGCTCACGTACAGGTCGAGCGCCCCGTCGCCGTCGTAGTCGAAAGCGAGGCAGCCAATCGCGTCGCCCGGGCGGCGTAGACCCACCTCGGCGGTCACGTCCACGAAGGTTCCGTCGTCGTTGCGATAGAAGGCGCTGTCGGCGCCGGCGCGATTCGGGAAAAACAAATCGCTGTCGAGATCGCCGTCGGCGTCGAAGGCGCACACGCCAGGGCCGTCCACCGAGTCGGTGTCGACGCAGGCCTCGCTCAGCCTCTGGTGGGTGAACGCGATGCCGCTTTCGTCCGTGCGATCGACGAACCAACGATCGTCGCCGACGGGAGGCGCACAAGTGACGGAGTTGTCGAGCGCTTCGCCGTCGCACGCCGAGAGGGCCAAGCACACGAACAGCGTGACGACCTCGCTGCAGAGTAGGCGGTCGACCACTCGAGCGAGGCTACGCCGCGGAGCGCAGCGCCGCCAGAACCCCCGGCGCGATCACAATCTCCGCCTCTCGCTGCCTGGTACGCCCGCGCTGCGGTTACCAAAGGTCGCAGCTGGATCTGTGACCGATCCGGTCACATTGACTATGCGGCCGGCTGTAGGAGACTCCGTCGATGACCTGGCTCAACACCTTCCTTGCGTCGTGTGCGGTGGTTGCTCTGTCAGCGTGTGGTGACAGCGGCTCTGGCGGTTCCGGGGTCGGCGGAGACTCTGGCGGCGGCGACACGTCCATCGGTGGCATGGGTGGCATGGGTGGCGACGCCGCAGCGGCGCCTTCCGCGCCGGTGCTTGACATGCTCGAGCCGGTGCACGGGGCCCTGCATGTCTATTGGACCAACGTCACAGCGGACTGCGAGACGGTGCACGGCGAGAGAAAGACCGCCACCGTCGCCTATGAGGAGGTGTTCTCCGAACCCGGAAACGTCGACAACAAGGCGGACCAAGGCGCGACCGACACCGCCGAGACCTACACGTACCGTTTGCGCTGCATGAAAGGCGGAGTGATGTCCGACTACTCCAACGAGCTCTCGGGAATGCCCGAATGAGCGGCTGGGGCTCGCTTGCTGTTGCGTGCGGCGCGCTGTGGCTGGTTGGCTGCGCTGACGACGCGGACAGCGTTCCTACGCCCGAGGCGATCGACAACGCCTCGATCGAGCTCCCCCGCGCAATCGATCAGGATCCGAGCGAAGGTCGCTTCGAGCTCGATCTGACGGCGGCCCCCGCCAGCATCGGCTATGGAGAGTCCCCGGCGACGAGCGCATGGGCCTACAACGGCACGGTGCCGGGCCCCCTGATCGAGGTCGCACGCGGTGACCGCTTGCTGGTGCATTTCCAGAACGACTTGCCGGACGAGACCACCATTCACTGGCACGGCGTGCGGCTGCCTGCCGCAATGGATGGCACGGTCGCGGTGCAGAGCCCCACCCAACCGGGCGGCTCGTTCGAGTACGAGTTCGATCTGAAAGACGCGGGCCTGTTCTGGTTTCATCCGCACGTGGTGTCCGACATCCAGGTGCAGCGCGGTCTGTACGGCACCATTCTCGTGCGCGGTGACGACGAGCCGGCGTTCGACCGCGAGCTCGTCGTGGTGCTCGACGATATTCGGCTGAACAGCGACGGGTCCATCGACGAGTACCCCGACGACGAGGGCGTCACGAATGGCCGCGAGGGCAACACCCTGCTGTTCAACGGACAAGTGGCGCCCACCGTCCGCGCTCAGCCGGGCGAGCTCCTCCGTTTGCGCTTGGTAAATACCGCCAACGGGCGCTTCTTCAACCTGAAGCTTGCCGGTCACACGCTGCGCGTGGTGGGCACCGATGGCGGCCTCATTCCCGAGCCGTATGACGTCGATACGCTGCCGATTGCCCCGGGAGAGCGGTACGACGTGATGGTGTCGCTGAGCGGCGACGTCGGCGACACGCTGGAGATGACCACGGAGCCGTACGACCGCGGGCACGGCACCGACAAGAACCCCAGCATGCCGCTCGCTACCCTGTCGCTGGAAGGCGCACAGATCGACGGTAAACCCCTGCCCGACTCGGGGCCGGCGACCGTGCTACTGCCGGAAACGGGCACCGCCATTCCGGTGCTGCTGGGCGAGGCGTTCATCGATGGCGAGCAGAAATTCACCATCAACGGCGAGGTGTCTCCGGACGTGCCCCCCGTCATTATCCCCAACGGGGAGATCGGCATCATCTCGCTCGAGAACGAGACCGAGCAAGAGCACCCGTTTCACCTCCACGGCTTCTTCTTCCAAGTCCTCGCGCGGAACGGCGTCGCGGTGCCCCCGAACGATCGCTTCAACAAGGACACCATCATCCTGCCGATGATGTCGACCATGACCCTCGCAGCCCGCTTCGACGAGCAGGGCATGTGGATGTATCATTGCCACATCCTCGAGCACGGCGAACGCGGCATGATGGGCATGATTCACGTCGAGTAGTCGCGGACTGTGGCATAGGGCCACGCTCGCTTTCTTCGCAGTGAGGTGGGCTCAATCGCTGTGACCGGCTCGGTCACTCGCCTTCGCGAGCCTCCGGTTGTAAGGGCACTGTAACAAATCCAGGCCCGCTGCGTAGCTTGGTCAGGAGCAAAAAGCGCATGAAATTGAGCAGACGAGAAGCCATCTACGGGGGCGCCCTCGCCGTCGGCGGGGCTGTTGCCTTGCAAGCGAAGCGCGCCTTCGCCGCCCAAGGCGGGTCCACGGCGCGCGGTTGGGAGGCGTCTTACAGCGGCGGCTCACCGGACGTGAAGCCGCAGAAGCCCGGCGAGGCGGGCAAGGACTACACGCCCGTCGTGACCCCCAACAGCGTCGCGCTGCCGTTCACGGTCGTCGACGGCGTGAAGGTGTTTCACCTGTGGGCAGAGGAGATCGATCACGAGTTCACCGCCGGCCTGAAGGCGAAGTGCTGGGGGTACAACGGCCGCGTGCACGGCCCGACGATCGAAGCAGTCGAAGGCGACCGCGTGCGCATCTACGTCACGAACAAGCTCGCTGGTGCTCCCACCTCCGTCCACTGGCACGGCCTCTACCTGCCGAGCGGCATGGATGGCGTCGCCGGTCTCAACCAGCCGGTGATCAAGCCGAAGGAGACCTTCAAGTACGAGTTCACGCTGCGCCAGCACGGGACCTTCATGTACCACTCGCATCACGACGAGATGACGCAGATGGCGCTCGGCATGATGGGGATGTTCATCATCCACCCACGCAGACCGTCGGCCGACTACAAGGTCGACAGAGACTTCGCGATGATGCTCAGCGAGTGGTCCATCCCTGCCGGTGCGGCGCGGCCCAACCCGAACGCCATGTCGGACTTCAACGTGCTCACCATCAACGCCAAAGCGTTCCCCGGCACCGCACCGCTCATTGTCAAGAAGGGCGACAAGGTTCGGATGCGGTTCGGCAACCTCTCGGCGATGGACCACCACCCGATCCATCTCCACGGTTACTTCTTCAAGGTCGTCGCGACGGATGGCGGCCAGCTCGCCTCGCCCCTGCACGAAGCAACCGTGCTGGTTCCAGTGGGTAGCACCCGCGATGTCGAATTCATCGCCGACGCGCCAGGCGACTGGGCCATGCACTGTCACATGACCCATCACGTGATGAACCAGATGGGCCACGGCTTCCCCAATACGACGGGGGTGAAGTCCAACGCGGTCGATAGCAGCATCCGCAAGCTCGTGCCCGGCTACATGACGATGGGACAAGACGGCATGGGCGATATGGCCGACATGAAGATGGCGGTGCCAAAAAACAGCATTCCAATGCTGGGCGGCGCTGGCCCATTCGGCACCATCACGATGGGCGGCATGTTCACCATTCTCAAGGTGCGCGAACAGCTCGACAGCTACGACAAAGATCCCGGCTGGTACAAGAACCCGCCCGGCACTGTCGCATCCAAGGCGACTGCCGCCGACCTCGCGCGCGACGGCATCAAGGTGACGCCGTGACGCGGTCTCTCGCAGCGGCCTTGTTCAGTTTCGCAATCTCTTGTGCATCCGCTGAAATGTCACATACGGGCCCGAATCCGGCCGACCCGAGCGCGAAGGTGGCTTCTATCGACGTCGGTAGCGAGGTGCTCTCGACGGGCTTCGACGCGGAGCGATTGGCGCCGGCGAGCCAGCCCGAAGCCGTCGATCCGCACGCCGGTCACAACATGGGAACCAGCGCGGCCCCTGCTGAGCCCGCGCCGTCTGGTTCGGCTCCGCAAGGGGTTGCTACGACCGCGGACCCCCACGCCGGTCACGACATGCCGGCGAGCCCATCCTCCACGGCTCCTCACGCCGCCCACAACAAAAAGCCTGCCGGCAAGAGCCCGGCCCCGGCGGCCACCAGCTACTCATGCATGCATCATCCAGATGTGGTGAGCGACAAGCCAGGGAAGTGCCCCAAGTGCAGTATGGACCTCGTCCCGAAGAAGCCCGCACCCAAGGGCGCGTCGAACCCGCACGGAGGGCACTGATGCGCAGGCATTGGGCCCCCGCCCTGGTCGCTCCCCTGCTCTTGCTGTCGGGCTGCCTCTCGGCGAGCTCTGGCTACGGCCTGGCGCGCGACACCGTTCAGCAGCGAGTCGGCATGGCGGTCGCCGACGATCAGGCTTCGGCTGCGAGCCGAAAGAGGCTGTTGTCCAAGCCACTCACGGCCGATTCCGCCGCTCGTCTGGCGCTCTTGAACAGCCCGGACGTCGAGATCGCAATGGCCAATATCGGCATCGCGCGCGCACAAACGATGGCCGCGCTTCGGCTGCCGAACCCGACCGCGGAATTCGGCGCACACTTTCACGACGACGGCGCCGACATCGAGGTCGGCGCGACCATTGGGCTGCTCGAGCTATTGCTGGCCCCGGCCCGCGGTGCGGCCGGTGGCGAGCTGCTCGACGCCGCAGCGCTGGAGGCGGCCGGTAGCCTCCTCGACGTCGCGTTTGCCGCAAAGATCGCCTTCTTCGAGTACCAGGCAGCGCTCCAGATTCACGAGCTGCGCAAGACGGTCACCTACGCCATGGCGCAATCATCCGAGATCGCCGCGCGGCTGCTCGAAGCCGGCAACATCCCCGAGCTCGAAGCGCTCACGGAGCGGGCGCTCTACGAGGAGGCGCGCCTGGCGCTCGCACGCGCTGAGGTGAACGAGACGACCGCACGCGAGCGTGTGAACGAGGCGCTCGGATTGTTCGGCACCGAGGGAGCGAGCTGGACGACAGCGGCGATGCTACCTGCGCCCGACGGCTTCGACGCGGCGAATCTGGAATCTGGCGCCATTGCGGCGAGCCTGGAGCTATCTGCGCTCGAGAAGCGCTACGCAGCAGCCGCCACCCAGTCCGACGTGGCATGGGTCAATGGCGTGCTGCCGGATATCGAGGTCGGCGTCGGTGCCGACCGCGAGGCCGACGACAACGAGTGGGGCATCGGTCCACGCGTCCAGGTCGGTATCCCGCTGCTCTATCAAGGCCAGGCCGAAATCGCAGGCGCTGAAGCACAGATGCGCTCGGCGAAGGGTCGAACACTGTCGACCGCCACGCGCATTCGCTCCACCGCACGCAGCGTGACCGCCGAGCTGTCCCAAACTCGAGCGAGCGCACAATTCTACCGGAAGACGCTGCTGCCGCTGCGTGAGCGAATCGTCGACGAGACACTGCGCCAGTACAACGCGATGAATCTGGGCCCCTTTCAGGTGCTCCAGGCAAAGCGTGACGAGGTCGAAGCCGGAGGCGCATACGTCATGGTTCTGCGGGACTATTGGGTCGCCCGGACCCAGGCCGAAATGCTGCTCGCGGGCCGACTGCCACCAATGGGCGCGGCAGCTCGGAACGAGCCCGCGGCAGGCGGCGGGCAGCGTGCCGCTGACCATTGAGGCTCGGGCTTGAGTGGCGCGGGCGCGGCGCGGTATTCGAGGCCGTGGTGGCGCGCCCGCATCGCTTACCGTTTGTTCGCGTCTTTCGCCGTGCTGCTATTGCTGTTCGTGGCTGCGCTGGCCGTCTGCCTCCATTCCTTCGCCAGCATCGCGGGCGCTGAACGCGAAGTCGAGGCATACGAGCGAGCGCGGCACGCTGCCGACCGCGCTTCGATTCGGATGCGCGACCTGTACAGCCACCAGGCCCACACGCTGATTCTCTTCGACGGCTCGCACCTGGAGCACTATCGAGAGGTGGCCGTCGCGGCTCGAGCAGCGACCGACGATCTCCGTAGCGCGCTCGCCTCCGCAGAGGACATGGCGATCGCAGAGGAGCTGCTGGCGATCGTCAGCGAGAGCGACCGGGTCTTCGAGCAGCGCACGGTGCCGGCTGTGCTCGCTGGCCGGCGCGACGAAGCGCGCCGGCTCCACGAAACGACGGAAGGTAGCGTGATCGCCTATTCGACCGCGGTCGCCGAGCTTCACCGGCGCAACGATGCGCGCGCCTCGGCCGCGAGAGCGGCGGCCGACCAAGCGTGGAGCCGGGCCCGCGCTGCGTCGCTTGCGTGCCTCGGCTTCGCGGTCGCAACGGCTGCGCTCCTGGGCTTCTTCATCACCAAATCCGTGATGGTCCGAATCGAAGCGCTGCGAGCTGGCACGCGACGCCTGGGCGAAGGTGATCTCGGCGCGAAGATCACGCTCGACGGCGACGATGAGCTCAGCGAGCTCGCGAACGCTTTCAACGCAATGGCGGCCGCCTTGCGAGAGCGGCAGGCGGAGCTGATTCGTACGCAGAAGCTCGCCGCGATGGGGCAGATGGCGGCCGGCGTGGCCCACGAGCTCAACAATCCGCTCGGCGTCATCCTGGGCTACGTGAAGCTCGTGCGGCGCAGCGGTGAGCTCGACCCCGAAGCGCTTCGCATCATCGAGGACGAGGCCACGAACGCATCCGTCATCGTGCAGTCGTTGCTCGACCTGAGCCGACCCTACGCCCTCCGGTTCTCGGACGTCGACCTAGCGATCCTCGCGCGCGAGAGCGTGGAGCGTTTGCGCGTGCTATCGCGCTTCGACACGGTGGACTGCAACGAGCCCGATGCGAACGAGAGCGTGCTCGTCCGCGCGGACGAAGCGCGCCTGCGCGAGGTCATCGTGAATCTCTTGACCAATGCCGCCGAGGCAGCCGGTCCGGCGGGTCGCGTTGCCATTCACGTCGAACCCGGTGCCAACATCGTGCGGCTCAAGGTGGACGATAGCGGCGAAGGCATCGCAGAGGCAGATTGCGGCAAAGTGACAGACGCATTCTTTACGACGAAGCCGACTGGCGTCGGGCTTGGCCTCTCGATCGTTCACGCCATCGTCGAGAGCCATCGCGGCAGCATGCGCTTCGAGCGGTCGCCGCTCGGCGGTGCCCGGGTCGTCGTCGAGCTGCCACGTCCGGTCAAGGACGCAGGCGCCGAATGAGTCGCGCTCGCGTGTTGGTCGTCGACGATCGGGCAACGTTTCTTTCGCTGTTCGAGAAGCTTCTCGGAGAGCGAATGGAGGTGCGTACGGCACGTACCGGCGCGAAGGCGTTGGCCCTCATCGACGGAGAGGACTTCGACGTGGTGGTGACCGACGTGCGGATGCCCGGCATGGACGGCATGACCCTGCTGGAGCAGATCAAAGCGCGCCGACCGGAAATTCAGGTCATCCTAATGACGGCCTACGGGGCGATCCCCGACGCCGTCCGCGCGATGCAGCGAGGCGCATTTCACTATCTGACGAAGCCATTCGACCCCGACGACGCGCTCCACATCATCGAGCAGGCGGTCTCCGTCAGGCGCGCACAGCTCAGCGGAGCCGACCCAGCGAACGACGCGCGCGCCAAAGACGCAGAAGGCCAGAACCCTGCGGCGCTGGCTGAGCGGGGCGTGAATCCCCCGCTAGGTCTGGCCGATCTGACGTACCGCGACGTGATCGACTCTTCACGTGATCGCGCGACCCGCGAGTACCTCGTCGAGCTACTGCGTGCGGTCCGCGGGAACGTTACGCGTGCGGCCCAACGTGCAGCCGTCGAACGTGAGAGCCTGCATCGCTTGATGCGTCGCTACGATCTGCGCGCAGAGGACTTTCGCGACAAGCGCTGAGCCCGCTGCAGATCAGTGCTTGTGGCCGGACGCGCCGGGGTCACCTTTCGCCGCAGCGGCCTTGCAGACGGCTTCGCAGCGCGCGTGCTCTTTCTCGCAGGCGGCCGCGTCCCCTTTGTGACCGATCTCGTGGCACTTGCCCGCGTCGTCCGCACCGTGGCCTACGTCGTGGCAGAGCTTCGCAAGTTGGTCGCAGTGCGGACCACCCGGTGCGTGAGCTCCAGTTGGCTCCGCGCTGGGCGCAGGGGTGGGTGCAGCCACCTCAGGCGCTTGGTTGTGCTCGGAGTGCGCTTCGCTCGATGCCGACGCTGTGGTAGCTGCATCCTGGTGAGGACCAGCCGGCTCGGTCTGGGAGCCACTGCACGCACACGCAATCGTGAGCGCGGCGATCGACAACGGTTCGAGTCTCATCGCCGCTGCGTAGTCTCCCCGCAGGCTTGCGTCGAGATGTGGCTCTCGAGGTCACAGCTCCGTGAGCGACGGTCGAGGCTGGAGAGCCCGCTCTTCTCGGCAGCGTTGCAAACCGTGAGGCCGAGCGATTTCAAAGCGGAACAAACCGCCTCCGCGCCAGCAGCAACAGGAGGGCCGCGGCAGCAAAGCAGGCGCCTGCGTAGAACGTGAAGGAGGCGCCAAAGGCATCCCAAAGCAGGCCTGCTACGGCGCTGGCGACCAAGAGGGCACCGCCGGAAATCAAGCTGAAGAAGCCAAAAGCCGTCCCGCGCAGATCGGGCGGTGAGGTCTTCGCCACCATGGACGCCAGAAGCCCTTGCGTCAGGCCCATATGAAGCCCCCAAAGCGCCACCCCCGCGGACAGCGTCAAGAAGCCGGGCGGCTGCGCGAGAACGAGATCCGATGCGATGAGAACTGCCAGCCCGCAGGCGAGCAAGCTGTCGTGGCTCACTCTGTCCGCGAGTCTGCCGAGAGGATAGGCGGACAGCGAGTACACGACGTTCATCGCGACCATCACGAGCGGTATCCAGGCGACCGACAACCCCGTCTGCTGCGCGCGCAACACCAGAAAAGCTTCGCTGAAACGGGCGAGGGTGAATACTCCGCCGATGGCGACCACCCACCAGTACTCGGCATTGAGCAGGCGCAGTCGTGCGACACGCAACGGCTTGTGGGGATTGGTATTGGCCTTCGGCGCGGGTTCCCGAAGGCCCACCAATAGGAGCAGCACCGCGAGCACGCCGGGGACCACTGCGACCCGAAAGACCGCGCGAAAGTCGCCAGCCCAGAGCACCATGAGCGCCACCGCGACAAGCGGGCCGAGGAATGCCCCAATCGTGTCGAGCGACTGACGAAGGCCATAAGCGGCGCCGTATTGCGCTGGTGGCACAAGGTCGGCGACGAGCGCGTCGCGTGGTGCGCCTCGGATGCCTTTGCCAATGCGATCAGTCATGCGTGCTGCAAAAACCAACGGCATCGACGTCGCGAACGCGAAGAATGGTTTGGCAAATGCGCCCAGACCATAGCCCAGCGCCGCCAACCACTTACGCTTCCCCAGATGGTCGCTCAAGGCGCCGGAGAACAACTTTACGATCAGCGCCGTTGCTTCGGCCAAGCCCTCGAGAATGCCAACGGTGAACGCGCTGGCCCCAAGGGTGGTCACCATGAAGAGCGGCAGCAAGCTGTGAATCATCTCGGAAGAGACGTCCATCAGGAGGCTGACGAACCCGAGCACCCAGATGGCGCGGGGCAATGGCGCGGCCTTGTCAATGGGGAGCGAGGCCATCATTGCCGTCCTGCCCGGGAGCCCACGAGTGAGCAAACGCACAAGCGACGAGATTTTATGGCTTCGTCAGGGCTGCATGTCCGCACTTACGTCGCCTACCTCGTTCGGATCGATCCGCACCCGGTTCTTGTCGACTTGAGCCGAGTCGCTGCCGCGCAGCGCCGTGCCCAGAACGGCGCAGCTTCGAACCTGCGCTGCGTCGCATAGGCGGCGTGGCGCGCGCGGAGGTATGCATCGCGGGCGCGCGCGCCGCTCTCGTCGTATCGCGACGACGCATCGAGATCGCCGCCGAGCCAGGCGATGAGCACGTCCCTGGCCGCCGCCGCCGAGCGAAACGCGGCGGCGATCCCCTCGCCCGACAGCGGATCGCGCGTCAGCGCGGCGTCTCCGATCGCGAGCCAGCGCTCGCCGGCGACCCGGTCGAATGCCCGCGTCGCCGCGGATACGACCTCCCTGGGCTGGAGGCTCGCCAGGTGCGCGCGCGTCATCGGCGCCTCTTCCAGAAGCCGCTGAAAAGCGGCCCTGTCCGAGCGAAATCCTCGGGGTAGCAGGCAGGCGTCGGTGAAGAACGCGGCAACCAGCGACCCATCGGGGACCTGCGCCGCATACCACCAGCCCGAGGACGTCGCCTCGATGGCCAGGCCAGCCTCGGGCGCGCCGGGCTCCGCCGTGCAGACGAGCGCGCACAACGGATCCCGCCATATCATCCGTCTTCCGAGGCTGCGGGTCAGCGCACCGGCGCGACCGGTCGCATCGACGACGAAGTCGGCGCGCACCTCGCTCGCGTCCTCGGCGGTCTCGATCGCCAGCATCCAGCCGCCGTCGGTGCGACGCGCGCGCTGCACCGATGCGCCGGCCACGCACCTGGCTCCGGCGAGCTCGGCCTGCGCGAGCAGCCACGCATCGAAGCCCGCACGATCCAGGACCCACGCGCAGCCGTGGGGGTTCGTGATGAAGGATCGCGCGGACGGTACAGGTCGCTCCCAGGCCACGCGCAGGGTCTCGCAGCGCGACGCGAGCGTCGCGGGAAGCCGCTGCCACAGGCCCGCGCGTTCGAGCGCGGTCTTGCCTTCGGGCGCCAGCCATTCGCCGATCGACCGCCGCTTCCGCCCCCGCGCCCGATCGAAGAGCAGCACCTCGATGCCGGCTCGCGCAGCCATAATCGCGAAATAGCAGCCGGCCGGACCGCCGCCCACCACGGCGACCACGCGCTTCATTCGTCGCGCTCGTGCTCGAGCCAGCGACCCTCGAAGGCCAGGGCCACGAATCCGAGCCGGGACCATCCCGCGACCATCTCTTCGAAGCGGAGGGGATCGTGGTCGCCGAGCAGAAACTGCGGCGGCCGCAACCAGGGAACCGATCGATATCCGGGCTCGGCGAGGCACACCTCATCCGGGCGTTGCGCCGACCACCACATGTTGAAGGTGAGCTCCCCGCTCAGCGGATCGGTCACCGGCTCGCGGTGACAGTCCCGAAAATCGGCTTGCCACGGTACGGCCATCTGCTGCGTCAGAAAACCGGCTCGCACCGGCAGCCCGCCCACGCAGCGCCCGAACTCCAACCGGAACGGATCGACGTGGGCCCCCGACTCTCGTACCAGCCAACCGACCTCGATTCCGGGATTGAGCGCGCCGCCGACGCAATTCTCCAGCGCCGCCCGGTCGAGCCCTTCGGGTGTGATCGGCTGGGCCGACGGCGGCTCGGGCGCCGTGAGATCGCTCTCGAATTTGCCCTCGGCCCATTGACGCAGAAGCGCGTACTGCGTGCGCGTCAGGCTCAGGAAGCGTCTGGGGTTGGCCAGCCTGGGATCATCGAGCGGAACCTTCCTCGCGGAGACATATTCGTCCCCGAACGCCTTGGGCATCGCCATCGCGGTCGCTACGCTGGCATCCGGATCACGGATTGTACGAAAGATGCTCGCTCTCACATCGTCGTTGCCCGGGGCGCCGAGATCGGCCCACGCGCGCCGTGTGAGGGTCGCGTGAAAAGGATCGCCGGGTGGTCGATGAACGAACGTGACGTGGAGCGCGCGTTCGAGGAGCGGCGCGATCTCTCGCGTGAACGAGGGCCGGTACGCGGTGAAGCGCGCTCCGGTGCTGCGCCAGTCCAGGCGCTGTTCTTTCAACATCGCCAGCGCGGGCGTCCCATCGGCGTAGGCGGGCAGCGGCCAGCTCTCCGGCTCGCGCACGGCGAGATCCCAGAGCACGTCGTGGAGCGTGACGAGGTTCTTGATGGCGGGTGCAAAGTCGGGCGGCCCCACGACGACCCAGGCGCCGGTCGCCTCGACCCGCTCGGTCGTGCCGTCCGGATTGATCAGCGTGAGCACCGCACCCACGGGGCCGTCGCCGACGTCGTCGAACCAGCCATCGTTGTCGATGTCGGCTGCCAGTCTTGCGCCGTCGAGCTGCGCGGTCCGTCCGGCGCCGCCGAGGACCAGCAGACGACCCGCAACGTCCGTACGTAGCTCCCCCAGATCGGGGATGCTCGCACGCAGCGCCTGGTTCGGATGGTCGAGGATCACGGGGCCGGCGAGCGGCCCGGAGATCCAGCGGGGACCGCAGTCCAGATCCAGCCGCCGCGCGCGCTCGTCCGCGTCCGGCGCGACCTGCGGGTTGCGCAGCTCGGTGGTGGTGAGCTCGGCGATGCGAGCGCGCCTCTGGACGCGAAAGAAGGACGACTTGCGATTGGCCAGGTGGACCGACCACTCGATCGCTGCGACGGCGTCCTGTCCCACGACCGTCTCCGCCGCCCTGGGCACGATGCGGCCGTCGGCCAGCTGCTCGCACTCCCAGACGCGAAAGCGCGCAGCTTGTCGCTTGATCCGTCCCTCCACCTTGAACCGCCCGAACGCCTGTGTCGCCAGATCGAAGTTCGCAGGCACGCCGGGGATCTCCGGGCCGATGAAGTACTCGTCGGCCTTCGCATCGCCGACGCGTGCGACGCCCAGCGCAGGGTAAATTCGAAAGATCCGGCGGCTCACGGCGGCATCTTCTTGGCAGCGAAGTGCTGCCGCACCGCGCGCGAGCTTGGCGCATTCACATGTGCGTGATCATCGACGCCGACGCCGAGCCGCACCACGAGCTCTCCGCCCAGAAAGGAGGCCACGCCGGCGAGCAGGATCGCCGGGATCTCCAGCGCGAAGCCGATCGTCGTGGGTGCATGACCGGGCGTGTTCCACCTGAGGATCACGCTTGCTGCGAACAGCGCGACCGCGAGCAGGTTGCCGAGGCCGTGGACCAGCCCGATCCGTGAGGCGCGCGACTGCCGCGGGATCGCGCTGAAGTCGATCGCGCCGAAGATCCCCGCGGCGAGCGCCGCGCCCACGCCGGCGAAGAGGTTGCAGAAGGCGACGTACCCCAGACCGGGACCGTGGCCGGTCATCACGATCACATCGCAGGCCGTCGCCATGACGAAGAGCCCGATCGGGATCGGGACGAGCATCTGGTGAACCGAGTGCCCGAGCAGCCGCGCTTTGCTTTCCATGTGTCCTCTGTCCAGCGGGAGGACGAGCGTCAATCTGGTAGCCCCCGCTCCCCTCGGCGGCAAGCTGCGCGACGATCCTCGAGCCGGGACACCAGCTTCGCGGCCCCACCGCGATCCAGGACTGCCTCGGAACGCGGTGAGCGCCTGACGAGTCTGGCTGCGCGACGGGGGGCATCGCCACACTGTGGCGAAGCTGTGCGTGCGGCTATGCGAAGTGGGACCCGATGCGCGGGTTCGCCTCAGAAGATGTACCGGCACGGAAGGTGCACGGTCGCGCCCCGCCATGGATGCCTCCGCCGTTCCGGATTTGGGTCCGAAGATCCGCTCGCTTCGCGTACGCCGGGGTCAGCTCGAACTCGCTCCCGCGATTGCTGCGGTGGAGGTAGCGCTGCCGCGCCACCGCTATCGACAGCAGGAGCTGGCCGAGCTGGCCGAGCGCTTCTTGCCACCAGCGCTGCTGAAGGACGGCACGCTCGCCCGCCTGTTCCAGCGTGTGGGGGTCAAGGAGCGCTACCTCGCGCTTCCCGCGGAGCGCTACAGCGAGCTCCGAGGGCTCGAGCAACGCAACAACGCGTGGCTCGAGGTGGCGACGTCTCTTGGACGCGACGTCGTAGCCAAGGCGCTGGCGAGCGCCGGGGTGCATCCGCGCGAAATCGGATTGCTGGCGACCACCACGGTGACGGGCATCGCCGTGCCGTCGCTCGATGCGCGGCTGATGAACCTCCTGCCCTTCGATCCAGCATTGAAGCGCATGCCGCTCTTCGGCCTGGGTTGCCTCGGCGGAGCAGCCGGTCTGGCGCGCGCTGCGGAGTACCTGCGCGCGTTTCCGGATGAGCTGGCGGTCTTTCTCTCGGTCGAGCTGTGCTCGCTCACCTTTCAGCCGCACGATGGCTCGCTCGCGAATCTCATCTCGACCGGTCTCTTCGGTGATGGTGCCGCGGCGGTCGTGCTCGCGGGCGCGCGCCATCCGCTGGCCAACCGGCCGGCGCGGCCGAAGATCGTCGCCAGCCGCTCGGCCTTCTTTCCCAATACTGAGCGCGTGATGGGCTGGGATGTGGTCGACACCGGGTTTCGCATCGTGCTCAGCGCGGAGGTGCCCAAGATCTGCGCTGAGCACGCGGCGCCTGCGGTGGATGCCTTCCTCGCCTCGCAGGGGCTCGAGCGCGCCGACGTTCGCTCATGGATCATGCACCCGGGTGGACCGAAGGTCATCGACGCGCTCGAGGCCGCGCTCGGACTCGCGCCCGAGGCACTGAAGCCGACGCGCGACAGCCTGGCCAACGTGGGCAACCTGTCCTCGGCCTCCGTGCTCTTCCTGCTCGAGGAGCACCGTAGACGGCTCGCCCCGGCACGCGGCACGCACAGCATCCTGATGGCAATGGGACCGGCGTTTTGCGCCGAGATGGTGCTTTTGCAATGGTAGCCGACGTCTCTCGCATCGCGTTCACCGCGCTGGTGGCGGCGGTCGGCGTGCAGCGGCTATGGGAGCTGCGACGCAGCGCCCATAACGAGGCGTGGATCCGCGCGGCCGGCGGCAAGGAGCATGCTGCGGGGCAGATGCCATGGATGCGCGCGCTCCATGCCTCGTGGTTGGTCGGTATGCTGGTGGAGATCTGGACGCTCCGCCCCACCGCTTCTCTCCCCGTCGCCGCCATCGGGCTGGTCGTGTTCGTCGCCGGCCAAGCGCTGCGCATCCTGGCGATCTCCACGCTGGGCCGGCGCTGGACGGTGAAGGTCATGACGCTCCCCGGGGAGCCTGCGGTGAGCGCGGGTGTCTTTCGCTGGATCCGTCACCCGAATTACCTCGGCGTCGTGCTCGAGATCGCGGCATTGCCGATGATCCACGGTGCCGTGCTGACGGCGGTCACCGGCACATTGCTCAACGGTCTGTTGCTCGTCGCCAGGATCCGCGCCGAAGAAGCAGCGCTGCGAAACGACAGCGCATACGACGCAGCCTTCGCAGGCAAGCCACGCTTCATCCCCAGATCGTCGGGGTCCGCACATGTCTGAGCGACGCATCGCCATTGCAGGTGCGGGTCCGGTGGGTCTGCTCTGTGCCTTGTGTGCGCTCGCCGACGGTCTGGAGCCCAGGGTGTACGAGCGACGACCGCAGCCGCGCGCTGGAACCCGCTCGATCGGCATCCACCCGCCGTCCCTCGAGATCCTCGAGCGCCTGGGCCTGGCGCAGCGGTTCATCGATCGCGGGATGCGCGTGCGCAAGGGCCTGGCCTTTGGCGCGAGCGGGCCGCTGGGAACGGTCGACTTCTCGAGCTGTCCCGGCCGGCATCGCTACGTGCTGACGATCCCGCAATCGGACACCGAAGCCCTCTTGCGTGAGGCGCTGCAGGAGCGCGCGCCGGGATCGCTGGTGGAGGGTCAGGAGATCCGAGCGTCGTACCCGACGCGCCATGGGGTCGCGCTACAGCTTCGCGACGCCCAGGGTCAGGCGGGCGATGCCCACGCCGCCTTCTTGATCGCGTGCGATGGCAAGCACAGCGTCGTCCGCAGCGCGGGAAAGATCGCATTCGAGGGCGGGCCCTACGAAGGACGCTACGCGATGGGTGACTTTCCAGACGCCACCAGCTTCGGCTCCAGCGCGGCGATCTTTCTCACTCGCGGTGGCCTGGTAGAGTCGTTCCCACTGCCGGGCGGGCTGCGCCGCTGGGTGATTCGGCGTGACGGCGACGCGAGCGACGACCCGGATGTCGACGAGATGGTCGACACCGTCATGCGCCGCACGGGACATCGATTGCCCGGAGCCGAGGCCGGGCTGACGGGCTTTCGCGCGGAGCGCTACCTCGCCTCGTCGCTGTCCGCGAACGGCGTGGCGCTGGCCGGTGATGCCGCGCACGTCGTCAGCCCGATCGGTGGTCAGGGCATGAACCTCGGCTGGATGGGCGCGGCGGATCTCGTCTCCGAGTTCGCCCGCGCATTGCGCACGCGCGAATCGATCCAGTCGGCGCTGGCGCGCAATGCATCGCGCCGGCGGCGAATGGCGCGCGCCGCCGCGCGGCGAGCTGAGCTCAACATGTGGCTGGGCGGGCCGACGGAGCGGCCCGCGCTCCGCGAGCGCATGCTCCAGGGTCTGCTGCAGCAGCCGATTGCTGGTGTGCTCGCGACGCTGTTCACGATGCGCGGACTGCAGCTCGGCGTCTGAGTAAGCGAACGCGTTCGATAGCCCGAAGCGCGCTTCGGCGCGTTTTACCATCTGGCTTGGGCTCGAGCCATCAGGGCTCGATGAGGCGACGCTCGCGCGCGATCAGTGGCAGCAGCAGGCGACCTTCGCAGGACGCTCATCGTTGGTGGCTCCGCTCACGTCATAGCCCGCGCTCCGAACTGCTGACTTCAGCTGCTCCGAGGAGGCCTGTCGTTCATCGAATTGCACGGTGGCTTCGCCCTTGGCGAGTGAGACGTCGACCTGCTCGACGCCGCGGATCGCCTTCAGCGCGCGCGTCACGCTGCCCGTGCAGCCGCCGCAAGTCATCCCCGTCACCTTCAATAGCTCGGTTTGCATGATGATCTCCTTCATGGGTCGAAAGGCTATCTGTTCGATATTGTGGTTCGAGCGATCTCCGCGCACGCACGCGCAGCATTCCGAAGTGCGGCGAGGCCGCGGTTCCGGCGGCCAGGGCGGAGGGCATGACGGTCATTTGGATGGGGGTGCTACTGCGGCCACCGGCACGGGACGTAGTCGCTGCGCACGTGAAAAGATCTCGCGTGCGGTCGCGTCGTCGCTCGACCGGATGGTGATCGCGAATCCACTTCCCGCTGCGGTCACCCGCGCTTCGACCCCCTTGGGCACGAGCGGGCAGTTCGGCATTTCGGGTACGACGTGGCCGAGCGATGCATTGCGGGCCAGATGGCAGTCGACGACGAGCTGCAGCCGCTCGGCGCTCATGCCTGGGACGGCTCGAAAGGTGACGACGGCCCCTGCGGTCCCCCGCTCGACGCTGGCGATGTCCTCGACGTGCTCGAAGGGGCTGGTGTCCCGATCCTCGGCGGCGACGCCGGCGCACGAGCGCTCCTCGGCGTCGCGCAACGCCGTCGAGGCGCCGCGGTGATCCGCCGCATGGCGCCGGTGCTGCTCTGCCTGGGCCAGATGCGTGTCCGTCGGGTTGGTGACCGAGGACCAGCATAGGTCTCCCAGGGAAGGACGCGCGGCACCTCCGACGCGGGTCCGGCAGCGCTCAGTGGTCGTGGTTGCGCTCGGATCGTACTGGGCCGCATGCCCCGCGGCCGCCTGCGCCTCGGCGCTGGCCTGCTGATCGTGACCCGTCGAGCTCATGTCGTGCGGGCGCGCGCCAGGTGTTGCGCAGCCAGCAAGCACGGCGATTACGACTAATGACAATGGAGTTGAGCGAAACATGATTCTTCCTCTCGGAGAGCGACCAGCGAGCTTGCCCGCGACCTGCGCCGCCGCGACGATGCGCTACGCAATGCGCATGCCGCGAGTCGGGCCGAGCTGGGGAAGCATACGCATCGAGCGTCCCGAGCTCAGGAGGCGCGCAGCTCTGCACACCGGTGCGCGCACGAAATGCGCACGGCACCTCGCGTCGACGCGCCGGCCTGGCTAGAGGAAGGGCAGGTGGGCGGCCGCTCGCCTCATGTGAGGCTGCAGGACACGTATCCCTGGCGGCCACACTGCGCCATTCAACTTAAGTTTGACGCTGCTTGCCACCGCTGATTGGCCCGGCGTGGCTCTTGCCAGGGTTCGACGCGAGCGAGTGTCAGTCCCGAGCAGCAAGCTCACTTTCCACGTGAGAGTGTGTAATGCGTGTCTGTCGAATGCGTCCGCCCCCAAGAACATGACCGCTCACCACGACCACCAGGCCGCGCAGACACCCGAAGGCGAGCGCAAGATCGATCCCGTTTGCGGGATGAAGGTCGCCGCCACCACGCGTCACAAGCTCCAACACGGCGGCGAAGAGCACTGGTTCTGCAGCGGTCGCTGCCTCGAGAAATTCAGCGCAGACCCCGCGACGTACCTGAACAAGGCGGACGCGGCGGCCAGCCCGCCGCCCGGCGCCCCAGCGACGCCTGGCGCGATGTACACCTGTCCGATGCACCCCGAGGTCCGACAAGTCGGCCCGGGAAGCTGCCCCAAGTGCGGCATGGCGCTGGAGCCCGAGCTGCCGCAAGCGCACACGGGTGATGGCGACGACCCGGCCGACGCGGAGCTCAGGGACATGTCGCGCCGCTTCTGGATTGCCACGGCGCTGGCGCTGCCGCTGTTCGTCCTCGCCATGGGCGAGATGGTGGTTGGCCATGGGGGCTGGCTCTCGGGGCGAACACGCGTGCTGGCGGAGCTCGCGCTTGCCACGCCCGTCTGCACCTGGGCAGCGTGGCCGTTCTACGAGCGGGCCGTGGCCTCCGTCCGTCACAAGAGCCCCAACATGTTCACGCTCATCGGCATGGGCGTGCTCGCCGCCTACGGCTACAGCGTGGTGGCTGCGCTGCTACCAGGCGTGTTCCCGGCGAGCTTCCGTGACGCCCATGGAGAGGTAGAGATCTACTTCGAGGCCGGCGCCGTGATCGTGGCGCTGGTGCTGCTCGGACAAGTGCTCGAGCTGCGCGCGCGAAGCAAGACCGGCGCGGCGATTCGAAAGCTGCTCGGTATGTCAGCCAAGTCGGCGCGCCGAGTGCGCCCCGACGGTACTGAAGAAGACGTCGACCTCGCGCTGGTGAAGCCTGGCGACGTGCTCCGTGTGCGCCCGGGCGAAAAGGTTCCGGTGGACGGCTCAATCGTCGACGGAAGCAGCCAGATCGACGAATCGATGGTGACGGGCGAGCCGATCCCGGTCGCGAAGTCCAAGGCCGACCGCGTGATCGGCGCGACGATCAATGGCACTGGCTCGCTGCTCATGCGGGCCGAGAAGGTCGGCGCGGATACGCTGCTGGCGCGGATCGTCGCAATGGTAGCGGCGGCGCAACGAACGCGCGCGCCCATCCAGCGCCTCGCGGACGTAGTCGCCACCTACTTCGTACCGGCCGTGATTGCGGTGGCCGCGATCACGTTCGTGGTGTGGGCCACGGTTGGCCCTGAGCCGAGGTTTGCGCATGCGATCGTGAACGCTGTCGCGGTCCTCATCATCGCGTGTCCTTGCGCGCTCGGCCTGGCGACGCCGATGTCGATCATGGTTGCGACTGGGCGCGCCGCAGGAATGGGGGTACTGTTCAAGAACGCCGAAGCGGTCGAGGTGCTGCGCAGCGTCGACACGCTGGTGATCGACAAGACCGGCACGCTCACCGAGGGCAAGCCCAAGCTCGTGCATGTGGAGGCCCTCGGCGACCACCGGGATCTCGACGTGATCCAGCTCGCGGCCAGCCTGGAGCGCGGCAGCGAGCATCCGCTAGCGGCCGCCATCGTGGCGGGGGCAGAGGCGCGGGCGGTGTCGTTCCAGCCCGTGTCCGGCTTCGCTTCGATCACTGGTAAGGGCGTGCGCGGCGAGGTTCTCGGAAAAGACGTCGCGCTCGGCAATCGAGCGCTGATGGCGGAGCTGTCGATCGATATCGCCGCCGTGGTCGAGCGCGCCGAAGCGCTGCGCGCCGAGGGACAGACGGTCATGTTCGTCGCCGTCGCCGGTCGCATCGCGGGCCTGCTCGGGGTCGCCGATCCCATCAAGGCAACCACGCTCGACGCCATCAAACAGCTTCATGAGGAGGGAGTGCGCATCGTCATGCTCACCGGCGACAGCCTCACCACTGCGAAGGCAGTCGCCCGAACGCTCGGTCTCGACGAAGTGGTCGCCGAGGTCCTCCCCGAGCAGAAGGCCGAGAAGGTGAAGGCGCTCCAGGCCGAGGGCCGCATCGTCGCCATGGCTGGCGACGGCATCAATGACGCGCCCGCGTTGGCGCAGGCGCACGTCGGCATCGCCATGGGCACCGGTACAGACGTCGCAATGGAGAGCGCGAGCGTCACGCTGGTGAAGGGCGATCTGCTCGGCATCGTGCGCGCGCGCCGGCTGTCACGCGCGACGATCGCGAACATTCGACAGAATCTGTTCTTCGCCTTTGGCTACAACACGCTCGGCGTACCACTGGCCGCGGGCGCGCTCTACCCGGTGCTCGGCTGGCTGCTCTCGCCCATGATCGCCGCCGCCGCGATGAGCCTGAGCTCGGTCTCGGTAATCGCCAATGCGCTGCGATTGCGTTTCACGCGGGTCTGATTGAGATCCTCGGCGAAGACTCCACAAGAGTGTGACCGCTTGGGATACGATCTTGCTTGAACGGGAAGCGTGCGGCCGACGACGAGGTTTCGTCGTCAGCCCGCACGGGACCGAGGCTGCGCCGACGCAAATCGTTCGCTTCGGCGCAAGCGATGCGTTGAGGCCTTGAGCCATTGGACATGCGCTGACCGCGCCGAGGTAGGGGCTTGTGCCGTGAGATTCGGGCCCAATGGTTGCATCGGGCTGCCACATGCTTGCCATCCTCTGCCGCCTCGTCGGTGCGTGCATCGCACTCGCCGTCTCGATGCCGGCGGCGGTCGCCCTGGCTGAGGAGCCGGCGCTGGCCCAGCAGACGCTCCGCATCCGCGACGTGATCGACTACGCACGCGCGCACCGAAAAGAGATCGTCGCGGCCAAGGAGCGCGCTCGCGCTGCTTGGAGGGCTGCGGGCGCTGTTGGGCTGCCGCCGGACCCGATGCTGATGACGAATCTCGATCACCTCCCGCTGCCGATCGGCGCCGGGGAGGAGTTCATGTGGGGCGCCGACGTGAGCTTCATGTGGCAGCAGCAGGTTCCGCTGTCCGGGGAGCTCTCGGCACGCACCCGCCGCGCCGAGGCGCAGGCTCGCGCCTTGGACAGAAGCGTAGACGCCGTACGCCTCGATGTGGAGCACCAGGCGGTGCTGGCGTTCATCATGATCGCCGAAGAGCAGGCCATGCAGAAGGTCGTGGCCGATCAGATCGTGCTCGCAGAATCGATCTCCAAGGTGGCGCAAGCGCGCGTGTCCGGTGGCAGCGGGACGCCCTCGGACATCGTGCGGGCTGCGCTCGACAAGACGCGACTGGAAGCCGATCAGTTCGCTCGCGTGGCTCGCATCTCCGCCGCAGACGCGATGCTCGACGCGGCGCTCGGACGGGAGCCCGACCACAGCGTCCCGCGCTGCCTGCTCGGGGTTCCCTCCGACGCCCCGGCAGCAAGCGCGGAGCTCGCCAGGGCGGCGCTACTCGAGCGCCCCGAGATCGCAGCAATGCGCGAGCGGATCGCGGCAGCCGGCGAAGACGTGCAGGTGATGCGCAACATGCGAGCACCGATGGGCGTGTTCGGGCTCGGCGGCGCGTACACGATGGCCGACGGCCCCGGCCTGATGGCGACCGTCGGCATCAGCATCCCGATCTTCAAGGGCAAGTACGACAGTGGGATCGCCTCAGCTGAGGCGATGGTGTCGATGGAGCGCGCCGATCTCCAGGCCATGAAGACGATGCTGGCCGGCGAAGTGACGTCGGCGCGCTGGTCGGTCGAGGCTGCGCGCATCCGGCAGCAATCGCTGGAGGGCGACGTCCTACCGCAGGCCAAGCTGGCCTTCGATCTAACGCTCAGCTCCTACGCGGGCGGACAGGTACCGCTGGTCTCGCTGCTCGAGTCGCTCTCGGTCCTGCGCAGCGTGCAGATGGAAGAGGTGGCATCGAGGGTCGATCTCGCCTTCGCGTGGGCGAAGCTCGGTCGCGGCGTCGGCGACGTGGGACTCGGGCTCGAGCGAGCCTCGCGCGAGGAAGAGGACGAATGAACCGCCACACCGCAGCTCTAATTGTTCTCGCGCTCTTCAGTGCCTGCGATGGCAGGTGCCAGCAAGCGCCCAAGCACGTTCATGGAGCGCCGCCTGCCGCGAGCGCACCGCCAGCGGCGCCGACCCCGGCGCGCGATCCGCGCGCGATACCAGCGCGGGAGTCAGGCGCGGCGGGCGACGAGGCAAGCACCTCCATCTCGGACCATGGCCACGTCTCGCTCGAGGGGCTACCGCTCCCGGAGCTGCGTTTCGCTACCGCCAAGGTCGAGAAGCGCAGCCTGTCCCGCCTCACACGGACGACGGGTTGGGTCACCATCGACGAGACCAGGACGAGCGAGGTGCACGCGAAGGTGCGCGGTTACGTGATCTCCAGCCACAACAGCTTCGTCGGTATGAGCGTGAAGCGTGGTCAGGCCCTCGCTAGCCTGTACAGCGAAGGCGTCTACGCCGCCGAGCTCGAGCTGCTCGCCCTCGGCGCACAGCAGCGCGCGCTGGGTGAGGCTCTGCCTGGCTCGCCCGCGGCGAAATCGCTGGACGCGGTCCTGGACGCCACGCGCAAGCGCTTCTCGCTATGGGATGTGTCGCAAGGCCAGGTCGGGCAGGTGGAGAAGACCGGCCGGCCCAGCAAGGGCGTCACGCTCACCGCTCCGCGCGACGGTGTCATCCTGGCGCGCAGCGCGATCGACGGGTCGTATGTCGAGCCCGCGACGCAGCTCTTTCTCATCTCCGATGTATCGCGGCTCTGGGTTGTCTTCGATATTTTCCAGGCGAACATGGGCCACGTGTCGCTCGGGCAAGAGGTGACCCTCGAGTGCGAAGGGCTCGACGAGCCGCACAAGGCGAAGGTCTCCTTTCTCGCGCCCGTCGTGGATCCCGCGACGCGCTCGCTGCGAGCGCGCGTCGAGGTCGATAACCGGAAGGGCCACTTGCGCCCCGGAGCGTTCTCCACCGTCACGCTCGAGATCCCGGTGGGTGAAGGGCTGGCCGTCCCGGAGGACGCGGTGATCCGCACGGGCAAACGTGACCTCGTCTTCGTCATCGTCGACAAGATGGCGGTGCCGACGGAGGTCAAGCTCGGTCCGAAGGTGGGCGGCTTCTACCGTATCGACAGCGGCCTGAACGAAGGAGACATCGTCGCCACCGGCGCGCTCTTCCTCCTCGACGCCGAGAGCCGCCTGCGCGCCGCGAGCGGCGGTATGGGCGGGAACCCGCATGGCGGTCACTGAGGGGCAGGCCGTCAAGGCCGGCTTCCTCGCCAGGGTCATCGACGCGTCGGTCAAGTACCGCGTGTTCGTGGTGCTGCTCAGCGTCGCCCTGGCCATTGCAGGTGTCTTCGCGGCGCGCGACACACCATTGGATGCCCTGCCGGATCTGTCGGACACCCAGGTCGTCATTGCGACCGAGTGGATGGGCCGCAATCCGACGCTGATCGAGGATCAGGTCACCTACCCCATTGCGTCGGCATTCCTGGGCGCGCCGAACGTGAAGACGGTCCGGGGCTTCACGATGTTTGGCATGAGCTTCGTGTACGTCGTGTTCGAGGACGGGACCGATCTCTACTGGGCCCGCGCGCGTGTCCTCGAGTACCTCTCGAAGGTACAAGCAAAGCTGCCCCCCGGCGTGGTCCCGCAGATGGGGCCCGACGCGACGAGCGTGGGCTGGGTCTATCAGTACGCGCTCGTCGACGACAGCGGTGAGCTCGACCAGCAGGAGCTCCGGTCGCTGCAGGACTGGACGCTTCGCTATACCTTCGAGAGCCTGCCGGGCGTCGCCCAGGTCGCGAGCGTCGGCGGGTTCGAGAAGGAGTACCAGATCGAGGTGGATCCGATGCGCCTGCGAGCGTACGGCCTCACCGTCGCCGACGTGGCCGGCGCGATCCGCGGCTCCAATGGCGAGGTCGGAGGCCGCGTCGTCGAGCTCGCCGGGCACGAATACGCGATCCGCGGGCGCGGCTACGTGAATGGCAAGGAGGATCTGGAGAGCGCCGTCGTCACCGTCCGCCCTGGCGGAACTCCGATCCTGGTCCGGGACGTGGCGACGGTCGTCATTGGCGGCGCCATCCGTCGGGGAGTGGCGGACCTGGACGGCAAGGGCGGCGTCGTCGGCGGCATCGTCGTCATGCGCTCGGGCGAGAACGCGCTCGACGTCTGCAACCGCGTCAACGAGAAGATTGCCGAGCTCGGCCCCAGTCTGCCACCCGGCGTGCGCATCGTGCCCGTGTACGACCGCAGCCGGTTGATTCGCGACTCGGTGAAGACCCTCGGCCAAAACCTCGCCCAGATCATCGCGGTCGTGCTGGTGGTCATCGCGCTGTTCCTCTTTCACATCCGGTCTTCGCTCGTCGCCGTGATCACGATGGTCGTCGCAACGGCAGGTACGTTCGTCGTCTTCTGGGGGCTCGACCTGGCGATCAACATCATGTCGCTCGCAGGCGTCATCCTCGCGCTCGGCGATATGGTCGACTCGACGGTGGTGCTGCTAGAGGACGCCCACAAGCAGATCGCTGCGGCGGAGAAGGACGGCGCTCCCGTCGACCGGAAGCAGATCATCGTCGACTCCGCCAAGCGTCTCGGGCCCTCGCTGTTCGGCGCGCTGCTGGTGCTCACGATTGCGTTCCTCCCAGTGTTCGCCCTCACCGGCGAGGAGGGCCGCCTGTTCCGGCCGCTCGCCCTGGCGAAGACCGCGTCGATGGCGGTCGCGTCGATCCTCGCCCTCACCCTCGTTCCGGCGCTGATGGTGATGCTGCTGCGCGGCAAGATCCGGCCCGAGCAGAAGAACCCCATGAATCGCGTGGCAGTGGCGCTCTATCGGCCACTGCTACGTGTCGCGCTTCGCGGACGCTGGCTCGTCCTCGCGGGGGCCGCGCTCCTGATCGCTGCCACGGTCTATCCCTGGAGCCGGCTCGGCTCGGAGTTCATGCCGCCCCTCTACGAGGGAGATCTGCTGTTCATGCCGATCACGGTGCCGTCGATTTCCGTGGCCGAGGCAGAGAGCACGCTGCGCTTGCTCGATACGCGCATTCGCGAGGTGCCCGAGGTGGAGCAGGTCTTCGGCAAGGCGGGCCGCGCCGAGACCGCGCTCGATCCCGCGCCGCTCTCGATGTTCGAGACGATCGTGCGCCTGAAGCCGCCGTCGCAATGGCGGGCCGGCATGACCGTGGAGACGATCACCGCCGAGCTCGACGAGCGCACGCGGCTGCCCGGAATGCAGGGCGCGTGGACGATGCCGATCAAGGCGCGCATCGACATGCTCTCGACCGGCATTCGCAGCCCGATCGGCATCAAGGTGTTCGGTCCGGACCTGCAGGGAATCGCCGACGTCGAGACGAGCATCGAAGAGGCTGTGCGCGCGGTCCCTGGCACGCGGAGCGTCTATGCCGAGCGCGAAATGGGCGGGTTCTTCCTCGACGTCACGCCCGATCGGGAGGCCATTGCCCGCTATGGCGTCAGCGTGCGGGACGTGCTCGATGCGCTGGAGAGCAGCGTCGGCGGTGTCGAAGCCACGACGACGTTCGAGGGGCGAGAGCGCTATCGCGTGATGGTGCGCTATCCGCGCGAGCTACGTGGCGATCCGGAGGCGCTCGGGGACGTCCTGATCCCGGTGCGGATCACTCCTCCCGCCGATGCATTCGGCTCCTTCGTCCCCGGCGGAGGTGGCGCAACGGGTGGCCCGCCTGACGGCGCAATGGGCGGCAGTGCGCCGCCGAGCGGCGTGCCCAGGGCAGGCGGCATGGGCATGGGCATGGCCGGCTCGAATGGTGCGGCTGCTTCCCCGAGCGGCGCGGGGGACTCGATGCGGGCGCCGGGTGGCCCCACGGGATCACCGGCCCCTCCAGGGGCAGCGGGGCCCGCCGTTCCGCTGCGTCAGCTCGCGAAGATCGAGGCAGTGCTCGGCCCACCCATGATCAAGAGCGAGCGCGGCAGACTCACCGGCTGGATCTACATCGACACCGAGGGTCGCGACATCGGTGGCTACGTCGATGACGCGAAGGCGGCTGTCGAGAAGAGCGTGAAGGTTCCGCCCGGCTACAGCGTCAAGTGGACCGGACAGTACGAGCTTCTGGAGCGCGTTCGCGGGCGGCTCGCCTTCATCCTTCCGCTCACGCTGGCCCTGGTCGTGGCCATCCTCTACATCAATTTTCGGGGCGTCGGACAGACCCTCCTGGTGCTGCTGGCTGTGCCATTCGCCGCGGTGGGGTCGATCTGGACGCTGGCGCTGCTCGAGTTCAACACATCGGTCGCGGTCTGGGTCGGAATGATCGCGCTCCTCGGGGTCGCCGCCGAGACGGCGAGCGTGATGGTGGTCTACCTGGAGGAGGCATGGAACGATGGCCTGGCGACGGGACGCATCCATGATGCGCGGTCGCTCGTCGACGCCATGGTCGACAGCGGGGCATTGCGCGTCCGCCCGATCCTGATGACGGTGCTCACGAACGTGTTCGGCCTGTTGCCCATTCTCATCGACACCGGCGTCGGTGCGGATGTCGCGAAGCGCATCGCTGCGCCGATGTGGGGCGGACTGGTGTCCTTGACCATCCTCACGTTGATCGTGGTGCCGTGCGCGTACGTCGCCTGGAGAAGTGTCACGCTGCGCCGTCGCCCGAAGCAGGTCGCCGTCGCAGAAGGAGTCACGGCGTGAAGCCAAGCGAAGGGCTGACGACCGAAGAAGCTGTTCGCCGCCTGGCTCAGCACGGCCCCAACGAAATCAAGCGCGAAGAGGCGACGTCGCCGTGGGTCATCCTCGCCGTCCAACGGTTGAGCTCGGCGTTCCAATTTAGCGGGGAGAAGGACTGTAATGCACCACTGTCGACGCAATGAATGCAATGAATGTGACCACGGGGGCATGAAGCGACGCCATTTCTTGCGCTCAGCCGTGGCCGTGGGCTCCTCCTCGATCCTCGGGTGCAACGCGTGCGGCGACGGAGCCGCGGGCCCCGTCGCCGCCTCCAAGAAGGATCCGGTCGGACCCGCGCCGGATCTGGAGCTCACGCTCCGCGCTGCCCAGCGCGAGGTGTCGCTCTTCCCAGGAACCCCGACGTCTACGTGGTCGTTCTCCGCAGATCTCGCCCTCGGCTCGGTCGACGCGCTGAAGGCCGTCGACGCCAGCTACCTCGGCCCGACGCTTCGGCTCAGGCGCGGGCAGCGTGTTCGAGTCCATCTCGAAAACCACCTCTCCGAACCGACGGTGGTGCACTGGCACGGTCTCGACGTCGACCAGAACAACGACGGTCATCCGCGCTTCGCCGTTCCGGCTGGTGGCGAAGCCACTTACGACTTCGAGGTCAGCAATCGCGCGGGCACGTACTGGTACCACCCCCACCCGATGGATCGCACTGCGCTGCAGGTCTACTCGGGGCTGGCCGGGCTTCTGATCGTTTCGGACGATGAGGAGCAACGCCTCAGCCTTCCGGACGGAACGCGGGAGCTTTTGCTGGTCATTCAAGACCGCACGTTCGATGGAGACAATCAATTCGTCTACGCGCCGGACAGAATGCTCGGATTTCTCGGCACGGACATCCTCGTGAACGGCCGCCGCGCCGAGACGCTCGAGGTGCCGGCCGGTCCACACCGCCTTCGCATCCTCAACGGCTCCAACAGCCGGTTCTATGATCTCGGGTGGAGTGACGGGACGCCGCTCACCGTGCTCGGAACGGACGGTGGTCTCCTCGCAGCCCCCCGCGAGCGCGCTCACGTCCTGCTCGCGCCGGGCCAACGGCTGGATCTGTGGGCGAGCTTCGGGGGCGGCCCCGGCGAAGACGTCTGGCTCGAGAGCAGGGCGTTCAGCGGCGTCGGCAGCGCGATGGGAATGAGGGGAATGGGGCGCAGATCGGGGGCGCAACCTGGCCTGCCCAACGGCGCTCCGCTTCAGATCCAGCGGTTCGTGGCGACTGCCAAGGGTGCGCAAGGCCGTCCTCCTCCCGCATTGGCGGACGCGGCCGACCTCGTCGTCGGCGCGGCACCGGCTTCCCCGTCGCACCGTGTCGACGTGTCGATGCGCATGATGCGCTGGCTGCTCAACGGCCGCAGCTTCGAGATGCTCGGCGTCGCAGAGAACGAGCGCGTGAAGCTAGGCGCTGTCGAAGATTGGGTGTTCGTTAACGACGGGGGCGGGATGATGGCGATGGCTCACCCGATTCATATGCACGGGTCTCCATTTACCATCGTGGACCGGACGTCGGCCTCCGACGCCCTGCACGAGGGCATCTTCGACGAGGGATTGCAGGACACGTTCATTCTCCTGCCGGGGGACAGCGTGCGCATTCGCACTCGACGCGCGCGCTACCCGGGACTCTTCCTCTATCATTGCCACAACCTCGAGCACGAGGACATGGGGATGATGCGCAACTACCTCGTAGAGGACGCGTGAGTGGCGAGGTTTGTCGCCAGACGCCACGGCCACTCGCGCCGGCGTCCCCGGCAGCGCGCGCATCTAGCTGGGCACGCTCCTTGATGTCTCGTGGTGCGATGACTCCCTATGACCACGATATGGGCAAGACCTGCGCGCGTAGCTCCAACCGAGGGCCGACCGTTTCGCACCGAGCGAGACGAATCGCCACGCCCTGGGCAAACGTGACGCGCCGCGCGCTCGTTGGTCTGCTGGCGACCCTGGCTGCCATCGTCTTCGGCGTCGCTGCCGGCTGCACCGGCTACGACACGCTGGTCGAGAAAGATCAGATCGCCGCGGAGCGCTGGTCGAACGTGGAGGCCAACCTGCAGCGCCGGTCCGATCTGGTTCCCAACCTGGTGGCTATCGTCAAGGGCTCGGCCGCCCACGAGAAGGAGACGCTCGACGGCGTGGTCAAGGCGCGCGCCGAAGCCACGAGCATGAAGCTGTCGGCGGACGACCTGAGCGATCCGGCCAAGATGAAGGAGTTCGCCGCGAAGCAGGACGAGCTTGGCAAGTCGCTCGGCCGTCTGCTGGTGATCCAGGAGGCGTACCCGGATCTCAAGGCCAACCAGTCCTTCCGTGATCTGCAGGTCCAGCTCGAAGGCACCGAGAACCGGATCCTGCGCGCACGCGAGGAGTACAACGCCTCCGTCCGGGACTACAACGCAGAGCTCGGCAAGGTCCGCGGCAAGGTCATCAACAAAGTGACCGGCAAGTCGTTCGAGCCGCGCGTGTACTTCGAGGGAGCCGCCGGCTCGCAGGCTGTCCCGTCCGTGGCCTTCTAGCCATGAGCCGCTGGCTCTTCGCCCTGACGCTGTTCGCTGGGATTGCGCTCTCGATCGGCCGCGCGGACGCGGCTCCGTACTCGCCTCCGCCGCTCGCCGGCCATGTGGTCGACGCCACGGGGACCCTCAGCCCGACCCAGAAGCAGGAGCTCGACGAGCGACTCGACCAGTTTCGCCGGACCACCGGCTATGCAGTCGTGGCCCTCGTCATCCCCGCCCTCGACGGGCAAAGCATCGACGACGTGGCGTACGAGACCTTCAACACCTGGAAGGTTGGCGCCGAAGGAAAGGACAACGGCGTCCTGCTCGTGATAGCGGCCGCCGACAAGCGCAGCCGAATCGAGACCGGCAAGGGCGTCGGTGGCGAGCTCACCGATATCGAGTCGGGCGAGATCCTCCGCCAGCACGTGATCCCCGCCGTACAGGACGGAGACCTCTATCGCGCGGTCGACGCCGGCACGCGCGCCATTCAAGCGTCGCTCGTGGAAGGCGTTCCCGGCGGTTCGCAGCCCGAGGCGCTACCCGTTGAGCCGCCGAGCCCCTGGTACGTGAAATGGGTGTGGATCGGCGGACTCTTGCTGCTCGGCCTGCTGGCCATCATCTTCCCCCAGTTTCGCTGGGTTCTGTTCGCCTTGCTGCAAGCCGTGCTCATGTCCCGCGGCGGTGGACGGGGCGGAATCGGCGGCGGCGGGTACTCGGGCGGTGGCGGCCGCTCCGGCGGTGGTGGCGCCAGCGGTTAACCCAAGGTTGGGCCAACCAGCGCGGACGGGTCCGGCGGCTTTCCTGCAAGCGAGCTTACATTCATTCGGCGCCACCCCTTCGATGCTCGGAATGAGTGTGGACGTTTCGTCGCATCACGCGAACCCATGCAGGGGGACTGAGCGTCATGCGGCGGCCTGTCATAGCCAACCCTTTGCAAAGCCCGCGCGCCGCAGTCCCGTGACCACATACGGGCAACCCCGCATCAGGCGCCAGAGCAAACCCGACCGGTGGTTCTCGCACATGAGCACCACCGGACCAATGTTGATCCCGAAGTGGTAGGGCGACGTCCAGCCGCCGCCGGCATCGACCTCGTTCGGAAAGCTGAGATTGAAGCTGCACCGGAAGCAGTACTCGCCGGTGACTCGTGGATACACGTCCTGAAAATGGCGAATAGTCGGCAGCACGATCTCGGGCGCGAAAGGCAGCGACGCCACCACGGCCCACGGCGCCACGGTCCCGTCATCCGGGCCGTACGGCGCGCCGCGGGCGACATAGTCGAAGAACGGTCGCTCGACGCCGTCGAGTCTGCGCGTCGTCCAGCCGGGCCCATCGCTCGCGGTCAACCCCCAAAAATACTCCCCGTAGGCCGCGAATTCGAGCGGGTTTCGGATCGCGTACTCTTGCTGGACATAAGTCGCGCGGCGGGTGTTCTCGCAATAGTCGATACCCTTGTCGCGCATGAACGCATCCTGGATGCCTCGGAAGTCCAGCCAGACATGTGAGTACTGGTGGATGAATAGCGGACCACCGTAAATGAATTCGTAGCCATAAATCGTCTTCCATTGGTAGGTAGACGCCCAGGCCGCGTAGCTCTCCGGCGGTAGGGGGTGCGTCGGCGAGCCCAGCCCGAGGACGTACAGGAGTAGCGCCTCGTCGTAGCCTTCCCAGCGGTATGGCAGAAAGCCGCTCTCCGGGGTCCACCCGTGGGTGAGCGTGGCGCCGCCATTGCACGCCCATGACCAATCAGTGCGTCGGTAGAGCGAGTCGGCCAACGTCCGGATCTCCCGCTCCTCTTCACTGTCTCGATCGAAGAACATCGCCGCTGCGAGCATGCCAGCGAGCAGGAAGCCGGTATCGACGGTGGACAGCTCGCTCAGGCCGGCGCGCCGTCCAGTGGTCATGTCGAGAAAGTGGTAGTAAAAGCCGTTGTGGCCGGTTGCGTCTGGCGCCGTGCCCTGCGTGCTGGTCGAGAAGAACCGCAACACCGCCAGCGTGCGGGCGATGGCGTCCGCGCGCGTCATCCAGCCGCGCGCGACGCCGACCGGGTAGGCCGCCAGCGCGAAGCCCACGGCCGCACAACTGGCCGGAGCGCCCGGCAGCGATTTGTCAGCGACGAGACCATTCGAGGGATTGGTCTCGCGCAGGAAATACTCGAAGGCGTGACGCTGCAACACGTCCAGTCTCGCCTCACTGAAGCCCGGTGGGTACGCGTGTTCCAGCGGGGAACGGGGCTCGACGTCTCGACCTAGGCTAGTCATTCGTCCTCGCTGTTGAGAATGGACTCTTCCTGATAGGCGAGCACGGGATGTGAGCTCACGACGACACCTCAACTCTCTCGTTCGCGAGCCCCCGAAGGCGGAGCACCTCCTTCAGGATTGCCAGGTCCTCTCGCGCCCGAACGACCAGGACGCGAACCCGAGAGCCCGGTGAGGCGATGTCTCGTCGGCGTTGCTCGACGCGTTCGCATCGTCGGTTCCGCAGGTCGCAGCGTTCGACACTGCGTTTCACGCGACCCTGCCGGAGGCAGCGGCCGGCTACGGTAAAAGCGGAGCTGACCGCGTCGATGCCCGTGAGCGAAGCGTGCATGTGTTCGGGGTCGAGATCGGCAAGCCCAGCGAGCTCTTCACGAACGGTCTCGTCGATGACGACAGCCGCGCGGAAGCGCGTGCCGCCGTGCACCACCCGGTGGCCCGCGGCGTCGAGTGTGGCTGCCCGCGTGAGAGCGTGACGCTGCTGCGTGGCGTTCATGTCGTCTCCTCTACACCATCGATCGCTCAGGTATTCCAGGTGTGGATGGCAGGCTCGGTGAGGTCGTGGTCGTACCCGAGGACGCTCAGGGACGCGGTCGCGAGCAGCAGCCGGCGTCCTTCGATCGGCGCAAGCCCGATCCAGCGCACGGCGAGAATCCGCAGGACCTCGCGATGGCCGAAGAGGAGCACGGTGCCCCCCCCCGCGCGAATGCGTCCGATGACAGCGTCCGTGCGCGCGCCCACCGAATCGAGCGTCTCGCCACCCGGGCAGCCGTCGCGGAAGAGGCGCCAACCGGGGCGCTCAACCTCGATCTCGGCGGTTCGCCTGCCGTCGTAGGCGCCGTAGTCCCACTCCATCAGATCATCGTCAGCGTCGACGCGCGCGTGCGGCACCGCGAGCTCGGCCGTGCGGCGAGCGCGCTGCAGCGGACTCGATAGCACTCGATCGAAGCGAAGTGCAGTGAGGGTCGGCCCGAGCGCACGCGCCTGGCGCTCACCTTGCTCGGTCAGTGGAAGGTCGGTACGGCCGGTATGCTGACCTGTCTGCGTCCACGCGGTGTCCGCGTGGCGCACGAGGAAGACCACGGGCAGCGCGTGGTTCATGTCGCGCCTCCGTCTGCGGCCCGTCTTGTGCCCCAGCGCCAGTCGCGGATCTCCGGCATGTCCCGTCCGTATTTGTTGATGTATCGCTTGTGCTCGACCCGCTTGTCCTGGAGCTGCTGCTTCAGGGCGATGCCTCTGGCCCCGGTGTGCGGCACCCGGTCAATGACGTCCATGACGAGATGGAAGCGGTCCATGTCGTTCAGCACCGTCATGTCGAAGGGCGTGGTGATCGTGCCCTCCTCCTTGTAACCGCGGACGTGGATGTTCTCGTGGTTGGTGCGGCGGTAGGTGAGCCGGTGGATCAACCACGGGTATGCGTGGAAGGCGAAGATGACTGGCCTGTCCCTGGTGAAGAGCGCATCGAAATCGGTGTCGCTGAGCCCGTGCGGGTGCTCGGATTCCGGTTGCAATCTCATGAGGTCGACCACGTTGACCACGCGAACTTTCAGATCGGGAAGGTGCTCGCGCATGATGGAGACAGCGGCGAGCGTCTCCAGCGTTGGAACATCGCCGCAGCACACCATGACCACCTCGGGCAGAGCGCCTTGGTCGTTCGAGGCCCACTGCCAGATGCCGATGCCATCGGTACAGTGCTTGACGGCGGCATCCATCGTCAGCCACTGCGGCGCCGGATGCTTGCCTGCGATCACCAGGTTCACGTAATGGCGGCTGCGCAGGCAGTGATCCATCACAGAGAGCAGACAGTTGGCGTCCGGCGGAAAGTACGCTCTCACTACCTCTGCCTTCTTGTTCACGACGAGGTCGACGAAGCCGGGATCTTGGTGCGTGAAGCCGTTGTGATCCTGGCGCCAGACGTGGGACGCCAGGAGGTAGTTCAACGAAGCGATCTTGTGCCGCCACGGTAACTCTGCCGTGACCTTCAGCCACTTGGCGTGCTGGTTGAACATCGAATCGACGATATGGATGAACGCCTCGTAGGAGTTGAAGACTCCGTGCCGTCCGGTGAGCAGGTAGCCCTCGAGCCAGCCCTCGCATTGGTGCTCGCTGAGCATCGAGTCGAGCACCCGTCCGTCCGGCGCGAGAAACTCGTCGTTCGGCTGGGTCGCGGCGTCCCATTGCCGGTTGGTCACCTCGAAGACGGCTCCGAGGCCGTTGGAGACCGTCTCGTCGGGTCCGAAGATCCGGAAGTTCCGCTGCTCACCATTGAGCTTCACCACATCGCGCAGGAAAGGCCCGAGCACGCGCGTGTCGCCGACGCCGTGCACCCCGGGCGTGGGCACGTCGGCCGCGTACTCGCGGAAGTCCGGCATCCGCAGATCGTGCAGCAGAATACCGCCGTTGGCGTGCGGATTGGCGCCCATGCGTCGATGCCCGTTGGGCGCGAGCTCGGCCAGCTCCGACTTCAAGCGGCCTCGCTCATCGAAGAGCTCGTCTGGCCGGTAGCTTCTCAGCCAGGCGTCGAGCAGCTCGAGGTGCTCGGGATGGGCTCGTGGGTGGAGCGGAACCTGATGCGCCCGAAAGGTGCCTTCCACCCGCAAACCATCCACTACCTTGGGGCCCGTCCAGCCCTTGGGTGAGTTCAGGATGATCATCGGCCAGCGCGGACGGCTGAGGTTGCCGCGACTGCGGGCGTCCTCCTGGATTGCCTTGATCTGCTCGACGGCAGTGTCGAGCGCCGTGGCCATCGCCTCGTGCATCAGCTGGGGCTCGTCTCCCTCGACGAAGAGCGGTGTCCAGCCGTAGCCGCGGAACAGCTGCTCGAGCTCCTCCCGCGTGATGCGGGCGAGGAGGCTCGGGTTGGCGATCTTGTAGCCATTGAGGTGCAGGATCGGCAGCACGGCCCCGTCGGTGGCGGGGTTGAGAAACTTGTTGGAATGCCACGCCGTCGCGAGCGGCCCCGTCTCCGCCTCGCCGTCGCCGACGACGCAGGCGACGACGAGATCGGGGTTGTCGAACACGGCCCCGAACGAATGGCTGAGCGAATAGCCGAGCTCACCGCCCTCGTGGATCGAGCCGGGGCACTCCGGCGATGCGTGGCTGGGAATGCCTCCGGGAAACGAGAACTGAAGAAAGAGCTTCTGCAGCCCAGCTTCATCCTGGCTGATGTCGGGATAGATCTCGCTGTATGTGCCCTCGAGGTACGTGTTGGCGACGACGGCCGGGCCGCCGTGCCCGGGGCCGGAGACGTAGATCATGTCGAGGTCGAACTTCTTGATGACCCGATTCAAGTGCACGTAGATGAAGTTCTGCCCGGGGGTCGTGCCCCAGTGTCCGAGCAGCATGTGCTTCACGTCGGCGAGCGTCAGCGGCCTCTTGAGCAGCGGATTGTCGAAGAGGTAGATCTGGCCCACCGACAGGTAGTTGGCGGCGCGCCAGTAGGCGTCGATCGCGTCGAGCAGATCCGGCGTGAGTGTGTTGGTCTTCATGGGTTCCACGTTCCTCTTCGTCCCGAGACTGGCCCCGCGTTCTCAACTACAGCAGCCTCCAGGCTTTTCCTCCGGCTTGGCACCGGCGGGCTTGGACAAGAACGTTGCCCGACACTGCTCGCTGCAGAAGTGGAACGTCTTCCTATCGCGCTCGGCGCGGAGCGCCGTCGCTGGGTCCACTGTCATGCCGCACACAGGGTCTTTGTTCACGGATGTCGCTTCTTTCATGGTCTGCCTCTTTCGTTATTTCGTAGATGTGGTGGCCGCCTTCGCGTGAGTCGCATTCTCACGTCGGTGCGTCGGTCGAATGTGGTCGGGGAAAGTGGGCCCCCGCTACGCCGGCAGTGGAGCGGCCTTGCCCTCCGGTTTGGGCTCGGCCTTGGCTTCGGCTTCCGGCTTCGGCCCGGTCTTCAGCTTCAGCATTCGCGCGTTGATGGCGACGATGACGGTGCTCGCCGCCATCAACGCCGCGCCCAGGGCAGGCGTCAGCAGGACGCCCCAGGCGTAGAGCACTCCAGCAGCCAGCGGGATCGCGACGGCGTTGTAGCCGGTAGCCCAGACGAGATTTTGAATCATCTTCCGATACGTGGCGCGGGAGAGCTTCAGAATGGCAACGACATCCAGCGGATTGCTCCGCACCAGAATCACGTCGGCGGTCTCGACGGCCACATCGGAACCGGCGCCGATGGCGATGCCCAGATCAGCCTGCGCCAGCGCCGGGGCATCGTTCACGCCGTCGCCGGTCATGGCCACGAGCACGCCCCTGGCTTGGACCTCCTTCACTTTGGCGGCCTTGTCCTGGGGCAGGACCTCGGCGAAGTATTCGTCCAGCCCGACCTGCTTCGCGACCCATTTCGCCGTCGCCTTGTTGTCCCCGGTCAGCATCATGCAGCGGATGTCGAGCGCCTTGAGCGCATCGATGGCCTGCTTCGCTTCGGGTCGAACAATGTCGGCGAGCGCGATCGCCCCTTTCAGCTCTCCGTTCACGAGGACGAACACGACCGTCTTGCCCTCGGCTTGCAGCGGCTCTACGCGCGGATCGGTGAGCGCGATGTTCTTGTCGCGTAGGTAGCCAGGGCTCACCACCTTCACGTCCTTGCCGTCGACCCGCCCCTCGGCACCCTTGCCCGTAATGCTCTTGAAGCCTTGGACGGGCAGTTTGACCTTCGAAGCGGCAGCAATGGCTTTGGCGATCGGGTGTTCGGAATTGGCATCCACCGAGGCGGCGTACGAACGCAGCGTTTCCTCGGTGACGTCCTCGCCCAGTATCAACGTGTCGGTCACGCCAAAGCGGCCCTCGGTGAGCGTGCCGGTCTTGTCGAAAATGATGGCCTTCAGCTTTCGGGCGCCCTCGAAAGCCACTCGGCTGCGAATGAGCAGGCCGTTCTTCGCGGCCAAGGCCGTGGAGACGGCCACCACCAGGGGCACGGCGAGCCCCAGCGCATGCGGGCAGGCAATGACCATCACGGTCACGCTGCGTTCAATGGCAAACGCGATGTCCTTGCCCATGAGGAGCTTCCAGATCAGAAAGGTGACCACACCCCCTCCGAGCGCAACGACCGTGAGCCACATCGCCGCGGTGTTGGCCAGGTCCTGCGTTTTGGATTTGCTCTGCTGCGCCTGTTTGACCAGGTCGATGACCTGCGACAGAAACGAATCCTTGCCGGTGCCCTTGACCTCGATGGTCAGCGAGCCTTCGCCGTTGATGGCCCCACCGATCACCTTGCCGCCCGTCTTCTTGGCAACCGGGGTCGATTCACCGGTCAGCATCGCTTCATCGACCGAGCTCGCGCCACCGACGACGACACCGTCTGCCGGGATCTTCTCGCCCGGCTTGATCAGAACCTTGTCATTGACCGAAAGCTCGCCGAGTGGCACGTCCTTCACGCTGCCGTCGGGCATGAGCTTGTGGGCGTCGGAGGGCATGAGCTTGGCCAGCGCCTCCAACGCCCGCGACGCGCCCATCACGGACCTCATTTCGATCCAATGCCCGAGCAGCATGATGTCGATGAGGGAGGCCAACTCCCAGAAGAACATCTTGCCAGCCAGGCCGAACACGACAGCGCTGCTGTAGACATACGCCGTCGTGATGGCGACCGAGATGAGCACCCTCATCCCGGGCTCGCGGGCCTTGAGCTCCTCGACAAGGCCCTTGAGAAACGGCCAACCGCCGTACCCGAAGACCGCGGACGAAAGGCCGAACAGCACGTAAACGTCGCCGGGAAAACGGATGGCTTCGCGCAGTCCCACCACCGATTGGAGCATCGGCGACAGCGCAAGGATCGGCAGGGTCGCGACCAGCGAGATCCAGAAGCGCTTCTTGAAGTCCGCCGCCATGTGGGCATGATGGTCGTGTGCGGCGGGCGGCGCCTTGCCTTCGGGCTCGGCCGCCTTGCTCTCGGCACCGTGGTGGTCGTGCTCCTTCATTGGCGGATCATTTGCCGGCTCACTCGACTTGGCCGGCCTGCCTTCCGGCGCCGCGTGCCCTTTGTGAGCGGCGGCTGCGGGCGGCGCTGGCGCGGCGTCAGGTTTGGGAGCCGCGGCAGGCGCAGCGTCCGGCACGGGCGCAGCCGCGGGCGCAGGAGCGGCGGCCGGCGCGGCGGATTCAAACCCGCGTTGGCGCACGGCCGATTTGATATCGGCGACCGCGAGCCGCGTTTCGTCGTAGCGCACGGTCGCGTTTCCCGCGGCGAAGTTCACCGTAGCGCTATCGACCCCCGGCACCTCGCGCAAGCGCCTTTCCACTTCGTCCACGCTCAACACCGACAGCATGTCGTGCACTTCGATAACGCTCGTCTTCATCGCGCTTCCTCAATATCTATTCGTCAGGGGCGGGGCCGCCGGGGATTGAAGCACCACCGCGGTTTCCCCCTACATCTTATGCTTGACGTCGCACTCTCTATCGCCAAGTCCTGCCGCCCGAACCATTTCGCACACTGCCGAGGGTGTCGACGCACCGGCCCGCCAGAACCAACCCACGGGGAGAAAGCGATCTGCCTGGCCTGCAACTTCTGCCGCTGGCCGAAAGGACACCGCCAAACCGGATTCGACCTGCGTGACTTCATCCGCAAGCGGCTTGAACCCGCCAGTTCGGTCGTCATGCATGTGCGGCATGCAAATACCGAGGTTGTACTCAGACAGTCTGCGAAGCATGTCCTGGACTTCCGGAAGCTGAATAGCCGCCTGAGCAGTCCTCAATGTTTGCGGCAATCCACGGGCGGCTTCTTGTGAAACACTCTCTATCGTCATGATCGTCTCCTACTTGGATGCTGTTGCTTCATTCGTCTTGTCTTGCTGCTTGTCTTCAGCCGCGGGCGCGACCGGAGCGGCGTCTGGGGAAGGCTTCGGTTCAGGTGCGGGCGTCGCGGGTGTCGCGGGCGGCGCACCCGGTGCCGCGTGGCCTTCTGCGACGGGCACATGCCCGTCGCCCGCCGAATCGGCGGGGAGCTCGGCTGCTTCATACCCGCGTTGGCGCACGGCCGACTTGATATCAGCGACCGCTAGCCGGGTTTCGTCGTAGCGTACGGCGGCGCTTCCCGCGGCGAAATTCACTGTCGCACTTGCGACCCCCGGCACGTCTCCGACCCGCTTTTCGACTTCTTCCACGCTCCATACCGCGAGCATGTCGTGCACTTCAATAACGCTCGTTTTCATTGTGTCTCCTTTGTCCGCATGAACCTCACTCCGCAATCTGGCCGTTTTCGACGATCGAGGCTTCGTAGGGGAAGACGATCTTCCGATCGGGCCGGATCAGTCGGTCATCCTTGTCCGCATAGTGAAGGCGCCCAAGGATGTCTCTGATGACATTGAGCCGCGCCAGGTGCTTGTCGTCCGCGCGCACCAGCGTCCACGGCGCGACAGGGTTGTGGGTGCGCGCCAGCATCTCGTTGCGAGCTGCGCTGTACGCCTTCCAGTACTGCAGAGCCTGATCGTCAATCGGACTGATTTTCCACTGTTTGAGCGGATCCGCCTTGCGATCATCCAGGCGTTGCTGCTGCTCGTCTTTGCTGATGTCGAGGTAGTACTTCAGGAGCTTGATTCCCGAGCCGACCAGCATGTTCTCGAAGGCCGGTACCGAGCCCATGAATTCCTCATGCTCGGCCTCGGTACAAAACCCCATTACCCGCTCGACACCCGCGCGGTTGTACCAACTGCGATTGAAGAGCACGAGCTCCTGGGCGGCAGGTAAGTACGAAACATATCGCTGGAAGTACCACGACGTTCGATCACGGTCGGAGGGCTTACCGAGGGCGACGACGCGGGTCTCGCGTGGACTCAAATGCTGGACGATGCGCTTGATCGTACCGTCCTTGCCCGCGGCGTCCCGGCCTTCCAGAATGATCAGGATCTTGTCATCACATTTGATGAAATGCCGCTGCAGCTTGACGAGCTCGACTTGAAGCTCGTGCAAGGTGTCCTTGTATTCCTTTTTCGAGATCGAGGCCGGGCGCCCTTTCGAGTCATGATCGCGAGGTTCCTTGCTCATGACGCGGTCTCCATGGCGTGGACGACCGGCGGCGCCGCCCGCCAGGCGAAGACCGGCGCGAGGCAGAGGAGCAATCCGCTGGCGATCCCGAAGGGAATGGTCACGGAAGCGCCGAAGAGAACACCGCCGAGCAGGGGACCCGCGATCTGGCCCAGGCTCTTGGCCCCGCTCTCGAGCCCCAGCGCCGCGCCCGCGTGCGTGCCGCCACGCCTGGACACGAGCGCCGAGACTGCCGGCGTGAGAAGCCCCATCCCGATTGCGTACAGCGCGACCAACGTGAAGACGCTGGCGGTGCCACGCGCCACAGCCAGCAGGCCCAGGCTCAGCCCCATGAGGGCGAGGGCCGCCGAGGCGAGACGCGCTTCTCCCCACCGCCGTGCGAGCGGCGCAACCGCGCCGAGCTGGACGACGAGCATCATCAGGCCGCACACCATGAACACCAGACCGATCCCGACGAGACCCATTCCGAGGTCCGTGCGGGCGTGAAGGGCAAAGGTGGTCTCGAACAGCGCAATGGCGAGCTGCCCGACCATTGCAACCGCCAAAGGCAGCCCGATCCGACGGGTGAGGCCGAGCCAGCCGACCGCAGCGGGACGCGCCGCGACCGTCGGGAGCGGCGATTCTTTGAGCCAGCGCAACGTGAAGAGGGCCAGTAGAGCGCACCCTGCGGCCGCGAAGAAGGGCAGCGAGAAGCTGGCGACGGGCAGCCCAATGGCGTCGGCGTCAATGCCGCCGAGGAGGCCACCGACGGCCGGGCCCAATACGAAGCCGATGCCGGCCGCCGCGCTCAGCTGCGCCATGCCTCGCGTTCGCTCCTCGTCGCTCGTGGTGTCGGCTACGAAGGCAAAGGCGGCGGGGATGATCGCTGCCGAGAACACGCCCGTTCCCAGACGGACGGCATACAAGGCCCCAAGCGACGTGACCGCGCCGCACACTGCTTGGCCCGCTGCGAATCCGACGAGACCGATCGCCAGCAGTGGGCGCCTGCCGAGCGAATCCGAAAGGCGGCCCCAGAAGGGTGCAAAAAGCAGCTGCATGAGCGGGTAACCCGCTGCGAGCAGGCTGACGTGCAGCGCTACCTGTGCGGTCGATGCGTTGGCGAGCCCCACGCGCTCGATGTGGGAAGGCACCACCGGGAGAATGATCCCGACCCCGGACATCGCCAGGGCGATCGAGAGCGACAGCGCAAAGAGCTTGCGCGTCGTCCCAGGAGTCTTCTCCGCAGACTTCATCCTTCCACTCCGAGTTCGTAGTCGCGGATGTCGACGCCAAGCTTCTTCTTGGGCGCCGCCCCGACGTCGATCTCCCTGAGGACACCGAAATCCTCGTCCTTCAGGGCCGCGATAACCCGCGCGACCGCCTTATCGAACCGCGTGGTCGAAAGGCGCCCGCTTGCGCCATTCATCGTCTGCGCGCGGTTCGGAGCAGCGCCCAGGCGACCGCAGCAATGAGCGCGGCGCCAACGAACCACCAGATGCCCATCCAACCCATGTGCCCATCTCCGTTCCACCAGTGCACGGTTCACCTCATTCCTTCGGAAGTTTGCTCGTCTCCGCGCCCTGCTCAGCGGGAGCCCATCGGCATGCCCGCATCGCGCATGCCCTGCTGCCCTTCCATGCCGGGTCCCATCGGATGGTTCGACGAATGCCCTTCCATTCCCGGTCCCATCCCGGGTGTCGAGGTGCCGGCTGCTGGTGCCGTCTGCTGAGTGGCACCACTCGCCGCAGCCGTCTGCGTGCTGCCGCCAGCTGGCGTGGACTTGTCCGAACAGGACGCCGCGCTCGACGCAAGCGCTGCAACCATCATCGCCGCCACAAGATCCAGAGGTTTCATGTCTCGTTCCTCGCGGCCACGCCAAGCAATAGCCACGCCGGGGTCGGTTCGACAACGTCGCCTCCAGCAACGCCACGGATCACCTGCACGCGTGTGCCAAGGGTTTGCAGCTCGGCGCCACCAACTCACTGCTGGCCCAGCCCGACGGAATACAGCTGTGACCGCAGGGGATACGTGTCCGCCTGCCTCATGTGCGCAGGACTTGTAGCCCTTTGCGACACATGGCTCCGCCCGGCTGACCAGCGAGACGTTGCGGTCGCCCGCGGCTCCGAATCAGCGCACCGTGGATGGCGTTCCGCCTCGCGCGCTGTGCGTCCGGCTCGTGTTCGACACCGAGCTGCGGCAGGGTCGCAAGATTGCATGCCGGGCGCCGATTGGCAAAGGCCGTGGAGCTGGCAGTCACTGCGGGCAGTCACGCGGTCAGCCCTGATGTCGCCGTGATCGGCCACGCGCGCGCGAGGCGCACGGAACCACAGGCTGTGTTGCCCCTGGGCCGAACGAAGGAGTTACGTCAAACCCTCGCGGATTCTCGTGGTCAACGGATCGACCAGGAGTGAGCACACCTGCCCGGGGGAGATCTCGAAAACCCGCCGGCTCGCGGAGGCTGCGCAGGCTGTGATCGAGTCGGTCGACGGATTCGCGGTGGACTTCCTCGATCTCTCGACCCTCGCGGATGAACCATGGAAGGTGATTCATCCGTGCAAGGCATGCGTGTCGACGACCATGCCGCTCTGCCATTGGCCCTGCTCCTGCTATCCCAACCACGCCCTTGGGCAGACCAACGATTGGATGGCCGAGATTTACCCTCGGTGGACCGCTGCACACGGCGTCATGTTGGTCTGCCCGGTGCACTGGTACCAGGCACCGGCCAGCCTCAAGCTCATGATCGACCGGCTCGTCTGCGCGGACGGGGGAAACGCCGATCCGACGACCACCCGCGGGAAGGACCCTGCCCTTGCCAAGGCTCTCGAGCTCGACGGCTGGGACTATCCGAAGCACCTGGCTGGTCGCGGGTTCGCGGTCCTCACCCACGGCGATGCATCGGGGCCGGAGACGCTCCGGCGGCTCCTCGCGGAATGGCTCACCGATATCGGGATGATCCAGGCAGGAGCCCGGGCCGTTGTCGACACGTGGATCGGGTACTATCGGCCATACGCGACGAGCCACGAGGATCTTGATGCCAGCCCGGAGACATTCGCGCTGGCGGAAGCCGCCGCCGCATCGCTTGTCGGCCTCGTCACGCAGCTCCGCAGCGGGACGTATCGCCGCCCCGACGAGGGCGTCGAGGCGCCCCGCGAGAAATGACCACACCTACGGTCCACCGGCGGGCCACCCCCTAGGTTCCACCCGTTGCCCGCGCCGATCGCCGACGAGGTCACGGACGTCGCGAAAAGGACTGCGCTGCGCCTGCGGGAGACCCTCGCGCGCCACGGCCGCGTGGAGGGATGCGCCTGCCTGGTGAGGGGCGCCACCGACCACTCTAAGTGAGGATTGGGCCGTCATCTGGTACTTCAAGTACGACGGCGTCGCCGGTCCAGACACGCGCATGATCGCGCTCGAGCCGGCCGACATTGTCACACCGCCCGTCCCTGGCGACACGCTTCGCGTCGAGGTCGAGAGCTACGAGCTCCGCGGATACAAGAACGGCGCGCTCGTGATGGTTGCGACCGACAGCGATCCGACGCGCATCGGGCAACCAGAACACGCTGGTCGAGCAGAGCGTTTGGGAGGCGTGGTGCGGCGCCAGCAGGTGACGCCGGCGGTGCTGCGAAGCGCGGCATGATCGCTGCCGGATCTCCGAGAGCAGCTCGCCGCAAATCGCGTCGCTCGCGACCGACAGCGCCGGAGGGCACACGCGCGGAACAAAGTCGCCGCGCTCTCGAGCCATTCGTGATGGGCTGAGAAGCCGCCCGGCAGATCGGTCGGGCCTAGCGCTGCGACAGCGCCGAGGACGCGAAGCGGCGCTGGATCAACTTCACGACTTCCACGACGGCGAGGGGTAGGAGAGCGCAACCGGCCACGACGCCCCAGTCTTTCGCGCCGAGTGGCACGGTGTGGAGGATGACGCGCAAGAAAGGGACGTAGACTGCCGCCACTTGCAAGAGAACGCAAAGCGCCGCGGCACCCCACAGCCAGCCGTTCTTGAAGAGACGTGCGTCGAATGCCGAGCGAGTCTCCGATCGTGAGCTAAAGACGTGAACCACCTGGACGAGCGCGAGGGTCATGAACGTCATGGTGATCGCATGCTTCAACCCCTCGCCTTCCGAGCCGTGCATTCGCATTCCGAGGAAGAACGCGAGCAACGTGACTGCGGCGAGCAGCAACCCTTGCCAGCCGATCATGACCAAAAGCCGCGCCGGGAGTAGAGGCTGCTTCGGATCGTGCGGAGGCCGGCTCATCATGCCGGGCGCCGAAGGCTCGAGGGCCAACGCAAGCGCAGGGAAGATGTCGGTGATCATGTTCAGCCACAGGATCTGAAGCGGGCCGAGGGGCAGCGGCCAACCAACCATCAGAGCGACAAACACGGTCAGAATCTCTGCGAAATTGCACGTAAAGAGGTAGCGGATGAACCGGAGGATGTTCGCATAGATGATCCGGCCCTGCTCGACCGCACGGACAATCGTGGCGAAGTTGTCGTCGACGATGACCATGTCAGCCGTCTCCTTGGCGACCTCCGTCCCCTTGATGCCCATGGCGACGCCGATGTCAGCCTGCTTCAGGGCCGGCGCATCGTTCACACCGTCGCCGGTCATGGCTACAATCTGGCCCTCCGCCTGCAGCGCTTCGACAATCTGAAGCTTGTGCTTGGGCGACACGCGGGCAAAGACTGCCGCCCCCTTCACGGTCTCCTGCCACCCCGCGGCGTCGAGATTGGTCAGCTCGCGCGCGTGCACAATCCGGAGCCGCTGGCCGCTCTGATCGCGGTCGATGCCTAGCTGGCGGGCGATCTCCGCCGCCGTGATCTGCTGGTCACCGGTGATCATCACCGAGCGAATGCCAGCTTCGCGACAGGTGGCGATCGCGGCTTTCGCCTCCTCCCGGAGTGGATCGGTCATACCGACAAGGCCGACGAAGACCAGGTCGTTGGTGGCGTCGGTGTCATTCTCGCTCTGGCCCTCGGGCATGTCTCGATAGGCCAAGGCGAGCACGCGCAGTGCGGCCCCGGCGAGCTCCTGATTCACCTCGTCCCACCGCACGCGATCGTCAGCGGTAAGGGGCGTCACTCCGTTGGCGCGGACCTGCAACGAGCTCGCTGCGAGCAACGTTGACGTTGCCCCCTTCACAAACATGATCAGCCGGCCCTGAGGCGTCTGGTGCACTGTGGCCATGCGCTTCGTCGCGCTGTCGAAGGGCTGCTCGCCGATGCGGGGGAACTCGGCCTCGAGCGCATCTTCCTTCAAGCCCGCCTTCTCCGCCGCCACGATCAACGCCGCCTCGGTGGGGTCGCCGATCACCGTGTCCTTGCCATCGGCGTGGGCGACTTTCGCGTCGTTGCACAGGACGCCAACACGCAACGCAAGGGTGAGGTGTGCGTCAGCACGAGGGTCCACCGATTGACCGCTCTCTTGAAACCCGCCAACCGGCGAGTAGCCGGCGCCGGTGACGTCGATTCGTCGGGCATCCAGAACGAACGCCGACACCGTCATCTCATTTCGGGTCAGCGTGCCCGTCTTGTCAGTGCAGATGACCGTGGTGGAGCCGAGAGTCTCGACCGCGGGCAGCCGCCGGATCAGTGCGCCCATGCTGGCCATGCGTTGCATCCCGAGCGCAAGCGTCATCGTGGCGACGGCGGGGAGCCCCTCGGGCACCGCCGCGATCGCGAGCGAGATGCCCACTTCGAGCATATAGAGGAAGCTGTGCCCCCGAAGCCAGCCCGCGAGGACAGTCACCGCGCAGAGCAGCAGCACGATCACGAGCAACAGACGACCGAGGCGGGCCAGCTTCTTCTCTAATGGCGTGTCGTTGCTCTTGGCTTCGTCGATCAGGACCCCGATCTTTCCCATCTCGGTCGCGACGCCGGTGCACGTCACGAGAAGCTGGCCGCGACCGTTCAGGATCGTCGTGCCCATGAACGCCAGGTTGATCCGGTCCGCGAGGGGTGCCTCTGCGTCCGCGATCGGATCGGTCGTCTTTGCGACCGCCTTCGACTCCCCGGTGAGCGCGGCCTCCTCGATCTGCAGGCGCACGCTCTCGATCATCCGGCCGTCCGCGGGGACACGCGCGCCTGCCTCGAGGACGACCAGATCCCCCGGAACCAGCTCTGCCGCGGGGAGCTGGCGTTCCACGCCGTCGCGGACCACGCGAGCGCTTCGCACCGTCTGCTTCTGGAGGGCCGTCAGCGTTTGCTCTGCTTTCCATTCGGTGAGGAAGCCGATCGTCGCGTTCAGCACAACGACCACCAGGATCGCCCCCCCCTCGAGATGCTCGCCCGTGGCGAAGGCAATCCCGGCGGCAGCGAACAGCAGCAGCACAAGGAGGCTCTTGAACTGGTTGAGAAGAATGGCGAACAGAGTCAGTCCGCGCGCCTGCTCCAGTCGATTGGCGCCGAAACGCTTGAGCCGCCGCGCTGCCTCGTCGTTCGCCAATCCACGGGTCCCGTCGGTTCGCAGATGGCGCGCGGTTACATCGACGGCCAGCGTGTGCCACGCCTCTACGGGAGCAGGGGTCTTTTTCATCCTAAGCAGTGGGGCTCTCGACGAGATCGCAGCAGCGAGCGCTAGCGACGTTCGTGGAGCCGCTCCAGCGTGCTCTCGAGAGAGCTCTTCAACTTGTCCGCCGCGCCGGCGACAGCCTGGGCCAAGGTCGCTGCCTCGCAAGTCACGGCGGTGGGCTGCCGCCCCTCGAGGCGGGCTTCCATCATGCAGCGCTTGTCGAGCTGGCCACTCTTGTCGCCGTTCTCGTCGCTGAGATGAACTTCGACGCGCGTGACGTGGGCGCTGCAGTGGCTCAGCGACCGGGTGACCGTTTTCTCTACCTCGGCCACGAGCGCCTCGCGTCCTTCAATGTTCTTGTCGGTGTTGACTTGAATTTGCATGCGTCTGATTCCTTTGTTTTGAGTGGGTCAGTATCGATAGATTGCAGCCACGCCACTACGCGTGGGCATCGTCGCCGCCGGGATGACCAAGACCTCGCCACCCAACCTGCCAACAAGCTCACCCAAGTCATCGAGCACGTCATCGACGCGCGGGTTGTTCAGCGTGCCGCTGACGATCTTCCCGGTCCCTTCGTCGAGGTGACCAGCTATCTGAAGATCAGCCCCGATGAATAGCGTCGCAACCCGTCCTGACGCGGCGGTTTCGGCGATCTGCGGCAGGTTGTCACTCGCGCGCCCGGTCGCTCTGGCTTGATCGAAGTCGTTCTTCAGCTTTGCCAGCCGCGCCTCGTACTGCGGCTCGACGACCTGCCAAGCGAGCGTTCGCAGGGCGTCGTTTGTCACGGCATCAGGATTGAGCTTGATGCCCTCGGTCAGCAGAAATGGGTTCTGACTGACGCTGTGGAAACGATGGTGATGCTCCGGTAGCGCTGCCAAGATCAGCGGCAGGCCTGTTGGGCGCGAGTGGTGCTCCAGCACCGCCCGGTCAATCGAGCGGAAGAACCTATCCGCGTCGATGTCCACCTCGTCGGTCTTTCCGCCGTGGCCGTGGTGCATCGCGTTGCTCGCCCCACCAACTCCCGCGTAGGATGCCACCGTCTGGTGCGGCTCGGTGAGCTCCGCGCCGAGCGCGTCGGTGATCGTACGCGGCACCCCGGCGGCCAGCTCCACCTCTTCGAGGGCGTCACGATCTCCCTCGAAAAGACGAATCTTGTCGAGACTCAACCCGAGCACTTGATAGCGGTCGACCGACTGGAGAAACTGCCACAACGGCTTGATGTGAAAGCTGTCCGCCACGACAACCAATTCGGTGACCGGACGCGACAGGCGGAACACGCGAAAGAGGTCCGGCGCGCCCAGCACCGCTAGCCCGTCGAGCGTGTGGCTCCAGAAGTCGTGGTCGTTCGCGAGTGCGTCGAACGGCTTCAGAAGCAAGCGAGCCTCGGTCGCAGGACAGGCCTGCAGGAGAGATGCCTCCAGCTCCTTCACGAGGTTTCGGAACCGGATCGGATCCTGCTGATTCGCGGGATGCCGTCGATGCGTCGGCTGATACAGCGACAAGCACGGTGCCGCGTGAGGGCCCAAGAGCTCGGTGAGCGATTCTTTCGTGAGTGAGGTCATCGTTTCTCCTTTGGCGGTGCATTCATCGGCCGGCACTCACACGTGGTCGCCTCTGACCAGCGTGAAGCCCGCGCTCCCGACCGCACTTGCAATCCGCTCGTCGCCGCGCCGCACGGCGTCGGTCAGCCAGGTCTGGGGAATCGGGAGCTACGCACGAAGTGGACCAGTGCCAAATGCTTTCGTCGCGCGCGGGAACATTGCTCGCCGCACGCGCCGAGCGCTCAAAGACGGGGCAACCTGGCGCCGTTCACCCGGCCAGTGCCGAAGATCTGCGGGCGCCGTGCTGCCCACGCTGTTTATGGCTCCCATGCGCGCCCAAACGCCACACCCGCGCAGAGCTGACACAGGTTGGCCGCAGACTTCGCGGATGCCCGCATGGCACGGCCATTGCGCTGTTCTCTCATAGAGGCCTTCGTAGTCATCACACCGTGGCCACCGGACGGCTGACCTCATTTAGCTAGCCAGGATCGACCGGGCTCCAGCCCGAAGCGAGAAAATCGATGATGAGTTCATGGTGGTGGATCTGGATGGTCGTGATGATGTTGTTCTGGCTGGCGCCTGTGGGCTACGGATGGGGCTATCGCGGTTGGGGTCCCCCCTATACTCGGTATGTCCAGCGACGCCGCGGGGCACTCGCCGCTGCCAATAGTGGCCCCGCGGCGTTCAACCATCACTCCTGGGGCAGGGGCGGTGATTTCGTGTGGCTGGTGCTGCTCATGGGAGCGTTCTGGGCGGTCGCCTCACTCTTGTGGTGGCGATGAAACAGCCTGCTCTCGGCGCATCGCCACGGTTCGGCGGCCACGAGGAAGAAAGCACTCGTGAGTGCAAGGAGGTCGACGTGGACCTGAGACGGGGCGGCGCGTTGAGATCGACGCTCAACCGAATGAGCTATCAATTGCCTCAATCGGACCACCGCGCCGTGCAAGTCACGCTCGAAGACTGGACGACGGGCGGCAAGATCCGCCGCATGTGGGCGCGCGACGCGACCTTATGGACGAATCACGACGAGGCAGGGTGGCTCGACTGGCTGAACGTCGTCGACGACGAAGCCGGAGCAGGCCGCACCCTCGTCGACTTTGCCATTGAAATGCGCTGCAAGTTTGCCCACGTGGTGCTACTCGGAATGGGCGGCTCGAGCCTCTGCCCTGACGTGATGGCGAGAACGTTCGGCCCCGCACAGGGGTATCCCGATCCCTTGGTCCTCGACTCGACCGACCCCCAACAGATTAGAACGTTGGAGTCGCGGATCGACGTCGAGGCAACATTGTTCATCGTCTCCAGCAAGTCGGGCACCACGTTGGAGCCCAACTTTCTGATGGAGCACTTCTACAATCGCGTTCGTGAGCTGGTGGTCAACGCGGATGCCGGCGCGCACTTCATTGTCGTCACTGATCCTGGCTCTCCGCTCGAGGCGATCGCCCGAGCGCGGGGCTTCGGACGCGTGTTCTTCGGTGTCCCGGGGATCGGCGGCCGCTACTCGGCGCTCTCCAACTTCGGCTTGGTCCCTGGCGCGCTGATGGGCCTCGACGTGCCCCGCTTCCTCGAACGAGCGTCGCGAATGGTCCATAGCTGCGCAGCCTGCGTGCCTCCCGCAGAGAACCCGGGAGCGCTGCTCGGCGCCATCCTGGGCACGTTGGCAACGCGCGGGAGGGACAAGGTCACGTTCATCGCTTCGCCCGGCATTGTCCACCTCGGCGCCTGGCTCGAACAGCTCCTCGCCGAATCGACGGGCAAGGAAGGCAAAGGCATCATCCCAGTCGATCGCGAGCCGCTTGGCCGGCCGGAGGTCTACGGCACCGACCGCGTCTTCGTGTACCTCCGCCTCGACGGCGCACCCGACGGCCCACAGGACGTCGCGGTGGACGCGCTTGAGGCAGCCGGACAACCGGTGGTGAGGATCGGGCTCGCCGAGGCGCACGATCTCGGCCAGGAATTCTTCCGGTGGGAAGTCGCCACGGCCGTGGCGGGAGCGATCATCGGGATCAACCCCTTCAACCAGCCCGATGTCGAGGCGAGCAAGGTCGCGGCACGGAAGCTGACGTATGCGTACGAAGAAGCGAGAGCGCTGCCGACGGAGCGCCCGTTCTACGAGGAAGGAGCCCTCAGGCTCTTCGCAGACGAGAAGAACCACGTCGCGCTCGAACAGGCGGCACCCTCGGACAAGACGCTCGCCGGATATCTGAGAGCGCATTTCGGGCGTGCTCAGCCCGGCGACTATGTCGCGTTGCTCGCGTACATCGAGCGCAGCGACGCGCATGACCAGCGGCTCCAGGCGATGAGGCGCGCGATTCGTGATTCCAGACACGCGGCAACGTGCGTCGGATTCGGGCCTCGCTTTCTCCACTCGACCGGGCAAGTGTACAAAGGTGGCCCCAACACTGGCGTTTTCTTGCAGCTGACCTGCGACGACGCCGAGGATCTAATGGTCCCCGACCACGCTTACAGCTTCGGCGTCGTGAAAGCCGCGCAAGCCCGAGGCGACTTCCGCGTGCTCGTTGAGCGAGGCCGGCGAGCTCTACGGGTGAACATCGGGTCCGACGTCGCGGCTATCGCGATCATTGCAGTGGCGACAGTGCCCAGCAATGTCCGCGCGCCGACCGTACCGGATCCGAACACCCAAGCGCTGTGCTGTGCGTCGAGCCGGGAAAGAGAGATCAGCCGTGGCGTTGTGCCCCACCTTTCATGCCGTGACGTGCCCTTGACGCGAAGGAGCGATCCGACGGCGCGACTTGATGACGGTGTGGTAAACCCGCCGTACCACCCGGTCAGCCTCGCGACGCTGGCCAATCTCGAAGAGCTGGAAGACGTGGAGTCATGACGCAACAATCCCCCAGCGCCCCGGTCATCAATCCCGATCCGCAGCCCCCCATGAAGGGCCCGCCGCCCGACGAGCGCCCGCGCGAGGATCCCGATCCGCGGGTGCCGCCGATCGAGGATCCGCCGGTCGAGCCGCCGGCCGAGCCCGGCGAGCCCACGCCCCAGATCGAGGACCCGCCCGCGCCAGGCGCGCCGCCGGGGGACGAGCCGATCCAGGTCTGAGCGCGTTGGCTCACACGCCCGCCGTCGACTCGTCTGTGAAATGAATCCATCTCGACAAGCTGGAGACAATCGATCATGCGAAGCCGATTTGTGTCGCTCATCGCCCCGCTGCTGATGTTTGCCTGCTCCGACGCGAGCGCGCCCGGGTCGGACACCTCCCCAGGTGCGGCGACAGCGGGTGCGAGCCAGAGCGCGCCACGACCGGGCAGCTCGATGTCGACCCCCACGCCGACCGCTTCGGCACAGCCCGACGTCCCCGCGCCGACGTCGGACGAGATCATGGCTGCCACTCGCTTTGCCAAGGCAAACAACGCCTTCGGCTTCGACCTCTACAACCAGATCCGCAACACGCCGGGCAACCTCGCGCTGTCGCCCACGAGCCTGTCGATCGCCCTGGCGATGACGTGGGTCGGCGCCAAGGGCGAGACCTGGGCCGAGATGCGGAAGGTGCTCCACTTCGAGAGCTCGGCCGCGGACGTGATGAGCGACGCCCGCAAGCTGATCACGTTGCTCGAGAACCCGAGCCAGCCACTGAAGCTCAGCTTCGCCAACCGCCTGTTCGGCGAGAAGACGTACACCTTCGAGAAGCCGTACCTCGACGCCACCGACAAGATGTTCGGCGCCGGACTCGAGGCGGTCGACTTCTTGAAAGGCGCGGAGAAGTCGCGCGAGACGATCAACGCGTGGGTCGAGAAAAAGACCGAGCAGCGCATCACCGATCTGATCCCGACGGGCGCGCTCGACCAAGACACGCGGCTCGTACTGGTGAACGCCATCTACTTCCTGGCCGACTGGCAGCGCCCGTTCGAGAAGACGCGCACGCAGCCCGATGACTTCATCGTCTCCACGAGCAGCAAGGTGCGCGCACCGATGATGCGGCAAGAAGCCTCGTTCAACTTCGCCGAGAGCGACGGCGCCAAGCTGCTCGAGCTGCCCTACAAGGGCGGCGAGATGTCGATGCTGATCGCGCTACCGAACGAAGCCAACGGCATCGCCAAGCTGGAGCAGAGCTTGAGCGCCGAGAAGCTCGCGGAGTGGCTCAAGGCAATGAAGAGCGAGCGCGTGAGCGTTGCCTTGCCCAAATTCGAGGTGAACCCGGCCAAGGCCACCAAGCTCGACGACACCCTGAAGAAGCTCGGGATGAAGCTGGCGTTCGACCGCAAGAAGGCAGACTTCACCGCGATGGCGAAGCCACAGAGCACAGACGAGCAGATCGTCCTCTCTCACGTGTTCCACAGAGCCTTGGTGAAGGTTGATGAGAAGGGCACCGAGGCAGCCGCCGCATCGGCAGTCTCGATGTCGGCCAAGGGCGCGGCTCCGCAGCCTGCGGCCGAGTTCAAGGCAGACCACCCGTTCGTCTACTTCATCCGCCACAACAAGACGGGCCTCGTCGTGTTCATGGGCCGCGTCGCCGACCCGACCGCGCGTTAGTTTCTGGCTCCGCAACCAGTTGCTCCGCGAAGGTCCCAAGGTACAGAGTCATGCATCGGAGTCATTGCCCGCCTGCGCCTCATACCTCGTTTCAGCCCAGTGATATCGTTTGCGAATATCCGCAATGTCCACCGTTGGCTTCGGGACCTCGATACCGAGGCTCTCCATCGTGTCGACGATGATTCGCGCTACGGCGAGATTGCGAAACCATTTATGGTCTGACGGGATCACGAACCAGGGCGCATCGACAGTGCTACACCGGCTGAGCGCATCCTCGTAGGCTGTCTCGTAGTCGTCCCAGTATGCTCTCTCTGCGTAGTCGGCGTCGCTGATCTTCCAATGCCGCTCCGGATCGTCGAGCCGCTCCTTGAACCGCTCGAGCTGCTCTTCCTTGCTGATGTGAAGGAAGAACTTCAGGATCTGCGTTCCGTTTGCGACCAGACGCCGTTCGAACGCGTTGATCTGCTCATAGCGCTCCGACCAGATTTCTTTGGGGACGAGATCGTGAACGCGCACGATGAGCACGTCTTCGTAGTGCGAGCGATTGAAGACCGCGACCTCGCCGCACTTCGGCGTCTCACGTTCGACCCGCCATAGGAAATCGTGGCTCCGCTCGAGAGTCGACGGTTGTTTGAAGCCGACGACCCGGCAGCCCTGGGGATTCATCGCACTGATGACGTGGCGAATCACGCCATCTTTCCCGCCCGCGTCGGGGGCCTGAAGGCAGATGAGCAGTGAACGCTTCTGTTCGGCGTAGAGCTGAAACTGGAGCGCGTCCATCCGCTGCTGGAGCGAGGCGAGCTCCTCACGCGCGTGCTTCTTCTCCTCGTGCTTGTCCGTGAGCTCTGGATCGCAATCCTTCAGTCGGACGCGGCTGCCTGGCTCGACCCGAAACGTTCTGCTGTAGTTCATGTGCTCGCTGCTCCCTTTGCCAGTGCGTCGTACCCGGATATGACGTCGAATAGCTCTTCGTCGATCCGCTGCTGTCGCAAACGGTGGAATGTTTCCCGAAGATGCTGCAGCAGCTCGTCGATGTTCTTGTCCGCGCGCTGCATCGCCGCAAGGCGACTCGAGTTTTCACTGGCGAGGGACTCGGCGCAGGCGCGAAAGAGCGAAATGAACAAGTACTCCCGAATCAGCTCACCTAGCGCGCCGTCAACGCCACCGAGAACCTCCGGTCGCATCTTTGTCGGCCAGCGGACGTCGGTCAGCCGCTGCTGCCAAACGGCGTCGAGCGGAAGCAGACGTTGGTGGACGGGCTCGTAGAGTGCCCCGGGGCGTGGCCGATTGTGGAAGAGGTACACGCGCGTGTACTCGTGCTGCGTTCGGTGGGATTCGCTCTCGAGCTGAATCTGCCCGACGAGCGGAGCGATGGCGTTGACCGCGCTCGGTACTGGGAAGAGGCCGACCACCGCGAGACCCGCATCCACGAGCCGCCCATGAACGCGCTCGCCGACGGCCCAGATCGCCGGCTCGCCAGGCAACGCGCCGAGCTTCTGGATCGCGTAGTCGGCTACGACATCGTTGAACTGACCCACCAGGCCCTGGTCGGAACCGAACACGACCGCGCCGATGGTCTCCCCTCCGGAATTCCCTCGTACCGGCACCGGCACCGTCGGCTCGCTCTCACGAAAACAGGCGCTCAAGCCGAGCTCGACCGTTCGAGTGTAGTCCTCGAGAGCGTGCACCGAAGCTTCGTATTGGCCAATGCTGGACGCGGCGAGGGCCTTCATCGTGCGAACGACGGATCGCAGATCGCCGGCGCCGCTGATCTTTCGCCTGAAGGCAGCGGTGGTGTCGCTCACGAGGCCTCCTCGAAGGGCTTGGAAGCGCGCGTGGCCTCGGGCTCCGATTTTGGCTGCAGCGGGAGCAGCGCTTTCCGGGCGGTCTCGACGATGGTCTTGCGATCCTCGTCGCTCAGCGTCTCCGCGGTTTCGAAGCGAGAACGGAGGTCCGCTGGAATGGCCGCCGCCGCTTCCGATAGCGCGCGCTCGGCCTCCTCGATCTGGTCGATTGGGATGGGGTCGAGCAGTCTCTCGCTCAACGCCAGCAGGATCGTGATCTGAGCGGGCACGGAGACCGGCGTGAGCTCGGGTTGTTTCAAGCAGGCGCGAATGCGCCTCCCATGCTCGACGCTCTTCTTGGTCTCTTCGTCGAGGCGAGCACCGAACCGAGCGAACGTCTCCAACTCCTCGAACTGGGCGTAGGCGAGCTTCAGATCACCCGTGACCGCGCGGTACGTCGCCCGCTGGGCTTTGCCTCCAACCCGCGACACCGACTTGCCCACATCGACGGCCGGGAGCACACCCAGCTCGAACAGCGACGGCGACAGGTAGATCTGCCCATCGGTGATCGAGATCAGGTTCGTTGGAATGTAGGCAGAAATATCCTGCGCTTCGGTCTCGATCACGGGCAGCGCCGTGAGCGAGCCGCCGCCTAGCTCTTCCCGGAGATGCGTCGCCCGTTCGAGCAGGCGCGAGTGGATGTAGAAGACGTCGCCCGGAAAGGCCTCGCGGCCGGGCGGCCTCCGCAGCAGTAGCGAAAGCTCGCGATAGGCTCGAGCGTGATGTGTGAGATCGTCATAGACGATCAGCACGTCACGCCCGGCCTCCATGAAGTGCTCGGCGATGCTCGTGGCGGCATACGGTGCAATGAAGGCGAGCCCGGGCGCGTCGTTGCCTTCCGCTACGATGACGGTCGTGTACTCCATCGCGCCCTTCTCGCGGAGAACTGCAATCGCCTTCGCGACTGCGGAGGCGCGTTGGCCAATCGCGCAATAGACGCAAACGATGTCTTGATCCCGCTGGTTCAGGATGGTGTCGATGGCAATGGCTGTCTTACCAGTCTGCCGGTCACCCAGGATGAGCTCGCGTTGACCGCGACCAATCGGGATCAGCGCGTCGATGACTTTGATGCCGGTCTGGAGCGGCGTGGTGACGGGCGCCCGGTCCATGATGTGCGTCGCTGGTCGCTCGATGGGAAGGCGCTCGTTGGTAGCCACGGGCCCGCTTCCGTCGAGCGGCCGCCCGAGCGGGTCGACGACTCGTCCCAAAAGAGCATCGCCGACGGCTACGTCCATGACTCGGCCCGTTCGCTCGACCTCGTCGCCAGCGTGCAGATGTCGGTAGTCCCCCAGCAGCACCACACCTACTTCGTCCTCATCGATGTTGAACGCGATGCCGAACACCCCGCCCGAAAACTCGATGAGCTCCTCGAAGCCGACGCTCGGCAGGCCAGATACTGTGGCGATGCCGGTCGAGACTTTCATGATCGTGCCAACCTCGCGCGACGTCAGCTGCGGCGTGAACGCACCAAGCGTCCGGCCAATGCCGTCGAACGCGCCTTCGAGCACGCCCGCTAGATCGCGAGACTCCGTCGTCATGCGCTCGGTGTCGCGGGCTGACCCTTCGCCCCCACGCTGGCTTCCTGCGGCGGCGGCGCGGGGGTAGCTGCACGCGTCGGCGCGGTCTTCGCTTTTTCGTCGAGCAGCTCGGCGAGACCGTGCTCGAGCGACTTGAGATACTCCGCGATGCTCCAGCCGACCTTCTGCCCCCCGCAGCTGAGCTCGATTCCGCTGATCAGGTTCGGCGCTGCCTCGAACCGAACCGGGACCTCGGCGGAAAACGTCTCGTTGAGTGCGTTCTGCAGGGTAGCTTGCTGTGGCGCGGCCAGCTCGAACGCGCTTCGCACGACCGCGGGTACGGACGTCGTCTTCAGCGCCTGAGCGAGATGCTCCTTCGCCTGGCTGCTCATCTCGCGCAAACGACTTGTGAAGACTTCGCAGACGCGCTCCTCCAGACCCGTCGAAGCTAGATCACCGAGCGCCTTGCGCGCGATCTGGAACACGACCTCCTGCGTGCGGCGAGTGAGCGCCTCATTGAGCGCTCGGGCATCGCTACGCAGCGCTTCGTCTCGCTTGGCAGTCAGCGCGTCAGCAGCCTCGCGCGCCACGCCGATCAGTCGCTCGCCCTCGGCCTTTGCCTCCCCCGTTGCCTTGCCGAGCAGCGCTTCGCGATCTCGGTCCAGCTCCTCGTTCTTGTGCTGAAGCTCTTGCCGCTCCTTATCGGCGTCGGCCTTCTTCGCGTCAGCGTCCGCGAGCTCCGCGGCGATGCGCTTTTCGCGCGCGTCGATGGCGTGGAGGATGGGCTTGTACAGGAAGCGCTTCATCAGCCACACGAGGACGAGAAAATTGAGTGCTTGTGCACCGACGGTGAACCAATCGATGAGCATGGCTACTTTCCGGCGGCCTCGATGAAGTGATTCCAGAACGGATTGGCGAAGATGAGAATCATCGCGACTACGAAGCAGTAGATGGCGCACGATTCGATCATCGCCAGACCAACGAAGAGAGTTCGCGTGATGGTGGGGGAGGCATCCGGCTGTTGCGCCAGCGAGGTCAAGGCAGTCGCGACCGCCCTTCCCTCCGCGAGCGACGGGACCATCGTGCCGAAGGCGGTGGTGATGCCGGCGCATACAATCGATGCCACCGCGATACTCGTCATACTGTCCATGGTTCTGTCCTTCGGTGACTCAGGTGCTCGGTGCCGGCTTCGGCTCGGGTTCTACGCTTCGTTTCCGTGTCCGCACCGCGGCCGCAACGTAGACGGCAGCCAAGATGCTGAAGATATAGGCCTGCACCATGCCAGTAAGCAGACCGAGCGCCGTCATGACGATCGGAAATAGAAACGGAGTAATGGTGAGGAGGATTGCGATGATCATCGCTCCGCTCATCATGTTGCCGAACAGGCGGACGGCGAGCGCCAGGGTGCGCGAGACTTCGCTGATGATGTTGAACGGCAGCATGATGAAAGTCGGTTTGATGTAGGATTTGAGGTAGCCACCAATCCCCTGCTCCTTGATCCCGAAAAATGGCACGGCGACGAGAACCGAGAGCGCCAGTGCGGCGGTGGTCGACAGCGAGCCGGTCGGTGGCGAGTAGCCCGGGAGAATGGTGCACAGCGCCGCCGTGGCGACGAACAGGAAGAGCGTTCCCAAGAAGGCCAGGTACTTCGCCGGTTGCGGAAGCCCGACCTCCTCGATCTGCTTTACGATGCCGGTGACGACGATCTCGAGGAAGTTCTGCCACCGCGCGCGCTTCAGGTCGGTAGAGAGCTTTCGGGTGATCAGCGCCGAGCCGACCGTGAGCAAAAGCATGATTCCCCACGTGAAGACAATCGTGGCATTGAGCTTGACGAATCCGTGACCCCAGAAGACCATCTCGTCAGGAGTGAGCGGCATGGGTCACCTTCTGCGTCGGCCTGGGCCGTGGCCCGGTCAGCCGCGTGATCGCGACGCGTGAAAGAGCAAAGCCGAAGAGACAAGCCAGCAGCCGCTGCCAGCTGCCGGAGGACACGAAGTAGAAGCCCAAAAGCGTCAGGCCCATTCGCAACAGCACGCTGGAGACGAACCACAGGGCAGGCGAGCTCGAGGTCAGCGCTTTGCGCAGCGTCAACCAGAGGCCACCGAAGAATACGGCACCGAGCATCACGCCCGCGGCGCCCGCCAGAATCAGTATCGGCGTTTCATTCATGGTGGTCTGCTTCGTGGTCGCGCATGGCCTTGTCTTCTTTGGCAACCCAGTGCCAGGCATTGAGGCACCCGATCGTCAAGCCGGCGACCAGAAGCGCCAATGTCCAGGAGAAATGTCCTGGGTGATTCTTGTCCAACCAGAGCCCCAAAGCCGTCCCGAGCAGCGTGGGAATCGATACGGACCAGCCAATCAGCCCCGTCATGCCGAGGCCGAACCACACGCCCGATACGGGCTGACGCTGCGCGGCCAGCTTGCGTTTTGCCTTTGCGCCGATCGCGTGACTCAACGATGATTTGCTTCTCAGTTGGTCAGCCATGGTGAAGCCTCACGAAGCGGCGTAGAAAACCCATCTCGAGCTTCGCCATCACTGCGCGTACGCTTTGGTCCTGCTCGTCCAGCGTCAGGAATTCCTGTTCCACCGAGGTGCGCAGTTGCTCCAGCTGCCCTTCACCGGTGCCGCCAATCGCTCTGCGTACGGAGACGAGTACGTCTTGCCCGGCCTTGACCAGCACGCCTTCGTCGACGGCGAGGAAGACCTCGCCCTCGGTGTCCGTCTCGTACGTGAGAATTCCGGGAACGAGCGGCGCAACGCAATCGAGTCGACGCGGCAAGAGCCCGAACGACCCGCCGCTCGTCTCCGCCACGATGCGCGATACGCCGGTCTTCTCCGCGAACACCCGGAACGGGAGCAGGACCTTAAGGTTCATTGGCGTGGCTCGGCTCTTCGTTCTTTTGTGGCGTCCTTGTTTCGGATGGGGCGGGCTTTGCGGGGTTCTTAGCGTCTCCGATTGCCCCGATCATGTAGAGCGCGCTCTCCGGGTAATCCTTGTACTCATCGCGCAGGATTCGCTCACAACCATCGAGCGAGTCCTCCAAGCTGACGAGCTTTCCCTCGTGTCCGGTGAACTGCTCGGTCGTGAAGAAGGGCTGCGTGAGAAATCGCTCCAGCCGGCGGGCGCGCGCCACGACCTTGCGGTCTCGTCCCGAGAGTTGCTCGAGGCCGAGCATCGCGATGATGTCTTTGAGATCCGCATATTGGGCGAGCGTCTGCCGGATCTCCTGAGCCAAGGCATAGTGCCGCTCGCCCACGATGCCCGGCGTGGCCATCTTGGAATTGGATTGCAGCGGATCGATCGCCGGATAGAGGCCTTCGGCAGATCGTTTGCGTGAGAGCACGATCGAGGCGGAAAGATGCGAGAACGTGTGCACCGCTGCCGGATCGGTGAAGTCGTCCGCGGGTACGTACACGGCTTGGATCGATGTGATGGCGCCGGCGTCCGTGTTGGCGATGCGCTCTTCCAAGCTGGCCAGCTCGGTGCCCATGGTCGGCTGGTAGCCCAATCGGGAAGGCATCTGCCCCAAAAGGCCAGACACCTCCATGCCGGCCTGAATGAAGCGGAAGATATTGTCGATCAGAAGCAGCACGTCGCGGTGCTCGTCATCGCGAAAGTACTCGGCCATCGTCAGGGCAGCATGACCGACTCGGAAGCGCGCACCCGGCGGCTCGTTCATTTGGCCGAAGAGCATCACCATATTGGGTAGCACGCCTGCCTTCTCCATCTCGTGGTAGAGTTCTTCGCCTTCGCGGCAGCGCTCGCCGATACCGCAGAAGATGCTCACGCCCTGCTGACGCCCGACCATGTTGTGGATCATTTCGGTGAGCAGCACCGTCTTGCCGACGCCTGCACCACCGAAGAGGCCTGCCTTTCCGCCCCGCTCCAGCGGTACCAGTACGTCGATGACCTTGATTCCGGTCTCGAAGATTTCGGACTTGGTGGAACGCCTTGTGAGCGGCGGCGGAGCCCGATGCACCGAACGCCACTCGACCTCGGACAGCGGTGCTTGGCGATCGATGACATTGCCGAAAACGTCGAACATCCGCGAGAGAAGGGCTTTGCCGACGGGTGCCTGGAGCGGACCACCCGAGTCCTCCACAGCCATCCCGCGGGCCAGACCTTGCGTCGGCGTCAGGGCGATCCCACGGACGTGTTGCGCGTCTCGCTGAGCCAGAACCTCGATAACGATCCGCCCTTCCTCGCCCGCTCGCAACAGCGAGTAGATCGGCGGCAGTTGCTTGTCGAAGCGGACGTCCACGACGCTTCCGCGCACCGACGTGACAACGCCGTCCCCTCGGGGCGCGGGTGCTGCATTGGTCATCTGTGGTCACGCTTGCGAGGGCAAGCCTGCCCATCTTTCAGCTTCTTCATTGCTCGCGGATCCGACGGTACCGAGCCATGACGTTCACCAGCTCGTCGGTGCTGCGCTTGCGCGCTCTCGTTCGTCGCGGTTGCGGCCTGTATCGGCCATGTAGGTCTCGACTTGGGATCGAAGAATCACCTCCGCCGCTTTGCTGATCGCGGCCTGCACCGCCGCGAGCTGGTGCATCAAATCGATGCAATACCGGTCGGCATCGACCTGCGTTCGACGGCCGTCACTTGGCCGCCGATCCTGCGCAGGCGAGCGCGAACTGCCTCCTTTGTGTCGGCGTCCATGATGGTGGTGGTTCTCTGGTCGCATGGCCAATCCCCCATGGGGTATCGGGCTGGTCCGCATCGAGCGTGCCAAGGCCGACGCGGTGTGGCTCAGCGCTCGTGGCTGGTCGCCTCTTCGGCGATCACGTGGAGCGAGTCACTCGCTAGCGAGCCCAGGGCATGGGCAGGACCGCCTCATTGAGACAACAACGCCGGCTCACCCTGACGAGGAACGTCCGGCGTCCGAGCGGGAGCCACTCGTTTGCCCGCTGATCTGCCCCGAACACTGGTGCGGCTCGATCGATGCATGTTCGCGCCTGCTCGAAGCTATGGTTCCAGGTCGCCTGCCAGCCTGATCAGTGAAATCGAGGTGCATGGCTTTGATATCCGCGCGCCCTTGGCGCACTTAATTGAACAAGGAGAGCCCGATGCTACGAAGCCTGAAAGACCTCGAGCGATACACGGTGAGCGCGACCGATGGTGACATCGGCAGCGTGGTGAATTTTCTATTCGACGATGAGGCCTGGGGCGTTCGTCATCTGATCGTGGACACCACGGGATACTCCAACAGTCGGCGTGTGCTCATCTCACCGCGCTCGTTTGGCCGTGCGGCATGGGCGACGAAGCACTTCTATTTGGCATTGAACAGGCTCGAGATCTCGAACAGCCCGAGCATCGATGTCGACAAGCCCGTGTCGCGTCAACACGAGTCGGAGTATTGCCAGTACTATGGCTACCCTGGGTATTGGGCGACCCACGCGCCCGCCGCACCGCCAGTAGGCAACGCCGGAGGAGCGCCCTTCGACGTGCACCTACGAAGCGTCAATGAGGTGCGCGGCTACCACATCCAGGGCAGCGACGGCCCGACCGGGCACGTCGAGGACTTCATCGTCGACGACCAGACCTGGGAAATCCGCTACTTCGTGATCGACACGAGTAGCTGGTGGTTCGGGAAGAAAGTGCTCGTCGCGCCGGGCTGGGCGAGGAGCATCGACTGGTTGAATCAAACGGTGCACGTCGACCTCTCTCGTCAAGCCATCAAAGGCTGCCCGGAATGGAAGGCGACCGAGGGGGTGAATCGGCAATACGAAGTCGCGATGTACGACTACTACGGCCGCCCGGTGTACTGGCCTAGCGGTCTCGCCGAGACCAGTCGCGCAAACGAGTCGACAAGGATGATTTCGTGAGGCTCCCTGGCTCACTGCTGCGGCCTGAGGGGCATTGCGCCGCACATCTTCGCTCCAGATCTCCGCGCGAACCGTGGCAGCTTCAGCCACACATGAGAATACTTCGCCACTTCGGGTGGACCCTTGTCTGTGGCGCTTTCCTGGGCTGCGCCGAGCCCCATCAAGGTGGTGGCGAGGCAAAGCTCCCGGATCCGGGCGCCGACGGCGTCTATTCGATCGACTGGCCGGAGCTCGGCAAGGGCGCGGATCGCTACATCTCGATCGACTTGGGCCCAGATTCACTGGAGTCATGCCGCAAGGTCAGCCCCAAGTTCCCTTTCGACTCCGCGAAGACCCGGGCTCAAGATCGCGCGGCGCTGCAGGCGCTTGCCTCGTGCCTCAACCACCCCAGCATGGCGGATCGCACGCTGAACCTCGTTGGAAGGGCCGACGAGAAGGGCACAGACGCCTACAACGAGGAGCTCGGGAAAAAGCGCGCCGAGCGCATCCGCGACATCCTCGTCAAGAACGGCGTCGGCGCGGATCGCATCAGGCTCGGCAGCGCGGGCGAGGCCGGCGCGGTTGGCAGCAAGCCCGACTATTCCGCAGGGTACGATCGGCGGGTCGACGTCATCATCGTCGGTGGCACGCACGCGCCCTGACTGCGATCCTCGGTCGCGTGACGTGATCTCGACTGCGGTGATGCAGTCGACAGACGTGAGCGCACGTCTCCCGCTTCGCGCCTCAAACCCCGGCTCCGACCGCGCGTGCCGGCGAGGCAGTCGTCCCTGTGCCGGTACCAGAAGCAGAGTCGGCGCAGGCCGACCCGACGCCGCTGCAACGCGCGGACGCGAATGCATGTGTCATCGCCCAATGATCTCACCCATCGTCGCGTGAAAGCGTCCTGACAGTAGTGCGGCTCGAAAGTTGAGGATGGTCTGACCACCATGCGACGTGTACCGCGCACCAGCCCTTTTCATTCTGACGTTGACGATGGTCTTTGCAGCAGCTTCTGTATTGCCCGTGCCTATCGGGTAGGCATCATTCGCTGCGTTCTTGTACGCGAGACGGCCCTCTCGTCTGTGTTCGGCGAAGAGGTCGATGATCGTATCCAGCTCCTCGCTGCGAGTTTCGGACGCGCACGCTTCGCGTTGGTACCTGAGCGCCCGAATCACGACCTCCGGCCCATCCTTTCGGTGCCGCAGCGTCGATCGCCAGCTCTCGGCCATTGCCCTCGCAATGCCCTCGTCGTCCTCGACCAGTTTGGAGGCGTCGAACAGGTATTTCGCGCCGTGGCAGAAGTCGAGAAGTTGCCGAGATTCCAACCCTGGCTCTTGCTCACCGTCGACATCGAGGGCTCATGTCGAACCAATTGCATCTTGTGGCCGTGATGATGGTTGGGTGCGGCTCCTTTGTGACGGGATGAAGTGCAGCAAAATCGCCTACTTCACCAAACGAAACCGCGGCTTCGGGATCGATTCGGGCACGATTGCGGCAGCGTAGTTTGATAGGTGGTTTCGTTCGTGCTCCTGAGCCAGATGGAAGGTCCAGTAATGGTCGAAGTCGCCCGATAGTCTCAGCGAGCGAAGTTTGAGGACGGCTTCCGCGCCCACGAGCGACCAGCGCGCTCCGCAGCAGTCGAGGCGATCACGAACGAGATGGCGGCACGCACCCTCGATGACTCCGGTGGCGATCGGGAGGCCGTCTCGCAGTGCCTCGCCATACCCATGTATGCGCGGCGCCTGATGAGGTACCGGGCGGCCTTGTCGACGGCTTTTCGTTTGGCCAGTGAACGGAGGGTCGCGCTTCGCCGCATACCCGCGGCAACCTGACTGGGATCGCCGCCTTC
>Ga0163144_10000500_pt1 | contig 90814 bp, 71 predicted proteins | sample OliLak19BULKMAT1_FD_123175 | JGI IMG/M metagenome (GOLD analysis project Ga0163144, IMG submission 123175) | Freshwater microbial mat bacterial communities from Lake Vanda, McMurdo Dry Valleys, Antarctica - Oligotrophic Lake LV.19.BULKMAT1 | ecosystem: Environmental > Aquatic > Freshwater >...
ATTGGGGGGCGGGGCCCTTCTCCCGAAGCGTAGGGGCACCCCTTGTGGGTGCCCGGCCGTTCCGATCTCGCAGGGCGGCCACGAGGGCCGCCCCTACTAGAACGCCAGCCTGGCCTTGGGCCAAGCCACCGCAGCCCTGCGGGCTACAAAACTGAAAGTGGGGAGGGTCGAGCAGGTCGAGATATTTGCCTTGACTCGTTGCAGGAAGTCCTTGGGCCACTCCTGTCCGTCAGGGTGAGTGGTCTGTTTGGCAACTTCGAGGGGGGCGATGGGCGACCTGCTCAGCCGACCTGGGAAAGGCCGAATCGTCTCGTCCACTGATCGCTGCGGGCGTACCGCCGCAGCGGATGCTCCGGCACCGCGGTGCGCCACCAGTTATCGGCGAGATCGCGTGCCCGGATGAGCAGCTCCCGGTCGCGCACCGGGTCGCCGGCCTGGAAAAGGCCGCGGCCTGATTGCCGGGTTCCGAAGAACTCACCGGGCCCGCGAATCTCCAGATCCTTCTCCGCGAGAAAGAATCCGTCCTCGCTCGCCACCAGAGCGTCGATCCTCTGCTTCGCTTCGTCACTCGGGTAGGCGCGGGTCACCAGCAGACACTCCGAGGCATGGCGACCGCGACCGACTCGGCCGCGAAGCTGGTGAAGCTGGGCGATACCGAAACGCTCGGCCTGCTCGATCACCATGAGTGTCGCGTTTGGCACATCGACCCCGACCTCGATTACCGTCGTGCTGACCAGAACCTGGGTCTCGGCGCGGACGAAGGAGTCCATGGCCGCTCCCTTTTCATCGCGCGGAAGCCGGCCATGAAGGGCAGTCACCTTCGTTCCTGGAAGCCAGTCCGACCAGGCCTGGGTCAGCTCGGTGACCGCACGGACGTCGGCGAGCTTCTCCGACTCCTCTACCAAAGGACAGACCACGTAGACCTGACGACCCTCCCCCAGATGACGTTTCACGGCCTCCACGATTCTTGGCCGTTGGGAGTCGAAGCGGTGCGAGGTACGAATTGGCAAACGTCCCGGCGGCTTTTCGTCCAGCACCGAGGTGTCGAGGTCACCGTGGAAAGACAGGGCGAGGGTGCGTGGAATGGGAGTGGCGGTCATAACCAGGGCGTGTACTCCCTCGCCCTTTAGCCTGAGTTCCTCGCGCTGGATGACCCCGAAACGGTGCTGCTCATCGATGATGGCGAGGGCGAGCGAGCGAAAGACGACGTCGGGCTCGAACAACGCATGGGTTCCGATCACGACCGGCGCCTCCCCGGTTGCGATCGCCGCCAGGGCCTCCTTCCGCTCCTTCGATTTCATTCGCCCCGACAATCGCAGGACGCGCACTCCGGCCGGAGCGAGGATCCGGGTCAGGGTCAGGAAGTGCTGGTCGGCCAGTACTTCGGTGGGTGCGACGAGAGCCGCCTGTTTTCCGGCAGCCACGGGCAGCAGCATCGCGAGGATCGCCACGATGGTTTTTCCCGAGCCTACGTCTCCCTGCAAGAGACGGCTCATCTCCCTCCCCGACCCAAGGTCCGCCGCGATCTCCTTCAGCACACGCTTCTGCGCGGCGGTGAGCGGAAACGGGAGAACTCGTTTCGCCATCTCGCGCGCGGCATCGGAGGAAGGGACCACGACGCCGGGTCGTCGATCGAGTCTCTTCGCGGCGAGGCCCACGGCGAAGAGAAAAAACTCTTCGAGGATCATACGGAGATGGCCGCGCGACCGCGCACTGTTGAGGGCCGAGAGATCGTCCTCGGGGCCCGGATCATGCACAGCGGAAAGCGCCTGCCGAAGCCCGACGACCCCCAGATCCTCCCGAAGATCGGCGGCGAGAAGGTCCGGTTCTCCGAAACTCTCGGGCAGCGAACGGACCAGGTGGGTGAGTGTCCTCCGCCAGATCTTGGGCAGCAGGCCCGCTCGCTTCTCGTAAACCGGGACCACGCGGCCCATATGGATCGCGGCCTCGATCAGGGCACCGTCCACCCGGTCTGGGTCGGCCTCCCCGTCGTCGAGGATCTCCGAATCGGGCGAGTGAAGTGCCAGTCCCCCACCGAACCGGTCCCACTCGGGCGCACCGTAGAGCACCACTCGTCGCCCCACCTTCAACGAGTCGCGCAGATACGCCTGTCCGAAGAACACACATTTGATCCGGCCCGACGCATCCTCGACCACGGCTTCGAAGATGGGCATACGCCGGGCCCGCTTCAGGCTGACCGCCACGATTCTTCCGCAGACCGTGTTCCGCACTCCCGGCTTAAGCGAGCGGATGGGTGCGAGGTTGGACCGGTCCTCGTAACGCCTTGGCAGGATGAGCAGCAGATCCCGCACGGTTTCGATCCCCTCCGCCTGGAGCGCGCGAGCCCGCTCCGGGCCAATCCCTTTGACGAACTGCACCGCCGTCTCCGGCCGCAACTCATTGCCTGATCCCAGACGCTTGTTCGCCGCCGAATCCGAAGAGGTCATGCGCGTGAGGCGCCTGGCCAGGCGATCAGTATTCGATGATCGCGAGGGCCGCCGAGGGGCGGATCCGCTTCACCGAATACGGCAGGCGGAACGGGGCGCGGATGTCGAAGCCACCCGGGCGACTCGCATCAACGGTGGCGCGAGCCACGATGTCGCTCACTACCGACGCGGACAGCGGGACCGGTCCGACCTGCGCGCTCAGGAGTTCGAATTGTCCAAAGCCCCGGTCGCTTTTGAAGTTCGCGACCACCTCCACCGGCACCTCGCCGCCCAGGAGGCTCAATAACGAGGCCGCACCTGCGGCCTTGTCCTTGAGCTCTGCGAACTCGGAGAGATTGGCGAGGCCTCGGAGTTCCAGGCGGTTGTCGCGCAGGATGATTCGCACGTCGCGCAGACCACGCGGCACCTTCTCCCCCAGAGCGTATCGAACGTAGGAATTGAGTTCGGACTCGAAGACGCTGACCGAGGTTCGCTTGGCCTTGGGATCTCGATCGAATTTTTCGAGCAACTCCAACTTTTTCCCGAAGGCGTCGGACAACGCCCGACTCAATGCCGCCGGGGGTGCCTGAGCAGCCGCGGCACTCATCGGCGCCAGCAGGGTCAGGGAAACGATCGCCGCGATCATCAAGCGGCAATGGCCTTCAGAAAGGAGTCACCGGGCACCGCCGCTGCAATGCCGAAATTTTCGGCCAGGGTCGCCGCGATGTCGGCGAACGACCCGCGATCACCGAGGCTCCCAGGCCGCACCTTCGCTCCGGCCGCGATCAACGGGACGAACTCTCGCGTGTGGTCGGTGGATTCGTCGGAGGGATCGCACCCATGGTCACCGGTGAGTATAAGCAGGTCATCCTCTCGAAGGGCCGCGAGGAGATCCGGAATGCGAGCATCGAGCGCTTCAAGATTGCGGGCGTAGCCCTGGACATCGTTGCGGTGCCCATACAGGGTATCGAAGTCCACGAGATTCGTGAAGATGAGGCCCGCCGGCCAGCGTCCGAGAGCGGCGATCGTCTGGTTCACGCCGTCGTCATCCGACACCGTGTGGACCGCTTCCTTGATCCCGCGCCCGGTGAAAATGTCCTCAATCTTGCCGACCCCGAAGACCGGGCGGTCGGACGCGGCCAGGTGATCCAGCAGGGTCTGGCTGGCCGGAGGTACCGGGAAGTCGCGTCGATTCGGTGTTCGCTTGAAGGTCGCGGCTCCGTCCCCAACGAACGGCCGGGCGATCACGCGGCAGACTCCGAACTCCTCGCCGCAGACGAGAGCGTAGGCGGCCCGGCAATATCGGTACAGTTCTTCGGGTGGGACCACCGACTCGTGGGCGGCGATCTGAAACACACTGTCGCCTGAGGTGTACACGATGAGTGCGCCGGTCCGAACCTGTTCCTCCCCCAACTCCTTGAGGATCTCGGTGCCCGAGGCGGCCTTGTTACCCAGAACCGCTCGACCCGTCTCCTTGGAGAAGCGATCCATCAGCGAGGCCGGGAATCCATGTGGATAAAGCCTGAACGCCTTCTCGGTCAGCAGCCCCATCATCTCCCAGTGCCCGGTGGCGGTGTCCTTCCCTGCGCTCTTCTCGGCCAGGCGGCCGAAACCCGCGCGGGGCAGGGCTTCGCGGGCGGTGGAACAAGTGGGAGGGAGATTGCCAAGGCCGAGGGCGGCAAGATTGGGAATGCGCGCGTGCCCAAGGCTCAGGACGTGGCCCAGGGTATCGGCATGGCCGTCTCCAAAAAGGTCGGCGTCGGGTGCCGCACCCACTCCGAGTCCATCGCACACCACGACCACGGCCCTCTTATAAGGACCCATCAAGCAAGACTCCCATCCGTCGTAATCTGAACACCTGAGCGATCCATGTCGCCTCCCTTGATCCATTGCCCGACTCGAGCGAGCGCGTCTTCCGGGCGGGAGAACCATTCCACCTCGAACTGCCGCCGGAAATACGTCATCTGCCGCTTGGCGTACTGCATGGTCGAATTGACAATAGCACGCAGCAGTTCCCCGTCGCCGCACGGGTCGGCCCCCCCGGCTTCCAGTCGCTCCACAACCTCGCGATAGCCAATAGCGCCCAAAGCGCGAGGCCGGGGCGCCCCGGCCCCCACCGAGCCCAGAGCGCGCGCGGCCTCCGCCACCAGCCCCTCGTCGAGCATCCGGGTCACCCTTGCCGTCACTCGGCGCCGAAGTTCCTCTCGACCAGGATCGAGACCAATGATGAGGGACTCCCCGGAGAAGGCGGGCTTTCGTTCCTTTTGGGCCACGGAGAACGGCCGGCCTAGAGCGAAGAACACTTCGAGCGCTCGAACCACCCGAATCCGGTCCGTAGGCTTCGTTCGCGCGGCGTAGTCCGGGTCCTTGCTGGCCAGAAGTCGATGCAGCCTCGGCCCTCCGCGGCGATCCGCGATTGCATCCAGGCGGGCCCGAATCGCCGGGTCGGCGCCACCCTGGTCGAAGAGACCTTTCAGAAGGGCGGTCAGGTAGAGACCGGTTCCGCCCGTCACGATCGGCAGGCGCCCGCGGCGGATCGTCTCCGCGATGGCCTCTCCCGCAGCCTCCGCGAAGACGCCGGCGTTCATCGCCTCAGTGAGATCAAGGATATCGATCAGGTGATGCCGAACGAGACGGCGATCCTCGAACGAGGGCTTGCCGCTCCCGATATCCAGGCCTCGATACACCTGGACGCTGTCGCAGGACACGACTTCGCCATGGAATCGACGCGCCACCGCAATCGCCAGGTCCGACTTCCCACTAGCCGTGGGGCCAACGATGGCGACGATCCGCCCTGGTCGAGTTTCGGCGGTCAATCTCGAAGCCACAGGCGGAACATGGCGAACACCACCAGTAGCAGCGCGACGATACCGAGGCCACGGATCTGGGTCTCGGGCAAACGGGCCACCGGCTATACCTCGATAAGGAGGTTTTCGGGCCGCAGCGCCTTCAGGATGTTCGCCTCGTGGTCGGCCCCGATGGTGTTTCGCACCGCGAAGAGCATGGCGTACAGGATCTCGTTCAACGTGTTCGTGAGCTGGAGCGATCGCTCGTCCCCGGGGAGCCCGGCGACCGCGGCGAGAAGGGGTGGCGGGTCGATGATCCCGCCTTTGGTGACCCGGCAGGTGGCGATGATGCCCCCGGTGGTATGAAGCTCCGTCACGGCTTTCTGCAACGCGGCGTCCGCCTCGGGGCCAATCTCCCGCAGGAGGTATCGGTAAATGTAGGCGTACATCGAGTTGTATGCAGAGAGTGCGGTTTCCGAAGCATCGCGGCTGGCCGGCTCGCCCGCGGCTCGGATTTTGCGGCCACGGACCCTCAAAAAGCCCGCGCAAAAAAGCGCATAGAGCGCCTTCTGCGTCTCGCCATCGCCGATCTCGCTTTCGCGGCAGATATCGGACACCGACCGCTGTCCGTCGACCACCGAGAGTATGTGCCTCTCGTACGGTTCGAGACTGGACTGGTCCACATCCTTGAGGCACTCGAGGATCAGCCCGGGGTCTGGAAGGCGCCCTTTGAGCGCCCCGTCAGGATCGATCCTCCGGAGCCCCTCAAGCACCAGCACCAGAGGATCGAAGGAGACCGTGACCTTCTCCTTCTGGGGCAGGGTAGTCGACTCGAAGACGAATTCGCCCGAGGCCCATTCGAAGAGGCTGAAGATGATCTCGCGAACCTGGGTCTCAACACCTTCCCACAGGTCCTGAGGGGCCATCGCCCCCATCTCGATCAGAACCTTGCCCTGACGGCGGCCATGAGAGATCTGCCCGAGCGAGACCTCGTACTCCTCGACGCTGATCTTCCCCAGGCGAAGCAGGGTCTCGCCCAAGCGGTCGTTGGGCGAATTGCTGGTGGCGAACACCACGCGACCATCGTGGAAGTACACCGCCTTGCGGGTCCCCTCGGACTCGACGGAGAGGATGCCGGTCGACGTGCCTCGACGAAGCTGAATCAGCAACTCCGGCAAGGGGAGTGCCGAGAGATTTCCCCTGAGTCCTTGCGCCGTAATAAACGGAATCAGGCGGCGAGGAATCGCGTCGGTGTGCGTGCTCATTGGGTCTTCTGGAAGGTGAGTCTACTGGGACTGACGCCGCCTTGCGTCTGCCTCTTGGATCAGTCGCGGCCACCCAAAGGAAGCGAGACGGTGAGGTCGATGCCCGAATAGTAGTGTCGCAGGATCTCGTCGTAAGTCGCACCGGCCTGCGCCATGCCCGAAGCCCCCACCTGACACAGTCCGACGCCGTGGCCCCAACCCTTGCCCGTGATCACGAACTTCTGCAAGGAGCCGTCCCTCCCAAGTTCCCGGTCCACCACAAAAAGGTTCTCGCGAACCCCCAGGGCGAACCGAACCTCCAGTCCCTTGAGAACGATGTCGCGCTCGGAGCCGCGGACGAGAAGTTCGATAACCCGGCCGGAAACCCCCGTGCGACGAACCTGCAGATCCCTGACCGAACCCGGATTGCCGTACCGCGCCATCGACTTCGCGATCTGAGCGGGGGTCAGGCGCTCCTCCCATCGATAGAAACGCGATGAACGGTCTGCCGAGGGACCCATCCGGCTTTGTTCGGCCACCAGGAAGGCCAGTCGACCGTCGCTCAGGATGTACCGAACCTTGTCCCCTTGGGTGAGCGCCAGTTCCGACGCCGCCAGCGGCGTCCCCGACAGGTCGCGAAACAGCCGAACGTAGTCGGAGATGCGTACGGTGTGAACCACATCGTCGACGCGGAAACGAAACTCCCCTTCGCTGCCTCCGGCGAACTCGGCCCGATCGAGGGACGGTGGTCCCATTCGCAGAGCGGACCTGGCCAGAATTCCGATCGCCGTGCTGCGGGAGATTGACGCATTCGGCGCCAGGCTTCCACTCGCCGAGGGCGACAGAACATCCTCCTGGATCAGAATCGCGGCGGCCCGCGCCTCCTCCGGATTCGCGAACTCCCCCTGGTCTTCGGATTGCCGAAGGAACTCGGCATCGCGGGCGGTCAGCAGCCTTTCCGCGCGCTCGCGCCAGCAGAGAGCGGCTGACACGTAGGCGAAGAAGGCGCCCCGGCGTCCGAGGTCACCCCCGCGCGCCGCGGTACATCCCTGACGTCCGAGGGCGCGCAGAAGCCGCTGAGTCCAGGCCTCGGCCTCCTCGGAGCGCAGGCTCCGGGCGAGCCAGGCAGGGTCTTCCGCAGTACGTCCCAGTACGTCGAGCGCAATCAACAGGGCGACGTCCCGATTGATGCCCGGTTCCGGCCCCAGCTGAGCGATCCGCCCGTTGGACCTTATGACGGCCAGCCGATCTCTCTCGGCGAGGCACTCGACCCCCTTCAGGTAGCTTTGGGTCTGGGTGGGGAAAATGTTCGCGCCATCCTCCGTGTGGCCTCCGCAGGTCGAGGTGTAGAGCGCGTTGATCATCTCCCCCTGGTGGCGCGCCGCCACTCCCGCCGTCTCGGCGATCGCGCGGTCGGTCAAGGGATGCTCCGTGCTGAAGCCGCGGTAAACCTGACAGGCGGGGGTGGCGCAGATGTCGTATCCGCGGTCCTTGAACTGCCCCATGTTCCGCAGCGCATAGGTACGGGCGGCCACCGCCTGCGCCTTCAGAGCCTCGATCTGGGGAAACAGACCCGGTGAGAGTTCGTTCGGGACCACGCCGCGGAGGTAGTCCTCTAGGTTGAGGATGTTCACCGCGGTGACGCCCCCTGCCCCCGCGCGCACCTCCACGTGCCCGCGCACCGGCGAGTTCCCGATGGAGAGCCGCTCATCCGGTTGAATCGGCTCCAACAAGACCGAGGGGACGGTTTCGCCGGTCTCCAGGATCCGGATCAGGCCAGCAGCGCCGGTAGTTGGCGTATCCGTGGTCAGAAAGGCGCCCGGGAATCCGCCGGAGGCCAGTTGCCTTGACAAGGCGGCCGCATCCTCGCGAGCCGGGAAGGAGCCGACCCGGACCTGATAGGTCGCGGTCGCTTCGTTCCAGACGGGCTCGACCTTGAGGCCGGTGGCATTGGCGGCACGACGGGCCGCTTGTTGAGCGGGGACCAGATCCTTGAAGCTCGCTACCTGAACCTGAAACCGCAGCGACGCACCGGCCGCGGCCTCCGCTGATTCAAACGTGAGTCGCTGGGCCGTGGTTCGGTTGCGGCCGGCCAGGACGTGCATGCCACTGTCGGCGCCGCCCACCGAAACGCGGCGAACGTCGACCGAAAAACCGATCCGAATTGTCGGCGAGACAAGGGCCGTCACTCCCGCCGCAATCAGCTGCGGGCTGGACGGGGGCGGAGTCGGCGTGGGGGTCGGTGAAGGCAGCGACTTCGACTCAACCGGTGGTCGTCGTGCGGGCTGCGGGAGGCCCGAAGAGCCCGAGCCACTCCGGCATCCGGGCGCGACCAAGAGAAGAAAGACGCCGATCAGGGCCGCGGTGGCGCGTGCGACGAACAGAGTAATCCGCACGTTCTAGTAGACGAAGGTCACGCGCATCGTTACGCTGGCGCCGGGATAATCCTGGGGCAGGGGAAGCAGATCGCTCCCCTGCAAAGCATTGGAGGCGGCACGATCGAGGGCCGTCATTCCGGCCGACGCAAGCTGGGTCAACCGCGAGATTTTCCCACCCCTCTCCACCGTGAACTCGATTCCGACCTGACCGCGCATTCCCAGTCGGGCCGGCTCGGGAATGATCCAATTGCGGTAAACCTCGCTCTTGAAGTGGTTGATCCAGCGCGTGAAATCGGCACCCTCCGGGTCGAAAAAAAGAGGCCCCATCTGATGCCCGGCGATTTCGATCTGGGAGGCGTCGCGGCGTTCCCGCATCGCGCGTTCAACACTTCGTGTCGTAGCGCTCAGGATCCCGCCCGACGCTCCTGCGGCACGTGAGTCGTCGGCTCGGGGCATCTGAAATGAGCCATCGGGCTTGAGTGGGATTCCAGAACGTTCTGCGTCCTCGCCCTCACCTCGGCCCTCTTGACGCTCCGATTCCGGGATCGCTTCTTCGGGCCGCGACTCGGCCTGCGCCGTTTTAGCTCCCCGTCGGCCGATGTCGCGCTCGCGTTCGAGCCGCAACTGCTCGGCCCTCTTATCAGACGCTTCGCCGATGCTGATCTTCGCGGACTTCTCACGCGGAGGCGGGGTCGCGACCGGGCGGGGCGGCGGAGGCGTGGGCTGCGGCGCTGGTTTCGCGGCCGCCTTGGGGGCGGGCGGACGGGCGAGTTCGCGAGGGAGAAAGAATGCGCGCCTCTCTGCCGGCTTCTCCGTTTCGATGGCTTCGGGGTCGACCCCTTCTATCCGGAATAACAGGGCGAGGATGAAGGCGTGGGCCAGAACCGACCGGAGAACCAGGGTGTCGCGGCGCGGCGACTCGATGCGCGGTACGGGCCTCCGCGGATCCTCGGTGGTCTCGGTGACCAGATCGACTTCGTTAAAATTGAAAACCGCCACGATGAGCGTCGAATGTTCTCAGGACGGAGTGTTCCGTCCCATGTCGCTCATCTTGGCCAGAACCTCTTTCGCGATCCTTAAGACCGCGACACCGTCCCGACCGGACACCACGGGAGGTGTTTCGTCGAGGATGGCCCGCACAAAGGCCTGAGCCTGAAGGCGCAAGGGCTCGCTTTCGGGGTTCCCCTGAGCCGAACCAAGACTCTCCATGCGAATCTCCGGCACCCCGGTCTCCCCGAACACGAGCTTGGCGATCTGCGCCTGTCGGGTCAGGAAGTCGCACGAAGCGTACAGGCCCGAACCAAAGACCCGGAACTTCCGGATCTTCTCCGCCGAGACGCGGCTCGCGGTCAGATTGGCGATGAGGCCCGACTCGAAACGAATCCTGACGTTCGCGATATCGAACCGGTCCGTCAGCACCGGAACTCCAACCGCGTCGATCTGCACCGGCTTCGATTGGTCCAAGGCCAGGAGTAGATCCAGGTCGTGGATCATCAGGTCGAGGATCACGTCGATGTCGAGGCTTCGATTGGGAAACGGCGAGAGCCTGTGCACCTCGACGAAGCGCGGAGTACTGATGCGCCGTAACGCCTCGGAGGCCGGGTTGAAGCGCTCCACGTGGCCCACCTGGAGAACAACGCCTTGGTCCGCGGCGAGGGCCACCAACTTCTCGGCGTCTTCGATGGTTTGGGTCACCGGCTTCTCGACCAGTACGTGACGCGAGGCGGCGATGAGGCGCGTCGCAACCTCGGCATGGGCGAGGGTCGGCACCGCGATTACCGCCGCGTCCACCTGGCCGATGAAGTCGTCGAGGTTCAATGCCACGGTAGCGCCGAAGGGCTCTCCCACGCTCTTCGCGCGCGCCGGATCGAGGTCAAACACCGTGGTCAGGCGAACCTGGTCGAGCGAGGCGAACACCCTCGCGTGATGCGATCCCAGGGCACCTGTCCCAACGACCCCGACTCTCAATGGTCCAGCGGCCACGATCAAACCTCCGTTGTCTTCCTGAACACACCCACAACCGCGAGGCCCATCTCCCGTGCGCGGCTCAGGAAGGCCGCCTTGTCGAGGAGAAGCGTTTTCTGCGCCTCAACCGCGAGCACCGCGGCTTTCGCCGCGGCCAGGGTCTCGAGGGTTTTCACCCCGACCACGGGGACGTCGAAACGCATGTCCTGTCTGGGCTTGGCCATTTTCACGACCACGACACCCGGACCTGCAATGCGTGCGCCCCTCGCGATCGCCTCGTCGGTACCCTCCATCGCCTCGAGGGCCACGACCGCGCGGTCCTTGACCACCACGGTCTGACCAAGGTCGAGTCGCCCGAGTTCGCTTGCGATGCGCACTCCGTAGTCGATCGCCTTCTGCTCGTCTCCCGAGGGTTTCCGGCCGCTCATCGTTCCCTGATTGGCAAGCTGATCGGCGAGGAGGGTGACCGACGAGATCAACCGAATGCCGTCCCGTTCCAGTGCGTCGGCCACGCCACCGATGAGGCGGTCGGTGTTCTTGAAGGCGAGACGCGCCAGAACGCCCATCAGAGTCAGATCGGGGACGATGCCGGAGAAGATCTGTCGGTGCCGCACCTGGCCGGCCATGATCGCCTCGTGGACACCGGCCCCTTTAAGAGCGGCGATACACGAGCCGAGTTGACCGAGCGACACCTCGTGGGTTTCCGCCACCAGATCCTCCAGGCCGGGGTCGGTCTCCTCCTTCAACCGGATCAAGACCACGCGGCGACCCTGGCGGCGGGCCGCTTCCGCCACGAGAAACGGGAAGCGGCCATTCCCCGCGATCAGGCCAAGCGGACCCGGGCCGGAGGCGGGGTCAGTCACTCGTCGTGATCCGCGACCCGCTTCCGGCGCTTGAGCACCACTCCGCGCTTCGCACTTCGGATGAACGCGACGAGCGTCTTCACTTCCTCGCGGTCCCCCACACCGGGTTCTGCCTCGATACGCTGGAGCGCCTCTCCCGCCGGAAGACCGCTCTGCATCAGGATCCGATAGGCGCGACGAATCGCCCCCACGGCTTCGGACGTGAAGCCGCGGCGTTTGAGGCCGAGAGTGTTGGGGCCGAAGAGGCAGGCCGGACGGTTGCCCACCGTCTTCGAATACGGCAGGACATCCATGGTGGCCACCGTGAACCCGCCCATGAAAGCGTACGGACCCACCCGGCAGAATTGATGCACCGCCGAGAAGGCGCCCACCGTAGCAAAGTCCGCCACCTCAACATGGCCGGCCAGGGTTGCGGCGTTGGCGAAAATCGTGCTGGAGCCGACGTGACAATCGTGGGCTACGTGGGACTGGGCCATGAACAGATTGTCCGAACCGATTTCGGTGATGCCGCCACCGCCCGCGGTGCCGCGGTGCACGGTGACTCCCTCGCGGAAGACGTTTCGGTCTCCGATGCGCACCCGCGTCTTTTCTCCACCGAACTTCATGTCCTGCGGGGCCAGACCAATGGAGGCAAACGGGAAAACGTGATTCTTCTCCCCCAGCCAGGTGTCGCCGTCAATCACCGCGTGAGCATCAACCACGGTCCGGGCGCCCAGCACGACGTCCGCTCCAATCACCGCATAAGGGCCGACCGTGACACCAGGACCAAGCTTGGCGCCTTCCGCCACGATGGCGGTCTCGTGGACCTCGGGGGGCCGAAGGTGCGATACCGAAAGCAGCAGCCGCGCCTCGGCCACTCGCTGATCACCTACACGGATCTCACCTTTCATCCGGAAAAGATCGCCGCGTCGATGAATCAGGGTGATCTCCAGATCCAGCCGGTCTCCCGGCGTGACCGGCCGGCGAAACTTGGCATTGTCGATTCCGACAACCAGGACCTCGCTCCGGGTGGGATCCGTGGACTGGAGAAGCCAGATACCCGCGGCTTGCGCCAGACTCTCCATTAGCAGCACTCCCGGCATCACCGGCGCGCCCGGGAAGTGGCCTTCGAAGAACTCTTCGGCGCCGGTCACCGTCTTCAGAGCCTTCAGCCCGGCCAGCGGGTCGAAGTGGGTAATGCGGTCGACCAGGACGAACGGATACCGCGTGGGTAGCCTCCTCGCGAGACCGCCCACCTCCATTTCGCTTCTGACGCTGCTTATTTCCTGCATTCGCGTGGAGATGACAGTCCTTCCATCAAACGAGGCGGCTCCGGGCGAGCCGCCTCTTGGGTGAGACCTTAGACGGCGGCGCCTAGTTGTTAGGCGTGGGCGAGGGCTTGGGCGAAGCCGGTGCGGCGGGCGCTGGTGTGGTGGCGGCGGGAGACGCCGGCTTGGGTGCGGCACCTGCGGCGGGACGAGCGGCCTTCTCGGCGTCGTCGGCCTTCACCACCACGTCACGTGTGATGTCGAGCTCGGTGTTGATGAGAACGATAGTCGCTCGATCCAGAATGAAGTCGAGGCCCTTCTCCTTGCCCACCGCCTGGAGGATGGGCTGGATCTTGGTGTTGAACTCAACCTGGTATTCCTGAGCCTTACCCTGCGCCGCCTGCTGCATGCGCTGGATGTCGGCCTGCGAGTCCTCGGCAAGAGCCTGCCGCTCGCGGTTCTTCTTCACGATCTCCTGCTGCTTCTTCTCGACCGCGTCCGCGGAGAGAATGGCGCTCTGCTTCTGGAGATCGTCCTGAAGGGTCTTGATCGCGGTATCGATCTGGGCGATCTGGGTCTGACGCTTGGTGAGCTCGGAGCGGATTTCGCTCTCCAGCTGGTCCATGCGGGTCGCGTAACCCTTGCCCAGCAGACTCTCCTGAGAGATCCGCTGCATATCGACAACTCCCATTTTCGTGGGTTTGCCGGTGGGGCCCTGGGTCTGAGCGAACGACGACCCGGCGGCCAGAATCAGAGCCAGGGGCCCCGCAAAAACAAACAACTTCTTCATCAGTTCTCCTTAAAAAGTGGTGCCGACAGCGAAACGGAACACGCGCCTCTCCGCAAAGAGAGGGTCGGCGTTGGGGTTGAACGCATAGATCAATCGAAACGGTACGTTCAACACCGGCATGATAAACCGAAGCTCGGCTCCGGTGGAGATCACCGCGCTGCGGAACGTGATCTTTTCATTCTGCAGATACGACTGGCCGGCGTCGAAAAAGAGGAGGGCGCGGATGGGCCCGCCCACGTCGAAATAGTACTCGGCGTTGAAGAGGGCGAACTTGTCGCCTCCCACCAGAGCGCTGCTGGAGGGCTCGCGGGGGCCGACCGCGCGGATGTTGTAGCCGCGGATCTGTTGTTCGCCGCCCATGTAGAAGCGCAGATAGAAAGGCAGGCTCGACCGGCCGGTCACGGGATCGATCACCGAGGTCGCGGAGAACGGACGGATCATGCCGAACTGCGCGCGAAGGCCGAGCGATGTCTTCCGGGTGTGGGGGATGTAGACGATGGCTTCGAGATCGGGCCGGAGATAGTTGAGGGTGCCGCCGAGAGGGCCGCCGGTGAACTGTCCTGAGGCCGACAGCTTCATGCCTGAACGCGGTGTGAAGGGGTTGTCGACCGTGTTGTAGACCAGCGATGGCGAGAGCCGGCTTTCCCGCCGTTTGCCGAAGTCTTCGATGAAAAACGAGTCGGAGATCGTGGGGGTGCTGAAATTGAGGGGGTCGTTTGGATCCAGTGCGGCCTGAGAAATCTCCACCACTTCATAGGCGTAGTTCAGGAACATGCGCGAAAAGCGCCCGACCGGAAGGCCGGTGGTGAACGACATGCCGGTGCGGTCGTCCTGATAGCCGAAGACGTTGGCCGACGCATAGGTCTGGTAGATGATCTTGCGCTTGTAGAGGTCGATGCCTGCGGTGATCGGACGGTCGAACAGGTACGGCTCGGTCACCGCGAACTGGTAGTTCTTGGTGCGAGCGCCGGTCTGGGCGGAAATCTGGAACGTCTCGCCCTGGCCGAGGAAGTTTGAAGTCTGGAAAGACGCGTTCAGGAACTTCCCTTCAAGGCCCGAGACGCCGCCGCCGAAAGTGAACTGGTTCCGGTTCTGTTCCTCGACCTTCAGGGTGACGTCGATCTTGTCCTCGGCCATCTGGGACTGGCCGAGCTGGGGAGCCCCCTCGATCGGCTTGAAGTAGCCGAGCTGATTGATGCGACGAATGGAGAGCTTCAAAAGCTCGGTGTTGAACACATCCCCTTCAGTCAGATAGACCTCCCGGCGGATGACTTTGTCGCGGGTCGAGTCGTTACCCGCGAAGTTGATCTTTCCAACGAAGTACTGCTTGTCCTCGTTGATGTCGAGCACCAGGTCCACGGTCTTCTTGTCCGCGTTCGGCGTGCGCTTGGTGAACCCCGTGTACTGGAAATACCCCTGGGCTCCATAGGCGTCGCGCAGCTTCTCGAAGCCCTTCTTGAGCTTCTTTTCGGAGTAGACCTCACCCTCTTTGATCTTGAAGATCGGCAACACCAACTCCGGCTGGAAGAGCTTCATGCCCTCGAAGCTCACCTTACCCACGCGATAGGGCTCGCCTTCAGTGATGGGGATATCGATCATCATCCACTTGACCGGCTTCTTGCGGAAGAGCCCGGACTTTCCGTCGACGTAGGTGATCCTGGGTTCGCCGATGCTCGCAGTCACGTAGCCCGCGTTCAGGTAGTGCTCACGCAGCAGTTCCTGATCTTCGCCCCACTTTTCCTCGTTGTAGGTGGCCTTTCCGGACAGCCATGAGAGGTTCCAGAACCCGGCCTGCTTGAGTTTCTTCATCTCACCGCGCAGACGTCCGTCCGAATAAACGGAGTTGTTCTCGAACTCAATCGACTTGATCTTCGTCTTGGGGCCATCATCAACGGTGAAGATCACCTGTTCCCCGCTGCCGCCGATGCTCCGGGCCTCGTGTTTGACGGTGCCGAACAGCCGCCCCTTTTCCTTCAGCATGTCCCGGATGACGTCTTCGGCCCGACGCGCCTTCGTGGGATCGTAGAAGGAGTCGAGGCGAATGGTGGCCTCGGTCTCTTTGAGCTTGTCTTCGATGGCGGTCTTGGTGAGCGCCTTGCTGCCGCGGAAATCTACGATCTGGACGCGCTTTCGCTCACTGACCGTGAACAGGAGCGCCTTGTTTCCCGAGGGCGTGTCGCTTTCCTCGACGCTCATGTTTTCAAGGAAGCCCGCATCCCACAGCCTCCGGAAATCCGCCCGGATGATGTCCTCGTCATAGATACTGCCGACCTTGGTGGAGACGTAGTACAGGATCGTCTCCTTCGGGAGGTACTGATTTCCCCGAACCTCCACGCGCTCGACAATCACCGGTCGGGCGGCCGGAGCCTCCTGCGCGGTGACCTCGTGGGACGCTCCGGGAACAAGCGCCATCGGGAGGATCAAAGCGAGGGCAAAGCGAATAAATTTCATGCAGACAGTCGGCCTCGGTTTTCGTTTTGCCAGTACCACAGGGCGCCTTCGTAAACGCCCACTTCGATGGGAGCGTCCGGGGTCAGGACACCGCGGAGAAATGCCTCGGAGAGCGAGTCCTCGATGTGCCGTTCGATCGCCCTCCGAAGAGGACGCGCCCCGTAGGAGCGGTCTTTGAGGGTCTTCCGTAGGAGCCATTCGATCCCATCATCGCGGATGGAGATGGAAAGTCCCTTGGAGCGGAGATTTTCGGAGAGATGGCCGACGAGGTTCCGGGTAATCCGGCCAAGGTCGGCGTCTGAAAGCGCATCAAAGAGAATGATCTCATCAATTCGGTTGATGAACTCGGGGTTGAACGTATGTTTTACCTCGGCCATGACCGCATCGGAGGTGGCGAGATCGGTCTGCTGCTCGTCCTGGGAGAACCCCATGCGGCCCCGTTTCTCGATGGCCCGGGCCCCGAGGTTGGAGGTCATGATCACGATGGCGTTCTTGAAATCGACCAGATTGCCGAAGGAATCAGTGAGACGGCCGTCCTCGAAGACCTGGAGCAGCACGTTGAAGATGTCGGGGTGGGCCTTCTCGATTTCGTCGAGCAGGACCACGCAGTAGGGGTTTCGCCGGACCCGCTCGGTGAGCTGGCCGCCGTCGTCGTAACCCACATATCCGGGCGGGGATCCGATCAGCCGGGAGACCGCGTGCTTCTCCATGTACTCCGACATGTCGACCCGAATCAGGTGACGTTCGCTACCGAAAAGGAGTTCGGCCAGGCCGCGAGCCACTTCGGTCTTCCCCACCCCGGTCGGGCCGAGGAACAGAAACGAACCGACGGGGCGGCGCGCGTCATGGAGGCCCGCCCGGGTCCGCCGAATCGCACGGGCGAGCGCAGAGATTGCCCGGTCTTGTGAGACCACCCGCTTGTGGATCTCTTCCTCGATACGAAGCAGCCGGTTCGACTCGTCCTCGCGGATGGACATCACCGGGATCCCGGTCGCCCGCGCGACCACCGCATCCACGTCGTCGCGGAAGACGAACAGCGGCCCTACCTCGCCGGGCAGGAGCGTCGGCCCCTCGGGCAGGCCCACTTCCGGAACCGCGTCTTCGGAACGTTTCAGGAAACGAAGCTTCACCCGGCTTCCCGCTTCGTCCAGTACGTCGATGGCCTTGTCCGGAAGACACCGGTCGGGCATGTATCTCGACGACAGGGAAACCGCGGCCTCCAGGGCTTCATCCTTGTACTGCACGCCGTGGAAACGCTCATACCGCGAGCGAAGGCCGCGGAGAATTTCAACCGACTCTTCCTCGGTCGGCGGCTTCAGAGTCACCATCTGGAAGCGGCGCGACAGGGCTCGGTCCTTCTCGATGTGCTTTCGATATTCCACCGGCGTGGTGGCGCCAATGCACTGCAACTCCCCGCGGGACAGCGCCGGCTTCAGGATGTTGGCGGCGTCCAGACTGCCTTCGGCGGAGCCCGCCCCCACGAGCGTGTGCAATTCGTCCATGAATAGGATGACGCCGGAGTTCTCGCTCAGTTCCTTGAGCAGGTTCTTGAGGCGCTCCTCGAACTGACCCCGGTACTTGGTGCCGGCCACTAGAAGGGCCAGGTCCAAAGCCAGGACCCGCTTCTCCAGAAGGGGCCTCGGCGCCTCGCCCTGCACGATCTGAGCAGCGAGAGCCTCGACGAGCGCCGTCTTTCCGACTCCGGGCTCGCCAATCAGCACGGGATTGTTGCGTTGCCTTCGGCCGAGGATCTCTATCACGCGCTCGAGTTCGTCCCGCCTCCCAATCACCGGATCCAACTTGCCCCGGGCCGCGAGGTCGGTGAGGTCGCGGCAATACTCGGCCAGCAGCGGCGTTTCTTTGGCACGCACCTGGGGCTGGGTCTTCTCGGCCAGGAGACGGACAATCTCCTCGCGCAGAAAAGGAAGGCTGAGGCCGTTCTCTCGAAGGACCTCGGCGGCGGTGGCGGTGTCCTCGCGCAGCAGTCCGAGCAGAAGGTGCTCGGTACCGGTGTAAGAGTGTCCGAGCTGCTCGGCCTCGTCCTGAGCCAGGGCGAGAACACGTTTCACCTCCGGCGAAAGGGGCATCTCGACCGTGGTCGACACCTGTGCGCCGTAACGGCAACGCCCTTCCAGCTGACGCCGGACCTCCTCCATCTTGAGGTCTCCTCGGTTGAGCAGGCGCTGGGTCAGCCCCTTTCCTTCCCTGATCAGTCCGAGCAGAACGTGCTCCGTCTGAATGGAATGGGCACCCAACTGGGAGGCTTCGTAGCGAGCAAAGAAGATGACCCGGCGGGCGCGCTCTGTATATCGTTCAAACACGGTGATTTCAGGGGTTTGGCTGATTCCGATTCTACGCGATGGAGGCGGCTCAACTTCATTCTCTGCGCCTTTGGACGAGAGTGGGGCGAAGACAGACGGAAGTGATGTCCCTGAAGCCCAAGACACGCTTTCCGAGCGCCACGTGTCGAGGTTCTCGTCGCGGCGTTCAGGCGGTAGTCACCTCAAACACCTTCGTCCTCGATGCGGCCCCCGCGGCGAGGCGCACTGCGGACCTGGGAACACCGCTCAGTTCCGCCAGAACCGCGGCGACCCCTAGAACAACGATGCGGCCGCTGCGCGGGCCAGAGACATCAGGGGACCCGGGAAGAGGCCCAAGCCGAAAGTCAGAGCCGCGGACAAAGCGACCACCTTCGTGACCAAGCCTGGAGCCGTCGTGTACTCGGTACCCTCCTCGGGATCTTCCATGTACATGAGCACCACGATGCGCAGATAGTAGTAGGCAGAGACCACACTCATCAGCACGCCCACGGCGGCGAGCCCGGGGTAGCCCGCCACCACCGCGGCTTTGAACAGGTGGAACTTACCGACGAAGCCGGCGGAGATAGGAATGCCCGTAAGCGAGATCAGCAGGATGGTCAGCATCGCGGCGAGAACCGGGTTTCGAGCAGACAGCCCTTTCAGGTGCGAAGTCCTTGAGGGCTCGGCACCGTTGCGCCGGATCGCGATCAGAATGCCAAAGGCTCCCAGGTTCGTGACCGCGTAGGTCGCCACGTAGAAAAGCAGAGACTCAAGCGCCCTGGCCCGGTCCACACCGGTTGCGTCCATGCCCACGATGCCCGCCAGCATGTAGCCCGCATGCGCGACCGCGGAGTAAGCGAGGAGGCGTTTCAGATCCGACTGCGCGAGCGCGCCGAGATTGCCCACAACCATGGTGAATGCCGCCACGAGGGCAATTCCCGGAGCCCATGAACCGCTCAGGTCCCCAATCGCCACCGCGACGACCCGACCGAGCGCGCCGAAGGCCGCGATCTTCACGCCCGCGGCCATGAAGGCGGTGACCGGCGTCGTGGCGCCCTGGTAAACGTCGGGAGTCCACATATGGAATGGGGCGGCGCCGACCTTGAACAGGAATCCGACGAAGAAGAAAGCCGATCCCATCAACGCGAGGACGTTCCCTTCGGTCACCCCTCGGGCCATGATCGCGAGGGTGGTGCTGCCGGAGGCTCCGTAAAGGAGGGCGATTCCGAACAGGAGGAACGCTGAGGAGAAGGCGCCGGTGATGAAATACTTGATCGCCGCTTCCTGGCGCTCGGGGCCGGTACGCGGCATAGCGCACAAAGCGTATAGAGCGACCGACATGATCTCGAGCGCCACGAAGAGGGAGATCGCCTCCGCCGCGGTGGCGAGTCCGAGCATGCCGACCACCGCGAACAACATCAGAGTGAAGAACTCGTGGGGCTGAACCTGATCGTCATCGAGGCGGGCCGCCGCCAGCCAGACGGCCAGAATCGCGACCACCAGAATCGAAACCTGAACGAAGGCGCTGTAGGCCCCGGCCATGATCGTGCCGCCCGTATTCCCGTCGGAGGGGGCGGTCACAATCACCACCAGAGCTGCCATGAGGCCGGTGACGCTGATGTTCCGGCACAGAAGAAGCGAGGCGTTCGCGAAGGCGCCCGATAGAAGCACCCCGATAGCGAACAGGGAAACCAGGATCGAAGGGAGAACTGGCTGGAAGTCGACGATCACTGTCGTCCCTCCGTGCCTGCGGGTAGACGGGGCATGCTGATCTGTGCCTGGTGGATCGCGACCTTATTCCTCGCGTCCTGAATGATCTTGACCACCGGGCGTTCGATGCTCGGCGTGAACCAGGAACTAAACACGCCCATGAACAACGACAGGAAAACGAGCGGCAGAAGCGTCGCCCACTCCCGCGGATTGAGATCGGGCAGAGCGGAGTTCTTTGGATTCGTAACCTCACCGTACATCACTCGCTGAACCATCCACAGAATGTACGCGGCAGACAGAATCACGCCCAGGGTGGACAGAATCACGAGGCCGGGCGAGAAGGTGAAGGACCCGATGAGGATCAGGAACTCACCGATGAATCCGTTGAAGCCCGGCACCGCGATGGAGGAGAGACAAACGAGAAGGAATACGGCGGAGAAGCGCGGCATGACGTTGCGCAGCCCGCCGAACTCCGAGATGAGCCGCGTGTGACGCCGCTCGTAAAGCATTCCGACCATGAGGAATAGCGCGCCGGTCGAGATGCCGTGATTCAGCATCTGATAGCTCGCTCCGACCACCGACATCGGTGAGAAGGCCGCGATGCCCAGCATCACGAAACCGAGATGGGAAACCGAGGAGTACGCAACCAGCTTCTTGAGGTCGGGTTGCACCAGGGAGACAAGGGCACCGTAGACGATGCCGATGGCCCCCAGAAACGCGATTCCCCACGCCGCCTGATCCGCGGCGATCGGGAACAGTGGAATGGCGAGCCGCAAGAAGCCATAGCCTCCCATCTTTAACATGACTCCGGCCAGGATCACCGAGCCGGCGGTCGGTGCTTCCACGTGGGCATCGGGCAACCAGGTATGGAACGGGAACATGGGAACCTTGATCGCGAAGGCCAGCGCAAAGGCAAGGAACAACCACATCTGAAGACCCGGATCGACGGAATACTTCAACAGTTCTGGGAGATCGAAGGAACGCGCGCCGGTCTCCCGGTAGAGGACGAGGAACGCGACCAGCATCAGCGCGCTGCCCGCCATCGTGTACAGGAAGAACTTGACCGCGGCGTAAATACGCCGACCGTGGCCGAAGATACCGATCAGGAAGTACATCGGAATCAGCATCGCTTCCCAGAAGACATAGAAGAGGAAGAGATCGAGGGCGCAGAAGACGCCGATCATGGCCGACTCGAGAATGAGGATGAAGATGTTGAACTCGCGCACTCGCTTTTCGGTCGAGGTCCACGAGCCGAGGAGGGCGATCGGAGTCAGGAGGGTCGAGAGGATGATCAGCCACAGGCTGAGTCCGTCCACCCCAAGGTGATAGCTGATCCCCCATTCGGGCAGCCAGTTGAGCTTCTCCACGAACCGATACTCGGCACTGGTTTCGAAGCCGGAAAGCTGGGTCAGCAGTGCCAGAGATACACCGAATAGAACCAAAGTGAGCCCGAGGGAGAACCGCTTGATCGCGGTATCGGACATACCCCGGCCCACCAGCAGGACGAAGGCCCCGACCAGGGGGAGAAGAATCAGAATCGAGAGAAGGCCCATGAGCTTAGGTTCCGTCCCTTTACCTTTGCGCCCACAGGATGGCGCTCAAAAGAGCGACCGCCCCGGCAAGGATGGAAAGAGCCGAGCCGCGGACCAGACCGTTTTGAAGTAGCTTCCCGCCTTCCGACAACTCGACGGCCAGGCGGCCCATGCCGTTCACTACTCCGTCGATCCAACCCGCATCGACCTTCTTCCACAGGACACGCTCGGAAACGTCGACCACACCGTTGACCCCGTTTCGCACGAACGAATCGTACGCGTCGTCGAAGCCCCACTTCGCGTCAAGCAGGTCTTTGAGCCCGGCGTACTTCGTTGCGAGCTTCGCGGGCATCTCGCGCAAGGCCCCCGCATACATGAGATAGGCCACCCAGAAGCCTGCAAACGCTACCGCGGTCGCCAGGAACGGCATCCATGCAGGGTGGGACAAGGCCTCCTCCACACGGATCGCGGGCTCGACGAACTGCGGGATGTGGATGAAGCCGGAGAAAACCGAGCCGATGGCCAGGACGAACAGTGGAATCAGCATCACCGCCGGAGACTCGTGAATGCCGCTATGGCCCTGTCCATGGCCACCGTGGTCGTCGGCTTGGTTGTCGGCTTGGTTGTCGGCCTTACCGTCGTGCCCCGCGTGGGCAGCATGAGATCCGTGATCCGCCTGCGCCTTCTCCAAGGTTCCGCGATACTCACCCATGAAGGTCATGAAGTAGAGCCGGGACATGTAGAACGCGGTCAGTCCGGCGGTCAGGAGAGCGAGACCAAAGAGGAACGTGTTGTGATCGAACGCCGCGATAAGGATTTCGTCCTTGCTGAAGAAGCCGGAGAAGAAAGGGGTGCCGATGATGGCGAGCCAACCCGCGGTAAACGTCCAGAAAGTCCAAGGCATCCGGGTTCGCAGGCCACCCATCTGGCGCATGTCCTGTTCGCCGGAAAGCCCGTGGATGACGGATCCGGAACCGAGGAACATCAGGGCCTTGAAGAAGGCGTGGGTCACGAGATGAAACACCGCGACACCGAACGCTCCAACGCCGCAGGCCAGGAACATGTACCCGAGCTGCGAAACCGTGGAGTAGGCCAGGACCTTCTTGATGTCATTCTGGACAATCGCGATGGTCGCGGCCACGAACGCGGTCACGCCCCCCACCACCGCCACGATCCACATCGCAGTCTCGGACAGGGTGTAAAGAGCCCCGAGCCTCGCCACCATGTAGACGCCGGCGGTCACCATCGTGGCCGCGTGAATCAGCGCGGAAACCGGAGTGGGACCTTCCATCGCATCGGGGAGCCAAACATGGAGCGGAATCTGCGCGCTCTTGCCGCAGGCGCCGATGAACAGGGCGATGGCAATCAGGGTGAAGGGTCCAAACACTCCAAAGGCCTCGGCCTTACCCGCCACGGCTCCGGTGGACAATTCCATCAGGTCGAGGGTTCCGAGGTATGAGGCCGCAAGCGCCATACCAATGATCAGGCCGGCATCCCCTACGCGGTTGACGATGAACGCCTTCTTGCCGGCGTCGGAAGCGCTCTGCTTCTTGAACCAGAAACCAATGAGCAGGTAGGAGCAAAGACCGACGCCCTCCCAACCGACGAACATCAAGGCCAGGGAGCCGCCGGTGACGAGGACCAGCATGAAGAAAGTGAACAGGTTCAGGTACGAGAAGTACCGCACGCGTTCCTCGTCGTGCGACATGTAGCCCACTGAATAGAGATGGATCAGGAAGCCGATTCCGGTGATGACCAGCATCAGACTGGCGGAGAGGGGATCGATCAGAAGCGCCAGCGGAATCGTGAATCCCGCCACGTCGATCCAGTCCAGGGGAAGACTCGGCTGGACGAAATGCAGCCCGTGGTCCCCCGCCGGCAGAGCCATCAGACCCCATACCGTGGCGAGGGCCAGAGCGAAAGAAACAAAAACACAGCTGGTGGCGATCACCATCATCCCCTGCTGCCTGCCCTGCTTCTTGGCGAGGCCGCCAAAGAAGGCCAGCACCAGGAAGCCGAAGAGGGGCATGAACAGCACCATCCAGGGTGCCACCATCACGATTCGTTCGGGAGCAAACATGGTCGTGGTCTAGCCCTTCAGCAGGTTGAAGCTGTCCACATCGAGGTCTTCACGGTGCCGTTGCAGAGCAATGACAATGGCGAGGCCCACCGCGGCCTCGGCGGCCGCGACCGTGAAGACGAAGAAAACCAGAATCTGACCATCGATGGTCCCGTGGGCGCGGGAGAACGCAATGAAGGCGAGGTTCACCGCGTTCAGCATCAACTCGATGCACATCATGACGGTGATTACGTTCCGGCGGATAAACACGCCGAGGGCGCCGATCACAAAGAGGAACGCGCTCACGGCCAGGGCCACCTGGACGAAGCCCGCGTGTGCGGCCTCGAAGGCGCCGAGCGTCGACGTGTAAAGAGTATCGATCGGCGGCATCGCTACTGGCCTTTCGCTTTCTCTTTACGCGCGACGACGATGGCGCCGACCAGGGCGGACAGGATCAGGATGGAAGTGGCCTCGAAGGCATAGAGGAACCGCGGCGAGGCGAACAGGCCGCGCGCCACATCCACGGCCGCGGTGTCACGATAGTTGGTGGGTAAAGTGGCGGACCCATTCCAAACCACCGCCACCGCCTGAACCGCGAGAATGATACCGAGGACGATGGCCGCACGGCCGATGCCGCCCGCGCGATCTCCTTCATCCTGCTTGGCATTGAGCAGCATGATGACAAACAGGAAAAGCACCATGATGGCACCCGCGTACACCACCACCTGGAGCACCGCAATGAATCCCGATCCCAGCATCGCGAACATCACGGCCAGCGAACACATCGTGATGATGAGGGAGAACGCCGAATTGATGGGATTTCGCTGAGCGATCACAAAGATGCCCGAGGCGAGGGCCACGATGGCCGCCCCATAGAACAGGATGACGTCCAGGATCATTTCGCCACCTGCAGACGCGAAACCTGCCCGGCCGGCGCCTGATTCGCGATGGCGATCGTGGTGGGCGGAGACTTCTTCTCTCCGAAGAACGCGGTCATACCCGAGAAGAAGACCACCCAGATGGCGACCGCGGGGATGAGTCGCTTCCAGCCGAAGTGCATCAACTGGTCATAGCGGAACCTGGGAACCGTGGCGCGCAGCCAGATGAACACGAAGAGCAGGAACATCATCTTCGCGAAGAACCACAGGGGCGAATTGGGCAGAATCCCCGGCAGGGGCGAGAGCCAGCCGCCCAGGAACATGTTGGAGGCCAGGGCGCAGACCGTGATCATGTTGATGTACTCGGCCATCTGCAGCAGTGCGAATTTCATCGAGGAGTACTCGGTGTGAAACCCGGCCACGAGTTCCGTCTCGCTTTCCGCGAGGTCGAACGGGGTCCGGTTCACTTCGGCGCAGGCCGCGATCATATAGATGACGAAGGCCGGGAACTGCAGGATGAACCAGACCCAAACGTTCCAGCTTTCCGCGGTGGCCACGATGTCGGTGAGGCGGAACGAACCGGCGGCCATGATCACCGAGACCCAGGACATCCCGAGCGCCAGTTCATAGGAGAACATCTGCGCGGAGCTGCGAAGTCCGCCGAGGAGGGCGTACTTGTTATTTGACGCGTAGCCCGCGAGCACGATGCCGTAGACGCCAAGCGAGGTGATCGCGAAAATGAACAGGACACCGACGTCGAGGTTCGCCATCTGGATGTCGATGGGCCGGCCGAAGATCGTGACCTGACCCGCGGAGTTGAAAGCCGCCGCCATGAAACCCGCCGGCAGGACCATGCCGAGGGCCGAGATGACGAAGCCGGGCACCACGAGTGGACCGCCATAGGGAACCACTGCGAGGGAAACGTAGGCGGTGACGATGGCGACCACAGGGGCCGCGAAGAACAGCACCTTGTGGGCGCCTTCCGGCATCACTTCTTCCTTGAAGAACAGCTTGATACCGTCGGCGGCCGGCTGCAGGATCCCCCATGGGCCGGTGCGGTTCGGGCCGCGCCGAAACTGCATAAACGCGAGCACGCGGCGCTCGATGTAGGTCATCAGTGAGAAGAGCCCCAGCAGGGCGTTGAAGATGACCGCGATCTTCAGGATTGCGATCAGAGCGTCGATCGCGAGTTCCTTGTTCCCCGCCGAAAGCAACAGTTCCATGACGCTATTTGTCCTGGGCGGCCGCGAAGGTCTCGGCCCTGGTAGTCCAGGAAACCTTGTTCCGGATGTAGTACTCGTATTCGTCGCGGAACTTGGCCATCGTTGAGAGGACGGGAGTGATGGCAGCGTCGCCGAAGGCGCAGAGCGTCCGGCCCGCGATCGAGTCGCAAACCTGCTTTAGGGTGTCGAGGTCCTTCTCTTCACCTTTGCCGCTCTCGATCCTTGTGAGCATGCGGTAGAGCCACCCGGTGCCTTCGCGGCAGGGCGAACACTTGCCGCAGGACTCGTGCTTGTAGAAGGCGGAAAGGTTCCGCGCGAGGGCGACCATCGAACGCGAATCGTCGGCCACGATGCAGCCCGCGGAACCAAGCATGGAACCGGCCTTCATCACGCTGTCGAAATCGAGTGCCACGTCGAGTTCGCTCTCAGTGAGGATGGGCACGGACGACCCGCCGGGGATCACGGCGCGGATCTTGCGACCGTCGCGGGGCCCGCCCGCGTAGTCGTACACCAGTTGGCGCAGGGTGATCCGGCCGAGATGGGCCTCGTAGCTGCCAGGGCGCTTGACGTCACCGCTGATCGAATAGAGCTTGGGCCCGCCGTTCTTCTCCGGCCCAAGCGACGCGAACCACTCGGCGCCACGCTCGAGAATCAAGGGAACGTTGCAAAGGGTCTCGACGTTGTTGACGATGGTCGGGCAACCGTACAGGCCAGCCACGGCCGGAAAAGGTGGCTTCAGCCGAGGCTGTCCCCGTTTCCCTTCGAGGCTCTCGAGAAGAGCCGTCTCTTCACCACATTCGTAGGATCCGGCGCCCCGATGGACGACGATGTCGACATCGATGCCGGTTCCGAGGATGTTCTTCCCGACGAAACCCGCCGCGTAGGCCTCGGCCACCGCTTGGTTCAGGACGCGCGCGCCTTCGTGAAACTCGCCCCGGATATAGATGTAGCAGCTCTTCGAACGGATGGCATGGGCCGAGACCACGCTGGATTCGATCAGAAGATGTGGATCCTTCTCGATGATGACTCGATCCTTGTAAGTCCCCGGCTCGGATTCGTCGGCGTTGACGCACAGGTAGCGGGGCTTCGGCGAATCCTTCGGCAGGAAAGTCCACTTGAGACCCGTGGGAAAGCCCGCTCCCCCGCGACCGCGGAGGCCCGACTTCTTCACCTGGTCGGTGATCTCCTCCGGCACCATCTCGAGGTACTTCTTGAGATTCGCGTAGCCGCCGCTCTTCTTGTAGACGTCTATTGACTGGGACCCTTTGGTCCAGACATTCTTAAAAAGAAGAGGCTCTCCCGGACTCTTCGGCCACTCGAACGGCTTGTAGACCGTTTCCCCGGCAAGGACTCGGTCCATGTCCTGGTCGGTGGCGTTCTCAAGCCATTCGCCGTTCACCTGCACCGCCGGAGCGCCTCCGCAGGCCGCGAGGCACTCGACCGGCTTCACCGTGAACTTGAAGTCCGCGGTCGTCTCCCCCGGCCTGATGCCGAGTTTGGAGCAGGTCCGGTTCATCAGGCCTTCAGATCCGCCTAGAGCGCACGAAAGTGTGGTGCACACTTCGATCAGCGTCTTCCCTTCCAGCTTGAGGGAGAACATCGTGTAGAAGCTGGCGGTGTCGTGGACCTGGGCCGTGGACAGGCCGAGGATTAATGCGATCTCCGCCATGGCCTCGGGGCTGATGTACCCATCCTGTTCTTGAGCCAGGCGCAGGGCCGGAAGCAACGCCGAACGCTTGATCGGATACATCCCGATTGTGGCGTCGAGCTTTCGGCGATTGTCTGCGGTGAAGGGCATGAAGGTTCTGGCTCTATTCGGCTCGGGGGGGAACGCCGCTGAAGTTTCTAGCTACCACTCGAGGGCGCCCGATTTCCATGCGTAGGCGAAGCCCGAACCGAGCAAACCCATGAACACCATCATCTCGACGAACCCGAACATTCCGAGTTCCTTGAAAACGAGAGCCCACGGGTAGAGGAAAGCCGCATCCACGTCAAACAGGATGAAGAGCATGGCGACAAGGTAGAACTTGATGGGAAACCGTTCCGAAAGCTTCGCCACAGAAGGGACGCCGCACTCGTAGACCGAGTTCTTGGCCGGATTCGGCCGCGGGCGGCCGAGCAGGTAGGACAGGATGACATTGAAAAGGGCGAAGCCGGTGGCGGCCAGAAAGAGCATTACAACCGGGAAATAGGCCGGGAGACTGGAGGTGACTGCGGTGGGCGTCATCTTTTTTTTGAGGTTGGAGGGGCTGGTTTGGAAATGTCGGCCGCGGAGTTTTCGGTCTCGCCCGTGGAAGCGCGCAAGGCGTCACGCCGAAGCGGGCGGACTATATGTGGGCCGTGAGGAGACGTCAAGGATCGCTGGCCAGAACTGCGAGGATCAGAATCCGCGATCCGTGGTGGTTGTCCGCTCGACCGCCGTCCAGATCTTGGGTGCCGGATGGGGCCCGCCCTCATTCCGTGCGGAGGCGAACATAGCGGGCCAACGCGTGGCTCTACAATCATCCCCGGAAGGCCCCGCCCGGGACACACCCGGCTGCGGGCTCAACCATCAACAAGGAGTCACACTCATGAGTTCAGTCGCCCGCGTCACCGAGATCACTGCCCGTTCCGAAAAGAGCTTCGAGGATGCCCTTCAGGTCGGCATCAACCGCGCCGCCAAAACCCTTCGCGGCGTGACATCAGCCTGGATCAAAGAACAGAAAGCTGAAATCAAGAAGGGCAAGATCGTCTCGTACCAGGTCAACATGCTCGTCACGTTTGTCATCGACTAGTTGCGACCTCTCGGCTTGAAGCGTTGACGCCTCCCAACCAGCCAACGGCGCCTGAGAGAATGGGCTCATGCGAATTGCAGTCGTTGGTTCAGGGGCGGTTGGCGGGTATTACGGAGCCAAGCTCCGACGTGCCGGGCACGACGTCACGCTGATCGCCCGCGGTAAGAACCTCACCGCTTTGCGCGAGAAGGGCCTGACCGTTGAGAGCCCAGAGCTGGGCGACTTCCACGTTCATCCCCGCGCCGAAGAGACGGCGGATACTGTGCTTGACACCGACGTGGTCCTGCTCGCCACAAAGACCTACGACAACGCCACCGCCATCCCCCTGGTCAAGCGTCTTCTCGACCAGGGGTCGCCCGAGGCCTACGTTCTAAGCCTGCAGAACGGCGTCTCGAGCCCGTACGCCCTCGCGGACGCGGTGGGCGAGGCCAGGGTCCTCGCCGGCCCGACCTACGTGGCGACCGCACTCGTCGACCCGGGCCGTATCGTCCAGACCGGCGCGCACCGCAGGATCGCGTTCGGCGAAGTCTTCCACATCGCCTCCGATCTGTCGCCGCGCGTGAAGGCGCTGCACGAGGCTTTCGTGGCCGCGGACATCATTTCAGAGCCTCATGCAGACGGTCGCATTCCGCTGTGGACCAAGTACACCTACCTGGCTCCCTTCGCGGCGTTCACGGGCAGCGCCCGCCTCCCCATCGGCCCGTTGTGGGCCGACCCCGAAACACGCCGGTGCTTCCTCGCCGCCGCCCGCGAAATGCACGCGATCGGCGCGGCCGACGGGGTAGCACTTCCGGCGGATTCGATGCAGAAGCTCGAGGCCTACATCGGCTCCCTCGAACCGGAGACTCGCTCCTCACTGCTCATAGACTTGCAGCAGGGCAAGAAGATAGAAGTCGATGGCCTCCTCGGTTTCGCGGTGCGCCTTGGTGAGAAGCACGGCCTCGCAACGCCGATCATGGCCGCGCTGTATGCGGTTTTGAAGCCCTGGGCCAACGGCCCGAGGTAGTCGACCCGCCGTGATTGTAGGGGTGCCCTTGCGGTGCCTGCGCCCGCCGAAAGGTGGGGGCCCTGCGGTCAGGCCAACCCCACGCTCGCACCGCCGTCCACGGCCAGAGCGATGCCGGAGATATACGAAGCCCGCTCCGAGCAGAGGAACGCCGCGACGCTCGCGAACTCCTCGGGTTCGGCCACGCGCCCGAGCGGCACGTTCTTCGCGAGCGACTCGTAGTACTCGTCCTTCGTGATCCCGGCGGACTTCACCCGGCTCTCGGCTAATTCCTCGAGCCGATCGGTACGCGTGTAGCCTGGGCAGAGCGTGTTCACGAGGATCCCGAAGGGACCAAGTTCCTTCGATAGCGACTTCGAAAAGCCCGCGATCGCGGGCCGGAAAGTATTCGACAGGATCAGATTGTCGATGGGTTGCTTCACCGACAAGGAAGCGATGTTGACGATCCTCCCCCACTTCGCCTGTTTCATATGGGGCGTCGCCGCCCGCACCAGGTGAATGACATTCCCGAGCAGGCCCTGGTAGGCCTTGTCCCACTCCGCGGCGCCGGTCGTTTCGAAGTTCCCGGCAGGGGGACCGCCGGTGTTGGTGACCAGAATGTCGAGACGCCCGAAAGCGCCAAAGGTCTCGCCAATAAATCGCTCACAGTCCGGACGCGAAGTCACGTCGGCGGTCACCGCGAGCACGCGCCCACCCGTCTCTCGCTCGATGAAGTCGGCCGACGCGCGGATCTGCTTCGGATCACGTCCGCAGATCGCCACTGAGCAACCCTCGCGAGCCAGGGCCAGAGCGGTGGCCCGGCCCAGTCCGCGCGATCCGGCCGCTACCGCGGCGGCTCGTCCTTTGAGTCCCAGATCCATGGTCAGACTCCCTTTCCGAACCGGTTACTGAACCTTCTCGCCAACCACCCTCTTCACGAGGGTGCCCGCGGGAATCGACTGGTTCAGGGCCACACCGTTGATCAACGCCAGCGACTCGGCCTTGACCGGTGAGTTCCACGAGGAGGCCAAACTGGAGATGGTCGAGGCGGAACGAAGGGTCTCGATCTTCAGTCGCATCGGCTGAACCGCGAGAAGACTTGAATCGGTGAGGCGTTCGAAGCTGCGAATCCAGCCGGTAAAGGCGGACTTGTAGTTCTGGTACCGAGCCTCGGTGGTGTAGCCAAGAAGCTGGAAGGTCTTGCCGTCGTGTTTAAGGAAAGTAACGACACCCTGGAGGACGCCGTTTTGCGGGTCGGTCGCCTGGAACTGAAGGGAAGATGCGGGAAACCCATTCACGTCTCCCCGCTCGATCTGACCAGCCGAGACGCCCTCCTGGCGGGCGAAGTCCTGGGCCGCATTTTGCGGCTCGCCCGAAGCGAGGGTCAATTGCAGCAGCGCGTCTTTGTTCGAAGACATCGAGGACACGCCCTGCTTCTCGTTCTGGGTCGCCCAGCCTTGCGGAAACGTCATCCGGAACGCCATGTCCGGGTGAATGAACGTCTGCTCGCGGAAGAAGCCCTCGCGAGGATTTTCGCCAAACATCAGGCCATCCAGCCGCCGGATGAACTCCGCCCGCCCAACCCGCGACCCCTGAGCCCCCTGCTCCTGGATCTTCCGTTTGATATCCGCCAGCCGATTCGGAGGCGCCGGGTGCGTGGAGAGCCAGTTGGGCAACCGGTCGCCGCCGGCTGCGGTCGACACTCCATCAAGGGTCCGGAAAACATCCATCATGCCTTCGGGGCTGTAGTCCTTCTTGACGATGTAGCGAAGCCCAAGTTCGTCCGACTGGCTTTCCTGATCACGGCCGAATTTCAAGAAGACGAGTCCGAGAGCCGAGCTGAGAGTGTCGCCGCCCCGACGGAGGGTCGGCGACAGGATCATGCCGACCCCCAGACCGACCATACCCAGCATCTGCTTGCTTTGAGCACTCGCCGAATGACGGGCGGTCACGTGACCGATCTCATGTCCGAGGACGCCCGCGAGTTCCGCTTCCGAGTTCATGTGGGCGAGGATGCCGCGGGTCACGTAGATGTAGCCGCCGGGCAGGGCGAAGGCGTTCACTTGAGGGTCGTCCACGACGCGGAACGTCCAGGGAAGCGATGGTCGCTCCGAGACTGCGGCAAGGGGCCGCGCCACGGATTCCACATAGCTTTGCAGGCCCTTGTCTTCGTAGTCACCGTAGAGGCCGTGGAACTGTTTATCCGCCTCCAACCCCATCGCGGCTTCCTGACCCTCGCTGACCAACATGAGCTGGCGTTTCCCGGTCGCGGGGTTGGTCGCACAGGCCGCCAGAATGGCTAGAGCAACGACCGAGAGGAGGCGGCGGGCTTGTGGATTCATGGCTTTCGAGTGTAGCCCCGCACGCTGCCTCAACCGTAAATGACACCATTAGACTCCCACCCCGATGACGCGCCTCCGTGGACCGATGCCCGTCTTGCTTCTGACCGGGTTCGGAACCTTGCTGGGCCTCTTCGCTCTCGAAGGGGGCGCGCGATTTGTCGCGGTGCGTCAAGAACGCTCCGAAGGACGTATGTCCCGCGACCTTGACGGGGTCTTCGGCCCTGCTCCGCGGTCGACCGCGACTCTGGGCCAGATCATCCGAAAGTCAGGGAACCCGCGAATCGTCTACGAACTTCGGCCACGCCTGGACGTGATATTCAGTGGAGCCCGCCTCACCACCTCAGACGCAGCGCATCGCGGCCCGGATGTAACGCGGCCGAAGCCGTCATCGACGTTCAGGATCGTGGGCATCGGTGATTCGTACCTGTTCGGGCAGGGTGTGTCCGATGAGGAGACTTACCTCGCTCGTCTCCCTGGCTTAATGCCGACCGTGGCCGACGGGCGCAAGGTCGAGACGGTGAATCTCGGAGTGCCGGGCTTCAACACCGTGATGGAGGTCGAGATCCTCGGGGCCCGCTTCGCAGGCCTGCGGCCCGACCTGGTGCTCATCGAAATCGTGGGCAACGACCTCGATCTCCCGAACTTCCTGTGGAGCGAAGTCGATCCATGGACGCTCCACCGCTCCTTCCTTCTCGACTTCATACGGGCCCGAGTGGCCCGGCGTCCGCCCGACGGCGGCGTCGGGATCGGATTGACCGCGGCCCCGAGGGAGGCCTCGGCGGAAACCTTTCTGCGCGATGCCGATCGCACTCCACCCGCGTATCGGTCGATGGTCGGCCTCCAGCCATTCAAGTTTGCTCTTGAAGACCTCGCGCGTCTGGGTCGCGATCATGGTGTGCCGGTCGTGGCGGTCACCCATGGCGTCTGGTTCGAGCCGGAGATGGTGGCGAGTCTCCAGGCAAACCAGATACCCGTCTTAATTCTGAGATCCGCCCTTCGGCAGCGAGCGCGTTCCCTCGGCGCCACAGACTACGCAAGGTCCGCGCTGGCGCTTTCCCCAACCGACCTCCACCCCTCCGCGATCGGCCACTCCGTGATCGCCGAGGAACTGGCGGCCTGGCTGCGAACTCACCTGGAATCTTGAACCGCGTGGTTGCCCTTCAATCGAGCGACGGGCGGTCTTTTCTCCTGGAACGCGTTCTCCAAAAGGCGCGTTCTTGCAAAAACGATCGTCCAGCGATTTGACCGGCGGAGCGGAAGGCCGCAGAATTCCCGCCGCCCAGCAGCCCCGGTCGTAGTTCGGTGGTCCCGCCCTTCCCCCTCTTGGAGATTCCCATGACCCTTGCCCGAATCGCAGGCCTCGCGACACTGTCGCTCCTGCTCACCACGTCCGACGCGATCGCGCAGAAGAAGCCCGCGAAACCTGTCCCGACGCCCACGCCGTCGGCGATCTCGATGCTCAAAGCGGAACACTTCAAGGCCCTTGAGTTCCGCAACATCGGACCGGCGAACATGGGCGGCCGGGTGGACGACCTGGCGGTCGTGGAGTCGAACCCGAACACCTTCTACGTCGGCATGGCCTCGGCCGGCATCCTGAAAACCACCAACGGTGGAACCACGTTCGAGACGATCTTCACCGACGAAGAGGTCTCATCAATCGGCGACGTGACGCTCGCTCCTTCGGATCCTTCGATTCTGTATGTGGGCACGGGCGAGCCCAACAACCGGCAGTCGACGTCGTGGGGCGGCGGCGTCTACAAGAGCACGGACGAAGGAAAGACCTTCCAGTACATGGGTCTCAAGGAGACCCAGTACATCGGACGCATCGTGGTCCATCCCGTCAACCCCGATATTGCGTATGTCGCGGCCGTCGGAAGGCTCTATGGTCCCAGCAAAGAACGCGGCGTCTACAAGACGACGGACGGCGGGAAGACCTGGGCGAACGTGAAGTATCTCGATCAGGACACGGGTGTGATCGACATCGCGATGGATCCCGAGAGCCCGAACACCCTCTACGCGGGTTCGTATCAGCGCCGACGTATGCCCTTCGGATACAGCGGCGGCGGACCGGGCGGCGGCCTCTTCAAGACCACCGACGGAGGTGCGACCTGGAAGAAGCTGACCAATGGTCTGCCGAGCGAGGGCGACATGGGCCGCATCGGCGTCACGGTTTTCCGCAAAGACCCGCGGATCGTCATGGCCCTCATCGAGCACCGCACCGAGTTTGGCGTCTACCGCTCCGAGGACAAGGGCGAGACCTGGGTCAAGCTCTCCAACTCAAACCCGCGGCCGTCCTACTACAGCAAGATCCACATCGACCCGAACAACGATCAGCGCATCTGGGTCCTCGGCGCGAACATGTACAACTCGGAGGATGGCGGACGGACGTGGCGGCAAAATCTCGTGCAGCGTATTCATGGCGACTACCACGCCCTGTGGATTAATCCCGCGAACTCGAACCACGTAATCAACGGCTCGGACGGCGGCATCCACCAGAGCTACGATCGAGGCCGCACCTGGGACCACCTGAACGGCGTGCCCCTCGGACAGTTCTATGAGGTCAACGCGGACAACCAGAAGCCCTACAACGTCTGCGGCGGCCTTCAGGACAACGGGACATGGATCGGCCCCTCGCGCACCCTGGTCCGCGAAGGCATCCAGCTCAACGACTGGAAGACCATCGGCGGCGGAGACGGATTCCACTGCGTCATCGATCCGGTCGATCCCACCACCGTCTACACCGAGAGCCAAGACGGCAACATCTCGCGGGTCAACCTGAAGAACCTCGAGCGGAAGTCCATCCGCCCAGCCCCCGCGGATCCGAACGAGCGCTATCGCTTCAACTGGAACTCCCCCATTCTGGTTTCGGCGCATGATCACAACACCGTCTTCTACGGCGGCAACAAGTTCTTCATGTCAAAGGATCGCGGCGACTCGTGGACCGAACTCTCCGGCGACCTCACCAATAACGAAAAGCGCGACGAGAAGCAGATCTTTGGGAAGACCGCCAAAGAGTTCATGTCCCGGAACGACGGTGTCGTCCATTGGGGCACGGCCACGACCATCGCGCAATCGTCGCTGAAGGCCGAGGTTCTCTGGTTCGGTGCCGACGACTCCAATCTCCACGTGACCCAGGACATGGGCAAGACCTGGACGAAGCTCACCGACAAGGTTCCCGGTGTCCCCAAAGGAACGTACGTGAGCCGCATCGAACCGAGCCGGACTAATGCGGGCGCTGCCTATGTCACGTTCGACGGCCATCGCGCCGACGACTTCAAGGCTTATGCCTTCTTCACTCCCGACTTCGGCGCCACCTGGAAAAACGTCACCTCGAACCTGCCGGAGGGCGGAACGGTGAGCGTGCTTCGCGAGTATCCCAGGAATCCCGATATCCTTTTTATCGGGACCGAAATGGGTCTGTGGACCTCGTTCAATCGCGGCGGGTCCTGGCTCAAGATCAAGAGCGGCCTGCCCACCGTGCCCGTGGATGACATCTTTGTTCATCCGAACGAGAACGACCTCATCCTCGCCACTCACGGCCGCAGCGTCTGGATCCTCGACAATATCGGGGCCCTCGCCGGTATGGGCGAAGCGGTCGCGGGCAAGCCCCTGCATCTCTTCGAAAACAAAACCGGGATCCAGTGGCGCATCGCCGGCGTGGGTGCGGGCAACGGCCACAAGGCCTTCAATGGCGCGAATCCGGCGGACGGAGCAGCCATCCAATATTGGCTGAAGGATGAAGTCGGTGAAAAGGAAACGGTGACCATCACGATCAGCGACGACGCAGGCGCCAAAGTGCGAGACATCGTCGGCACCAAGGCCGCGGGTGTGAACCGTGTGATGTGGGATCTCCGGCACTCGGCACCCCCGGCTCCCGAGGGTGGCGGCGGCTTTGGCGGTGTTGCCGGCGGCGGCGGCGGTGGCGGTGGCTTTGGCTTTGGAGGCGGTCCGCGTGGACCCTTTGTCCCTCCGGGACAGTACAACGTCAAGGTCGCGGCGGGAGCCCACGCATCGGAGGCCCTGCCGATCACGGTCGAAGAGGATCCCCGCATTCAGATCAGCGCCGCCGATCGCAAGGCCTGGTACGACATGCAGATGGCCATGATGCGCCTGACCCCGCAGCTTCAACTCGGCATGAGGACGGTCACCCAGCTAGGGACTCAGCTCCGCGAAGTGAAGACCCAGATCAGCCGCAATCCGCGCACTCCTGAAGCGGTCACCAAAGCGCTGCAGGCGCTGCTCGAAAAGGTCGAAGGACTCGGCGGACGCGAGCCGGCCAACGAGCCTCCGGGCTTCGCGGGCGCTCCGCTCGCCGATGCCCCGCAGACCATTCAGCAGCGGATTGGTTTCGGAGGCTTCGGCGGCGGCATGACCGAAGCACCGACTGCCGAGCAAAGGGCCGCCTTCGAACGCGGTCAGAAAATGCTCAGCGAGTTCGGAGAAACCGTCCGCGGAATCGTGACAACCGACGTTCCGGCATTGAACAAGCTGCTCCTCGACGCCGGGATCGGTCGAATCAGCGTCCAGAGCGGCGGCCCCGGCGGGGGCGGTCGCCGTCCGCCCGAAGACGACCAGCAGTAATCCGTGGGGGCGGCCCTTGTGGCCGCCCTCTTCTTCACCCTCATGACTGCCGGATTCGGCGCACCGCGAGCGCGCCGAATCCGGCATTTTAGTTTGATCAAATGCGCCGGGGACTCGTTAGCTTGACCGATCCTTCGCGGCTTCGGCTCTTCTTGGAGACGATCAACGCCCCGGTGTCCAAGGGGCGCCGGCGGCCTCGATGTCCTCTTTCAAACGCGCGAGATCACCCTCGACCAGCGCCTTCAGGTCCCGTGTCAGTGTCTCCAGGGCGCCGCTGGTGATCTCGATGTCGCGCCGCTGGGTGGCGGTCGGCGTTTGCCGCGTCTGCCAGTGTCCGTCCATCACCTGGCCCACGCGGCTGCTGATGGATGGCGCATCGGACTCGTTCAGCGCCTGGCGGCTTGGGTCGCCGGACAGCCTCAGCTCAAGCCCCGCGAGCCCCTTGGTCACCGAATCGAACCGGGTGAAAAGGTCCGGGTTGGCGCGGGGTGCTTGCAGCGCGGCCGCCCGCATGTGCCGGAGTTGTTCGCGCACGAAACCGACCTTCGCCCCGGCGGCGGAAACCTGCCGCCGCAGTTCGGCGGTCTGCTGCTGGAAGGCGGCGACGGCCATGAAATCGGTACCGCTTGGGGCCGTGGGCACCGGCTTCACTCCGAATGACTGGGGAGAACCCAGACGCCGAACCCCGGTCGCCGAGACCACCACCAGCTCCGCCGAGTAGCGGCCCGGAGCTTGCAAAGGCCCCGTCTGAGGCGCGTCCCACGGTGCTTTGAACCCCGGCGGACTCAGGTCGACGGGGTCAGGGCTCGGCCCGCGCAGGTCCCAGTTCACGCGGTGCAGGCCGGCCTTGGCCGGCCCCTCGATCCATCGGACCTTACGTCCGGCGGCGTCGGAAACGACCAGCAGCACCTTGGGTCCGCTCTCCAACGCCTGCTCGCGGAGCCGATCGAACCCGGGGAACGGGGTGTCCGCACCCTTCTCGCGCAGAGCCTTCTCGCTGGCCTGGCGCGCTTCGCGGGCCGTGGTAGGCGCTTCCTTGAGGTAGTAAGTCAGGAGCGCGCCCGACGGTGGGTTATCGGTGGTGAAGTCGTCGCTCCCTTTCTCTGGCCGCCCCGGTGCTTGTCCGGGTTGAGAGGCCACGAACCACCACGCATCGCGCACCGGAAACAGGGCACCTTCGGCGAGCTGCGCGCCCGTTGCGATCTCGCGAAGCGGGCTGTAGTCGTCGAGCACGTAGAAACCCCGCCCAAAACTGGCCCCGACCAGGTCGCTGTCGCGGCGGTGGACCTTGATGTCTCGAAAGGAGATCGTCGGCACGCCTCCGCTCAGCTTGAACCAGTTGACGCCGCGGTTGAGGCTCAAGTAGATGCCGAACTCTGTTCCCAGGAAGAGCAAGTCGGGCCGGACATGATCCTGCTGGATCGCCCACACGAGGGTTCCCTTGGGCAGGTCGCCGGAAATGGACCGCCAGGTCCGGCCCAGATCGGCGCTCTCATAGACATAGGGAGAGAAGTCACCGTTCTTGTGGTTGTCGGCCACGACGTAGATCGTCCGCGCATCGTGGAGCGAGGCCTCGACGTCGTTGATGAAACTGAGCGCGGGCAGACCGGGAAGGGCGGTCGCGCGAGTCCAGTTCTGACCGCCTGTTTCGGAGACCTGGACCAGCCCATCGTCTGTCCCCAGAACTAACACTTCCGCTTGAAGCGGCGACTCGCTGATGGCGGTGAGAGTGGCGTACTTGGACATCGCAGCGTGGTCGAAGAGTGAGTCGACGCTCCATGTCCGCCCAAGGAATTTCTGCTCATAACGGTTACCGCCCAGGGTGAGGTCGCCACTGATCGCGGTCCAGGCGTTGCCCCGATCGTCGCTTCGCCAGAGGCGCTGCGAGCCGAAGTAGATGCGGTCGGGGTTACCGGGGCTGACCAGCAGCGGCGAATCCCAGTTCCACCTCTCGGCCGGCTCTCCCGGCCCCGGCTGGGGACGGATGCCCAGACCCTCGTCGCTCCGGCGGTCCTTCCGATACAGGTTCCCCTCCTGCGACATGAGGTAGAGGATGTCGGGATCGCGGGGGTCGAACGCCACGCCATATCCATCGGCGCCGAGCGGCACGTACCAATCCTGGTTGCGAATGCCATCACGGTTCAGGGTGCGCGACGGGCCGTGCAGGGTTCCAAGGTCCTGCGCGCCACCCAGGATGTCGTAGAAGGGCTCGCGATTGTTGAGCGCCACCTTGTAGAACTGCGACACCGGCAGGTTCGGGAAGTGTCGCCAGGTTCTTGCTTCGTCGAAGCTCTCGTAGACGCCGGAGTCGGTGCCGCCGATCAGGTGGCGGGCGTTCCCTGGGTCAATCACAAGGGCGTGGTTGTCACTATGCTTGTCGTGCCCGGTTTCGAGAATCTCGAACGTGGCGCCGCCGTTCCGGGTCACGTGGAGGAAGACATCCATTTGATAGACGAGTTCGGGGTTGACCGGGGAGGCCTCGATCTCCTGGTAGTAGTGGGGGCCGGTGCCGCCGGAGATGTACGCGTTGCGCTTCTCCCAGCTCTCGCCCCGGTCGCGCGAGCGGTAGAAGCCTCGCTCCTCGTCGCTGGCTTCGATGGTGGCATAAACCAGACTCGGATCGGCCGGCGTCACCGCCAGCCCGATCTTCCCCATGTCACCCTTGGGAAGGCCGGTGGTCAGCGCCCGCCAGGTCTTTCCGTTGTCCGAGGACTTCCAAAGACCTGACCTGGGCCCGCCCGAGAGAAAGCCGGCTACATGACGGCGGCGCTGGTAGGCGGCGGCATACACCACTTGCGGGTTTGCGGGATCGAACTCAAGGTCGGTGACGCCGGTGTTTTCGTCGATCTGGAGCACGGCCTTCCAGGTGACGCCGCCGTCTTCGGTCCGGTAAACGCCGCGTTCTCCACCCGCTGACCAAAGCGGCCCTTCAGCGGCGACCAGCACCACGTTGCCGTCCTTGGGGTGCACGAGGATTCGTCCGATGTGCTGGGAGCCGGCAAGACCCATGCGCTGCCAAGTCTTTCCGCCGTCGCGACTCCGATAAACACCGTCGCCCCAGCCCACGTGACGGCCGCTGACATTTTCGCCCGTACCCACCCAGACCACCTCGGGGTTGGTGGGGTCGAGAGTGATTTCGCCAGTCGAGTACGAGGGCTGGTCGTCGAACAAGGGCGTCCACGTGACGCCGGCATTGCCGGTCTTCCAGACGCCGCCCGAGCCGGCGGCTACGTACCACGTGCTTCGGTCGGTCGGGTGCACCTCGATGTCGGCGATGCGGCCGCTCATCAGGCCGGGGCCGAGGGTTCGAAGGCCGAGGCTTGCGACCGCTTTGGCAATCGCGGTGTTGTCTGCGGTCTGGGCAGCGAGCAGGGCAGGAATCGTGGCCGAGGCGGCCAGGGCAAGCAAGAGGCGGGTTCTCATCTTTGGTCTCCGCAGAGTCGGCCGGGCAGGCCCAGCGCACCCGCCGGGGATCGGCGGGCACACTATCGACCGGCATGTTACGCATCCATGCAGAGCCATGCCACACCGGCGCACTGTGCGCTTGGATACTTCGGTTCATGGTGTTGCTGTTCAACTCAAAGGCGCTTTCCAAAACCCTGGAATTCGACAGGATTGAGAGCGGGAGCCCGCCCCCCCGCATGCCCTGAGCGGCCGTCTTCGGGGCCAGTGGGGTTAGCATCCCGTGGCGCATGACTCCGGGCCTTGACGACGTCACCCTCAACCTCGACGCCAGCGCCCGGTCGGGTCTCTCCATCATCCTCGCCATGATGATGTTCAGCGTCGGTCTCGGTCTCTCACTCGACGACTTTCGCCGGGTTCTTCGCCGACCCGGCGTCATCCTCTTCGGAACCGCGCTGCAGGTGATCGTCCTGCCGGCGGTCACGTTCCTCCTCACCTTCGCCATCGCACCCACCGCGAGCATCGCGCTTGGAATGATGGTGGTCGCGGCCTGCCCCGGTGGCAACGCCTCGAACGTCCTCACTCAGGCCGCACGCGGTGACGCCGCTTTATCGGTCTCGTTGACCGCCCTCTCAAGCGCCCTCGCGGTGTTGACCACTCCCTTCAACATCCTCTTCTGGGCAGGACTCCACCCACGCACGTCCCACCTCCTGAGCACCATCGGACTCGACCGCGGAGCGTTTCTCTCGGAAGCCGTGCTCACCCTCGGCTTCCCTCTCGCCGCCGGCCTCTTTCTCGCGGAACGCACGACCTCAATCGCCAAACGAATCCGAAAGCCCCTCCACACCCTCTCGCTGCTCGCCCTCGGCGGATTCATCGTGGGTGCCCTGATCACGAATGGCAGTCCCCTGGCTCAGGCAGGATGGTTCATCTTTCCGGTCCTGGTTATTCAGGACGGTGTGGCCCTCGCCCTCGGTTACGGAGCGGCCCGTCTGGCCGGCCTGCCCGACTCCGCCCGGCGGGCCTTTACCTTCGAAACCGGCATTCGCAATTCAGGCCTGGGGCTCGTTATTCTTCTCGGCCATTTCAAAGGGCTCGGCGGAGCGGCCCTCATCACCGCGGGCTGGGGGGTATGGCACCTCATCTCGGGCGGAGCCCTCGCGGCCTGGTGGTCGCGCAGGCCACCCCGCCCTCCCTTGATCGCCCAAAGTGCCATCGCTACCGAAACGGAGCCTCTGACATGAGCTTTGACCTGAAGATCGTCGGGGGCCGCGTTGTGGATGGCTCTGGCGCGCCTGCGCTTGTAACGAATGTTGCCGTGAAGGACGGACGGATCGTCGAGGTCGGACGCTGCGCAGGTGGGGCGACCACCACCCTCGACGCCGAAGGCGCCATTGTGACCCCGGGCTTCGTCGACATCCACACGCACTATGACGGTCAGGCCACTTGGGACCCGAACATGCTGCCTTCGGCGCAGCACGGCGTCACCACGGCGATTATGGGGAACTGCGGCGTGGGATTCGCACCCGTCCACGACCACGATCATCAGCGACTGATTGGGCTGATGGAGGGAGTCGAGGACATCCCCGGCGCCGCGCTCGCGGAAGGACTACGTTGGGGATGGCGGGGCTTCCCGGAGTATCTCGATGCCCTCGATGCGATGCCGCGCACCATCGACATCGGTGCTCAACTTCCCCACGACGCGTTGCGGCTGCACGTCATGGGTGAACGTGGTGCCGCCCAGGAGCCGGCCAATGGCGACGACATCGCCGCCATGCGCGACCTCTGCCGCGAGGCCCTGGAAGCGGGAGCCGTGGGTTTCTCGACTGGCCGAACCGACAACCATCGCACGATCGAAGGAAAGTGGACACCGTCATCGGAGTCGGACGTTGCGGAGCTTCAGGGTATCGCCTCCGCCTTCGACGGACTCGGCCACGGCGTGATCCAGGCGGTATCGGATTTCGACATGCTGCGCGACCCCACCCGCTTCGACGTCGAGTTCGATGTGATCGAGTCGATGGCCGCGGCCGCGGGCGGCCGTCCGATCTCAATCTCGCTCATGGAGCGCGATCAGGCGCCGAATCAGTGGCGGCAGATCCTCGCACGCTCATCGGCGGCGAGGGCCAAAGGCCTCGACATGCATGTCCAAGTGGCCGCTCGTCCGATCGGTCTTCTGCTCGGGTTGGACGCGACGTTCCATCCCTTCATGGGCTTCCCGACCTATAAAGCGATGGTCACACTTCCCCTCGCCGAGCGCGCCCGCAGGCTCGCCGAGCCGGAAACGCGGGCCCGCCTTCTCTCCGAAACATCCGATCGAATGGCCGGCGATGGCTCGCCGATTCCACCCCTCGCCGACCTGTTGCTGGCCCAGATCGGCCTGCTGAGCCGAAGACTGTTCCCGCTCGGCACCGTACCGGACTACGAACCGCGGCCAGAGTCGTCTCTGTTCGCGACGGCATCCGCCCGCGGCGTGTCGCCTTTGGAAGCGATCCTCGATGCCCTGATCGCCGATGAAGGTCGTGCGCTCATCTACTTCCCGCTCTTCAACTATCAGGGCGGCGACCTCGAACGGTTGCGCGAAATGATCGAACACCCGCTCGCCCTCGCCGGGCTCGGCGACGGCGGGGCCCACGTGGGTACCACGTGTGATGCGAGTTTCCCCACCACGATGCTCGCCCACTGGGCCCGCGGCCGTTCACGTGGTCCGCGACTGCCCCTCGAAAAGGTCGTGGCGATGTTGAGCCGCAACAACGCGGAGTTCATCGGCCTGCGCGACCGGGGCACGGTAGCGACCGGCATGAGAGCCGACCTCAACGTGATCGACCTGGCGAACCTCGGCCTCGAATCACCCCGCCTCGTCCGCGACCTCCCCGCCGGCGGGAAACGCTTCTTGCAGAACGCCCGCGGCTACCGCGCCACGGTGGTGTCAGGCGCCATCACACTTCGCGACGACCGTTTAACCGGCAAACGCCCGGGCCGTGTGATTCGAGGAGGTCACTGAGATGGCGGGGCCGGTCTCCTCACTGACTCCGTGCAGGCGTCCCCAGGAAATCTACCCGAACGCGTAGGCCGTTCGGTCGAGCGCGAAGCCCTCGGGCCAAGCCCGGTGGCTGAGCACGTCGAAGGCAGCCCAGTCGAAGCCACCTCCATCCTGCGGTCCCCTGGCCAGGCTTCGCGCCCGCCCGAATACTCCTGGTATTCGCGGCTCCTCGGATCCCCGGCACCTCGCGAATCGGGGTGCCTCGGCACTGGCGTAACGCGGACCTTTGACACTGAACACCAGCGTTGGTCTCAGCGACCCACTTGAGTTCCTCTGGCTACATCTCCCTCCCCGCACGCAGGGGAGGTTAAGATCCTCAGTGTCGATGCGTGGCGAAACTCTGGCACGTAGTTCGGCGCTCGTCCGCGCGGGCCGGTTCGCCTGCTCGGCCGCGGGCTGCTTCGCCCTGGTCATCCTGCTTCCAAGCCTTCCCTACCGCCTGTGGATGGCGCGGCTCGCCCTCGCCGAGCTTTCGCTCATCCTCGTGAGCCCCCTGGCCCTCTTCGGACTGCTGGCTCTCGGACGAGAAGCCGGGAATGGCAGGTATCGCGTGAGTGGTGTGGGAGCACTCGCGGTGAGTTTGCTTCCCCTGGTCCTGACTTTGCCTGAGTACCGAACTCGCGGCCGCGCGCTGGCACCTCTCGAGTACCTCACCTGGGGACCGGACCATGCGCGCGTCGACGAGCGGCGCGACATCGCCCTCGACTTGTCGCGCCCAAATCTCCGCCTCGATTTTTATCGCGGTCACGGAGCCGGACCAGGCCCGCTCCTGGTCCTGGTTCACGGCGGAAGCTTCAGCGGCGGTGACAAGGGAGAGAACCAAACCGTTTCGCGGCTCTTCGCGTCCAAGGGATACTCCGTGGCCGACATTCAGTACCGGCTCGCCCCCGAAGGGCGATTTCCCGCCGCGGTGCAGGACGTGAAATGCCTGGCCGGTCGCCTTCGCGAGCGGGCGCGGGAGTTCGGCCTGGACGCCAATCGCGTGGGATACATCGGTCGATCGGCGGGTGGCGCGATCGCGATCATCGCCGCGTATTCGGCCGGAGATCCGCGTCTGCCCCCGTCGTGCGATGTTCCCGACCTCCCCGTATCCGCCATGGTGTCCCTGTATGGCCCGCTCGATCTCGAATGGGGCTGGAGGCAGCGGCCGTTTCCCGATCCGCTTGTGGGCTATCAGGTCCTCGAGCGCTACCTCGGAGGAACCCCGGCGACGCACCCGGAAGCCTACCGGCTGGCTTCGGCGGTCTCCTGGGCCGGAGCCACCGCGCCCAAGACCCTGTTGATTCATGGAATGAGAGATTCGCTGGTCTCGTTTCACCACGTGGAACTCCTGACCCAGGCCTTCGAGCGAAAGCGCCTTGAGCCTCCCCAAAGGCTTCTCATTCCCTTCGCCGACCACGGGTTCGACTACCACCCGGGGGGCCTCGGAGAGCAGCTCGCCCGCGCCGAGATTCTGGAGTTTCTCGGAAGCGCTCTGGCCAGGGACGACCCGAGGTCGATGGGAAGCCAAGAGTAGGATCCAAGCCATGATCTTGGCGATCGTCCTCCATCTGACTCTGGCCGCGGTTCAACCGCAGACGTCCACCCTGACCGCCGAAGAGCGGGCCCTGGCCGCGTTTGTGGAGGCGGACAATCAGCGGGCCCTGACCCTTCTGGAACGCTCGGTGAACATCAACAGCGGAACGATGAACCTCAAAGGCGTGCGGGAGGTTGGCGCGCTGTTCCGAGCGGAGTTCGACGCACTCGGTTTCAAGACCGAGTGGGTCGATGGCGCGGGGTTCGGACGCGCGGGACATCTGGTCGCGACCCAACCAGGTCCGGGCCCGAAGATTCTGCTCATCGGCCATCTCGACACCGTCTTCGAGCCGCACAGCCCTTTCCAGAAGTTCGAGCGACTCAGCGAGACGGCGGGCAAGGGTCCGGGAACCACCGACATGAAGGGCGGCAACGTGGTAATGATTCAAGCCCTGAAGGCGCTCCACGCAACCGGCGCTCTCAAGTCGATGAACATCGTGGCGGTCTTGACGGGCGATGAGGAAGCGGCCGGCCGACCCTTGTCCCTCTCTCGCGCAGCTCTGGTCCAGGCGGCCCAGGGGGCGGAGGTCGCGATTGGATTCGAGGACGGCGACGGAGACCCCAAAACCGCGGTCATCGGAAGGCGCGGCACCACGAACTGGGAACTTCGGGTCAAGGGCAAACCCGCGCACTCTTCGCAGATCTTCAACGCCGAGAACGGATATGGCGCGATCTTCGAGTCCGCCCGCATTCTGAACGTCTTCCGCGAAAAACTTGCCGGTCAACCGCACCTCACGTTCAACCCCGGCGTGATCGTGGGCGGCACCACCGTCGAGTACGACGGTCCCGCCTCGCAGGGCAGCGGCTTCGGCAAGAGCAACGTGATCGCAGAGCACACCGTCGTGACGGGCGACCTCCGCGCGTTGTCCCCCGAGCAGTTCGCGGCCGCGAAGGACGTCATGCAGGAAATCGTGGCCGCTTCGCTCCCCCGGACCAGTGCGACTCTCACTTTCGAAGATGGGTACCCGCCTCTCGCTCCGACCCCGGGGAACGAGCGTCTCCTGGCCCTCTACAACCGCGCCAGTCTTGATGTGGGTGGAGGGCCGGTAGTGGCGGTCGACCCCGACAAAGCAGGAGCCGCCGATGTGTCGTTTGTCGCCGGACACGCGCGCATGATCCTCGACGGAGTGGGCTTGATGGGGGCGGGCGGCCACACTGTGAACGAAACCGCCGATCTCACCACCCTGCCGATGATGGCGAAACGCATGGCGGTCCTGCTGCTTCGCCTTCAGCGGGAGGCCGTGAAGTAGGCGAGGCCGGGCGCCGGGACTAAACTTCCCCTCTCTCCCCCAACAACTTCGGAGGCATGGTCATGAGATCCACGCGTCTCTTCCTGTTCACCGGCCTCGTCGCCTTCGTTTCGGCCACAGCGACGACCAGCTCATCGCAGACCACTCATATGAACGTCAAGCCAGCCAGCCCCGCGGACCCATCGGGAAACGTCCTCCTTGCGGAGTGGACCGGCCCTTATGGCGGCGTCCCCGCCTTCGACAAGATGGATCTCGCCGCCCTCAAGCCCGCGCTCGAGATCGGCATGGGTCGGAATCTCGCCGAGATCGACACGATCGCGAACAACCCCGAGCCCCCGACCTTCAAGAACACCATCGTGGCCATGGAGAAGTCCGGCCGCGATCTCGGACGCGTGTTCACCTATTGGGGTCTTTGGGGCGGCAACCTCTCGACGCCGGAGTTCCGGAAGATTCAGGCGGAGATGGCCCCGAAGCTCTCCGAGTTCAACTCGAAGATCACCCAGAACGCGACTCTGTTCGCCCGGGTCAAGGCGGTGTACGAGGGCGCCGAGAAGAAGTCGCTTCGTCCGGACGAGCAGCGTCTGGTCTGGCTCGTCTATGACGGATTCGCGAGCAACGGCGCGACGCTCTCCGGCAAGGCGAAGGAGCGCTACGCCGAGATCAACAAGACGCTCGCGTCGCTGTACACGAGGTTCGCCAACAACGTCCTCGCCGACGAAGAGGGCTATGTCCTCTACATCAACAAGGACCAGCTCGGCGGCCTTCCCGAATCGTTCGGGCAAGCCGCGGCGGCCGCGGCGAAGGAACGGAAGCGCGAAGGAGAATACGCGATCACCAACACCCGGTCCTCGATGGATCCCTTCCTCACCTTCTCCACTGAGCGCGCCCTCCGCGAGAAGGTCTGGCAGACCTACTACTCCCGCGGCGACAACGGCGACGAACGCGACAACAACGCGGTGATCACCCAAGTCCTGCAGCTCCGCGACGAGCGGGTGGGTCTGCTCGGCTTTGACAACTACGCGGCCTGGCGCCTCCAGAACCGGATGGCCAAGACCCCCGAGCGCGCGGTAGGGCTGCTCGAGGCGGTGCTGCCCGCGGCCCTGGCTCGTGTGAAGGAAGAGGTCGCCGACATGCAGGCGATCGCGACCAAGGAGGGTCCGGGCATCACCATCGAGCCCTGGGACTACCGCTTCTACGCCGAGAAGGTTCGTAAGGCGAAGTACGACCTCGACTCCAATGAAGTGAAGCAGTACCTCCAGCTCGACAAGCTGCGCGAGGCCATGTTCTACGTGGCCGGGCGGCTCTTCAATTTCAAGTTCACGCCGGTCCCCGCGGACAAGGCCCCCGTCTTCCAAGAGGACGTGAAGGTCTGGGAGGTGACGGACGCGACGTCGGGCGCCCACATCGGTCTTTGGTACCTCGATCCCTACGCCCGGCCCGGAAAGCGCTCGGGGGCCTGGGCCACCACCTACCGGGGTCACGAGACCTTCGACGGCAAGAAGACCGTCCTCGGATCCAACAACTCGAACTTCGTGAAAGGCGCAGCGGGCAAGCCCGTTCTCGTCTCCTGGACCGACGCGGTGACGTTCTTCCACGAGTTCGGCCACGCGCTTCACTACTTCTCCGCCAACGTCGCGTACCCGACGCTCAACGGCGGGGTTCGCGACTACACGGAATTCCAGTCGCAGCTGCTCGAGCGCTGGCTGACCACCGACGAGGTGATCAACGGCTATCTCGTCCACTACGAGACGGGCAAGCCGATCCCCGCCGCGCTGGTGGCGAAGATCCGCAAGGCCGCCACCTTCAATCAGGGCTTCGACACCACGGAGTATCTTGGCTCCGCGATCATGGACATGAAGTACCACATGGTCGATCCGAAGGGTCTCGACCCGCGCGTCTTCGAGCGCGAGGAGTTGAAGAATCTCGGCATGCCGAAGGAGATTCCAATGCGGCATCGCAGCACGCAGTTCACACACGTTTTCTCCGGCGAGGGATACTCCGCGGGCTACTACGGCTACATGTGGGCCGACGTTCTCACCGCGGACGCGGCCGAGGCTTTCGAGGCGGCGCCCGGGGGCTACTACGACCAGGCCCTGGCGAAGAAGCTGGTCGACAACCTCTTCGCGGTTCGGAATGCGGTGGATCCTGAAGACGCCTACCGCGCGTTCCGCGGCCGCGACGCGAAGATCGACGCCCTGATGCGTGCTCGGGGCTTCCCCGCCCCGACCAAATAAGGAAGCGCTTCTTTCACTGAGGCACCCACGAGGGCCGCGTCCCGTTTCATACTAGACTTTTTAGTATAGATTCGCGTACAATACGCGATGGATCCCCGCCATGACCGAAACTGCCCAGCCACAGTCCCCTTCTGAGTCCAGCCGGCTCCTCGCCGACCTGACCAGTGCGGAGTACGCGGCGGGCTTCGTCACGGACATCGCCTCGGATGCGATTCCGGCCGGACTTTCCGAGGACGTGGTGAGGCTGATCTCGGCCAAGAAGAGCGAGCCCGAATGGCTTCTGGACTTTCGCCTGAAGGCCTTCAGGCACTGGAATACCATGCCAGTGCCCACGTGGGCCAGGGTCCACTACCCCCCCATCGATTTCCAGTCGATCGTCTATTACTCGGCTCCGAAACAGAAGGGGAATGGTCCGAAGAGCCTTGCCGAGGTCGACCCAAAACTTCTGGAAACGTATGAGAAATTGGGAGTTCCGCTCCACGAGCGGGCGGCCCTGGCCGGGGTGGCGGTGGACGCCGTATTCGATTCGGTCTCAGTCGCCACCACGTTTCGGGACAAACTCCATGAGGTGGGGGTCATTTTCGGATCGTTCTCCGAGGCGGTCCGCGAGCATCCTGAATTGGTCAGGAAGTACCTCGGATCGGTTGTCCCCTACTCCGACAACTTCTACGCCGCTTTGAACTCCGCGGTTTTCTCGGACGGGTCCTTCTGCTACATCCCCAAGGGCGTCAAGTGCCCGATGGAGCTGTCGACCTACTTCCGCATCAACGCAAAGAATACCGGTCAATTCGAGCGGACCCTGATCATCGCCGATGACGATGCGGCCGTGAGCTACCTCGAAGGCTGCACCGCCCCGATGCGCGACGAGAACCAACTGCACGCGGCAGTCGTCGAACTGGTCGCCCACGAGAACGCGCGGATCAAGTACTCGACGGTCCAGAACTGGTACCCCGGCGACAAGGACGGCAAGGGCGGAATCTACAACTTCGTGACGAAGCGCGGCGCGTGCCGCGGCAACAAGTCGAAGATCTCGTGGACCCAGGTCGAAACCGGCTCCGCGATCACCTGGAAGTACCCAAGCTGCATTCTCCAGGGTGACGATTCGGTCGGCGAGTTCTATTCAGTGGCCCTCGCCAACAATCGCCAGCAGGCCGATACCGGAACGAAGATGATCCACATCGGGAAGAACACCCGGTCCACGATCGTCTCGAAGGGCATTTCGGCCGGCCACGGCCAGAACACTTATCGAGGCCTGGTAAAGATCGGGAAGAACGCGGAAGGTGCGCGGAACTACTCGCAGTGCGACTCCCTGCTGCTCGGTTCAAACTGCGGCGCGCACACTTTCCCCTACATCGACGTGCAGAACCCCACGGCCCAGATGGAGCATGAGGCGACCACCTCGAAGATCAGCGACGACCAGATCTTCTACTTTCAGAGCCGGGGCCTCTCGACCGAGGACGCGGTGTCGATGATCGTCAACGGCTTCTGCAAGGAAGTGATCAAGGAACTGCCGATGGAGTTCGCGGTCGAAGCGCAGAAGCTCCTCGGTCTCTCTCTCGAAGGATCCGTGGGCTGATCGGCCCGGAACTCAACCAATGCTTCGTATCACCGACCTCCACGCGAACGCGGGCGACAAACCCATCCTCAAGGGCCTGACCTTGAACGTCAATGGCGGTGAAGTTCACGCCATCATGGGACCAAACGGCTCAGGCAAGAGCACGCTCGCTCACGTTCTGGCCGGACGACCCGGCTACACCGTGACCGGCGGTGAGGTTCTCTACAAGAGCTCCCCGCTCTTCGACATGGCGCCCGAGATTCGAGCACGCGAGGGAGTCTTTCTCGCCTATCAGTATCCCGTCGAACTCCCCGGCGTCTCAAACCTCTACTTCCTCCGCTCCGCTCTGAACGCGATCCGCAGGCACCGCGGAGAGCCGGACATGGACGCGATGGACTTCCTGACCATCGCGAAAGAGAAGGCGAAGCTCGTGGATCTCGACGAAGCGCTGGTGAAGCGCAACGTCAACGAAGGTTTCTCCGGGGGCGAGAAGAAGCGCAATGAGATCTTCCAGATGGCAGTCCTCGAGCCTTCGCTCGCGATCCTCGATGAGACCGATTCCGGCCTCGACATCGACGCGCTGCGGATCGTGGCGAACGGCGTCAACAAGCTGCGATCCGAGGATCGGGCCATGATCGTGGTCACCCACTATCAGCGCCTCCTGGAGTACATCGTTCCTGACTTCGTCCATGTCCTCATCGACGGAAAGATCGCCCTGTCCGGTGGCAAGGAACTGGCCCTGGAGCTCGAGTCGAAGGGATACGAGTGGCTCGAGAAGGAACCCGCTAAGGCCAGCTGATGGTGCCTTCATACTCTCCGTTTGGTGAAATCGCGTCTGCGGTGACGACGTGGCCGGGGCCTGCGTGGCTTTCTGAAGCTCGCACGGCCGCGATCGGCCGCTTCAACGCCGCCGGGTTGCCCAGTACGAAACTCGAAGCCTGGCGCACCACTCCCCTTCCGAACCTGGGCACCGACTCCTTCGTGGCCGACGCCATCTCGGTCGCAGGGTCCGACCCCGAGGGTCTGGTTGGCGCCTTCACAGCACAGGACGCGGTGACAATGGTCTTTGTCGACGGCTTCCACTCCGCGACCCTGTCCTCGCCCGAATCCGCGTGGCCGAAGGGTGTGCGTATTTCACCGGTGTCCCGGATCCTCGAAACCACGCCCGATGAACTACGCCCCTCAATCGAGGGAACGAGCGGGAGTCATGGCACCCTGTGGGACCTGAACACCGCGGCCTTCAGAGACGGCGCGTTTCTCGAGGTCGAGGACTTTTCGCAGGTGGAAGCCGAGGTGCGGATCATCGTTATCGCGTCCTCGACCGACCGGCCCGCGGCGCGGCACTTGCGCAACTTCATCCGGTTGGGACGTGACGCCAGCCTTCGGGTCCTGGTGGCGGTGATCGGCCAGTCCTCGGCCCGCGGCTTCACGAACCAGCAGACCACGATCGAGCTTCACGACCGGTCGCGCCTGGACCTGGTGCGGGTGCACGAGTCGCCCATCGGAGCCCCTCACTTCGACACCGCTACGATCGCCGTCGGCCCTCACGCCGTCTTCAACGACACTCTCCTTCAAACGGGTGCTTCGTGGACCCGCTCGGAGATCGTGGTCGCCCTCAAAGGCGATCGCGGCTCGGCGGATCTTGGCGGGGTTTTTGTCGCACGGGGAACCCAGGTCAGCGATATCCATACCGTCGTGTCCCACGCGGCCCCGGGGGTGACGAGCCGCCAGAACTATCGCGGCCTCGCGGCCGACGAGGGCCGGGGCGTGTTCCACGGCCAGATCAAGGTCGAGGCCGACGCTCGTGGCGCCGACGCGACTCAAGGCAATAAGAACATGCTTCTTTCGAAGCGCGCCCAGGTGCATTCGACCCCGTCTCTGGAGATTCTCACCGACGACGTGAAGTGCAAACATGGCAGCGCCACCGGACAGATCGACCCCGCCCAGCTCTTCTATCTGCGGTCCCGCGGGATCGATCTTCAGGAGGCGACCCTGATTCTGACGCGCGCCTTCGCGGGCGAGATCCTGTCTCGACTCACCGGTGCGGACACGAGGTCCGTGGTCGAAGCCCGGATCGCGCCGAGTCTCGAACAACTCGGGGTGGCGGCATGAAAACCCTCACCGCCGCGGCCGTCGTGCGGCCGGCCGACGGAGCTTCCGTGAACCCCGCCGAGGTGACACCGGCCCCTCTCCTGGACGTGACCGCCGTGCGCGCCGACTTCCCCATCCTGAGCACCGAGGTCCACAACAAGCCGCTCGTCTATCTCGACTCCGCGGCCTCCGCCCAAAAGCCCCAGGCGGTGATCGAAGCCGAACGTCAGGTCTACGAGCGGATGTACGCAAATGTGCATCGCGGCGTTCACGATCTCTCCGTGCGCGCGAGCGATGCCTATGAGGCGACGCGGGGCAAGGTCGCCCGATTCATCGGCGCCAATTCTCCGAAAGAGATCGTGTTTCTGCGAGGCACCACGGAGGCGATCAACCTGGTGGCCCAGACCTGGGGGCGCGCGAACGTCCAGAAGGACGACGAGATCCTGATCACCGCACTCGAGCACCACGCGAACATCGTCCCCTGGCAGATGTTGTGCGAGGAGAAGAAGGCGCGGTTGGTGGTGGCACCCATCAACGACGCGGGCGAGGTCGATCTGGAGGCCTTCGAGGCCCTCCTCTCCACGCGCACCCGAATCGTGGCCGTGGCCCACGTAAGCAACGCTCTCGGCACGATCAACGACGTCACGGGGATGACCGCGCTCACTCGGGCGAGGACGCGGGACGCCGTCGTCCTGGTCGATGGCGCGCAAGCGGTTCCGCACATGCCGGTGGATGTGAAGGCCATTGGCTGCGACTTCTACTGCTTCTCGGCCCACAAGATGTACGGGCCTTCCGGCATGGGCGCTTTGTGGGGGCGCAAGTCCCTGCTGGACGCGATGCCCCCCTGGCAAGGCGGCGGCGACATGATCCTCTCGGTGAGTTTCGAGAAGACCACCTATAACGAGGCGCCCTTCAAGTTCGAAGCGGGCACTCCCAACATCGCAGGCACGATCGCGTTCGGAGCCGCGGTCGACTACCTCAACGGCCTCGGCATGGGATCGGTCGCGGCGGCCGAGAAAGATCTCCTCGCCTATGGAACGGGCGCCCTCGCTTCGATTCCCGGGGTCCGGATGATCGGCACCGCCGCGCACAAAACCTCGGTGCTCTCATTCGTCATCGAGGGCGTCCATCCCCACGACGCGGGTTCGATACTGGACTACGAAGGGGTCGCAGTCCGCACTGGACACCATTGCGCGCAGCCGGTGATGGACCGATTCGGAGTGCCGGCCACCATCCGCGCCTCGCTCGGCGTCTACAACACGCGCGCGGACATCGACGTCCTCATCCGCGGCATACGCAAGGTCCAGGAGATATTCGCGTGAGTTCCGACCTTCGCGACCTTTACCAGGACGTGATTCTCGATCATGGGAAGAGGCCGAGGAACGCCCGCGTGATCGACGGCGCCACGTTCACTCAGCCCGCCTACAACCCGCTTTGCGGAGACAAAGGCACCCTGTACCTCACGATGGATGCGGCCGGGGAGAAAATCGCCGATGCGGCCTACGTCGGCCAGGGCTGCTCGATCTCAACCGCCTCCGCGTCGATCATGACCGACTTCGTGCGCGGAAAGACCCGCGATGAGGCCCTGGTGACCTTTGGCCTCTTCCACGACATGATCACCGCACCGCCGGATGAGGCGTCCCACCGCGCGGTCGCGGATCTCGGAAAACTCTCCGTTTTCTCGGGCGTGGCTGAGTTCCCCGCCCGCGTGAAGTGCGCCACCCTTGCCTGGCATGCGTTAAAGGCCGCCCTCGCCGATGGCGCGCCAAAAACCGTGAGCACCGAGTAGGCCACGATGAGAGAGCCACGAGTCGTTTCTCGAGACATCTTCGGCGCGCTCGTCCCGTACGGGACGCCCCACGAATTGAAGGCCGGCGAGACGGTCTATCTGACCCAGTCCCTGGGCGGTTCTCATACCTGTGTCACCGAAATGGGATACATGGTCCGGATCGATGCCAAGGATGCGGATGCCATTGGAGAGAAAGTCGACGTCGCCCCGACCGCCGAGGAAATCGGTGAGAAACCCCTCGACCAGGTGGTGTGGGACCGGCTGAAGACCTGCTACGACCCAGAAATACCGGTGAACATCGTAGATCTGGGCCTCGTCTATTCGGTGAAGGTGTCGGAAGTAGGTCCCGAGGACGGCATGCAGGCCGGAAAAAAAGTCAGCGTTCGCTTTGCCCTGACCGCCCCAGGGTGCGGGATGGGCGACGTCCTCAAGCAGGACATCATGCGTAAAGTCAATGAGTTACCTCATGTGGTCCAAGCCGACGTCGATGTGACGTTCGATCCGCCCTGGACCCAAGATCTCATGAGCGACGCGGCTCGCCTTCAGCTCGGCCTGATGTGATGAGGATGCCGCGATGAAGCTCTCTGCACAGGAAGAGTACGGCCTGCGATGTCTTCTGACCCTCGCCCGAAGCTCCCCGGGCTCATGCACGATTCCACAGATCGCCGAGGCCGAACGCATTTCCGGCCCCAACGTGGCGAAGTTGCTTCGCGCATTGAAGCGAGGTGGTTTTGTGGCCGCACTTCGCGGGCAATCCGGTGGCTATTCCCTCGCGCGTAAAGCCAGTGAAATCAATGTGGGCGACGCCTTGGCGTGTCTGGGCGGACGCATTTTTGACGCAGGATTTTGCGGTCGTCACTCCAGCGCCACACGCGGTTGTGGCCATAACTCAGACTGCTCCGTCCGTTCCGTCTGGAGGCTCGTCCAAAGAGCTGTGGACGATGTTCTCAGCCGTCTGACTCTCGCCGATCTTCTGGTTGAAGAATCCGGGGTCAGTTTGCCGGAGCGGACCAAGCGTCCTTCACTTCCAATTGTTCAGGTTTCCTGAGGTCGGTGGTCCCTCTCACCTTCCTTTGGCATCTACTTTGCTAGAATTTAGTTCGGGGATGATCTGGCGGACCCGTACATCCTCACGATTGTGGCTTGTTCGCCACATCGCCCGCCAACTGAAAGGAGTACGAATCCATGCCTGTTAGCGTTCGCCCTGCGTTTCTGTCCGACGGTGTCGGCATCCTCACACTTCTCGAGCAGAAGGGGTACTTCCCTGAACCCCTCGGGTTCGCGAACACCTTCCGCAAGACTCTGAACGATCCCGATTTCCTCGTGCGAGTGGCTGAATCCGAGGGCAAACTGGTCGGTCTGGCCGCTCTTTCGTTCCGCCCGCAGTTGGGTCTTGGCGGCACTCTGGCGAGTTTGGATGAGTTCATCGTCACCGAGGGCTCGCACCGCCGGGCCGCCGAGCGCGCCTTGCTGAAGGCGACGGCGAGGAAGGCCCGGGCGATGGGTGCGCGCAAGGTCGTGCTCCAGCCCACCGAAACCAAGCCGCAGCCGAAGAACGCAAGTCAGTTCTACATTCGTAACGCCGCGTAACGGCCCGGGACCCACCAACTACTTTCAACTTGCCCGCTCCGGCCGTCCACGGATGCCCGCCCGCGTCCGCGGATCCGGGCGGTTCTTCGTTTCCCGGGGTTTGCTAACCTCTCCCCCCATGGAAATGGTCCGCTACTGTCCGGTCTGTGATGACGAGTTCCGTCCCGAGATCAGGATCTGCTCGGATTGCGGGGAAACCCTGGTCCTGCAGGCAGAGGGTCTCGGTCGCAAGGGGCTGGCCGCGGCGGCGACTAGCGGCGACGCCTCCGGGGATTGGCGGACAGCCCTTGATTCGCTCCCCGCCTCCAGCCTTCTGCCCGTCCGGACCTTCGACTCCCTCGCGGATCTCGAACCCGCCGTGGCGGCCTTCGCGGATCTAAAACTCCCGTCTCGGGTGCTCGTGCAGAACGGGCGCTATCTCCTCCTAATCCGGCCGGACGCCCTGGCGGAAGCGCAGACCGCCCTTCACGGAGCACTGGTCGACGCCGACGACGTACCGGACCCGGGATTCGACCCCACTTCAGGTCGGTACTCAAACTGTCCCGCGTGTGATTCGAAACTGCCCGAAAAATACGGCGGGACCTGCCCCGAGTGCGGGCTCGAGTTGAGCGGCCCGAGCGGAAGCGTAAAGGTCCCCGAGGCGGAGTGAACGGCCTGAGCCATCGCGAGACGGAGACGTTCGACATCGATGGTCCGGCGGGGCGCCTCGAAGCCATCCTGAACCTGCCGCCTGCCAATGTGCGTCCGCAGGCCGCCGCGGTGATGTGCCACGCGCACCCGCTGCATGGCGGGATGATGCACTTCAAGGTCATCTTCCGCGCCGCCAAAGGTATGCAGTCCCAGGGCATTCCCGTCCTCAGGTTCAATTTTCGCGGGGTCGGGCGCAGCGAAGGCCAGCACGATCACGGGGTGGGAGAACAGGAAGACGTGCGCGCTGCGCTCACGGAGATCGCGCGACGCTTCCCCGGAGTACCCCTCCTTCTTGGTGGTTTCTCTTTCGGCGCGGCCATGGCCGCCCACGTGGCCACGCAGGAGGATGCGGTCAAGGCCATCCTGCTGCTTGGCTTCCCGATCACGCGCGTAACCGATACCCGGCATCTTGCCGACTTCAAGGCTCCCGTCCTGTTCGTCCAGGGCGGCCAGGACGAATTTGGTTCAGGTGCGGCGATCCGCGATTTTGTCGCCCCCCTTGGCGAACCCAAACGCCTTGAAGTGATCGAGGGCGCGGATCATTTTTTTACGGGACGCCTCGATGAACTTCAGGCCGTCATCGCGGAATGGTCCGCGGGCAAGCCATGGAACCGATGAAGGTCGCGACCCCCTCAGTGCCAGGCAGGTCAGGCACTCCCCCTTCCCGGTCCCTTTTCTCCCACCTCACTTGCGTTACCGTCCCCGCGCCGCGGAACCACCCCAAGGACCGACCATGACCACGATGACCGCTCTCGATCTCGACGCATTCTGGATGCCCTTCACGGCCAACCGCCAGTTCAAGCAGACCCCCCGCATGCTGGTGAAGGCGGAAGGCATGCACTACACCACCGACGACGGTCGGCAGGTCCTCGATGGAACGGCCGGTCTGTGGTGTGTGAATGCCGGCCACTGCCGCCCGAAGATTGTCGAAGCGGTGCGGCGCCAGGTGGGAGAACTGGACTATGCCCCGCCTTTTCAGATGGGTCATCCCAAGGCCTTCGAACTTGCGAACAAAGTCGCGGAGATTCTACCGCCGTCTCACCGTCATGTCTTCTTCGTGAACTCGGGATCCGAGGGCGTCGATACGGCACTCAAGATCGCTCTCGCCTGGCACCGGGTCCGCGGCGAGGGAGCCCGGCAGCGTCTCATCGGCCGGGAGCGTGGCTATCACGGAGTCGGCTTCGGAGGAATTTCGGTCGGCGGAATGGTGAACAATCGGAAGACCTTCGGATCCATGCTCACCGGAGTGGACCATCTCCGCCACACCCACGATCTCTCACGGAACGCCTTCAGCAAAGGGCAGCCCGAGCACGGTGCTGAACTCGCCGAAGACCTGGAACGCCTCGTTGCCCTGCACGACGCGTCGACCATCGCGGCGGTGATCGTCGAACCCATGGCCGGCTCGACCGGTGTGCTCCTTCCGCCCAAAGGCTATCTGCAGCGGCTGCGTGAGATCTGCGATAAACATGGGATCCTTCTGATCTTCGACGAAGTAATCTCGGGTTTCGGCCGACTCGGCGCCCCGTTCGCAATGGACAAGTTCGGCGTCATTCCAGACATGGTGATCGTCGCGAAAGGCCTGACGAACGGGACGGTGCCGATGGGGGCAGTGTTCGCGAGCGACAAGGTCCATGACGCCTTCATGACCGGGCCCGAGGGTGCGATAGAACTCTTCCACGGGTATACCTATTCGGGACACCCGGTGGCGGCGGCGGCCGGCATCGCCACCCTCGACCTCTATCGGGAAGAGCGCCTTTTCGAGCGCGCCGGCGAATTGGCGCCTTTCTGGGAGGAGACGATGCACTCGCTGCGCGGGCTTCCGAACGTCATCGATATCCGAAACATGGGCCTCGTGGCCGGCGTCGAACTGGCTTCAATCCCAGGAAAGGTGGGCGCCCGGGCCTACGACGTCTTCGTCCGCGCTTTTCGGAAGGGCCTGCTGGTTCGAACCACCGGCGACATAATCGCCCTGTCGCCGCCACTCATCATTGAGAAGGCCCACATCGAAGAACTCGCAGGCAAACTCTCCGAAGCGATCAAGGAAGCGGCGTAGGGGCGAGGCACGTCTCGCCCGATGAGGTTCCTAGAACTCGCAGCCATACTCGACTGAGAGTTCCTCCTTGGCCTTGATCAGCGAGGCCTTGCACGCGATGCCGAGGGCTATGCCCGCCTCGCGCATCGTCGACATGGCCCGCCATTTGGTCTGGTTCGCCGTGAAGGTCTCGAGGAGTTTGTCGCGGGCTTCCCCCGATACCTTGCCGTCTACACATTCCATGTACTTCTTGACGTAGTTGTCGCATTCAGCCACGCCGAAACTGGTGATCACGGGTACGCCCGAAGTCGGTGTCGGGCTCGACGAGGCCTGCGTTGATTCACCGGTTGCGACCGGCGACTCCACCGCTTTCGGGGCCTCGACCGGAGGAGCGGGCGGCGGCGACCCACAGGCCAGGCCAAGCCCGGCGAGGACGAGCAGGACACGGAGACCCGGAGCGTGAGCGTGCATTGAATCCATGTCCGAGAGGCTACTCGGTTCGCCGCGAAGACAGAAGGGCGGTACAGGCGCGATGGGGCCCTTGGACTTCAGGTAGTTCGACATGCGCAGCACGGTCAGAGGGCGGACCCGGCCACGGAAGTCCAGGCGTGGAGGCGAATGGCGCGTCGAATGATCGAAGCGCCGTGCCTCGTCTCCTGGCGTCGACCGATCAGAGCGGACGCACGCCGACGAAGACGTCGCGGCGGAGGACGGGATCGTCGACGCAGCGGGCCTTGAAGCCGGCCGCGCGGAGGAGCCTGAGCCAGGTTCGTTTCGGAAACAACCCGAACTCGTGAAGGTCCTTGTGGGTCGCGACCCGTCCGCGGATATCGCGCAGAAGGTAGACGAAATGGACCTCGTAGCTGGTGTCGTCAGGGTCGGGGTCGAAGTTCCATTCCAGATAACGAAGCCCCCGCCCCTCGACGTCGTTGCCCCCGTGATGCGTGATCGACGAGTAGCTCTCGCGCGTGCAGTCGGGGGCAATCAAGGTGGCTCCTCCCGGGCGGGTGTGCGCGAACGCGGTCCGCAGGGTCTTCGCAAGATCCGCTTCGGTTGTCATGTGCATGATGGCATCGTGAATGAAGACACGATCGAAGGTTCGACCCAGCCTCACCTTCCGCATGTCGCCATTCAAGTGCTCGCACTCGGGATTCAGTTGGAGGCTCTGCTTCAGCATGCCGGCTGACCGATCCACCAGGGCCATCTCGAACCACCTCTTCAGATATGAGGCGTTGTTTCCTCCGCCCGAGCCGAGTTCCAGAAGGGTCTTCGCGGGTCTTCCGCCGTAAGACCGCAGGAGGCGTCGAAACGGTCTGGTCTCGGTCCGGTAGTCTTCCGGGCTCGAAAAAAGGTGCCACCAGGGAGCGAGGTCACGGTAAAGACGCGGGGTTCTCATGACCGCAGGACAATAATCGATGGCCAAGGGAGTTGATCTTCCCGCCCGAACGCGGTCAACTTACCGGCATGGCTGCCGAAGCAGGCGACGCACACGACCGTACCTCGCTGGCCGAGGCGACTGAGAAGGTGGCGCGCGCACACGCTTCCCAGGGCGCCATGCGGAAACTTTCGCAGGCCGAGGTGGACCGTGCGGTGGCCGCCATGTCTCGCGCGTTGATTCCCGAAGCGGGCCGGCTCGCCGAACTTGCGCATCGCGAGACGGGTTTTGGCAACGTGGCCGACAAGACCACGAAGAACCTGTTCGCGTCTGAACGGGTGGCCTCTCATATCGCCTCCCTGCGCACCGTAGGAATTCTTGCCGACGACCCTGCCACCGGCATCACCCAGATCGGCGAGCCCATGGGTGTGGTGGCCGCGATCGTGCCCTCCACAAATCCGACCTCGACCGCGATCTTCAAAGTCCTGATTGCGGTCAAGGCCCGATGCCCGATTGTTCTCAGCCCTCATCCGTCCGCTCGCTCCTGCGTGGTCGAGTCCTTCCGCTTGTTGGACTCGGCGGCGCGATCCGCCGGGGTTCCCGAAGGCGCCATCCAATGCCTTGAGACGGTTTCGATCGCCGGCACCGAAGCTCTCATGAAGAGCCGACACACCGCGGTCATCCTGGCTACGGGAGGCATCGGCCTCGTTCGGGCCGCCTACTCCTCGGGGAAACCGGCCTATGGCGTCGGGCCGGGCAACGTGCCGGTCTACGTCCATTCGTCCGCCGAGGCCGCACGTGCGGTACGCGACGTCGTCGCCGGCAAGATCTTCGACTTCGGAACCCTGTGCTCCTCGGAGCAGGCCCTGGTTTACGACGCCTCGATCGGCGCTCAGGTGAGCCAGGCTCTGGAGACCGAGCGGGTTCACGTCTGTTCGTCGTCGGAAGCGGAGAAGCTCGCGAAGTGGGTCATCGGCGAACGCGGTCTGGTGAACGCGAAGGCGGTGGGCCGCTCGCCCCAGGCTTTGGCCGAGGCGTCGGGCTTCAAGATCGACGCTTCGGTGCGGGCGATCGCCGCTCGCGTCGCGGGGGTCGGACGGGATCATCCCCTATCGGCCGAGAAGCTGTGCCCCGTACTGGCGCTCTACGAGGTGGCCGGGCCGGACGAGGGGATCGCGAAATGCCAGCAATTGCTGGCATTCGGGGGAACGGGCCACACGGTAGGCATTCACGCCGCGGACGAGGATCTCCTGCGACGCTTCGCGCTCGCCCAGCCGGCTTCCCGGGTGATCGCCAATTCCCAGACCTCGATGGGCGCCACGGGACACACGACGATGCTTGAGCCCTCCTTCTCGCTTGGGTGCGGCGCCGCCGCCGGGAACATCACCTCCGACAACATCACGCCCCTGCACCTGATCAATGTGAAGCGGCTGGCCCGGGTCCGCCCCCCGTTGGCCAAGGTGACGACCGGTCCGAGCCAGGTGCCGCTCGAGGCACCAAAGGCACCGGTGGACTTCGTGTGCGAGGACGACGTCCGGCGAGCCAAGCGAGAGGGCCGCCGAATCCACCTGGCGCCCCGCGCCCTGGTCACGCCGGCGGCTCAGGATGAGGCGCGCGGATCCGATGTCCTTGTGCGGCCGCGCGATTGAGGGATTCCCGGCACACGTTTGAGACATTCCCGGCGTGATTGGTAGACTATCCCCTCATGAATACGGCAAATTATTCGACGGGCCGGATTCTCCGCCTGGTCGCGACCGGAGCTCTGATCGTGTTCGGGACCGCTCCACTTTCATCTGCCCAGACCGTTGCCGTTCAGGTGTCAAGCGCTCTCGACCCCGCCGTCCCACGAGCGGCCACCGTCGACTCAGTCGTCCGCCAGGCCGAGAGCCTCTTTCGACAGGGTCAGACTGCCTTGTCGCAGGCCCGCGAGTCCGAAGCACAGATCGCGTTCGACGGCGCGCTCGATGTCTTCGTGACCGCTCAGAGTTCGCTCGGGGCGGACTCCGCGTTTGAGCCGGCTTACCTGGCCCTCGTTGGCCGGATTCACGCGGCTGAGGTGGGAGCGCGCTCAAATCGCCGGTTTCTTCCTCTTTCGGCCCATGATGCCGTCCCGGAGCCTACCGCCGGGACACCCAAAGCCCTGGCTGCCGATCCGGCCGCGCCCGCGGCGATTTCCCAGCCGCCTGTAGAGACCAAGAGCCGATTGGCCGAGTTGGGAGCCACGATTGAGCAAGCCCGGCCGACCGATCAGGAGCGGCGATCGAACGAGGCCGTCCTCGGTACCGAAGAGATCGACCTGCCTATCGAACTGAACAATCAGGTCCTGGGCGCAATCGACCTCTACAGCGGTCGTTACAAAGAATGGTTCGCGCGGGCCCTGTCACGCGGCCTTCCCCACCTGCCGCGTATACGGGAGATCCTTGCCGAAGCCGGCATTCCTCAGGATCTGGCCTACGTACCAATCGTGGAGAGCGCCTTCAATCCGGTGGCGCTATCGAGGGCCAAGGCCAAGGGTCTGTGGCAGTTCATCCCTTCCACCGGGAAACAGTATGGCCTCAAGCAGGACTTCTACGTCGACGAGCGATCCAACATGGAGAAGGCGACCCTCGCCGCCGCCCAATACCTCAAGAAGCTCTATGCGCTGTTCGGAGACTGGAATCTGGCCCTTGCCGGCTACAACGCGGGCGAAGGCAGGGTCCAAAGGGCCATCCGAAAAGTCGGCACCAATGACTTCTGGGCACTGGCCCGGACCAAGTCATTCCGCGCGGAAACCAAGAACTACGTCCCTTTGATCCACGCCGCCATCGTTATCGCCAAGTCACCTCAGTCTTACGGCATCGACGTCACGCCCGAAGAGGTGACCATGGCCGAGACCATCCGCGTGGCCGGCTCCTATCCGATCAGCACGGTGGCCCGGTGCGGCAGTCTCGATCCCCAGGCCATCCGCGCGCTGAATCCAGACCTCCGTCGCGGCATGACCCCTTCATCGGCATTCGACCTCCGGGTTCCTCACGGCTTCGGCGAGCAGATTTCCACCTGCCTCTCCAGCGAACGAGCGCTCAACTACACCCGCCACCTCGTTCGCAAGGCAGATACTTTTTCCCTGATCGCGCGTATGTTTGGCGTGTCGTCGGCCGAGATCGCCCGAGTCAATGGCATGAGCGTGACGTCCCGCCTTCAACCGGGCACGGAGCTGGTGGTTCCACGCGCCAGTCGAAACGTGAGCCGAAAGGCCGAGGTGACGAGCCTCTCCTCGGGAACCGGAACCACTTCATACCGAATCCGAAAGGGCGACACATTGTCCCACCTCGCCGCGCGACATAGCACCACAGTGTCTGCCATCAAGGCCTTGAACGGTCTCAGTTCCAGCCGCCTGTCGATCGGTCAGGTCCTTGTCGTCTCCGCCCAGGCGGCCGAAACTCTCAACGACTAAAGCCCCGGGGACCTGATCCGAACCTCGGGTCTGGGATACTTGGCCCCCGGCGCGGAGGGCTCTCCCCCTCGCGCCAGAACTCCCGTCCTCTCCCACGGGCTTCGAAGATCGAAGGAGTGGGCATGCTCGCAAGCACTTACACGGGGGCGGTGGCCGGAATCCACGGCGTGATGATTCGGGTCGAGGTCGATTCGGCTCCCGGATTCCCTGGTCTATTCATGGTCGGTTTGCCCGATTCGGCGGTTCGCGAGAGCGAAAGCCGGATCAAGGCCGCCCTCCGAAACTCGGCGCTGGACTTCTCCTGGGACCGCCGGATCACCGTCAATCTGGCGCCTGCACATCTGCGAAAGAGCGGGAGCGCCTTCGACCTCGCCATTGCCATCGCCCTCCTCGCCTCGTCCGGGGAGCCCGGACTGGACCCCTCAGACGGCCTCTATCTCGGCGAACTGGCCCTCGACGGCAGCCTCCGGCCGGTGCCCGGAGTCCTCCCGATACTCATCGAGGCCCGTCGACTCGGCATCGCAAGAGCGGTGGTCCCACGGGAGAACCTGCACGAGGCGGCGCTGGTGCGCGGAATCGAAGTTCGGGGGGCTCGGTCCCTCCTTGGGGCGCTCGGCGCGGCTGGCCGCGAGGATGCCGCCATTCCCTGCGATGAGCCGGATCCCGGGATTGAGGCAGGCCTGGATCTCCAGGATGTGGCCGGCCAGCCGACCGCTCGGCGCGCGCTGGAGATCGCCGCCACCGGACAACACAACCTTCTGATGATCGGCCCGCCAGGCTCAGGCAAAACGATGCTGGCGCGGCGCCTCCCGGGGATCCTGCCTCCGCCCACCGAGCACGAGGCCCTGGATATGACCGCGATCCAGTCGGCCGCCGGTCTGCGCCCCCGCGCGTTGGTTCGAACCCGCCCTTTCAGGGCCCCGCACCACACGGCATCGGCGGCTGCGCTGGTGGGGGGTGGAGCGATTCCACGGCCGGGCGAGATCAGTCTGGCTCACGGAGGTGTTCTGTTCCTCGACGAACTTCCCGAGTTCTCACGAGCCACGCTCGAGGGGCTACGGCAGCCGCTCGAAGAAGGCAAGCTGCTGGTCAGTCGGGCGCGGGCCACCTACGAGTTCCCGTCGCGCTTCCAGTTCATCGCGGCCATGAACCCCTGCCCCTGTGGCTACCGAGGCGATACCGTCCTGCCCTGCCGGTGCACCCCAACGTCGATCGCGCGTTACCAAAGCCGCATTTCGGGCCCCCTGCTCGACCGGATCGATCTGGTGGTTGAAGTCCCTCGACCGGAGATCCGGCTCACGATCTCGGCCGCCGCGAGCGTCCACGCGAGGCCGGAATCCTCAGCGGTGGTACGGCAGAGAGTCTGCGCGGGATTGAAGTTTCGAGAGGAGCGAATCGCCGCCACCCGCCCCTCGGGCCTCCTCCCAGACCTGACGCCCCAAGCCGAAGCCGCCCTGGAAAACGCGGCTCGGCTCTGCGGCCTCTCGCTTCGCGCCGTTCATCGGACCGCGCGAGTGGCCCGGACCATCGCCGACCTCTCCCGATCCCAGGCAGTGACTGAGTCGGACGTCCTCGAAGCCCTCATCTTTCGAACCGGGGCGGCGTTGACCTCGCGGAAAGTTGCGTGATACCCTAATCTCAACGGAGGGTTCAGGTCCGTTAGAACAAAGTCGCCGAACCCAAGCCACGCTTTCACGCATGAAAACACCCGATTTCTTCACCGTGATCTTCGTCCCGAACGCCCGGGCGAAGTTCCGCAAGTATCAGGTTCCCCTGAACGTAGCCAAACTCGCGGGTCGCGCCGCGGCCGCGGTCGCGATCGTCGGAGTCGGCGCGATGATCCACTATTCGGCACTTCTCTTCGAAGTGTCCCGGCTCCGCAAGGTCGAACAGGAATCGCGGAACCTCCTCGCCAAGACGCATCAGATCGAACAGGATGCGGCGGCGCTTCGCGCGCAAATGGGCCAGCTCAGCGGGATCGTGAACAAACTGGGCGTGATGGCGGGAGTGGACGCTCCGCCGCCCGATCCCAGTGTCGGCGGCACCGGCGGAATCGCCTCCACTGACGCCTCGGCTCCGAGTGCTGCGAGCTTCGAGGAGATGAGTACCCGGCTCGCCGAGCTCACGGAGAAGTCCCGTGATCTGACCGGTGTCTTCGAGAAACAGCGGTCGATCCTCTCCACTACACCATCGGTCTGGCCGGTGCGCGGATATCTGTCCGCCGGCTTTGGCAACCGCAGCGATCCTTTCACCGGCCTCAAGGATTTCCACCCTGGGCTCGACATCTCGGCGCCTCTTGGCACCAAGATCCTCTCCCCCGCTGACGGGACCGTGATCTTCGCCGGCGTCAAGGGAGGGTACGGGAACGCGGTCACGGTCAGCCACGGGCGCGGCATCGTGACCCACTACGGTCATCTCGACGCCTTCAATGTACGCGCGGGCCAGGCAGTGCGCCGAGGCTCGGTGCTTGGTTTCGTCGGCAGCACCGGGCGATCGACGGCACCTCATCTCCACTACGAGGTCTGGCTGAACGGCTCGAACCAGAATCCACTTCTATACATTCTCGACGAGTACAGGTCGCTGGGTTAGCAGTCTGAGGTAGGTCGTCGCCCATTGATGGGCCCCGGTGGCCGCCCGTCGAGTTCCGGGCGGTGCCCAGCAAGCGGGCAGGGACAACCCCGGTGCCAGTCCGCGACTGTAGCGAGGCGGGCTTTCAAGTGCGAAGACATTAGAATGCCTGCACTCAATGCTCGGAAAACTGCTCACCAAGATCTTCGGCACCAAGAACGACCGCGACGTCAAGCGAATGAGAGGGAGGATTCAGGTCATTTCCGACCATGAATCCGCCCTTCGGCAGCTCACTGACGAGGATCTCCGGGCGAAGACCGACGTGTTCCGGGCTCGACTCGCCGAAGGCGCCACCCTTGAGGACATCCTTCCCGAAGCCTTCGCCGTGGCCCGCGAAGGGGGTCGTCGCGTCCTCAACATGCGCCATTTCGACGTCCAGCTCATCGGCGGAATGGCCCTGCACGAGGGGTCGATCGCCGAAATGAGGACCGGTGAAGGCAAAACCCTGGTGGCCACGCTGCCCGCATACCTCAACGCCCTGACCGGCAAGGGCGTACACGTGGTCACCGTCAACGACTACCTCGCCAAGCGCGACTCGGACTGGATGGGGCGCCTCTACAAGGCTCTGGGCCTGACCGTGGCCTGCATCCAGCACGATATGGCCGACCGCGACCGTAAGGCCGCCTACGCCGCCGACATCACCTACGGCACCAACAACGAGTTCGGCTTCGACTACCTGCGCGACAACATGAAGTTCGAGTTGGAGTCGTACGTCCAACGCGGCCACAATTTCGCGATCGTGGACGAGGTCGACTCGATTCTCATCGACGAAGCCCGGACCCCTCTGATCATTAGCGGTCCCGCCGAGGAGTCGACCGATCTCTACTACCGCGTCGATCAGATTATCCCGAAGCTCATTCCGGGCGCGCGGATCGCTGGCGACAAGAAGGCCGAGGAGCGGGCGGAACTCGAGAAGACCGGCGACTACATTGTTGACGAAAAGGGACGGAACGTCACCCTGACCGACAACGGCATGTCCCACGCCGAGAAGCTCCTGGCTGTCACAAACCTGTGGGACCCGTCGAACATGGATGTCCTGCACCACGTGAACCAGGGGCTGCGTGCCCACTCCTTGTACACCCGGGACGTGCACTACGTGGTCAAGGATGGCCAAGTCATCATCGTCGACGAGTTCACCGGCCGCCTCATGCCGGGACGCCGATGGTCCGACGGCCTCCACCAGGCCGTCGAGGCGAAGGAGAAGGTGAAGATCGAGCGCGAGAACCAGACCCTCGCCACCATCACTTTGCAGAACTACTTCCGCATGTACTCGAAACTCGCGGGCATGACCGGAACCGCGGAGACGGAGGCGCCGGAGTTCGAGAAGATCTACAAACTCGAGGTACTGGTGGCGCCCACCAACCGGCCCATGATCCGTCTGGAGAACCCGGACATGGTCTATCGCACCGAGCCCGAGAAGGATCGCGCGGTGCTGCGGGAGATCAAGGAGCTATCGGAAGCCGGTCGACCGGTTCTCGTCGGCACGATCTCGATCGAGAAGTCCGAACACCTGGCCGCCATGCTGAAGCGTGAAGGAATCAAGCACGTCGTCCTCAACGCCAAGTACCACGAGCGCGAAGCCGACATCGTCTCCCAGGCCGGCCGCTTCGGTGCCGTGACCATCGCCACCAACATGGCCGGCCGCGGAACCGACATCATCCTGGGCGGAATTCCGGATGTAAGGGTGCGCAATCTCCTCATCGAGCGGAACATCAACCCCGATACCGCGAGCCCGGACGACAAGAAGGCCGCGGAAGAGACGGGGCTCGCCGAGATGGCCGCGGACTTCAAGAAGGAACTCGCCCACCGCAAGTTCGACTCCAAGTACAAGGACGATCTCGCCGAACGGTATCTCGGCCTGGTCGCTGCGTTCCCGAACGACCACCCCTCCTTCCAGACGGTGGCGGCCCTTGCAGTGCATGATCCGGACCTCAAGGCGTACCTCGATGCCGCCGAAGCCCTGCCCCGACCCAGGAGGAACAAGATCGCCTGGTCGTTCTTCCCGCACTGGGATGTCGAGAAGCCGGTCAACTTCCTCGAAGTTCACCCGCTGCGCGCGGAACTCACCATCGTCATCGCCAGCCAGAGAACCATCGCCGCCATCGTCAACCTGCTCGACACCAGTGAGCGCGAGCGTGTGGTGGCGCTCGGCGGCCTCCATATTCTCGCCACCGAGAGGCACGAAGCCCGCCGTATCGATCACCAGCTCCGCGGACGAGCGGGCCGCCAGGGAGATATCGGGTCGTCGCGCTTCTACTTGTCCCTCCAGGACGACCTCATGCGGATCTTCGGGTCCGATCGCATCAGCGGCCTGATGCTGAAGCTCGGCATGGAAGAGGACATGCCGGTCGAACATCCCATGGTGTCGCGATCCATTGAACGGGCCCAGCGACAGGTCGAGGCGCAGAACTTCGCGGTCCGCAAACACCTGCTTGAGTACGACGACGTCATGAACAAACAGCGGGTGGCCATCTACGGCACGCGCCGCATGATCCTCGAGGGCAAAGAGACCCGCCAGTGGCTGCTCGACCTTTCCGAGGATGTGACCGATTCGTTCCTCAACAACGCTCTCGATCCCAAAGTCTCAACCGAGGGGGCGAATCCCGAAGGCCTTTCGATCATGCTGCGGGATACCTTCGGCCTTGACGTGCCGGTCGAAGAGATCAACGGCACCGCCCAGACCGAACTCGCCACCTCTCTCAAGACCCGGGCCCGGGCGATCTACGAGGCGAAAGAGCAGCAAATCGGGCCGGAGCTAATGCAGTTCCATCAGAAGGTGCTCCTGCTTCAGATCGTCGACGCGCAGTGGAAAGACCACCTTCTCTCCCTCGACCACCTGAAGGAAGGGATCGGCCTGAGAAGCTATGGGCAGCGCGATCCCCTCGTCGAGTACAAAAAGGAGTCCTACAACCTCTTCCAGGCCTTAATGGACCGGATTGAGGAAGAGGCCCTGCGCTGGGTCTTCCTCTACCAGCCGGTGATGCGCACCGATGAACCGCCGAGGCCGATGGACATCACGGGAGGCCGCCCCTCGCACGGCTCGGAGGAGCCGCCACCTCTGCCTTCCCCACTACCCGAGCGCAAACCCGATCCAGTGTCCACTTTCGGTAAGGCGCGCACGATGCCGCGCAATCTGACCTTCACCAGTTCCACAGACGCCGCCCCCAAACCCTTCGGCGGTGCCGCCTCCCCCGAGTCGCGAGGCGGCAACGATGGTCAGGTCAAGACCGTGCGCCGGGAAGGTGTCAAGGTCGGTCGTAACGACCCCTGCCCCTGCGGATCCGGCAAAAAATACAAGAAGTGCCACGGGACTGAGTAACGGGGCCAGATATGAATCGTCTCGAATCCAGGATCGTTGAGGGCCTCACATTCGACGATATCGTCCTCGTCCCTCAGTATTCCGAATGTCTGCCCGCCGAGGTCGATGTCACGACGCGGCTGACCCTCGGAATCACGCTGAACATCCCGATCGTGTCCGCGGCGATGGACACAGTCACCGAAGCGCCCCTCGCCATCGCTCTCGCCCAGGAGGGCGGGATCGGTTTCATTCATAAAAACCTCCCGATCGACGTCCAGGCCTCGGAGATCGACAAAGTGAAGCGGTCCGAGGCCGGGATGATCGTCGATCCGGTCACCGTCTCACCAGACGCGCCGGTTTCGGATGCCCTTGCCCTGATGGCGAAGTTCCGAATCAGCGGCGTGCCGGTGACCGATCACGGCCGGCTCGTGGGCATCCTGACGAACCGCGATCTCCGCTTCGAAACCCGGACCACGCTCAAGGTGGCCGAACTGATGACCCGCGATCCTCTGATCACCGTTCGGGTCGGTGCCACCCTCGAGGAGGCCAAGGAACTTCTCCACAAGCACAAGGTCGAGAAAGTACTCGTGGTGGACGAGGTGAACCAGTTGCGCGGCCTCATCACCGTGAAGGACATCCAGAAGCGGATCAAGTACCCAAACGCCTGCAAGGACTCCGCGGGACGGCTTCGGGTGGGTGGAGCGGTCGGGATCGCCGCCGACACTCTGGATCGCGTGCGCGCCCTCGTGGACGCCAAGGTCGACGTGGTCGCGGTTGATACCGCTCACGGGCACACCAAAGCCGTGATCGAGATGGTCGGCCGAATCAAGAACGCCTTTCCCGGTCTCGAACTTGTGGCGGGCAACGTGGGCACCAAAGAAGGCGCCAAGGATCTGGTGTCGGCAGGCGTCTGTGCGGTGAAGGTTGGCATGGGTCCTGGTTCCATCTGCACCACACGCATCGTCTCGGGGGCCGGGATGCCTCAAGTGACGGCCATCGCGGAAGTGGTCGAGGCCTGCTCTGAAGCAGGGATCCCGGTCATCGCGGACGGGGGCATCAAGTTCTCGGGCGACATCACAAAGGCTCTGGCGGTGGGCGCCGATTCCGTCATGATCGGTTCCCTGTTCGCGGGGGCCGAGGAAAGCCCGGGCGAGGTCATTCTGCGCCAGGGCCGGAGCTTCAAGACTTATCGCGGCATGGGGTCCCTCGGCGCCATGAAGGACGGGTCGAAGGACCGCTATTTCCAGGCGGAGAGCGCTCCCCAGAAGCTCGTCCCCGAGGGCGTCGAAGGCATTGTTCCCTATCGCGGCCTCCTCGCCACAATTGTTCAACAGCTGGTGGGAGGCGTGCGCGCCGGGATGGGCTACTGCGGTGTCCGGTCGATTCGAGAACTGCAAACCCAAACCCGATTCACGCGAATCTCCGTGGCCGGACTCAAGGAGAGCCACGTCCACGACGTGGTGATCACCAAGGAATCGCCGAACTATCGCGTGGAGTGACATGAACCTCAGAGGATCCGCCCGAGCCGTCGGTCAGAGTCTTGCGGCGTGGGCACTCGCGGTCGCGGCCGTCGGGTGCGCGGCGCCCGATCCCCTGCTCTCGTTCCTTGACGACGAGTCAAGTCTTTCCTTCACTCATCCCCCGAGGTGGAACGTCGGTTTCGCCGAGCAGGGAGGCATCCGATATCGATACCTCACGGCGCCTCGGATAGAGGGCGATTCAGAAGCACTTTCGATTACCCTCATCGCTCCAACCGCGGCGGCCTCCGCGGTGAGCGTGGCTCAGGCCTACCTCACTGACGCCACCGAGGTGGTGGCAGCTGCCACATCCCCATCCGCGAACTGGAGATTCCGAGATTCGAGCGGCGTCGCCTCCATGCTGCGAATCTCCCCGGTCGGCGATGGCCGGTTCTTTGGCGCCTGGGTTCGCGGCTCCGACCCGGCCATGCGGCAGTACACCGGGCGGACCGACACCATCCTCGATTCCCTAAACGTCGAAGATCCTGCGCAATGGAGGGAGGAGCGCTTCGCAAACATGGTCGCTCGCATCCCGGCGACGTGGACTCGCGGAAGCCGGCTCTCGAACCCGACCAACGCCACCATGCAGTTCAAGTCACTGCCTCTCTATGTCGAGAAGGGCACTTCGGCGGTGCACGGATTTGTGACCCTGTCCAAGGAGCCGGTACCGCCCCCCGGGGATCTCGCGACTTTCAATCAACTTGTGCGGGCCCGAGCCTCGGACACGGTGGCGCTCCTCGAACATCACCCATGGCTGGCCCTTGAAGGAGTGAACAGGACTGCGGGCTACGTTGACTACATGCGGAGCGGCACCACCCTCACCTCCACCCGCATCCGCCGGTGGATTACCGTGAGCGGAGGTGTGGGGCTCACCCTCTCGTGCGAGGCGCGAGCCGACGCCTTTGATCGCCTCGATCCGTGGTGCCGCCGACTTGCCTATACGGTGCGCCTCGAATAGCGATACCAAGGCCCCAAGGCCGCTCGATAGACCCAAAAGCCCGGCACTCCTATGATTCTGCGCGCGCTCAGCCTATTTCCCGGAAGCCACCGCGATCACGCCAGTTTCCGCGGTACCCGACGACTCGACACAGCACAGAAACGGGTACTCGCCGGCGCGGTCAAAAGTCACGTCGACCTCCAGCGGTCGCCCCGACCGCACGCGCTTCTCGACATCAAGAGAAGGAATGGCGAAACAATGGTCCCCCTCCCTCGCCGTGACCACGAAGTGGACGGTTCCCAGGGGCACGGAGATGCGGGCGGGTTCGAAACCTGAGGACCCCACGGTCAGCCGCACTGTGTACATTTCTGCGGCCCCTGCCCGGTGGATGGAACCCGGGGTCACGCCGCCCAGGGTAAACGCTGCCGCAAAAAGGAACGAGGCGATCCGAAGATCGCCTCGTTGACGCCAAGGAGTGTTTTTCACTCCTTCAGGTTAGCGCCCTCCGCGGTTTCCACCGAAACCGCCGCCACGCCCACCGCCACCGCCACCGCTGCGGGGACGGTCGCCCCCACGGCCGCGGTCACGATCTCCGCCGCCTTCGCGACGAGGCGGACGATCGCTGCTGCCCTCGGGCGGAGCCACCATGCCTTCCGGCAGCGGCAACAGGGCCTTCTTGGACAAACGCACCTTCCCCATCGGATCGATAGTGAGGACCTTGACCATGACCGTATCACCTTCCGCGAGAACGTCGCGAACCTCGTTCACTCGCTCGTGGGCGATCTCGGAGACGTGGAGCAGGCCGTCGGTTCCCGGCATGATCTCGACGAACGCGCCGAAATCGACGATGCGGACGACCTTGCCCATGTAGGTCTTGCCGAGCTCAACGCTCGCGGTCAGCTCTTCGATGATGGCCACGGCCTGCTGCGCGGCCTGAAGATCGGTCGAAGCAATCAGCACGCGACCGTCATCCTCGATCTCGATCTTGCAGCCAGTCCGCTCGGTGATGGAGCGAATCATCTTGCCGCCGGGTCCGATGACGTCGCGGATCTTGTCGACGGGGATCCTCACCGTGATGATACGAGGCGCGTACACGCTCATCTCGGTGCGGTGGGTGGTCAGGGTCTCGGCCATCTTGCCGAGAATGTGGAGCCGGCCTTCCTTCGCCTGAGCGAGGGCCTTGGCCATGAGATCGGCGTTGAGGCCGTCGATCTTGATATCCATCTGCAAGGCGGTGAGGCCCTTCGCGGTTCCTGCGACCTTGAAGTCCATGTCGCCGTAGTGATCTTCCTCGCCGGCGATGTCGGAGAGGACCACATACTTCTCGCCATTGGAGACAAGACCCATGGCCACACCCGCCACCGGCGCCTTGAGCGGCACACCCGCGTCAAGCATCGCGAGGGTACCGCCGCAGATCGAAGCCATGGAGGATGACCCGTTGGATTCGAGAATGTCGGACACAATGCGGATCGTGTACGGAAAATCCTCTTCCGAAGGGAGCATCTCGCGCAGGGCCCGCTCGGCCAGCGCGCCATGACCGATTTCTCGGCGACCGGGACCGCGGTTTGCCCTCACCTCACCAACCGAGAACGACGGGAAGTTGTAGTGAAGCATGAACCGCTTCTTGTGCTCGAGTTCCTGAACAGTGTCGATGATCTGCGCATCTTCGCTGGTGCCCAGAGTGGCGGTGACGAGGGCCTGAGTCTCGCCGCGGGTGAACAGCGCCGAACCATGGGTGCGCGGAAGAACCGTGACCTCGGAGGTGATCGGACGGATCTCGTCGAAACGGCGGCCGTCGAGACGGCGTCCCCGCTCGAGGATCTCACGACGGAGAATGTGCTCGCGGAGTTGGTCGTACACGGTGGAAACGAGCGCCTTCTTGGCCGCCTGATCCTCGGTGAGGGTGGCGACGTACGCCTTCTTGACCGCGTCCATCTTCGCGTACATCTCGAGCTTGTCGCGCTTCTGCATGGCCTCGTAGAGCGCTGGCTCCAGGGCCGCCGCGATCTCGTGGGCGAGACCATGGTCGATCTCCTTTTTCGGGGCCTGGCGCTTCGTCTTGCCCACTTCCGCCATCATCTGGCGCTGAACCGCGCAGATCACCTTGATCGCGTCATGACCCGCGACGAGAGCACGAACCATGTCCTCTTCCGAGAGTTCACGCGCACTGGATTCGACCATGCAGATGGCCTTCTCGGTGCCCGCCACGAGGAGGTTCAGAGCACTCTTCGTCTTCATGTCGGTGCTGGTCGGGTTGATGTGGCACTGGCCGTCCCAGAAGCCCACGCGCACCGCACCCACCGGCGTATCGAAAGGAATATCGGAGATGCACAACGATGCCGAGGCGCCGATGAGGGCCAGGGTGTCGGACTCGTTCTCAAGATCGGCGGACCACAGAAGCGCGCTGATCTGGGTTTCGCAGCCCCAGCCTTCGGGGAAAAGGGGCCGCATCGGACGGTCGATGAGACGGCAGGTCAGGATTTCCTTTTCGTTCTGACGGCCCTCCCGCTTGAAGAAACCGCCGGGAATCTTGCCCGCGGCGAAGTTGTTTTCGCGGTAGTCGACGGTGAGAGGGAGGAAGTCGATGCCCGGCTTCGGCTCTTTGGCCGAGCCCGCGGCTACGAAGACGACCGTGTCGCCCATGCGAACCAGGGTGGCACCGTCCGCCTGCTTGGCCATGCGGCCCGTTTCAATAGTGATCGGCGCGCGGCCGACCTGGATCTCATACCGTTTCATGGCCATTGTGCTTTTCTCCGAGCGGCTAGGCTTCTAGCGGAGGGGTTTAAGAGGGTTGTGAGATGGAAGACATTGCCGCCCGTCCAGCCGTCCATTTTCAGGACGCCGGAGTCGCGGGGGCGCCCAGGGAGCCGGGTGTGGCACTCTGCCTTCGCTCAGCTTGAGCGGAGCCAGGCATCGCGCCAAACACGAAGCCCGCCTTCAAACAACCGGGCGGGCTTTCCTGATTCTCGGTGACTACTTGCGCAGTCCGAGTTTAACGATCAGGGACTGGTAGCGGGACGGCGTCTTCGACTTGAGATAGTCGAGGAGACGACGTCGGTGGCCGACCATCATGAGCAGTCCGCGGCGCGAGTGATGATCTTTCGCGTGCGTCTTGAGATGTTCGGTCAGCTGGCCAATACGCTCTGACAGCAGCGACACCTGGACCTCCGGAGAACCGGTGTCGGTGGCGTGGGCGCGGTTTCCCTCAATGAGGGTTGTCTTCTTTTCCTTGGTAAGGCTCACGTCTCTTTTTGCTCCTCCGAGCCTGCTTTGTTGTTCTGACTGCTTGATTTATCTTCGTTTGGAACTCGGGAGCTTACCACAGGCTCGGCTGCCGAAAACACACAGACCGGGCGTAGGCGCGGACCCTCCATCGAGGCCAGGGCCACAAGCCCACTCTCCCGGTCGGACACTCGTACCCGCCGGGGCTCGGTCGGACAGAGCCCCCCTACCGTAACCGTGCGCCCAAGCCTGAGGTCTTTCGCTTCCCTTTCGGTCACGGTTACCAGCGGCCATCCACCGAGAATGGAAAGCATCGGCTGAAGATGGGCGGCAAGGGTCTGTGGAGTCAGGGCGTCGAGGGCGACGGCAGATCCTGCTCCGAGACCGCCCGCCCGTGTGCGACGCAAGGCCACGAGATGGGCGCCCACCTGAAGAGACCGTCCGAGGTCCCGGGCCAGAGCGCGAATGTACGTACCTCGGGAACACGCGAACCGGACATTGGCGATCTCTCCATTCAACCGCAGGAGTTGGGCGGTCGCCACATGAATCTTCGAGGGCGAGAGAGCGACCTCTTCTCCTCGGCGAGCCATGGCATAGGCCCGCTCCCCTGCAACTTTCTTGGCCGAAAACGACGGTGGGATTTGCTGCTGCTCGCCAACGAAGGCCCGCAGTGCGGCCGTGATGGCAGACTCGGTGATCCCCTCGGTCGGCCGGGGCTCGCTCCGCGGCTCACCTTCCGCGTCGTCCGTGGTCGTCTCGAATCCGAACCGGATTCCCGCGTCGTATTCCTTCGCAAAGGCTCCCCCGCCTTCTTCAAGGTATGGGATCAGTCGCGTCGCCTGCCCGAGACAAAGCACGAGGACTCCGGTGGCCATCGGGTCGAGAGTGCCGGTATGGCCGACCCGGCGGGTTCCGGAGATTCTCCGCACCCGTGCCACCACGTCATGCGAGGTCAGGCCCGAGGGTTTGTCGACCACGAGCAGGCCGGAAAGACCGGAGTCTCTAGTCGGCGAGTTCCGGGTCAGAGGAGGGCCGCCATTTAACTCAGTCGCGAAGCGGGGGTGTCGGCGGGATCCGGGCCTGGCTCTGCATCGTTGGTGCCTGGCTCTGCGCGTTGCGCCTGTTCCTGGGCCGCGGTCTCGGCCAGCATCTCGTCCGCCTTCCAGCCCGCCATGATCTCGCCGACGCGTTCGGCGTTGTCCAGGCCCTTGTCCTGAACGAACAAAATCTCGGGCACGGTGCGCGTGCGCATCCGCTGCGACAGGAGCTTGCGGACGAAGCCACGCGAATGATGGAGGGCGCGCATGGATTCAAGCTGGACCTTCGCGTCTCCCATGGGCGAGACGTAAATCTTCGCCACGGACTGATCCACAGGCATCTCGACCCGGATGACGGTTACAAACCCAAGCCGAGGATCCCGGATCTCTCTCGCGATGATCATCGCGACCTCGTCGCGCACACCGTCCGCCACTCGCGATTTCCTGTGGTTCACAGCCATTGTCTCTGCTCCCCTGCGCATACCACGCCCGGTGTTTCCTCGACCTGACGAAGGACCTCGTCAAGAGTCCGCTCCATGTGTACTCGTTCGGTGTTTACGCCCACAATGGCGAGTCCGGCGCGCTGCCACTCATCGTGGTGCGCTACCTCGGCGATCGACACATTGTGACTCTGCCTCACGCGGGCGAGGATCGACCGCAAAGGCTGCCGTTTGTCCTTGAGACTCTGCGCCTCGGGCAGGCGCAGGTCGATCTCGAGAAGTCCTATCACCATGAGTCCATCTTAGGTCCTGGAACCGCGGCGAGACGGTCCTTCGGTTTGTCGACTTCCCCGGACGAAGACCATGGCCCTCTGGCGAGGGGCTGCCTCACAAACTCTCGCGGTACTTCTCCATCACGAAGAACTCGATGATGTCACCGGGCTTCACGTCGTTGAAGTCCACTATGCCGATGCCGCACTCCGTGCCGGCCCGGACTTCCGAGGCGTCGTCCTTGTGGCGTTTGAGCGACGAGACCTTGCCGGTGTGGATGACGATGTTGTCGCGCAGCAGACGAACATTCGCCTGCCGGGTGACTTTGCCTTCGGTGACGATCGTTCCCGCGATGGTGCCGATCTTCGAGATCTTGAAGGTCTCCTGAACCTTCGCCTGACCGAGGACCACTTCCTTAAAGGCTGGGGCCAGCCGGCCCTCGAGAGCCTTGGTCAGATCATCGACCACGTCGTAGATGATGGTGTACAGACGGACTTCGATGTTGTCGCGCTCGGCGAACTCGGCGGCCTTTCGCTCGGGACGCACGTTGAAACCAACCACAATGCCTTCCGAGGCGGCGGCCAGCAGCACGTCGCCTTCGTTGATGGCGCCCACGCCCGAGCGGATGATGCGCAGGCGGATTTTCTCCTGCGGGATCTTCTTCAGCTGCTCGGTCAGCGCTTCGACGGAACCCTGAACGTCGGCCTTCAGAACGAGCGGCAGTTCGATCGGCCCGTCGGCTCCACCCGGCTTCGCGATGGCCTCGAGCCGCACACGCGACTGAAGCGCCAGCTGTTTGTCCTTGAGCTTCTGCTGACGGAAGGAAACGATCGTGTGCGCCTTGACGGAGTCTTCCACCACGAAGAGCGAATCGCCCGGCTCCGGCACATCATCGAGCCCCTGGATTTCCACCGGAGTCGACGGCCCGGCCTCGCGAATACGCTCACCGCGATCGTTCATCAGCGCGCGAATGCGACCGGAAACCGCACCGGCGACGACGACGTCGCCGACCCGCAGGGTGCCGTCCTGAACCAGGATGTTCGCCACCGGGCCTCGGCCCTTGTCGAGCCGCGACTCGATCACGGCACCGCGCGCGGGCTTATCGGGGATCGCCTTGAACTCGCCCATGTCGGCCTGCAGGAGGATCATCTCGAGCAAGGTATCCAGGTTCTGCTTCTTCTTTGCGGAGACATTCACGAACACCGTCTGGCCGCCCCACTCTTCGCAAAGCAGACCGCGGTCGGCGAGTTGCTGGCGGATGCGGTCGGGCTGGGCTTCTGCTTTGTCGATCTTGTTCACCGCAACCACGATGGGGACACCCGCGGCTTTGGCATGATCGAGGGCTTCGAGGGTCTGGGGCATGACGCCGTCGTCCGCCGCAACCACCAGGACGACGATGTCGGTAACCCGGGCACCGCGCGATCGCATGAGTGTGAAGGCCTCGTGGCCGGGGGTGTCGAGGAAGACCACCGCGCGATCACGCACATCGACCTTGTAGGCGCCGATGTGCTGGGTGATTCCGCCGTGTTCGCGCTCGGCCACGCGGGTTTCGCGGATGGCATCGAGCAACGAGGTCTTGCCATGATCGACATGGCCCATCACGGTAACGACGGGAGCGCGCGGAACCGACCCCACGCTGGCTTCGACTTCGCTCTGCTCCTGAACCACTTCCTCCTCATAGGAGCGCACCGTGGCGTCGTACCCGAATTCGCGGCACACGTCCTGGGCGATTTCGATGTCCAGGGTCTGGTTCACCGTCAACATCAGGCCCTTGCCGATGAGGTACTTGAGGATGTCGCGGTTCTTGGCATCGGGCATGCGCTCCGAGAGCTCCTTGACCGTGACGCCTTCCGTAATGGTGATGGGACGCAGCGGACCCGTCCACTTCGGACGCTCCTGGGCCACGATCGGTGTAATCTCGCGCGCCCCCTTCTCCCGGGGCTGCCTGCGGGCACCGATGCCTGGGCGGTACGCTCCCGGACGGTTTCCGGGCGAAGAAGGCTGCGAGGTGGGCGACGAGGGAGCTCCCGGACGACCCGCCGGGCCTGTGGTCGAAGGGGCCTGGGCTCCGCGCACGCCGGGAGTGCCGCCCCGCAGGCCGGGACGCTGAGGAGGAGCGCCCGGCCTCGTGGCCACCCGATGCTGACCGGTGGTTCGGGAGGGCGAAGCGATCGGACGAATCGCACGAATGACCGGGGCGATGGGACGCACCACGAGGGGGGCAGACGGGGCCGCTGGTTCCGCGGCGGGGGCCGGGGCCTCTGGATCCGCGGGGCTGGCCTTGGCCGCGGTCACGGGTTTGCCGATCGGGCGAAGAGGGGCTATCCGGGGAGTCATCCGGACAGGAGCGGCCGAAGGCCCAACCGCGGGAACTCCGCCGCCTTCGATCACATCCTCGGAAATGGAGGCGGAAATACTCTGGCCATCGCCTTCGGAGACGGCACGGGCGGGTTCAGCGGAGACATCCGGAGCGCCGACTGAATCGGCCGGAGCCGCCGCAGGCACTTCGGCCAGGGCTGTTTTTCGAGGACGCCCGATCGGGGCGACGGTGATCGGCGCGCGCGGGGCAGGTACGTCCGGCTTCTCCGTGGGAGGGACCGGCGTTTCCGAACGTGCCTCGGGCTCGGGGCCAACGGCTGCCACCTTCGCCACGCTGGGCGCGTCTTCAGGCGTCGGAGCCTGGGCCTGCGATTCGACGGTGGGCTCGGGCGACTTGACGGCAACTCGGGGGGCGAGACGCACGGCGGGCGCCGCCGCCACGGGAGCGGGTGCTGCTGTAGGCTTGGCGCGGTTGCCCGCCTTGCGGGCAGCCCGCTCATTCTCAGCTTCTTTCGCCGCCAGTTCACGCGCAGCGCGCTCCTCGGCGACCCGGGCCTCGCGCTCTTTCTCCGCCGCATCGCGTTCGCCTTCGTCCTCGTCAGATCCGTAGACTCGATTGCGACGGGCACTCTGGCTCTCGATGCGAATCTGGCGCTTGAACTTGGTGGCCTGATCTTCGTCGACGGAGCTCGAAGGGGCCTTGGCGTCGATTCCGATCGCCTTCAGCTTCTCGATGATCTCCTGAGACGAGAGGCCGAGTTCGCGGGCGAGTTCGTATACGCGGGGTTTGGGCATGAAGCTCTTATCGACCTGTTTCTGGACGCTTGTGGGTAACGGAGATCCTGAGGATCGACGGTGGAACGGGGCCCAGGGTCACTTTAGGCGGACTCTCCCGAAAGCTTCTGGGACCCATCCTGCGAAGAGCCCGCGGCGCTGACTACGGCTTCGGGCTCAGCGGCGGTCTCCTTCACGGCCACCTTGGGCAAGGCCGCGGTTGCGGACTGGCGCAGGTTGTCCGCAACCGTCTCGTCGATATCGATGGACGCGAACTCCTCGTTGGTCATCTGGAGCAGGTGGTCGAGACCCTGGACCCGTGCCTCCATCAGCCGTTGGACGATGTCCTTGTCCACGCCATCCATGGTGCGGAACTCGGTGAGCTGGGCCGCCACTTCAAGGCGCTTTTCTTCTTCGCTCTTGATCTCGATGCGCCAGCCGACGAGTTTGGCAGCGAGGCGCACGTTCTGGCCCCGCTTGCCGATGGCGAGAGACAACTGCTTGTCCTCGACCACCACTTCCATGATTTTCTGCTCGGAGTCGACGACCTGCACCCGGGCCACCTGGGCCGGCTGTAGCGCGGCCTTGACGAGAGCGACCGGATCGTCATCCCATTCAATGATGTCGATCTTTTCGCCCCGAAGCTCGCGGATGACCGCCTGCACACGCGTGCCCTTCATGCCGACACAGGCGCCGATGGGGTCGATGTCTTTGTGGGTGGACTCGACCGCGACCTTGGCCCGTTCGCCCGGCTCGCGCACGCAGGCGCGAATCTTCACGGTGCCGTCGAAGATCTCGGGCACTTCCATCTCGAGGAGTTTGCGGAGAAGGGCGCCGTCGGTGCGGGAAACCGTGACTTGGGGCCCGCCGCGTGTCGACCGCTGGACCGAGAGGATGGCGACCCGGATTCGGTCTCCCGTCTGGTAGTTCTCGGCCCGACTCTGTTCTTTGCGGGGCAGCACGGCCTCGGTACGGCCGAGGTCGATAATGTAGTCGGTGCCTTCCTGACGCTTGATCACGCCGTTCAGGACATCGCCACGGCGGCGCTCGAACTCTGCAATGACGTTGTCGCGCTCGGCGTCGCGGACCTTCTGGAAGATGACTTGCTTCGCGGCCTGGGCCGCGATGCGTCCAAGACCCTCCGTCTGCTTCGGAAACTCGATCTCCATCTTGAGTTCGGCCTCGGGGATCAACCCCCGCGCCTCGTCCAGACTGATTTCAATCTCCTCGTCTGTGACCTTCTCGACCACTTCCTTGACCGCGAAGACGTCAATATCGCCGGTCTCGTGGTTGAATCGGCTACGCAGGTCTTCGTCGTTGTTGAAGTACCGCTTCGCGGCCTGCAGGATCGCGTCCTCGATCGCCCGGATGACGACCTCGGGATCGAGATTCTTCTCGCGGGAGACCTGTTCGATGCGTACTTTCAGCTCGTTAGCCATGATTTACCTGAACGAAATTTCTCTTTGGGCGTGGCGCAAGGCCGAGAATGGAACCGCAATCGCAGCACCCTCCCGGCCCTTGTTGTCGCGAGGGACGATCCGCACCTCCTTATCGCTCACTGCGAGCAGGCGACCCTTGATTTCCTTGATTGATTCCTTGGGGATTGATTCCTTGGGGATTGATTCCTTGGGGATTGATTCCTTGGGGATTGATTCCTTAAGGATTGATTCCTTGGCGGCCGGCTCTTTGGCGACCGGTACTTTGGCGTCGGACCCTGCGGCGATTGTGGCGACGTCGGTCTCGACGAACGCGACCTGAATGTTCTTCTCGATCACTCGCTCGAAGTCTTTCGGCGTCCTCAACGGGCGCGTCATCCCGGGGGACGACACCTCAAGAGTGTAAGAACGCCCGATTGGGTCCTCCACGTCGAGAATGGCGGAGATCTCGCGGGATGCGTTCTCCAACTCGTCGAGGGTGATACGACCCGGCTTGTCCATGAACACCCGGACCACCGGTCCCTTGCCCCCGCGCTTCAGTTCGATGTCCACCAGATCCAGCCCCGAAGAAGCCGCGACGCGTTCCGAGACCGAACGCACAAAGACCTCTATTTCGAGTCCTTTGCGAGCGTCCTTGTCATTTTGCGCCGTGCCGGTAACGATCAAACTCTAGCGACCTCGGTAAAAGTCTGGTGTGGAAAAAAAAGAGTGGGCGTCTGCCCACTCAAGCAAGTATGGAGTATACGGGCGAAGGGTCGCCCCCGGCAAGGCCTGCTCAGGGCGGAGAAGGGGTCGATCGGGTGCTCGCCCTGAACCAGGGAACGAACGCGCTGGTCGTGGCCTGATACTCCCGATAAGCGTCGCCACGGCTGCGCACGGCCTGCTCCTCGGTGGCGGGGATACCCGTCACCCTGAGCAGGAAGTAAAGCATCAGGGCCGGGCACAGCCAGGAAATCCATCCCCAGGGGGCTGAGGTGGCCACCAGGGCAAAAGCGCACCAGACGAGCCACTCGAAGAAATAGTTAGGATGCCGGGAGTACCGCCACAGACCGGCCTGGCAAACCTTGCCGCGGTTCTCCGGAACGCGCTTGAATGCGTTCAACTGGGCATCGGCGATGGCCTCCCCGCTGAGACTGATCACAAAGACCAGGAGCCCCAGGATCGTCACGAGGTCGGGCGAAGGAGATGGGTTCTGAGAGGTGAAGACGAAGGGAACGGAGAGCAGGGCGTTCAGCAGTCCCTGAAAAAGGAAGAATCCGAAAAAGCGCCGGTTCACATCGGGAGCCCATTGCCGGCGCAGTTCGAGGTACCGTCCTTCCTCGACCGGATGCAGCGCCGCTACTCGTCGCGCCAGGTGGACGGTCAGTCGGAGGCTCCAAAGCGCCACCATTCCAACGACGAGCGCGCGGCGCATCGGAAGGCCCGCCCCGAACCAGGCGACGGCCGCGGCAATCGGCGTGAAATTGAACGACCACGCGACATCCACGATCGAAAAATTGCCGAGCCGTCGCGCCAGCAGGAAGGCCACGGTCATCAGCGCGAGCCCCAGAAGGCAGGCGGTCAGGAGCAATGTCAGGATAGGTTCACCTCATGTCGGTTCCGAAGCTTCGCGATCAGCGGGCGGGTCGCCTGAAACGTCCCCACAAAGATAAAGGGAGCGGCGAGGGACCAGGCCAGAACCGCGTGCAGGCACGTCAGGCCGAATTCCTCGACAAAGCGCAAGAAGTCGGTCTGGGCCAGACGCAGGATCTCCGTGGGCGCGAGCGAGACGTTGGGTGCCCCCATGACCCACTCCCCCATTCGCACGAAGACGAAAATGAGGGGGATCTGCAGCGGGTACACCGCGTAGTTCACTCCGTGAGTCAAGGGCTGCGGTGCCCTGAAGACCAGCGCAGCCACGAAGCAGAAGGGAATAGAGAAGCCCATGACTGGAAACAGCCCAAAGGTCACGCCAATGGCCACGGCATACGCGAGTTGGGAAGTCGAACACCCCTGAAGCACCAGGGTCTCGAAGGGCAGACCAATATAGCGGTGGAAGTAGCCCCGGTCCCCCGAGGATGTCGCGTTCAAATCGGATTTCCTTGAGAGGGCAGACTCAGCCGACATGAATACGCGGGCGCTCCTGGGTGTTTCGGACTGCGCGGCGCAGGACTTCGCGGGTGACCGGTGCGGTATCCCCTTCCCCGAGGAAGATATAGCGAAGGACGTACGCGATGGGGTTGCCCTCGGTCCAGCCGAAGTAGGCGTGAGCGATCTGGCCGGTGCGTCGTTGGGCCTCAAGAAGCGTGGCGGCGATGGCGTTGGGAATCGCTGGAGAGGTCGCGCGGAGGATGCGATGGGTCCCGATGCGCACGCCGCGGAGTTCGAGATCCTCTTCAAACGCCGAGGCGTCGCCCTGCATGATCTCGAGAAACAGGACGGGCTCGGCGTCGTTGAGAGAATGGTCCTCGCGGGCCTGTTTCTCCTTGCGGTCGTATTCCTCGACCGTGCGCTTGTCCGGCCGGTGGGCGATGATACGAACGGGGCTTCCGCCCAGGGCCGCGATGAACCCTTCCGCCTTGGGACTGAACCGCACCGACCCGACCCGAAGCTCAGTCGACCTCATCGCTCGCGAGACGATCGAGGCTCCCACGATGCCGATCACAAACAGCGAGGCGATCTGGAGCCCGCTCGGCTGCTCGCGCACATTGACCGCGGTCGTGTATACGAAGACCGCGGCCATGGCCCGGTAGATCCAGCGCGACGGCTCGGCCCGCTTGGCGATCGCCACTGCGACCGCTGCGGAGGTCATCAGCGTAAGAACACCCGTGGCATAGGCCCCGCCCTGTGCCTTGACATTGGCCTCGAAGGCGAACGTCACCACAAGCGACAGAAGGGTGAAGACAAGAACCAGCGGTCGCGTAGCCCGCGCCCAGTCGGGGGCCATCCCGTAAGGAGGAAGGTACGCCGGCACCAGGTTGAGGAGGCCGGCCATCGCGGAAGCCCCCGCGAACCACAAGATGGCGATGGTCGCGAAATCGTAGACCGAGCCGAAGACCTCTCCGAGCAGCTGATGGGCAAGATAGGCGAGGGCGCGGTCCTCGGCCGGGCCACCATGGTCCAGCAGTGGAAAGGGTATGAGCGTCGTCGTCACCAGGCTGCTCGCGACCAGGCACACCGACATGATGATGGCGGCCGCGGCCAGCATCTTCCGCGCATTCCGGATGCGCCCCGCGGGATGAGCCGGCGCGTCGTCGGGATCCCCTTTGACCAGCGGCATGACCGCCACCCCGGTTTCAAACCCGGACAGACCAAGAGCCAGCTTCGGGAACAGGAAAAGGCTCGCGCCGAGAATCGAAAGAACCGAGGGGTGGGCAGCCCAGAGGTTCACGGTGTAGTTCGCGATGACTTCAGGGTGCGCGGCGATCTCCGCGAAGCCACGAACGAGAAGAACCACGTTCAGGCCGAGAAAGAGCACCACGATCGCGACCGCGACACCGATCGCCTCCTTGAAACCCTTCAGGAAGACCGCACCCAGCGCCAGCACCAGGACACTTGTGATGAGCACCGGGTGACCTCGCCAGGAGGCCGGGGCGAACGGGTTTTCAACAATGTGAGCCGTGGCATCGGCGGCCGAGAGGGTGATCGTGATGATGAAGCTGGTGAAAGCGAATCCGAGCAGCACCAGCACCAGCACTTTCCCCCGCCACCTCGGCAGAAGCTCTTCGAGCATTAGGACACTCCCCTGACCGAACGGGGAGTAGCGAGCTACCTGTAAATACACGGGCAAGGCCACGCCCAGGGTCACCAGCACGAGAACCAGGGTGGCGAAGGGCGACAGGACGCCCGCCGCCGCGATGGCAATGCTTGGCTGGTATCCGAGCGTCGAGAAGTAGTCGACCCCGGTCAGGCACATGACCTGCCACCAGGGGGCGGTCGCGCGGTGTTCGGGGCGATCGGGTCCGCGAAGGAGCCAGTCGCCTAACCAGCGTCCGTCCCGGCTGACCGCCGCTGGAATGATCTGCGATTCCGAGGCGTCGCTCTCGCCCGAAGGGTTCATTGCTCCTTCAAGCATATCGGAGATTCGCTTTTGACCGGACACCGAAATCCTCCCCGAAGGATCCAAGGACCTTGTATCCTTGCCACGCCATGAGCCGGGATTGGGACGACCTTCGCCAGGATTTTCCAGGAACCAAGGAGCGCGTCTACCTGAACGCCGCCGCGGGATCCATCACGCCCCGATGGGTGCGCGAGGCCGTGATCCGCTACCAGACCGAACTTGAAGAGGGGGGCGACCTTCATTGGGATCTCTGGCTCGCCCAGATGGAAGTCGTTCGTGAGCGGGTCGCGCGCTTCATCGGCGCGCAGGCCGACGAGATCGCCTTTGTCACCAACACCTCGGATGGTATGAACATCCTCGCGGACCTGGTGGCGTCCGATGGACCTGTCCTCTCCGACGAACTCGAATTCCCGACCGTGACCCTTCCTTTCGTGCATCGCGGCGCGCAGATGCAGTTCGTCCCCGCCATCGAGGGTGAGTTACGCCTCGAGATGTTCGACGAAATTCACGCACCACGCGCGGCCACGATCGTGGTCAGCCACGTTCAGTTCTCGAACGGCTTCCGTCTGGATCCGGAGCAACTGGGGGGTCTAAAGGGCCGCCGCTCCTTGCTGATGTGCGGCTCCCAGTCCCTCGGCGCATTTGAGATCGACGTGACGAGCATGCAGATCGATGGTTTCGCCTGCGCTGGCCACAAGTGGCTTCTAGCCGGCTACGGTGCCGGGTTCGTCTATGTGTCGAGAGAACTCCTCAAGCGCGCGCCGCGGGTTATGGGCTGGCGAAGCGTTAAGGATCCCTTCGCCTTCAACAACCGGGCTGGCCATCCGGTCACGGCGGCGAGGCGTTACGAACTTGGGTGCCCTTCGTTCCCCTCCATTTTTGCACTTGGCGCCGCCATCTCCTACCTCGACGGCATCGGTCGGGACCGAATTCAGTCGCGCGTACTTCAGCTCAACACCGTATTGACCTCGGCGCTGCGCCATGAAGGGTTCGAGGTTCTATCGCCCCTCGGATCGGGCCGATCCGGTCAGACCCTCGTGGCCATGGACAACCCGGGCGGCATAACCGAGTATCTCCGTGGCAAGGGGGTCATGGTCACGCAGAAGCCCGAAGGTATCCGGGTCTCGACTCACTTCTACAACAACGACGACGACATCGAGAAGTTCGTGACCGCGCTCAAGCAGTACCGCGAAGCCGCTCCGGTGCCGGTTTCTGAGGACTAGGCTCCAGGGATGATCCCCGCGATCCTGCTCTGCCTCGTTGGAGTACTTCCGGCACAAACCGCATCCCCCTCAGTGGGTTCAGCGGCCCAACCCGATCTGGCGCGACGCGAGCGAACCATTGAGGTCGCACGAAAGATCATGATCGCCGCTCGCTACGGCACTCTGGTCACCATCGGCGCGGACGGGGTTCCCCAGGCCCGGATTGTCGACCCAACCTCACCCGACTCCGCCCTGGTCGTCCGCCTGGCCACGAACCCTCGCAGCCGCAAGGTCGCGGAGATCCGGGCAGATCCGAGGGTCACCCTGCTTTACTTTGATCCGGCCCGTCTGGCCTACGTTACCGTGGTCGGACGCGCCACCGAGATCACAGGCGCCGCAAAGTCGGCGCACCGAAAGAAGGAATGGGACGCATTCTTCGACAAGGAAAAGCCCGACACCTATTCCTTGTACCAGATCGTGCCCTCACGAATCGAAGTAGTAAGCGCCCAGGATGGCCTCTCCGGCGACGCCAGCACCTGGCGTCCTGAGATTGTCTGGTTCAACTAGCGGGCACTCGGCAGCCCGGGCCGATCCCTCATCGAGTCCGGTCTTTGGTAGACTCTAAGTTCTCCGATGCCCGACACTTCCGACGAAAAAGCCACCGCCCAGCGTTCGCTGACCAAGGCCGACATCGTCGCCGGAGTGGCGCGGCGACTCGACTTCACTCAGGTCCAGGCCGCGATCGTGGTCGACTCCTTCCTGAAAGGTGTGGTCTCGGCCCTTAAGAAGGGCGAAGAAGTCGAGATTCGCGGCCTCGGTTCCTTCCGCTTTCGGTCCCGCGCTCCTCGCAAGGGCCGAAACCCCAAAACCGGGGAGAGGGTGGAGGTGCCCGCGAAGCGAGTCCCCTACTTCCGGATGGGCAAGGAACTGAAGGCGATTCTCGGCGGAAGCGCCGAGAACTCATCGTCTTCGTCCTGACGCTTTCGGCGCGCTTCCCTCAGGGGGCGGGCGGGTCCGGTGAGGTTCGTCGGTGTCCGCGGATCCTGAAGCCCAGTAAGGCCCGATTCGTGACCAGTGCTTCGGGAATCAGCGCGTCGTTCCTCCTCTCGTAGGCGAGGAAGAGCGCCGATTGAGAGGTGTCGGTCCAGCGACGCAGACCGACCTCCAAGCGCGCATCCGTGAAACCGCCGCGTGGGAATCCGGGGCTCACGGAAGCGCCGATGCGGCGGAGATCGGCCAGGACGAAGGCGCTCCGCTTCGAGTTTGGAGTGAGGTCGGCGTCGCCCCCAACCCGGGCTTCCCAGTTGTAGTTGACGCCGGACGAGAGAGTCGCGACCGCGAACGACCCGGCCCAGGCTCCCCGCCGATTCCATCGCTCGGGCCAGGGCGCGTTGTACTTCACGCCTAGGAAGTTCCAGTCCACCGCCTGCTCTTTGTCGCGATCCTGAACGTGCCTTGAGACGTGGTGGAAAAATGGCGAGATCCGCCCACGGCCATGCACTCGGCTGGCTCCAATTTCCAGAGAGTAGTTCGCCTGCACGGCCTCGAACGACCGAACGCGGTGGCCCAGGATCGTTTCCATTTGGGGCGTGAAGTACAAGGACCAACGCCCCTTCTCGGCGATATCGACCTGAGCCCCGATCCAGCCGACCCACGCGAAGTCCTCGTCGGCCGGCAGATAGCGGGCGGCCTCGATCGACGGCCCCACATAGGGCAGGAACCGAACCGGCTTGGCCTCCTGGGCCTGGAGCCCCGAGGCCTGAAGGAACAACGACAGCGTGAGCCATCGACGACGGGAGGCAGCGAGCACGATTCTTCCGGTTCGCAGGTTCTTTGAAGAATTGCCGCGGACCGCGGCCAGGTCGAAGTTTGAAGGTAGATGGTGCCGGAGGTGGGGGTCGAACCCACACGTTGCGAACAACGCGGGATTTTGAGTCCCGTGCGTCTGCCAGTTCCGCCACTCCGGCAGGAGAGGCAAGTGTCAGAGTTTAGCGGATAACCGACGACCATCGTAAACTCCGCGCGCGTGAACATCATCGGAGTTTCGGCGTACTACCACGACTCCGCCGCGTGCCTGGTTCAGGATGGCGAAATCCGAGCCGCCGCCCAGGAAGAGCGGTTCAGCCGCAAGAAGCACGATCACCGCTTCCCCATCGGGGCCTTCAACTACTGCCTGAAGGAGGGCGCTCTCAAGGGACCCGAAGAAGTCGACTACATCGTCTTCTACGACAAGCCCCTGATGAAGTTCGAGCGGTTGCTCGAGACGTACCTCTCCTACGCTCCGCGGGGAGTTTCGTCATTCCTCAAGTCGATGCCCCTGTGGCTCAAGGAAAAACTCCACATGCGCACGGAGATCCGGAAAGCCTGCGGTTATGAGGGCAGCATCCTGTTCGGCGAACACCACGAGTCGCACGCGGCTTCCGCCTTCTACCCGTCGACCTTCGACGAAGCGGCCATCATCTGCTTCGATGGTGTGGGCGAATGGGCCACCACGAGCTACTGGGTCGGACGCGGAAACACTCTCGAGAATCGCGGCGAGATCCTGTTCCCCCACTCCATCGGGTTGCTCTACTCCGCGTTCACGTACTACACCGGCTTCAAGGTGAACTCGGGCGAGTACAAGGTCATGGGCCTGGCGCCGTACGGCGAACCGAAGTACGTCGATGCCATCTACGAGCACATCCTGGACTTGCGCGACGATGGCTCTTTTCATCTCAACATGGACTACTTCGACTACTGCGCGGGTCTGACCATGACCAACGCGAAGTTCGACGCCATTTTCGGAGGCCCTCCGCGGAAGCCCGAGGCCCGGCTTTCGCAGCGGGAGATGGACCTCGCGGCCAGCGTGCAGAGGGTCACCGAGGACGCCATGCTGCGCATCGCGCGCCACGTCCACAATGAAACCGGCCTCTCCAACCTCTGCCTCGCCGGAGGCGTCGCGTTGAACTGCGTGGGCAACGGCCGTCTCCTGCGTGAAGGGCCGTTCAAGAACATCTTCATCCAACCCGCGGCCGGGGACGCCGGAGGGGCGGTTGGATCCGCCCTCGCGGTCTGGCACCGCTACCTCGACAAGCCTCGCGCCCCCTTCGTCGGTCCGCCCGCCCTCGACCGCCAGCGCGGGTCCTATCTTGGCCCCGCCTACGGAGACGACGACGTACGCAAGGTCATCGAGGCTCGCGGTGCCCGGGCCGCGCGGGCGGATGATGCAGCCCTCCTCCCCAAAGTCGCGGGACTGCTGGCTCAGGGCAAGATCGTCGGATGGATGAGCGGGCGCATGGAGTTTGGTCCGCGCGCCCTCGGCGGCCGGTCGATCCTGGGCGACGCGCGCGATCCCGAAATGCAGAAGCGGATGAATCTCAAGATCAAGTTCCGCGAGTCCTTCCGGCCATTCGCGCCCTCGGTCCTCGCCGAGCACGTCTCGGAGTGGTTCGACATCGACCGCGAGAGCCCCTACATGCTTCTGGTCGCCGAGGTGGCGAAGAAGCATCAAATCGCCATGACCGCCGAGCAGGAGAAGCTCTTCGGCATCGAGAAGCTGAACGTGCCCCGCTCCACGATTCCCGCCGCCACCCACGTTGATTACTCCGCCCGCATTCAAACCGTCCACCGCGAAACCAACCCGCGCTACTACGAGCTCATCAGCGAGTTCTACAAGCTCACGGGCTGTCCGGTGGTGGTGAACACGTCATTCAACGTCCGCGGGGAACCCATAGTCTGCACTCCCGAGGACGCCTACCGCTGCTTCATGCGTTCGGACATTGATGTGCTGATCGTGGACCAGTGGATCTTCCTCAAGGAAGATCAGCCGGTGGTCGAGGATGACCGGAAATGGATGCAGGAGTTCGAACTTGACTGAGGCCCTGCCCACTCCGCCCCGCGCCACCACCCGGGACCTGCGCAACTTCGGCTTCACCTTTGCAACGGTGGCCGCGATCGTCGCGGTCGTCCTGATGTGGCGTGGTCGCAGCTCGCCCGCCCAGGGATTCCTCGCGGCCGCGGTTCTGTTTTTTGTCGTGGGGGGCATCATCCCCGGCCTGCTCCGGCCCGCCTACGGTCCATGGATGAAGTTTGCGGAGATTCTCGGATACATCAACACGAGAATTCTCCTCGGATTGTTCTACTTCGTGGGCGTGACGCCTACCGGATTGATGCTGAGACTCTCCGGCAAAGACCCGATGACGCGGACCTTCAAGAAGGCCGGAGTGTCGAGCTACTGGACAAAGGCCGCCGCACACGTGGATGGCGTGCGCCACTTCAAGCGCCAGTTCTGAGGAGTCACAAGCCCTGCGCCCAAGGCCCACGTCCTCGCCGAGGCGTAGGTTGGCCACCCCGGTGACCGATGCCCAAGCAACGGGATGCTGGAACGGGACTTGCTGTTAACGGGAGCGTGAACAACCCTCAACCGCAGGCCGGGTCGGCAGAAACCGCCGTCCATGGCCTCTCCGGTCCCCAAGTTCCCCGCAATGGCCTGAAAACACGGGAGATTCCCGTGTTGGGCCCGAGGTCCAAGAGCCCCATGTCATCAACCCCTATGTCCGTTATCGAACGAGGATCGTCCATGAGCGAACTGGCACCCACTCTGTCTATTCCCGAAGGTCAAACTCTGAAGGATCTCGTCCAGGATTACGAGCGTCAGCTTCTCCTGATGGCTCTTGAGCTCGCGGGCTGGAACCAGCGCAAGGTGGCCGCGTCCCTCGGTCTTCTGCCCTCCACTCTCTCCGAGAAGATGAAGCGCCTCGGTCTCCGGTCGAGCCGGGCCGATCTCGTGGTCAACGACTCAATGTCGTCGTTCTCTGACCGGCAGGCCATCTCCGCATAGCCAGGGGGAGCCCTCTTCAGTTGCGCGGGAGGGTGAGCCTCGCCCACCACTTCTTCCACCAGGGGAGCGGTGGGCCGGCGACGAGGGCGACCTCGGCATCGAGTTGCTTGGCGGTCGCGAACCCGGCCTGAACGAGTTCCGCCATGATTCGTGCGATTTCTTCCATTTCCACCGGTCCACGCTGCGCACGGTAGAGGGTGCAGACTTCCTGGACGTTGTGAATGCCGTTCAGGTGATGCCAGACGAAGAGACCGAGGCTCGACAACTGGTGGTAGCCCCCCAGTCG
>Ga0163144_10000501_pt1 | contig 90759 bp, 77 predicted proteins | sample OliLak19BULKMAT1_FD_123175 | JGI IMG/M metagenome (GOLD analysis project Ga0163144, IMG submission 123175) | Freshwater microbial mat bacterial communities from Lake Vanda, McMurdo Dry Valleys, Antarctica - Oligotrophic Lake LV.19.BULKMAT1 | ecosystem: Environmental > Aquatic > Freshwater >...
CGCCGGCGAAGGATCGCGACCTCGCGACGCTCGCCATCCCGCCCACGTGCACCGGGCTGATCACACGCACGATTGGCCGCCTCCAACTCGACGCCGCGCAGGACCTGGAGCTCGTGAACGGCACCCTCGCGCTGAACGCCATCTCCCTCGAGCAACCGTCGCTCACGATCGAGAACAACGGTCTGCTCGAGCTCCGCACCGCCGGCCTCTGCGCGCGGAACGCGCAGCTCGGGGGCGGCCGGAAGCCGTCCCTCGCGATCGTGAGCGGACCGGGGGGCAAGCTGCAGACGCTCGCCCGGATGTCCGTCGGCGGCACGGGGAGGGGATCCGGAGCACTGCAGGTGCGTGACGGCGGGATCATGGCGTCGGAAGAGGTCCGGATCGGCAACGGCAGCGCGGTCGGCACAGCGACCGTCACGAACGCCACCTGGACCACGGGCAGCCTCGCGGTAGGGTTCTCCGGCGCGGGCGATCTCATCGTCGAGAACGCCGGCCTCGTGCAGACGAAGGGGCAAGCGTTCGTCGACTTCGAGATCCCGTCACGGACCCTCGTGAGGCTGCCGAGGAACGCGGCGAGCCTCTGCCTCGGGCGCTCGAACGCGGCCAACGTCGCGGTGCGCGGCGCGTCGTCGCGCTGGACCGCCGAAACGCTTTCGCTCGGCGGTCGCGCCTGCGTCGAGGTCGGGTCGGGCGGCCGCATCGAGGTGACGGCCGGCGTCACGGGCGCGGGTGAGGTGTTGGTAGGCACCCGCGGGACCGAGCAAGCGACCCTGTTCGTGAACGCGGGGGGCACGGTCGATGCCGCGCAGATGCTGATTGGCGACGGCGCGCTCGGTCGCGTCGTCGTGGCCGAGGGGTTCCAGAACAATGGGCGCCTCGACATCGACGGGCCCCTCAGTGTCGGCAACAGCCGCGCCAGGCCCGGGAATGGCCTCCTTCGCATCAGCGGCGATCCGTCGACGGACGATCCGTCGGTCCTGGCGGGAAGCCTGTTCGTCCCCAATAGCGCGACGGCCGAGGGCGCGGTGGAGATCGAGTTCGGTGGGCGGATGCAGACGGCGAATACCGCCGAGATCGGTGCGGAGGGCTTTGGCCTCGTCGAGCTCAGGGGCGGGGCCGTCGGCCAGCCCGATCAGTTGACGAGCTGGCAGATCGGCAACCATCTCCAGATCGGTCCCCGGGGGCTCGTCATCATCGGCGATGCGGCGATCAACGTCGGCACCGCGTCCACCAACGGCAGTGTCACGATCGAACCGGGCGGCATGCTGCTCGCGGTCGGATCGAAACTGAACCTTCTGCGAACGAACGGTGGCCTCATCACCAACAACGGAACGATCGTCGGACCGGTGACGCTCGACGGCGTGTACGACCCGCAGTCGACCGGGCGGATCGTGCAGCAGTTCGGCGGAAGTCCGCCGGCACCGGCGGCCGCGGCGATCGCCGAGGTCACTAACACGGGCGGTCGCGCGGCGAAGCCCGTGCCGACGGTGCCGCAGGGACCGGCCGTCTTCACCGCCGACCCCGACCTCGGCGGCACGACGCTCGTCCTGCAGTTCCTGAACGGCTTCGCGCCAGGCGCCGGGGCTCCCCTCACCGCCCTCGACGTGCCGACCGCGCTCGTCGGCGATCCGGCCGCCGTCGAGATCCAAGGTCTCGCACCGGGCGCGACCTTCACGCCGAACGCCGCGAACGGCCTCGTGGCGTTCGCGGCGACCAGCGCCACGACCGCACTCCCCGCCGTGAGCCTCACGGGCAAGACCACCGTGAAAGAGAAGGGCAAACTTTCGCTGAAGGTTGCGCGCACGGGCGACGCCACCCAGCCGCTCGTGGTGAGCTACACGATCGGCGGCAGCGCCACGAACGGCGTTGACTACGCGCCGCTCTCCGGCTCGATCGAGATCCCGGCGAAGAAGAAGGCCGCAAAACTCGTGGTGCGGACGTTTTCCGACGGCCTGATCGAGGCGCCGGAAACGCTAACGCTCACCCTCACGCCGACGGCGACCTACGCCCCGAGCGTCTTCGACGAGGTGACGGCGACGATCATCAGCAAGAACAAATGACCCCTTGCGGTGGTGTCGTCGGTCACGGCTCTGGATTCAACTCAGCCGTCTCGAGAGCGCTCGGCGGGCCGGGCCTACCGGAAACCTACGCGGCGGTGCCGATGCTGACGCTCGTCGAAGACGGCGCCACTCGCGCGGTATGGCGCGCAGGGCACGCTCGACTAGCAGCGACTGGAACTAGATCGACAGCGGCGCACGCCGCTCGTGCCACTCGGTCGCCTGCTCATAGGCCTGTCCCGCCCGCAGGACCGTGCTCTCGTCGAACGGACGACCAATCAGCTGCAGCCCGACGGGAAGCCCCGCGCGGGTGAAGCCACAGGGCAGCGAGAGCGCGGGCAGTCCCGTCACGTTGAACGGCGCGGTGCAGCGGATCATCGCCATGAAGATCGATTCTTCGACACCGCCGTAGCCGATCGTCTCCTGTCCGATCCGGGCGGCGACGATCGGCGTGGTCGGGGTGACCAAAAGGTCGACGGATTCGAGCGTCTGTCGGATCGCGACGCAGATCGCGTCACGCGCACGGAGGGCACCCATCAGCATGGGCCCGTCCGGCGCTGGGTTCACGAGAACGTCGCGGACGTCGGACCCGAAATCGCCCGGCCGCGTCCGGAGGCTTTCGGCGTGGATCTCCTGCGCCTCGGCGAGCACGAGGCCGAAGATCGCGCCCACGCCTTGCTCGACATCCGCGACCTCGACGTCGACGACCTCGGCCCCGAGGGCGCGGAGCTCCGCGATGGCCCGCTCCACCGCGGTCGCAACCTCGTCGTCGAGCTGGGCGTAGAAATACGAGCGCGGCACCCCGATGCGAAGGCCGCGGATGCCGCTGCCGAGCGCGGCCGTGTAGTCGTCGACGGGGATACGGACCGCGCTCGGGTCCGCGGGGTCGTAGCCGGCGATCGCGTTCAGCATGAGCGCGGCGTCCTCGACCGTGCGGGTGATCGGCCCGGCGTGATCGAAGAGGTACGAGAGGGGCAACACGCCGGCCTTGCTGACGCGTCCGTAGGTCGGCTTCAGCCCGACGACACCGCAGACGGACGCGGGCATCCGAATGCTTCCACCCGTATCGGTCCCGGTCGTCGCCGTGGCGAGTCCCGCCGCGATCGCCGCACCCGAGCCGCCGCTCGAGCCGCCGGGGATGTGCTCGAGGTTCCACGGATTTCGCGTCGGGCCGAAGTGGGGGTTGTTGGTCGTGACGCCGTAGGCGTACTCGTGCGTGTTCAGCTTGCCGAGGAGGATCGTGCCGGCGTCACGCAACCTGCGCGCGACCGTGCAATCCGCCGTCGGGACGTGGTCGGCGTGGATCTTCGCGCCCGCCGTCGTCCGGATGCCGGCGGTCTCGTACAGATCCTTGAGCGCGATCGGGATGCCGTGCAGCGGGCCACGACCCTGCCCCGCCGTCATCTCATCCGTCGCGCGCCGCGCATCGACCAAGGCTCGCTCGGCCGTCACGGTGATGTAGGCGTTCACGCGCGGGTTCAGCTGCGCGATGCGATCAAGGTACGCCTCGGTGAGCTCCAGCGGCGAAAGCTCCCGCGCACGAAGAGCGTGCGCCGCCCGTGCGATCGTGAGGCCGTTCAGGTCGAAGACGCTCATTCCATCTCCTCCGATCCCGCCGCTCAGGATTTGACCGCAGCTCCGGAACGTCGGAACAGCGGAGCGGTCGTCCGTTGGTCATCGGAGGACCGCCCCTTCAGCTTCTCGCGGATCGTTACAGAATCAGCAGAATCGTCGACGGGACGCAGAGTTCGCGCGCGGTAGACCGGGTACACGTCCGGGCCGAACTGATTTTCGGTGAAGACCTGCGCCGGCAGATTCGGCGGCGTGCCCGGCATGACGTGGTCCTGGTAGCACATGAGCGTCGAGTTGGGATCGAGAATGGCTCAACTTTGAAAAAATTCTTTCACGGCCGCGAGGAACACCTCGAGCTGATCGTGATGCACCCAGTGGCCGGCCTTCTCCACGTTCACCACCCGCGCATCCGTGAAGAAGGTGGCGCGACCGTCTTCGAGCGGGTTGCTGGCCCAGCTTTCCATGCCCCTGACGAGCAACGTCGGGCACGGAATACGGCCCCAAAGCTCGCGCGCGTCGTCTGGGTTAAACGAATAGGGTGAAAACGCGCGTATGTAGTTATCGAACTTCCATCCATATGTACCGTCCTCGTTTTGATTGACGCCGTGGACGGTCAAATGACGCGCCTGCTCGGGCGTGAGGCGTGGGTTCTCGGCTTGCATGCGACCCAGCGCTTCTTCGACCGAGGCATACCGGCGCGGCATGCGTCCAGCGAGGGCTCGCATCGATTCCATCCACTCGATCATCCGCTCGTGGAAACGCGTTTGCTCTCGCGCCGCGAGCATGGCCGGCGACGGCCCGAGCCCCTCGATCGCTACGACCTTCGCGACAGTCTCGGGATGAATGCCCGTGTAGGACAGGCTGATCGCGCCACCGAGCGAGTGCCCGATGATGGTGACCGGAGCGAGCTTCTTTTGATGGACGAGTTGCGCCAGGTCATAGACGTAGTCGACCATCGCGTAGTTCGAGCCGGTGACCCACGCCGAGTCGCCGTGCCCGCGGAGGTCCGGCGCAATCACGTGCCATTCGCGCCGCAAGCACTCCGCAACCCAATCCCAATTCCGACAGTGGTCCCGCCCGCCGTGAACGAGCACGAGCGGCGGAGCATCGTCGTTGCCCCAGTCGACGTAATGCAACCGGAGGCGTTGCGACACGTAGAACTGAGAGGTCGGTCCCTCGAGAACGAGCGCCACGATCCCGCTCAGGTCTGCGTCGTCCCGAGGAGCGCGCCCATCTGCGCAGGGCTCATGCCGATACGCATCCAGCTCTCGAGCGCAGCGGCTTCGTCCCACGCCTGGCGGGGCCCGACCGTGAGGCCACCGTCGACCGCGAGAAACTGCCCCGTCACGAAGCGGCTGAGATCGCTCGCAAAGTACGCGACGGCGTTCCCGATGTCTTCGGGCGAGCCGGCGATGCGGATGGGCTGAAAACCGTGGGCGCGCTCGCTGATGTCGCGCGCACGCTGGTCCGCGTCCGCTATCGATTCGCCGAGGGCGCGGCCGAAGATCGAGGTCGGAATGAGACCGGGGCAAATCGCGTTCACGCGGATGGCGTCCTTCGCGAGGACCGCCGCGGCGACCCGCGAGAGGTGGACGACCGCGCCCTTGGCGACCGAGTAGGCGAACGGGCCGTACCCCGCCTGGAGCCCGGCGACGCTCGCCGTGTTGATGATCGATCCACCACCGCGCGCGCTCATCGACGGCACCGCGTACTTCATCCCGAGCACGACGCTGTTCACCAGGAGCTTCTGGACCCGCTCGAAGATCGCGAGGTCGAAGGGATCGGAGCCGAGTGCCTCGGCGGCACCGGCATTGTTGAAGAGGATGTCGATACCGCCAAAACGATCGGCCACCTTCCCGAAGGCCGCCGCGACCTCGACTTCGGCCGTGACATCGGCGTGGACGTACATGCCGTCGGCACCGAGCTCCTCGGCGAGCGCGCGCCCTTTCTCGTCCTGCACGTCGACGCATGCGACCCGCGCACCGGCCCGGCGCAGCACGTTCACCGTACCGCGCCCAATCCCGCTGCACCCTCCGGTCACGATCGCGACCTTGCCCTTCAATTCGATCATGCTGCGTTCCTCCTCGCGGACGCCGCGTGCGCCAGCGATTTCGCTACCTCGTATGCGGCACCGTACCCCGGCAGAAACGTCACGCCGGGGCCCGGATGACAGGACGCGCCGCAGAGATACAGCCCCGCGATCGGGGTGGCGTGCGCCGAACCCGGTACCATGAGCCGTCCGCCGATCATTTGATCCGGGTGAATCAGGCCGTGCGTGAAGTCACCGTTGGTAGCCCCCTGCATCGTCGCGAAGTGCTCGGACGAGAAGACGGCGCGCTCCACGATGCAGTCGCGGAGATCCGGAAGGAACTCGCTCAGACGATCGAGGATCCGCTCCGCCATCGCGTCGCGGAGTCGTCCACGCGCTTCCTTCGGGGCCTCGCAGGGGAAGAAGAAGCCGTAGGTCGTCGCGATGTGGAAGCCCGCGGGCGCGAGGCTCGGATCCATGATGGTCGGGATCTGCATCCCGACCGGTGGATGCTCCGGCACCTCGCCGCGCCGGCAAGCCTCGTAGCTGGCTTGCTGCAGCTCGGGATCGGGAACCAGCGTCGTGTTGAAGCGCGTCCGCGGGTCGGCGTTCAGATGCTCGAACGGGGGGCCGTATTGCGGCAAACGCCGCAACTTGAACAAGAGATGCACATACGCGCCGCGATGCTCGATACGCTCGACCCTCTGAATGGTGTCGGCGTCGAGGTGCTCGCGCCCGACGAGCCCGAAGAACGTGGCCGGCTTGTCGAGATTGGAGAGCACCGCGCGTGCCGTGAGGCAGCGGCCGTCACGGAGCTCGACCCCAACCGCGCTTCCATCCTCGATCAGCACACGCCGGACCGGCGTCTTCAGCTGCACCTCGCCGCCTTTGTCTGCGATCGACCGTTGCAGCGCCTCGGAGAGCGATCCCATGCCGCCCTTCACCCGCCGCATGAGTCCGCCGCCCTCGTTCTGCGCAAACGTGTACACGAGACACAGCGCGCTGCCTGGCGTGAACGGTCCTTTGTAGGTCGACTGCACCGCGGCGAAGGCCACGAGGGCACGGAGGGTCCGATGCTTGCGCGCGTCGGGAAGAAAGCGATCGACCAAGTCCATCGCGCTGCCGGTGAAGGCGAGCGTGAGCTGCTGCCGTTTGCGCTCGTTGGGCGCATTCGCGAGGAGCTCGTCGAGTGTCGGAGGAATGCTGCGCGGCGTAAAACGATGCATGACGCTCGCCGGGTATTGGCAGAACGCCATCAGCCGGACGAATCCCGTCATGGCCCGAACGCCGAAATGGCGGAGCACATAGAGGGCCATGCGGAGCGGATTCGAGTAGAAGATCGCCGGCGGTGAGCTCGGCGAGTTCAGGTTCGACGCCATGATCGGCAGGTCGATGAACTCGACGCCGTAGCGCGCGAGCTCGAGCTCCTCCGCTAGGCCCTTGGCGAGCGGAAAGAGCAGGCTCGCCCCGACGTCGTTCCGGCAGCCCGTCAGAATCTCGCGCGTACCCGCCATGCCGCCGACGTAGGCGTTCTTCTCGAGGCACAGGACGCGGAACCCACGCGCCGCAAGTAGAGCCGTCGCCGCCAGGCCGTTGTGCCCGGCACCGATGACGATGACGTCACGGTCGGGAATCGGATCCTCGCGCCGCGAGCCATCGCACCTGACGCTCTTGGGCGGCCAGATACAGACCCATGGCGCAGCTGAAGCTCGTGAAGAGGCTCATCGTGAAATAGATCCACGGGTGGCGAAGACCGCGGCGCGGACCGTCGATCATCGTCCAGAGCGGCAGCAGGACCAGGTTGGTGATGATCATGTCCTGCCCGACCGAGCCCGACGCCGGGTCGGCGAACAACATCCCGGTGAAGTGCAGCCAGCTGTAGTCCTCGGGGTAACCGAACACGTAACGAATGTTGAAGTACCACCCCGTGCACACCGAGATGCCGGCCATGGCGTAGTAGATGCCCTCGACGAGGGTCACGTCGGCCCCCGGCCAATCGCGGCGATAGAGATGCGCGTTCACGGTGGAGAAAATGTAGACCGTGAGTGCGCCAAGCGCCGCGTGGACGAGCAGTGAGAGCATCGCAACAGCTCGCTACGCCCGACGGCCTGGCTCGGTCAAGGCATGGCGTGTCGCCAGCGACGATTGCCGCGCCGCCAGGGACACGCTAGCTACACCGGTCCTCGGGCGTCAGATCACGTCGACCGCTACCATCGCGATGGCACCCCAACCGCAAGAGCCCTCGGCGTCGACCTTCCGCGCGGCGATTCTCGTACCCGCGTACGACTGCGGCGAGACACTCGGACCCGTGCTCGGGGATGCGCGCACGTTCGACATGCCGGTCATCGTCGTCGACGACGGATCGCGCGACGGCACCGCCACGATCGCTCGCGCCAACGGCGCCGAAGTACTGGCTCACGGGACGAATCGCGGCAAAGGCGCGGCGCTCATCACGGGGATGCGCGCACTTCACGCCCGCGGGTTCACGCACGCACTCACGATGGACGGCGACGGCCAACATCTCGCGCGCGAGATCCCAAAGCTTCTCGCGACTGCAACCGCGGAGCCAACGGCGATCGTCATCGGAGTACGTCACCGCGGCGAACAAGAGGTTGCCGGCATCAACCTCTTTGGCAATCGCTTCGCGAATCTCTGCGTCCAGAGCGCCGCTGGAGTGCCGCTCCCCGACACGCAGTCGGGATTCCGCGTGTATCCGCTCGCGACGATGTTGCGTTTGCCACAGCAAGGCGAACATTTCGAATACGAATCCACGTCGATCATCCACGCCGCACGCGCCCACGTGCCCATCCGCTCGATTCCCGTCGACGTGTACTACCCTCCGGTGACGGAGCGTCGCAGTCACTACCGCAAGGTCGTGGATACACTCCGCATCATACGCGTAGTCGCCCCCCTCCTGCTGCGACGCTGAGGCGGCGGATTGCTACTTTTGCGGCGGCGTGCAGGGCGCTTATGCCCCCAAGACAGCGTGTACACGGGAGGGCGCCGTGGCATTCGTCTTGCTCCCTCTGCTGGTCTGGAGGGCATACACACGTGGATAGACTCGCACCCGTCATTCGCGATCTTCGAAGCCGTCTCGGCCTCACGCAAGAAGAATTCGCGCACGCACTCGGCATCACGGTCAGCACCGTGAACCGTTGGGAAAAGGGCCATTCGGTCCCCAGTAAGTTGGCACGCGCGTCGTTGGCGCGGTTCGCCGGACGCCGCGGCGTCGCGGTGGAAAGCCTTCTCGAAGATGCGGCGTCGGACGGCATGGGACCGCGTTCGAGCTCCGTCAACTAATACGCCTTCCCGTTGACCGTATCCGCTCGCGAGCCCCATACGCGGCGCGACGGCAGAGCTTCGGTTCGCGAACCCCCACGAGAACAACGATCAGGAACATGAGAACAGGGTCCGGGGCGGTATCCTAACCGCGTCGGACCCTGTCCTCATGGTTTACTTTACTTGCAGTCGAGCAGGCCAGGCTTGAAGATACACGCGGGCTTCGCGGGAGGCAGGCCGAAGGCCACCTCCCCGCACTGATTACGCCCGGGAGTTCCGCCAGGCAGGAAGGCCCCGTCGTTCAGCTCGAAAGTCACCCGCAGAGGTGCCTGCGAGCCGCTCGAGATCGGATACGTCCCGTCCTTCGCAATCAGAAAGACGGCGACCTGATTCGGCTCGACGCGCGACTGATCCTTCACGACGAGCTTCCGGATGCCGTTGTGCGTCGACGGCTTCTGACGGTCGGTGTAGATCCATTTGCTCGCCGGATCGCCGAAGGCCTTCCAGCCGCTGTTGCCACCCGGGACGAGATCACCACCAGGAATGTGCTCGTCGACGATGATCGATCCCGAGCTGTCGATGACGCGAAGCTGGATGCCATGGCGCTCCGGCGCAAGCACCGGCAGGGTGCTTCCGGTCTTGAAAAAGCCCCGCATGCGCAGCGTCTGGCTTCCCGGCGGACGATTGAGTCGACCGAAGGTCACGCGCGGCTGCGTCCAAGCACCGGAGGGTCCGCGCGAGCACGGATCCTGACTCCCGATCGCAGGCGGGCGGAACGTCAAGCCGAAGCAGAAGCCGTCGTTGTCGCTGTCGTTGTCGGTGTCGCCGGGACAGATGTCGCACGCGTCCCCGAAGATGTCCCCGTCGATGTTGCTCTGTCCGGCATCGGCAACCGACGGACAGACGTCGACCTGGTCGTAGACGCCGTCGAGGTCGCTGTCGACCGCTTGGCAGGTTGCGGAGCAACAAAGATCGAGGCCGTTGTTCGCGCCCTGATCGCACTGCTCGCCAGCCGTCACGATGCCGTTGCCGCATCCGGTCGGCCGGCAATTGGCGTCGCAACCGTCACCGTTCACGAGATTGGAATCGTCGCAGATCTCGCCCGGTCCGACGACGCCATCGCCGCACGCTCCTTCGAACGTACACGTCGGGCTGCAACCGTCGGCCGCGAGCGTATTACCATCGTCACAGACTTCCCCCACCGTCACGACGCCGTTGCCGCATCCGGTAGGCTGGCAATTGGAATCGCAACCATCCCCATCGAGGACGTTGCCGTCGTCGCACGCTTCGCCGCCTTCGGTCGTACCGTCCCCACAGGAGAGATCGTCGAAGGCATAGACGGCGCCAGCATCGATCGCCACGGTGTCGTCCAGTGGCGCACCGACGAGAATGCGTTGGCCAAGGGCCGCGATCGACTCGCCGAAATGATCCTCGGTGACCGGGGCCGGCTTCTTGAAGGAGTCGAGCAAGGCGCCGGTGCCCGAGTGATACACGTAGACCGCCCCCGAATTCAGCACCACGCTGTCTTCCAAGCGCGCGCTGACCGCAACGCGATCCGGCGAAATGCCGACGACCGCGTAGCCGAAGGCATCATTCAGAACAGGGACCGGACTGCTGAAGGTGCGGAGCAAGGCGCCCGTCGTGGTGTTGTACAGATAGACCGCACCACCATTGACGGCGCCCTGGTCGATCACCGGGGCTCCGATCAGCGCGTCCGCGCCGACGGAACTCAGGGTCCAGCCGAACAGGTCGCCGGTGGCGGGTGTCGGATTCACGAACGTCCGGATCACGCCGCCCGTCGTGGGATTGAAGAGGTACGCCTCACCGCAGTTCGGGGCCGCCGGGATGTCGTGGTTCGGCGCTCCGACCAGGACACTGCCACCGACCGCGGCGATTGCGGAACCGAACCGATCGCCGGCTGCCGGCGTCGGGTTCAAGAAGACCTGCAGGATCGCCCCGTTGGTCGAGTTGATCAGATAGGCCGCACCACCCCCGCCCCCGCCCGACGCGTCGCCGGGCGCGCCGACCAAAATGTTGTTCCCAAGCGTCGCGATGGCCGACCCGAACCCATCGTTCACGCCCGGATCTGGATTGAGAAACGTACGGATGAGAACCCCCGTCCCACTGTTGAACAGATAGACCGCACCGGCGTTCGGTCCCGCGGTGTCGTCCTCCGGAGCGGCCACGAGGATGTTGCTGCCGAGACCAAGGACGGCAGCGCCGAAATCGTCGCCGGGGCCCGGATTCGGATTCTGGAAGGTCCGGAGCAATGCGCCCGTCCCACCGGCGAAGAGATGGGCAACGCCCGTATTGATGGCATTGGTGACATTGAAATGCGGCGCGCCGACGAGCAGATTCGTTCCGACCGCCGCGATCGCTTGACCGAAATGATCGCCCGCAGACGGGATGGGGTTGAGGAACTCACGCTCGCAATGCTCGGAACACCCGTCGCCGTTCTGGAAGTTGCCGTCGTCGCACTGCTCGGTACCCGTCACGATGGCACTGCCACAGCCGGTCGGGCGGCAACTCGCATCGCAGCCATCTGCGTTCACGAGGTTCCCGTCGTCGCAGATCTCGCCGGCACTGATGATGCTGTTGCCGCATCCGGTCACTGTACAATTGGTATCGCAGCCGTCGCCGTTCACGGGGTTGCCGTCGTCGCAGGCTTCGGTGCCGGCTGTGACCCCGTTGCCACAGCCCGTGACAGTGCAGTTGGCATCACAGCCGTCGCCGCTCACCAGATTGCCGTCGTCACAGGTTTCGGTACCGGCCGTGATGGCGTTGCCGCAGGCCGTCACCGTGCAGTTGGCGTCGCAGCCGTCGCCGCTCACCAAATTGCCGTCGTCGCAGATTTCGCCGGCGGTGATGATGAAGTTGCCGCAGCCCGTTGGCGTACAGTTGGAATCGCAACCGTCCCCGTTGGTGAGGTTGCCGTCTTCGCAAAGCTCTCCGGGGTCGGGAACATTGTCGCCACACACCGCGAAGGATGGGGTGGCGTAACAGCCAAGGATAAGCGTGACCAAGATCGCCAGATTGGCGAAGCGACGGACTCTCTGCATGGGTGATGCCTCCGACTCGGGTTTAGTGGGGTACCCTTTTGGAACGGCCGGACCCACGCGTGGAGAAACGCTTCACGTCGCCAGAAGCACCCACTCGTCCTGTGGTCCGCTAGACAGCTCGTTCTCTTCGCGGGGGTAGTTTTCGAAGAGGACGAGGTTCAGAATTCGCGTAGCAGAAAGCAATGCGCATGCCACGAATATGCTGAGAAACTAAGGATTCTCCTTACTAGAATTCCGAGTCACGCATGTCAGTGATGCACGTTTTTGCGCGAGCGCACGGACAGGCAGCCCTATCACCAGGCTCCGGTGGGGAAATTCCCCCCCTTCCCCCCGTGCTTCTGTTTCACTCCACCGATGGATAAGTAGACCAGCCATGCGCCGCCTCTTGCTCCTCGCGTTCCTCTGCGCCCTGTCCTGCACCAGCCCACCGGCGCGCGATCCCGCCGTCGTTGAGGACGTGCTCCAGTACGTCTCCAAGATCAAGAAATGGTCGCGGGTCGAGGGCGAGGCGCTCCAGGCGATCGCCGACGTGAAGCGCAGCCAGTATGTCGATGACGAATACGTCGTCGCGACCCTCGGCGGCGCGATGGACGACATTCAGCTGCACCTCGCCGAGATCGCGCAATACCAACCGGTCACACCCGCCGTCACGGCGGTGCACGCGCGCTATCGGAAAGCATGGCAGGATCTCCACGACGCCTTCGCAGCCGTGATCGAGGCGATGCAGCGCAAAGACTACGTCGCGCTCGCCAAAGGAACCGAGCGACTCAAGACCGCACGCGAAGAGCTTCTCATGGTAGCGGCCGCGCTGAGCATCCTCATGGAGGAATCCGGCCTGACGAATCCCGAAAACTCCCAAAAGCCCTCAGCGTTGTGACGTTGTCCGATGTTCTGACAGAAGCGGCCGCCCTCATCCGCGACGCGGGCCTGAGCGCCGAATGCGCGCGGCGCTATCGGGCGCTCGCCACGACCATCGCGGAGCCGACGTTCGACCGGGTCCTGGAGCTTGGCTCGACGATCCGTCGCGCCGGCCGCGACGCGCCGGGCTCGGAGCGCGAGCTCCTGGCCGCGGTCGAGGAACTGCGGCAGCTGCTGGCACGCTCGGAGGCGGGCATCGCGGACGTTCGAACGAGTGCGGGCTATCGCGAAGCCGTGGCCGCATTCGCGGCAGGAGACGCAGCACGGACGGTGCCGCTCGCCATCGCGGTCTTCACTGATGTCGTCCCCGGCGATAGCGCGGGCGTGGCGACCTGGGACGTCCCACTCGGCACCGGTCCTGGGGGCGAGCACTTCGTGACCCCGGAGGAATGCGCCGCGCGGATCGTGGGCATCGCAGGCGGCGGGCTCCCCGCGTCCTCGCCGCCACCCCATCTCGGCGCCGACGACACGATCACACCCGTGACGCTCGGGGTGGGGCTCGCCAACGCGGATGGTCCGGTGACGCTCGCGTTCGAGGTCGAGCAACTACCGGGTCCGATCTGCCGTCTGGAGCACAGCACGCTCGCGCTCTTCTATGCAGACCGTCTTCACGCACCATTCGCGGTGCGCTGTGCTGCCGGCGTCACGGACGAATGGTGGAACATTCGCCCAGATGCTTACGCGAAATGGATCGAGGCCCTAGGACCGCTCTTGCAGTCCCAGGGCCTCACCATGACGATTGCGCCCTGAGTCGGGAACGACCTCAGCGATCGTCGCCGGATCCGTCTTCGAGAGCGGGCTCGGCCGGCTGGATGGTTGCCTCGACCGGCGCTGCTGCCACGGTCTCAGTCGGCTCTTCCGCCTCGACCTCGGCACGCTCGTCGAGCACGATCGGCTCGCGACCGCGGATCGTGTAGTGCTCGCGCACGACCGGCCGGACGTTGCTGAACTCGTAGTGCTCGGTGCGGTCGAGATGATCGGGGCGGATGAAGTAGTCGCCCTCGACCGTCGGACGCCACATCGACCGCGCCGTCCGCAGGTCGCCACCGGTGAGCCAGCCTTCGATGCCACCAACGTGGGCACCGACGATGCCGACGACCAGGCGAACCGGCGTATAGAAAATGCTGAGCACCGTCGAGGCGACGCCCATGCCGAACTCGGCACCGGCGCTGTGATAATCCTCGACCACGACATCACGGAAAGGAGGCGCCTGGTGCACCTCCATCCGCTCTTGGACGACGAGCGGAGCCGGCTCGACCTCCGCTGCCGGAACAGGTCGTCGATCCAGATCGTCGACGACACTGCCGCCGTACGCCGGACTCCCTACCGCCACCGCTGCCACCACTACACCGACGAGGATGGATCGCATCGCCTCACCTCCGCGGAAAGTTGCCTTATGTTGCCAGCCTGACCACGGACGCGCAATGACTTTTCCAAAGCGCCGTGGTCCGGCGGCTGGTGCCCCTCCCCCACAGCTCGTTCACCGCCGCCCCACCGCTACTCCTCAGAGCCTCTCCTCCAAAGACGTCACCAACCGCCGGACCTCGGCGTCGCATGACCGGCGCGCCTCGATGGCGCGCACGGCATGCAAGACGGTCGTATGGTCCCGGCCATAGCGTTCCCCGATCGCGGCGAACGAGAGGCCGATCTGCTTCCGCATCAAGTACATGCTCACTTGCCGTGCGAAGACGACGGGGCCGCTACGCTGCCCCGACACGAGCGTCGTCCGCGCGATAGCGAGGGCCTCGCTCACCAATGTTTCGACCCGCTCGACGGGGACCCGGTCGGGCCGGGCCGGATACAGCCGGCCGAGCGTCTCCTCGGCCAAGGCAAGATCAATGGTGCGACCGACGAGGGATGCCATGGCCTTCAACCGGGTCAGCGCGCCTTCGAGCTCCCGGACACTCGCCGCACGGATTCTCTCCGTGAGGTAGTCGAGCACCGTTTCCGGAATCTCGATGTTCTGCTGGCTCGCCTTGGCCGCGAGAATGCGGCGCCGCGTCTCACGGTCAGGGCGGGTGACCTCGACGATGAGCCCGCCTTCGAAGCGATTGCGGAGCCCGGCCTCGAGATTGGGGATCGCATGCGGTGGCTTGTCGGACGAGAGCACGATCTGCTTCCCGGCCGCAGCCAGCAGGTTGAAGGTGTGGAAGAATTCTTCCTGCGTCCGCTCTTTCCCGGCAATGAACTGCACGTCGTCGACGACCAGGGTGTCGATCTTCCGAAAGCGTCGATGGAACTGCTCCATCTGTTGCCGACGAAGCGAGCTGACCATCTCGTTGATGAAAAGCTCCGCCCCGATGGAGAGCACGCGATAGCTACGGTGGCGCAGCCGAACCGCGTTCGCGATGGCGTGCACCAAATGCGTCTTCCCGAGCCCGACGCCCCCATGAATGAAGAGTGGGTTGTAGACTCCGCCCGGGTTGTCGGCGACAGCGCGCGCACCGCCGTGCGCCAGCTCGTTACACTGACCGACGACGAAGTTGTCGAAGGTGAAGCTCGGGTGCGCCGGCGCTGCGCTCTTTTGGACGACTGGAACCGGTGAGGCGGCAACCTTCATCGGCAGCGGGATCCCGGCGCCCACGGAAATGGACACGGCAACAGGATGGCCAGCGACATGCGCCGCCGTGGAGCGAATCCGATCGAGAAAATGGGTTTGAACCCAATTGCGATGGAAGATGCTCGGCGCCTCGACAGCGAGCGCATCGTCGAGCGTAGCCGACGTGCGCAGACAAGCGATCCATGCGGTGTACTCTTGAACCGACAATGACGTCCGCAGCTCCATCCGCGTCTGGTCCCACAGCGATTGCATCACCCCGAAACCTCCCTCGACACACCCTCGCGCTCTCCTCCTCCTCACGCCACCCAACCACCCGCGCCGCCCACGTCAACGTCACATCCGATACCGACACTGTCCACAGCTGGGGATACTTCCCGACACCATGCGCGCTCGCGAACTTGCACACTTCGTTCAGGGTCTTGTGCACAGGGCACAGTCTCTCGCGTCGCTCCACCGTCGCTCGGCGGAGGCTACTGCGACGCGCACTATCTGATTTCATAGATACAGTTTTGTTACGAAATAGTTTCGGGAAGAACGAAACAAGGCGTGATACTCTCGTCAGGTGGCAAAGGCAAGAATAAAAAATGGCGGGTGCGGAATTTCCAGCTGGGCCGCACTTTGCTTGACTTTGATTCCGCTTCTCACGTATCCCGTGGCGCGTTCGAGCGACCAACCCGAGCAACCACAAGGGGGTAGATGATGAGAGTCGGAATGCGTTTCGCGGTAGCGTGTGGGCTCCTGATCACCTTCGCCGCAGGTTGCACGTGCATGCAGAAGCCGTGGGGCTACGGCGCGTTCGGTGGAGGCGTCGCTGGCGCCGTTGGCGGTGGTATCGCGACGGGCGCGGCGAGCAACAACACGGGCGCCTTCGACATCGGGAACGACAACGAAGACAAAGCACTCGCTGTCGCGACGGGCGTCGTCGGTGGCGCGCTCCTCGGTGCGCTCGTCGGTCATTGCCTGTGGGATCAGTCACCGATGCCTGCGGCGCCGCCGCCTCCGCCGGCCGCACCCGCACCGGCTCCGGTCGCGAAGAAGATCGTCCTCCGCGGCGTGAATTTCGACTTCGACAGGTCGAACATTCGTTCGGATGCGGCACCCGTCCTGAAGGAAGCCGCGAACGTCCTCAAGGAGAACGCAAACCTCAAGGTTTCTGTCGAAGGGCACACCGACGCAAAGGGTAGCGACGACTACAACCTCAAGTTGTCGATGCGCCGAGCGGCGGCCGTCAAAGCTTTCCTGATCCAGGAAGGGGTCGCCGAGAGTCGCCTCAGCACTCGCGGTCTCGGAGAGTCGCAGCCGGTCGCCAGCAACGAAACCGACGACGGCCGAGCCCAGAATCGCCGGGTCGAGCTCAAGGTCGCCGAGTAGCTCTACTTCTCCATCTCGAATAAGAGGGGGGCGCTGGAGCAAATCCAGCGCCCCCCTTCGTCGTTTGGAAGTCGGGCCAAGTCATGCTCTTGGGCACCCAGATGAGCGTTGTCGCCCCGCAGCAGTGCCGTTGATCGGGCGCGTCGATTCACCACTTTCAATCCAAGTTGCTCGTCAATTACCCAGCGTTCGTCAGGATTTACCTTCGCCAAGACGCTCCGGGAACAGCTGCCGACGACCCGGACTGGAACCCCATCTTGCATGATCGCAAAACCGTGCATTGTTGAGCCCAGAACCACTTGCGAATTCGATTACTTCCACCGGCATAAGCCTTGCTGAATTGGCGACGAAAGTAGTTGTTCAGAAGCGATCTGTGCCGTGATGGAGCAACCCACCGAATCGTGGTGCCCTTTCTGATCGGTCCGGCTCTTTCCGAGTGACGATCTGACACATGGCCACACCGCTTCTTGAGGAGGAGACCTGGCGTATGTTTCTCGAACCTTCGACCCCCGCTGAGCCCAACGTCCGCCACGACGTGCCAAGCGATCGCTCGCGATGGTTCTTCGTGACGAATGCCATGGCCTTTGCGCTCAGCCTTGGTCTGTTCGTCACCCAAGCATCCGCCCTGACGCTGCCCTTCGATTCCTACTCGCTCCCCGTCAACGACAATCCCCAGGGCCTGAGCGCCGTCGACTGCGACGGTGACGAGATTCTGGATCTTATTTCGGCCAACTTCGATTCCGATACGGTCACGATCTTCCAGAACTCGGGTCCGGGCACGCTCCTCCACAATGCGAACCTCGCGACGGCGGATGAGCCGAGCGGCGCGACTTGTGCGGATTTCAATCACGACGGGCTCGTCGATGCCGCCGTGGCCAGCTGGAAGGACAAGACCGTCAGTATCTACCTGCGCCAAGCTGACGGGACTTTTCTTCCCGGCAGCGTCTCCCCCGTAGGCAACCTGCCGCGCTCGGTGACAGCCGCCGACCTCAATGTCGACGGAGAGATGGATCTGGTCGTCGTCAACGTTCAGTCGAGTGACCTCACCCTGCTCTTCGGAAACGGCTCGGGTGGATTCTCTGCCGCGGGCAACATTCGGATTCCTCGCCTTTCCGCTCCGGCGAGTCGCCCGGTTTCGGCGGCAATTGCCGACTTCAACGGCGACAACCTCCCCGACATCATCGTGGCGGCCAACCAATCTGATCCGGCGCTCCACCTCCTGCTCGGGGACGGCTTCGGCTTCCACTTCGCGACCACGCCCCTCCCGGCGTCCGATCGCCTGCTCTACGTCGCGGCGGGCGACATCAACGGCGACCAGATCCCCGACATCGCGACCCTCGGCGTCGACGCCTCCATCAAGCTGTTCGCCGGAGTTGGCAATGGCACGTTCGTCCCGCTTTCCATCATGTTGGCCGGTCCGAACGCCAAGGCGATCGCTCTCGGCGACTTCGACGGGGACGGCTTGACTGACCTCGCGGTCTCGAACTCCGACAGCAACAGCGTCCAGATCCTGCGGGCCATCTCCCCCGGAAATTTCCGCACGCCGTTCAACATCGCGTCGGCGAGCGTTGTCTCTCCCCTGGCCACGGCACGCGTTCGACAAACCGAAACCGGCAACAACCAGATCGTCTTCATTGATCCGGCCGGTAAGCGCCTCTCGATGCTGCAGCTCCTCGATCTCACCGCACCGACCGTGACCCCGCTCGCGGGGCTGGCCGGCGTTCCCGATTCGCTCGTCCTGGCCGACATGACCAACGACGGAATTCCCGACTCGGTCATCCCAGCGCTCATCACCAGGAACAGCCTTGGCATTACCGTCCTCCGTGGGAACTCGGCGGGGGGCTTCGAGCTTCCTCCCACGACGCCCGTCAATTGCGGCAACGGCGTCCTCGAGGCCGGCGAAAACTGTGACGATCTCAACGTGAAGAAGGGCGACGGCTGCAGCATCAGCTGTCAGGCGGAAGTCGCCAAGACGCTCTTCTCCATAGACGCCGCCGACTTCAACGGTGACGGCAACAAGGATCTCGCCGTCGTCGACTCCAAAGGCGAGCTCCGCCTCTATCAGGGGAACGGCCTCGGCCAATTCGGCGTGATCCGTCTCCTCACACAGGTGAGGCGGAAGACCGGCGCCGCCCTGGGCGACTTCAACGGCGACGGCATCCCTGATCTCGCCATCGTCCCCCGTAAGAAGAGTGGCGGATCGATCACGCTCCTGCTGAACGACGGCCTCGGGAATTTCACCCCCCTCCCCGTCCTCGCACCCGCTAGTCTCACGGGCCCGATCATCGCCGGCGATTTCGACCGCAATGGCTTCGACGATCTCCTTACTGTCCAAACCGCGAAGCCGAAGGGCCTGATGCTGCTCATGAGCGACGGTGCTGGTCCGCTCCGTGTCTTCCAGACCACCCCGGCGCCGACGGGCATCACGACGCTCTCCGCCGCAGACTTCGACGAGAACGGGTACCTGGACGCGCTCGCCGAGTTCAAATCGAAGAAGCAAAAGCCGATGCTTCTCTTGGGCACGCTCGGTGGTCGCTTCACCGCCGGTCCCGCACTTCCCGCGGAGCCGGGCGTTGCGAGGTATGCGATCGCCGATGTCGATGAGGATCTCCACCAAGATCTGATCAGCTGCACGGCAGCGACGTCTCCGGGTTGTCGCGTTCTCTATGGTACGGGTCTCGGAAGTTTTGCGGGCGCCCCGCTTCCTGCCGCACCGTCGATTGGTCGCGACGTGCGCGGCGCAGCCGCCGACGACTTCGATGGCGACGGCTTCGTCGATCTCGCTGGCGTGAGCCGTCAAGACAATCGCCTGGTCGTCCATTTCGGTGGGCCGGTGCCTTTGAGCCTCGCACTCGAGACGGGTGAGCTGCCTGAAGCACTCGCCATTACCGATCTGAACGGCGACGACAAACTGGACCTGCTCGCCGCCAATGCCGGGTCGCAGGACATCAGCATCTTCCTCAACCAGGGTGGTCGTCAGTTCATCACCTTGGCGCGGACCAAGCTGCCGAACGGCACCGGTCACGTTTCGATCGCAATCGCGGACATCGACGGCGACAACAAGAAAGATCTCGCCGTCACGCAGTCCGAGAGCAATCGCCTCACGATCTTCCACAATACGGGTGGCGCCGGCTTTGCCGTGCAGGCCAACCTCGCCACGCCGAAGGAACCGCGCGGCGTCGCGATCGGGAATCTGAATGGTGACGGCATCGCCGACATCGTGACCGCGAACCGCGGCAACAACACCGTCTCGATCTTCCTCTCGGATGCGGGCGGCGCGTACACCCGCACGGACATGTCGAGCCAAGGCTTCTCTCCTTGGGACGTCGTCCTTCCTGATTTGGACGGCAACACGTTGGATGACATCGTGGTTTTGAACGAGTTCGATACGCTGCCCGTGCCCACCAAGACGGCGACGCCGCAGCCGACGCAGACGCCTACGCCGGCGGGAACGTCCACGGCAGCCGCAACCCAGACGCCGACTCCAACCGCTACGGCACCAGTCCCAACGGTAACCGCAACGCCCTTCTCCGATTCGCAGGAAGGCAACCTCGTCTCCTTCCTGAACGACGGTACCGGGGGTTTCCCGAACGTCACCGAGCGCCACACCCGCGGCCGGCAAACGCCCATCGCGATGTGTGTCGGCGACTTCAACGGTGACACCATCCCCGACGTCGCCGTCGCGAGCGTCACCAGCAGCGACATCATGGTGCTCCACGGATCCGGCGACGGACACTGGAGCAACGACGAACGTGATTACCCGGTCGGCAACCCTGTCGGTGGTTTGTCTTGCAACGACGCGGACGGCGACGACCGAAGTGACATTGCCTTTGCGCGACGCCGCTCCAACGACGTCGGCGTCATTCTCACGAACTCCAATTGATCGACAGGAAGGGAAGCTCGGCCATGAAAGAGCAATCCACGGAGGGTGCACTCATGCGGCGCATGGCCACGGGCCTACTGACGGCCCTGATCACGGCTGGCGTGATCGTCACCACGAGCACGCGAACCGAAGCGCTGCACCTCAAGAGTCCTCTCATCACGCAGGTCACCGACAAGCCATCGCAAAGCTTGGATGGCGTGCATTTCACGATGGTGTCCAACGTGATGATCTTCCACTCCGATGCCGACCTGCTCGGAAATGGCAACACGGTGCCTCAGATCTTCGTCTTCGATACGGCGAAGCGGATCCTCAAGCAACAGCGCGGCTTCTACCAGCTGACTTTCGGCGACCAGGGCAGCTTCAGCCCGAGCGGATCGCCCCGTGCGTCCACATTGGCCTTCCACTCGGCGGGGGATTTCCTCAACAACGGGAGCACCGGCCGACAGGTCTTCACCGCGCGTCAGGTCAAGTTCAAGCACCCCGAGAAGACCCAGTTCGTCCAGCTGACCAAGGGCGTCGGCGAGAGCTATGACGCCAAGCTCAATTTCTCGGGCCGGTACATCGTATTCACGTCGACGGGCGATCTCCACAAAGTGAATCTCCCTCCCGGTGAGCACCTCTATCGCGCCGACCCTCGCCTACTTCGCAACAGTAGGTGCGGCAGCTATCCCTGTCCGTTCGGTGGTACCAATCCCGGTCTCGAGCTCGTGACGCCGGTCACGGCGAGCGATCCGGCGATCAGCTCCAATGGCGATCAGGTCGCTTTCGTGTCGGCTGAGGATGCAGCCGGAAACGGATGCTTCAACGGCGCCAAGCAGATCTTCCTCAAGAACTTCAAAGCCAACACCACGCAGCAGCTGACTTTCGGTGCGGCCGACAGCACGAACCCGACCTACAGCCGCGACAGCCGCTTCATCTTCTTCGAATCGGCCGCCGATCTCGCCTTGAACGGCAATACCCGCACCCAAATCTTCCAGATCGACCTCGCGGCGACTCCGCCGAAGCTGGCGCAGCTCACATTCGGCACCGATGGCGACAGCACCGATCCGGCCCCAGGCCCGGGCGGCGCCGTGCGCTTGTACTTCACGTCGACGGCCGACCTCACCGCCACCGGCACCGCAGGCGTGAAGCGTCTCTACGTGATGGAGATCGTCCGCAACAAGGCGATCTACCGCCTCTCGGATGACCAGCAGATCGATACCGGCATCGACGGTAACTTCAGCTTCGTGATCTTCGTCAGCGACTCCGATTGGCTCGGGAACGGCAACAATCAGAAACAGCTCTTCTTCTTGAACTCGTTCCGTATCGTCGGTGATCCTCCGGGCAAGCCGCCGAAGCCGACGCCTACGGCGACGCCGCGGGTCGGTGATCCGGCCTCGCTCGGCCTCGCGCTCACTACCAACCTCTCCGAGGACAATGGTGATGGCACCCTCACTACAGTCGTGGCGGGAACGGTCGCCGACTTCCAGGGAGCACCTGTAGCCGACGGCGTCCGTATCGACTTCTCCGTACTCGCACCTACCAACGGTGCGGCGATCAGTGACGCCGACACCAACGGTGGGCCGAGCCCTGAGTGCAATCTGGTCGAATTCCAGGCTCGGACGGGTATCCCGATCATCAATCAGCCCGGGAAGGCGTATGCCTGCCTCACCTATCCGCGGGAGCAGGTGAACACGATCCGACAGGTTCAAGGCACCGTCAGCTCGCAGTGCATCGGCGGAGCCAACGATGGCCAGACGTGCTCGGTCGCCTCGCAATGCCCAGGCGGCGCTTGCCTCAAGGGCTCGGCCACGGCCACGGCGTTCTTCACGCTGCCGGCCCCGGTCCGCGATTGCACCACGAACGGGACGCCCTGCGACGACTTCAATCCTTGTACACTAAACGACACCTGCGGCGGGGGCACCAACACCTGCGTCGGCGGTACGAATACCGGTCTCGCCTGCACGAGCAACTCACAGTGCGTGACACCAACCGGGGGCTACTGTCTGCTGCCGACGTGTCAACCCGGAACGCCGAAAACCTGTGCCGACGACAGTAACCTCTGCACGAGTGACACCTGCAACTACTTCACAGGTCAGTGCTACACGCCAAAGCAATGCTTCGATGACGGCAACGTGTGCACGGACGACGTCTGCGAACCGACGACGGGCCTATGTGGAGTTCCAAACACGGCACCGTGCACTGACGACAATTCCTGCACGTTGACCGACGTCTGTGCAGCCGGAGCCTGCGTCCCTGGCACGCTCATGAGCTGCCCCAACGACGGCAATCCGTGCACGGAGGACATCTGCAACGTGGACACAGGCGAGTGCGGCGTACCCGGAGTGTGCACCTGCCCGTAGGAACCTAGACGCCTCTGGCCTCCCCGCGCCAAGCTATTCTCGCTTGGCAGGTTGTACGGCCGCCCTCTCGCCGACACTCCCCACGGCGAGGGGGCGGCCGATTTCTTTTGGGCTGCGAAGCCGCCGTCAGGCGGGCCGAACGCGCGAGGCGTCCTGCCCAGGAGCGACCGGCACTCGACCACGCTGGCGATTGGTGAGCCGTAGGAGGACCTTCATGGAGTTCTCGAACTCCTCCATTGGGCGCACCTCGAAGAGCCCTTCCGCGACCATACGGTTGAAGAGCTCTTCGCCGCGCTCGGTACGGAGGATCGTGATGGTCCAATCCATCGCGCCAACGCCGCCACACGAGATGTCGGCGAGCTCAGCCGAGAAATCGCCGCAGTGGTGACACTCGGGTCGGGCGTACTCCTGAGCCTTCTTGAGCGGCATCTCCACCAGGGTGCCGTCCTTTTTGTAGATGAGGACCTTACCCTTGACGTTGAATTTCTTGATGTCGCCGAGCGGAATGCCCATCTCGTTCTGGATCTTGTCGACCATCAGACCGTCGTACGTGAAGACCTCGGTGCAGAGGAGCCCGATGTTCAGGGTGACACGGGCACCGTATCCCTTGAGGAACTTGCTCTGCCGCTCGATGTGCTTGTCCTTCTTGCGACCGTTCTCCAGGTAGCCGGCGTCGACCAGCTGCATCTTGCGGACGGGCGTGATCTGGCAGGGAACACCCACGAACGCGACCTTCTCGAGGCCGAGCTTCTCGGCGTCTGCCAACGCGAGATTGTTCGGGCAGTACGTGTACCAAGAGCTCGCGCTGGCGAGGATCTCGTCGACGCTGGTCACGAGCTTCGGCATCGGCTGTGCCGGGCGCTCGGGATCGGCAACGGACACGGCAGCGCCGTCGATGATGCCGCGCTCGAATGCCCACCGCAGCATCGCGGTCACGACGCCACCATCCTGAGCGCGCTCCATGATCTCTGGAGCCACGCACCGGGCGGCGACGATCCGCCGATACACCCCAAAGGCACCCTCGTAGGGACGATCAGGCCCGTAGAGGAGATCGGCGAGCTCGAACTCTCGAGGATTCAGACGGGGACACACCTGCGCACAGACGTCGCAGCCGATCCCTTCGCTGATGCCACAGAGGTCGAAGGGTGCGGTCGCCTTCGCCACTTGCTTCGGTTTCCCGTCGACGTAGTCGATGACGTTGTGAGGACAGACCAGGACGCACGAACCGCATTCACAGCAGCTTCCGAAGGCGACGACCTCGTTCATCATCGTCTTGAAGCTCGGATTGGCAGGCATCGCGGGACAATAGGAGGCGACGGTACGAGGTGTCAATTTCACACGCGGCAGCCGATGCGTCAGGACCGGCGGAGCATGCGTGCGATCATTCCGACGGTGGTCCCGTCGACGCCGAGCCGCTTCCAATCGGCGACGATGAGCTGCGCCGCTCGTTCATCAGCGGCCCCGGCGGCATCCAACGCCACGTGGACGCGGATGCGGCGACGTAGCAGCGCTCGGACCGCCTGATCGAGACCGCCTTCGACCCCGGCACCAAACACGACGGCATCGCGTACGCCCGCCGTGAGATGGTTGAACGCCCGCGCGTGTTCGACGTCGCCGTCCGGGGCGCATCCACAACCACTGTCGACATAGAGGGCGTGCTCGCGGTCCAGCGAGCGACCCTCGTCGGGGCGCTCGACACCCTCACCGATCTGCATCGGCAAGCGGGGAGCGCAACCAGGAGGTCGCTCGTGGCCCGCGTCGGGTCGCAAACAATGCGGCCGGGATCCACGCATCGCGGCCTCGGGCTCACGCGCATGACGACAAACGATCCCCCCTTGTCGAAGGTCAAGCTCACCGGCCAACACGAACAAATCTGCTACGCCACGACCCTGCGTCGTGGTCACGAGCGGCCACGTGCCCTCGCACCACAGATCCGACTGTACGCACACGTCCACGAACAGCGTGGCCGCGGGATGCATCAGTGCGTCGGCTCGGCGTGGCGCCGACTGCTCATCTCGAGCTGGATCGTCACATGATGGATGTCGAAGCGCTCGGCGAGACGCTCGGTCATGGCTTCGAGCACGGCGTCACTCACGACGCCCTCTTGGACGACCGCGTGAGCTGAGAGGGCACAGTGCCCCGTCGTCAGGCTCCACACGTGCAGATCGTGCACCTCACTCGCACCAGGCACCGCCTCCAACGTTCGGCGTAAATCGTCGAGATCGATGTGGCGAGGAACCGCCTCCATGAGCACGTCTACCGCCTCCCGAACGAGACCGAACGAGCTCACGAGAATCAACAGTGCGATGATGACGCTGGCGACAGCGTCGGCCGCGTTCCATCCCGTGACGAGGATCATCAGGCTCGAGGCGATGACACCGATCGAGCCGATCAAATCCGAGAGCACGTGCAGCAGCGCGCCACGGACGCTGAGATTGTGGCTGGCCGCACCCGAGAGCAACCACGCGGCAACGAGGTTCACGGCCAACCCGACGGTCGCGACACCGAGAACGCCGGTCCCGTAGACCGCGGGTGGTTCCGCCATGCGCTGCCACGCTTCCCAGAACACCCACAGCACGACGAGCCACAGCACGAGGCCATTGACCAAGGCGACGATGATCTCGGCGCGATGGTAGCCGTACGTCTTGTGCTCGGTTGCCGGCTGATCCGCGATCCAGACACCGAAGAGGCCGAGCGCGAGCGCGATCGCGTCGGTGAACATATGGGCCGCATCGCTCAAGAGCGCGAGGCTGTTGGTCGCGAGTCCTCCCGCGATCTCCACGCCCATGTAGCCGAGCGTCAGGAAGAGCGCGCTCGTGAGCGCCTTCCGGCCGGCCTGGCGCGCCAGGGCCGAACGCGAGCTCCCGGCTTGGGCATCGTGCGCATGCGCGTGCGACATCGGCCCTCAGCCTAGCGGACAGCTGTGGTTCGCCTCAATGCGGAAGCATCCGCGACCCGCGTATCATTCGCCGGCGTAACGGATCAGCGAAAAGACTTCCGGAACTTCCAACCGCTTGCGGCCGTTCAGGAATGCAAGCTCGACGACGAAAGCGCAGGCTTTGACCTCGCCGTCGAGTCGTCGCACGAGCTCGATCGCCGCCGACGCCGTCCCGCCGGTGGCGAGCAAATCGTCGACGATCAACACGCGACTCTTGCTTCCGACCGCATCGCGATGAATCTCGAGCGTATCGGTGCCGTACTCGAGCTCGTACTTGGCTGCGTAGGTCTTGTGCGGCAACTTGCCGGGTTTGCGTACCAGCGCGAGGCCGATCCCGAGCCGATAGGCGACGGCCGCACCAATGATGAAGCCTCGCGACTCGATACCCAGCACGGTGTCGACGGTCCCCTGATACCGATCGGCAATCTGGTCGACCACCGCCTGCAGTGCCGTTCCCGCCGCCAACAGCGGAGTGATGTCCTTGAAGACGATGCCGGGCTTCGGGAAGTCAGGAATATCGCGGATGTAGGTACGGAGCTCTGCCTCGGTCATGTCGGACTGTCCTTTGCGCGTTGAGCAGTTTGGCTGGGAAGAAAGTAGATCGGGTTTCGGGCGACGTTGTCCTTGCGAATCTCGAAATGAAGATTCGGGCCCGAGGTGCGGCCGCTCCGTCCGACCTTGCCAACCGGCTGACCTTGGCGGACTTTCGACCCGGCGTCTACGAGGTTTTCCTCGTTGTGCGCGTAGACCGTCGCGTACCCACCCGCGTGCTGCACGATGACCACGTTCCCGTAGCCCCGGAGCGTATCGCTGTAGATGACGTCGCCGTCGCGGGCCGCACGAACCACCGTTCCGGGCGGTGCACCGATGTCGATCCCGTCGTGAAAGCTGCGGCCGCGGGGACCAAACGACGACGTCAGCGTCCCACTCGCGAGCGGCCAGATGAATACGCTGTCGCCCTGCGGCAGCTCGTTACCCGGCGGTGCCTCGATCACGGCGTGCTCGGGCGTGATCACATTGACCGGCAGCTGTCGTTTTCCACCCGGGACGAAAATGCGCTGACCAACCTCGAGACGAGCCGCATCGGCAATCCCATTGGCGCGTGCCAAATCGGTATGGGCCACGCCGTAGGCCTTCCCAATCCGGTAGAGGTTCTCACCCCGCCGCACTTGGTGGTAGACGCCGTCGCCTCTTGGCGCGACTTTCGGACCACCGTGGCCGAGACCGCAGCCCGCAAACGCCAGAACCACGAAGGCGACGAGCGCCCTCCGCTTCCCCCACACCCCCACACGAGCCTCCCGGGCTACCCAAGCCCTCGCAGCTCCTACCGCCGCCACCCATAGCGCCCAACCAGCTTCACGAAGCGGCAATCGCCGAAGTACTCCTCGTGTAAGCCCCCCTCCTCCTTACGAATTCGGACGAGAGTTTGCAATTCTTCTTCACCGACCGGGAAGACCAGACGCCCCCCCATTCCGAGCTGTACGACGAGGGGTCGGGGGACCTGCGGGGTCCCCGCGGTGACGATGATCGCGTCGAACGGTGCCTCCTCGGCCCAGCCAAGGCTACCGTCTCCGACGCGTGCGACCACGTTGGAGTACCCGAGGCCGTCGAGCGTCGCTCTGGCAGCCGAGGCGAGCACGGCGAGGCGCTCGACCGTGTACACCGTCGCCACGAGCTTCGCCAAGACCGCGGTCTGGTAACCGCACCCGGTGCCGATTTCGAGGACTCGCTCATGACCTTTGAGCTCGAGAGCCTGGGTCATCAAACCCACCATGTACGGTTGCGAGATCGTCTGACGCTCGCCGATCGGCAGCGGCTTGTCATCGTACGCCCGAACCTGCAGGGCCTCGGCCACGAAGTGATGCCGCTCGATCGACGAGATCGCGGCGAGCACGCTGAGGTCGGTGATGCCGCGATTGACGAGTTGCTCATCGACCATGCGCTCGCGCGCTCGGACGAAGTTCAAGGCCACTCCAACAGCAAGGTTTCGAGGGCCGCGAACGACGGATAGTGCGTGAGATCGAGATGCACGGGCGTGATGGACACCGCCCCCTCGAGAATCGCAGCATAGTCGGTGCCGGGGGCTTGGATGAATCCGAGCTCGTCTCCACCGATCCAGTAGTATTTCTTGCCGCGAGGGTCGACTTTCTCGATCAACGCTTCGCCAAAGCGACGCTTTCCCTGCTTCGTGATGCGAAAGCCCGTCATGGCTTCCCGAGGACAATCGGGGACGTTTACGTTGAGCAACGTATCAGGGGGCAGGCCGCGCTCGATCACGCGCGCCACCAGGCGCGCAGCGAACTCGGCAGCGGGTCCGAAATCGAACTGCGTGCGACCCGCAAGCGACATGGCGATCGAGGGGATGCCGAGCAACGTGCCTTCCATCGCCGCCGAAACCGTTCCCGAGTAGGTGATGTCGTCACCGAGGTTGGCGCCCTTGTTGATGCCGGATACCACCAGGCCAGGTCGCCCAGGCAAGATGCCCGACACCGCGAGATTCACGCAGTCGGTCGGCGTCCCATCGATCGCGAACTGCCTAGGCCCGATCTCTTCGACCCGCAATGGGCGATGCAGGGTCAACGAGTGTCCTGCCGCACTCTGCTCGCGGTCGGGCGCCACGACGAACACCTCGCCGTGGGGCTCCAGCGCACGCGCGAGGGCTTGGATCCCCTCGGAACGCACACCATCGTCATTGCAGACCAGAATGATCATTCCACCACCCCGGCACCCCCTGCCCCCACGTCGACGAGCCGCGCGCACGGTATGTCATCCTAAGCGTCGTTGGCAACGCTTTTCCCGCACTGAGCACGCAGCCCGGCCGCCGAACGGGCGGCGCGGGCGTCGTGGACGTCGCGCCCACGTCGTCGTACGCGCGTCGTGGAGCGACAGATAGTCGGGGCGGCCGGATTTGAACCGGCGACCACACGCACCCCAAGCGTGTGCGCTACCAGGCTGCGCCACGCCCCGAGTGTTCGCGGCTAGCGAACGGAGGACGCGTACCATGGGCAATCTAGACGCGCAACAAACCCAGGCTTGGTCAGGATTCTGACCCCCGCGCAAAAGCATGGTGGCGGAGAACGGGCAAGTGCCAGAATGCGCCCGCGCGTCAAAATTGCCCGCACTCGAACGGCGTCAAGTGTCAACTTTGTATCGTTGCAGAATGCTGTGTGATGCGAACGGTCGCGTGAACCCTCGCATCTGCGTGGCTTGCATCGGTCGACGCTAGTGGCCTGCCGTTTGCTGTCTCTCGTCTCGTCCAAGCGATGGGACGAATTCACGGGGTCGAAGGAGACGCGACATGATGGAGAGCCAGGCCGGCGAGCGAGCGACGCTCGACATGATGACCGAATCGGAACCGCGTCGGATTCCTGTGCGCGACAGCCTGAGCGACCTGCTTGGCCCAGACGTGATCCTGCCGCAACAGTTCTTCGAGGGTCCCCGGTGTGACAGTGACTTCTCCCCAGAGAAGGCACTCATGCTCGCCATCCTGGAGGACGCGATCCGCTGCTTTCAGGAATACTTTCGAACCACACGCGCTCGGCCACGCATGCTATCCCGACAGGCCGAACGTTGGATCCGTACGCGCGACTGGAACTGGCCCTTCTCGTTCAACAATGTCTGCGAAGCACTGGGAATCGATTCGGACTGCATGCGAGATGCCTTGCTCCGAATGAAGTACGAGCACCTGATGACGCAGGAGCGTCCGCGGACCTACACGCGCCCGGCACGCATCGTTCGCCTGAATGCGCGAGCCAAAGGCGGGAAACGCTAACTCGGGTTGATCGTCTTCTTGAGAACCTGACTCGCCTTGAAGGTGAGCACTTTGCGACCGGTGATGATGATCTCTTCGCCGGTCTGCGGATTACGACCCTTGCGGGGTCGCTTCTGATTCACGACGAAATTTCCGAAGCCTGAGATCTTCACCTTGTCGCCGTTCTCGAGGCGACTCTTGATCACCTCGAAGATCGACTCGACGACTTCAGAGGCCTCCTTCTTGGAGAACCCGACCTTCTCGTAGATACGCTCGACGATGTCCGCCTTGGTCATCGTCGCGCCCTTGATCACCGTAGGCGTGCCATCGTTCACCGCCGCACCTCCAAAGGTAGGTCCCGGACCAGTCGTGCGACCAGTTGCTCGTGCATGGCATTGACCTCGTCGTCCGTGAGCGTTCGGTTGGGAGCTCGATAAGCGATCGTATAGGCGAGACTCTTCTTCCCAGACGGAATGGGAGCCCCGGTGTACTGGTCGAACACTCTCACGTCCTCCACCAAAGGCTCGGCAACCTCCTCGACCGCATCGATCACTCGCTGCGCCGGAAATTCGTCGTCGACAACGACCGCGATGTCTCGGGAGACTGCCGGAAAGCGCGGAAGTGGGCGAAAAATAACGCGGCGCGGACAGTACTGAACGACTCTCATCAAGTCAAGTTCAGCCACCCATGGCTCCGAATCTAGGTGTCGTTCGGCAATCGCGTTGGGGTGCACTGCTCCCACATAGCCACACGCCACACCCCCGATTTCGATGCGTGCCGACTTCCCGGGATGGAGGTAGGCGGCTTCGGTTCCGATCGGCTCCCAACGGACCCGATCGAGGTGGAGCTCGGCGAACATCAACCCGAGTACGCCCTTCAGGTCAGCGAAATCGACGACACGCCGGGGTTCCCCCAACGTCGTCGCAGGCGGACTGCCAGCGACCAACAGTGCGAGGGTCTGCAGCTCACGATACCGATCATCCTCGCGCGCGAATACCCGACCAATCGTGAAACCCGCGATATGCTCGGCCCCCTGCCGTCGATTCTCGCTGAACGCTCGCAGCATCCCAGGGAGGAGGCTCCGGCGCAGCTCAGCGCCGTCCACCGACAGTGGGTTGGCGAGCGTGACGGCGCGGCCGGTCAGCTCAGGCAAACCGGGAAAATCTCGGTTGTCAGCGGCGGAAACCATGGCCAGCGTGACCATCTCGTCGAATCCGCCACTCCGGAGCCGCTCCCGCAGTCTCTGTTCGACCTCTCGCGTCTGCCCCATGCCAGGTCCACCGGCGACGATCGAGGGAACCGTAGCGGGCACACGATCGTAACCGATCAGGCGCGCCACCTCCTCAACGAGGTCAACCTCGTTTTGGATGTCGAACCGATGCGACGGCGGGACGACTCGCCACGACGCCGCTCCCTTGTCCGACACGACCGCTCCGAGTGCCTTCAGTGGACGCTCCATCTCGGTCAATTTGAAGGTCGTCCCCAGGAGCGCATTCACCCGTTCCGGCCGCAGCCGAATGGCCGGCCGCGCTCGCCGACCAGGTGCTCGCTGCTCGAGAACTCCACGCGCGATCTCTCCACCCGAGTGCGCGACGACCAACTCAGTCACGCGGTCGAGTGCGGATCGGGTGCCACCGGGGTCGACTCCGCGTTCGAATCGGTAGGAGGACTCAGTGTTCACCCCCAGGCGGCGAGCCGTGCGGCGAACGGTTTCAGGGGCGAAGAACGCGCTCTCGAGCAGGATATCGACGGTTTCGGCTCGAATCTCCGAGTCGGCCCCTCCGATCACCCCTGCGAGTGCAACCGGCCCTTCCGCATCCGCAATCACCAAGTCGTCGGGCAACAACTCACGAGTGACGCCGTCGAGAGTTTCGTAGCGCTGACGGCTTCCAGCTCGACGCGCCGTGACGCGAGCACCTCGGATGCGCGCGAGATCGAACGCGTGCAGGGGTTGGCCGCGCTCGAGCATGACGTAGTTGGTGGCGTCGACCACATTGTTGATGGGCCGCAGTCCTACCATCCCGAGTCGGGTTTGCATCCACAACGGCGATGGGGCGATTCGGAGACCACGCACGACGCGGCCGCAGTACCGGGGACAGAGGTCAGGAGCCTGCACGTCGACACTGGCGATCCGCGCGGCAGTGCTCTTGCCCTCGACGATCTTCACCGCTGGAGTGCGAAGCGTCGAACCCGTCAGCGCGGCAACCTCACGCGCCACCCCGAGCACGCTCAGGCAATCGCCGCGATTGGGCGTAACGGAGAGCTCGAGGATGGTGTCCTCGGCGGAGAGATACGATACCAGCGACACGCCGATCTGCGCGTCGCGCGGGAGGATCATGATCCCGCCGCCATTCTCGTCCGACAACGCCAACTCACGTGTCGAGCACAACATCCCGTGCGACGACTGACCTCGGATCGTCGCCTGTTCGATCCGCTTCCCATCCGGAAGCACCGTTCCAGGCACAGCCAGCGCGACGAGGTCGCCCGCCTGCATGTTGCTCGCCCCGCACACGACGGCGACGGTTTCCTGGGCTCGTTGCACCTGGCAGAGACGCAACCGATCGGCGTTCGGATGCGGTTGGACGCTCTCGATTTTCGCAATCTCGACGCTGCCCCAACTCGGACGACGTTCCTCGACGGATTCGACCTCGAGCCCTGCCATCACCAACGTGTCGGCCAGTTCGTCGGGCGATAAGACGACGTCGACGAGCTCGCGCAGCCAATTCAGGGTGATCTTCACGCGAGGGCTCGGATCAAAATTGCCTCAGGAACCGCAGATCGTTTTGGTAGAAAAGTCTAATGTCGGTGATCCCGTACTTCAGCATGGCCATGCGCTCGACGCCCATGCCGAAGGCGAAGCCTGAGACCTTCTCCGGATCGTAACCGACGGCGCGAAAGACCTCGGGATGAATCAAGCCGGAGCCGAGGATCTCGAGCCAGCCGGTCGCTTTGCATACGCGACATGGGTCTCCGGTCGCGAGCTTGCGCGATCCCCGACAAATGACGCAGCTGATGTCGACCTCGGCGCTCGGTTCGGTGAAGGGAAAGAAGCTCGGTCGAAACCGAACGCGCGTATCGTCCCCGAACATGCGCTGCACAAAGAGCCCCAGCACTCCTTTCAGATCGCCAAACGTCACGTGCCGATCGACCAGGAAGCCTTCCACCTGGTGGAACATCGCCGAGTTCTTCACCGTCTCGACTTCGTGGCGATAGACCGGACCCGGCACAATCGCGGCGATCGGCGGCTCCTGATTCTCCATGACGCGGATCTGCACGGGCGACGTATGGGTGCGCAAGACGTGCGTATCGTCCACGAAAAACGTGTCGTGCATGTCACGCGCTGGGTGGTCGGCCGGGATGTTAAGCGCCGTGAAATTGTGGTGCTCGTCCTCGATGTGTGGGCCTTCGTAAATCGAAAAGCCGAGGCTCACGAGGATGCCAAGTGCTTCATCGAGCACGGCCGTCAGCGGATGAACGTGCCCGTGGCCGAACAGCCTTCCCGGCAACGAAACGTCCACGCGTTCGCTCGCCAACGCTTGCGCGCGGCGTTCCGACTCCCAACGCTCCCGCAGCGCTCCGATGTGCTCGTCGACGCGACGCTTGAGCTGGTTGACGAGTTCTCCGACGGCCGGTCTTTCCTCCGCCGGCAGCGCTCCGACCCCGCGCATCACGTCGGTCAGCCGGCCTTTGCGCCCGAGATAGGCGATACGAATACGCTCGAGATCGTCGTCGCTGCGACACGCGTCGAGCGCCTCATCGATCTCAACACCCAGCGCGTCGAGCGTGGCCTTCATGGATGGCGGGAACGGAGGTGGACGCAAACCACCGTATTGTCAGTCGGTGGTAACGCCATGACATCCCTCACCTGGCGACCCAATCGCCCGCGCCTCTCGACGCCGTGGCGCACCACCGAATCGCAATCGCCGGTGTTCAGGCGACGGCGAGCCGGGCCAGGTCGCCAAAAGCTGCGGGATCCCGCACCGCGATGTCGGCGAGCACCTTACGGTCGAGGTCAATGCCAGCCTTTTTAAGGGCCGACATCAGACGGCTGTACGTCACGCCGTGCGTCCGCGCGGCCGCGTTGATCCGCACGATCCAAAGGCCCCGGAAATCGCGCTTCCGGACCTTGCGATCGCGGTACGCGTAGGTGAGCCCTTTCTCTACGGTGGAGCGTGCCTGTCGGTAGCCCTTACGGCGACCACCGACGTTGCCCTTTGCCAGCTTCAGCAGCTTTTTGTGGCGCTGCCGACCCTTCGTGCCTCGTTTTGCGCGTGGCATTGATCTCTATCCCTTCGCCCGCCCAGCCTACAGGTACGGGATCAGCTTGCGGATGTGCTCGTGGTCGACAGCGGCCACGAGAGTCGAGCTGCGCAGTTGGCGCTTCCGCTTACGGCCCTTGTGCGAAAGGATGTGGCGTCGATACGCCTTGCCGCGCTTGATGCGGCCGCTTCCAGTCGTCTTGAAACGCTTCGCCGCCCCGCGGCAGGTCTTGATCTTCGGCATCTCTACCCCTGGTCCCTCGAGGCCACCGCCGCTAGCGCGGTTGGAGCATCATGGACATGTTGCGGCCCTCGAGCCGCGGATTCAGTTCCATATTGCTCAGATCCTTCACTTTTTCAAACACACCCAGCAACTTGTCCCGTCCGATCTCCGGATGCGTGATCTCGCGGCCACGGAAGAACACCGAAACCTTCACACGCTGGCCACGCTCAAGGAACTTGCGGATGTGCGCGACTTTGAAATCGATGTCGTGACCATCGGTCCGGGAGCCCATTTTGACCTCCTTGACCGTAACGAAGACCTGCTTCTTCTTGGATTCCTGAGTCTTTTTCTTCTTCTCGTACCGGAACTTGCCATAGTCCATGATGCGGCAGACCGGCGGCGTAGCGGTAGGAGCGATCTCGACGAGGTCGAGCTCTTTAGCCTCGGCCAGGCGAAGCGCCTCAGGCGTCTCGAGCACACCGAGCTGCTCGCCGTCCGCGCCGATGACCCGGATCTCACGAGCATGGATCTGGTAGTTGATACGAGTTTGAGCCTCTTTGACGCTTATGGGACACCTCCTGCCATGGGCACGCGCATCTCCCCCATGGCCTTCTCGATCAGCTCTGACACGGTAACGGCTGGGAGGGTTCCGGCGCCGCGTCGACGGGGCGCCAACGTGCTCGAAGCCACTTCCTTGTCGCCAATCACCAAAACGTAGGGAATCTTCTGAAGCTCCGCTTCGCGAATCTTGAAGCCGAGTTTTTCTTTCCGCAAATCAGCTTCCGCGCGCAAGCCCGCAGCACGAAGATCCGCGAGGGCCTTTTCCGCATAGGCATGGTGCTCCTCGGTGACCGTTACGAGCCGCATCTGAATCGGTGCGAGCCACAGCGGAAAGTCTCCGGCGCAATGCTCGATGAGGATCGCCATGAAACGCTCGATCGATCCGAGCAGAGCGCGGTGAATCATCACCGGGCGCTCCTCCTGACCTGACGAGTTCACGAAATGGAGGTCAAAGCGCTCGGGGAGCCCGTAGTCGAGCTGCACGGTGCCGAGCTGCCATTCCCGCCGCATCGCATCGAGAATGCAGAAGTCGATCTTCGGGCCGTAGAAGGCCCCGTCGCCACGATTGACCTCGTAGGGAATCCCGCGCGACTGCAGCACCTCCGTCAGATTCGCCTCGGCTCGCTCCCACATCGCGTCGTCACCGATCGACTTCTCGGGTCGCGTGCCGAGATACACGCGGCGCTCCGCGAACCCGAACATATCGTAGGTGCGAAACAACATTTCGACCACGCGGCCGACTTCGCCTGCGATCTGGTCTGGCGTGCAGAAGATGTGCGCGTCATCCTGCGAGAAGGATCGCACTCGCGTGAGGCCGGCGGTGACGCCGGAACGCTCGTAGCGGTGCAACCGACCGAAGTCAGCGAGACGGATCGGCAGATCGCGATACGAGCGCGTCGACATGCCGTAGAGCAGGCAGTGGCTCGGGCAGTTCATCGGCTTCACCGCCATGGCCCGATCGTCGGCCTCGGTGAAGTACATGTTCTCGCGGTAGTTGTCGTAGTGCCCGGACCGCTTCCAGAGCTCCACGTCCAACACCTGCGGCGTCAACACTTCCTGATAACCGAACTGATCGTAGAGCCGGCGGATGTAGGCAATGAGCTCGTTGTAAATGATCGCGCCCTTGGGGTGGAAAAACGGGCTCGCCGGCGCTTCGGGATGGAAGCTGAAGAGGTTCAAATCGCGACCGAGGCGGCGATGGTCACGACGTTTCGCCTCCTCCAACATCGCGAGGTGAGCCTTCAGCTCTTTCGGAGAGGCGAAAGCGGTTCCGTAGATCCGCTGCAGCATCTCGTTGTGCTCACTCCCACGCCAATACGCGCCGGCGACGCTCGTAAGCTTGAACGCCTTCAATCGACCCGTCGATGGTACGTGCGGCCCCCTGCAGAGGTCCGTGAAATCCCCCTGCGTGTAGAGCGAGACGCGCCCTTCGGCGATACCTTCGATGATCTCGACCTTGTAGTGCTCGCCGAGCTCGCGGAAGAATGCGACCGCCTCGCTCTTGTCGACTTCCCGGCGCGAGACCGGAAAGTTGGCGTCGGCGAGCTCCCGCATCAACGCTTCGATCTTCTCGAGATCCTCCGGCGTGAACGGCCGGTCGCGCTTGAAGTCGTAATAGAAGCCCGTCTCGATGACAGGACCGATGGTCACCTGCGCCTCTGGGAACAGACGCTTGACCGCGTGGGCCATCAGGTGTGCCGTCGAATGGCGGATGACCTCGAGCCCTTCGCGGGAGTCCGCAAAAACCGGACGCACAACGGCGTCGCTCTCCAGCGTTCGGGTGAGGTCGACGACGTGATCACCGACACTCGCGGCGATTGCCTCGCCAATACGACGTTCACCGAGCGCTCGTAACGCATCGGCTACCGTCGAGCCCCTGGGAATCTCGACGGGATCTCCGTCGGGGCGGGCCACGCGGACGCAACCTGCGTTCATGCCGAGAGGCTGAGCAGATGGCTTGGTAGGCACGGGCGGGATTGAACCGCCGGCCTCTTCCGTGTCAAGGAAGCGCTCTCCCACTGAGCTACGTGCCTGAGATTCGATAACAGATTGTTTCGGCTATCAATCGACACTAGGAGTGTCAAGCTGCGGAACGCGTCGAATGGCATTTTTGGGGCCATACTGCTCGCGGTTCTCACGCTCGGCTCCACCGCCACGGCTACCGAGATGAACGCGTCGATCTCGGCGCGCGAGACATTCTCGGTCACCTACGACGTAACTATCGATCGTGCGGATCCTGCCCGCGCGCGGGTTCGGTGGGAGCTCTCCGGCATCGACGAGATCGAGCGCGTCCGACTCAGGTACGACCCAGAACGATTTGAGGACTTCGCGGGCAGCGGAACCCTCGAGCGCCGCCGCGGCGAAATCGTGTGGACGCCGAACGGTCCGTACGCGGAGCTACGCTACGTCGTGAACGTCGAGCATCGCCGCGCACCAGGCAAAGGATATGACAGCCATGCGGGCGACGGTTGGATCCTGTCGCGCACGAGCGGATTCTTCCCCCGAAGCGCCGTCCTCTTTCGAAAAGACGTCGAGCCGCATCCAGAGTCGCGCGCCCGACTGGTCCTACGACTGCCGTCGGACTGGACCTCGGCAACGGTCCTGCCGTCCGAAGGCAGCGCGCGCTACCTCGTCGAAACGCCGCGGCAGCGTTTCGACCATCCCCGCGGCTGGCTCGCGTTCGGTCGCTTGAAGCGCACCGACGCCACGGTCGCGAGCACCGCGCTGAGCATCGTCCGTGTTCCCGGTGTGACGAACCGGGTCGAGCCCGTCCTCGAGTTGATGCAACGGGCCCTGCCGATGGTCGCCACGCTGTTCGATCGCTCCCTGGCGCGCCTCCTCATCGTCATCGCCCCCGATCCGATGTGGCGCGGAGGCCTGAGCGGGGAAGAGTCCTTCTATATTCACGCGGACCGGCCGCTCCGCTCGCCCGACTACACGAGTCCCTATCTCCACGAGCTCTTTCACGTCGCTGCACCATTTCGACCCCAGGCCGATGCCCATTGGGTGACCGAGGGCCTCGCGGAGTACTACTCCGTCGAGCTCCAACGCCGGATCGGCATACTCTCTGAAGGCCACTTTCAACGCGCCTTGGAGCTCTTCGCCGAGCACGGGGTCTGGAATCAGGACTTCACCCACACGTCGACGCCCGCCCTTCACAACAATAGCGCCCCCCTCGTCATGTACGTGCTCGATCAACGGATCCGGGCCGCCACCGGCAACCTGCGCGGCCTCGATGCCGTCGTCTCGAGCCTCGCCCGCGACGGCGGACCCGTCTCGACCGCGCGCTTCCTCGGCACCATCCAGCGCGTCGCCGGCAAGAGCTTCGCGAGCTTCTTTCGCCGCCACGTCTACCGGGGTGAGCAGCCGGCGACCTCCTCCTTAGCCCGCTGAGACCCCTACGTGCCGATCCGGCGATCCTCCGTAGCGGGCCGACGTGCCCTGCTTACCGGCCCCACCCGCGGGCTGTTATGATCGCCGGGATGCGCATCGTTCCGTGGCGTTCGCTCCGCCTGCGCCTGATCGTCTTACTCGTGCTGTCAGTCGTCTGCGTCCTCACCGCGGCGACGGCGCTCGAGATTCGCCTGTCCACGCGCCTCGCGGAGCGCAATCTCCAGGAACGGGCGCTCACGCTGGCCAAAGAGATCGACATCCTCCTCGGCTCCCTGTGGGGTCGCACCGATCTGCGTAATTTCCACCATCGCTTGGCCGAGCTCGCCCGAACGCACCGCAATGTCGCCGACATCGAGATCCTCCTGCCGGTTCGCGATCAATGGCGCCTGCTCGGAAGCTCGGGGCGTGCCGCGCCGACCGAGCCCATAGCGCTCGATCGTCTGGCGATGGAGCTCGACCAACCCATCTGGCAACTGCTGCCTGGCAGCTCCCATTTGGGTCTTGCCGTGGCACCCTTCCACCTCGGGCAACGTGTCATCGGGGCCATCCGCGTGAAGGCCTCCCTGTCCGAGGTCGAACGCCTCGCCAACGTCCAGGCCCAGCGCGCGTTGCTGTTGGCGCTCTTCTCCGTCCTCGGAATCGCCGGCGTGCTCGGGGTCATTCTCACGCGGACGATCGCGCGCCCAGTTGGGTTGCTCGTCGACGCCATGAACTCCGCTCGCGCCGGCCACCTGGATACGCGCGTACAGCTGCGCGGCAGCGACGAGCTCCAGCAACTCGGTGACCACTTCAACAGCATGCTCGAGACGATCGCCCGCGCCGACCACGAGAAGCGCGAGTTGGTCGATCGTCTGAGCCGCTTCAACGACGAGCTCGAAAGCCGGGTCGGCGGCGCGACCGCCGACATCGCAGCCAAGAATCTCGAATTGCAACGGATCAACGAACAGCTCTGGCACGTGCAGAAGCAACTGGGTCGCGCCGAACGACTGGCCGCACTCGGTCAAATGACGGCAGCTATCGCGCACGAGCTCGGGACGCCGCTCAACTCGGTTCTCGGCTACACGCAATTGCTCGCCAAAGAAGTCACGACCCCCGACGGGCGCGAGAAGCTCTCGATCATCGAATCGCAGGTTCGGATCATGAGCCAAGCGATCCGCAACGCGCTCGATCAGACCCGTACGCCCAGCCTCGAGCGACGGCCAGTTGCCGTGGCGGGACTGATCGAGGAGACGCTCGCGCTGCTGGCCCCGGCCCTCAGCGCCAAGGGCATCGGGGTCGAACGCCAACTGGACGCGGCCCCAGCGGTCATCGCAGCAGATCCGCGCGGGTTACAGCAGATCCTGCTGAACGTGCTCACCAACGCCGTCGACGCGTTGGATCCGGGCGGACACATTCGCGTCCGCGCCGAGGTTCATCAGCCGAACGGCGGCCCCCCTGGACTACGCATGCGCATCACGGACGACGGCAAAGGCATCGCGCCCGGAGATCTGGAGCACATATTTCAGCCCTTCTTCACGACCAAGGAGATCGGCCGCGGTACGGGCCTTGGTTTGACGATCACCCAGGACATCGCGCGTGCCCACGGAGGAACGGTCAAGGTCGAGAGCAGCCTCGGCGGCGGGACGACCATCGACATCACCATCGGTGGCGGGGCCGGCGCGTGACGCCCAATCTCCTGGTCATCGACGACGACGCCGTCACCCGCGAGCTTCTGACCGAGGTTCTGCAAGACGAGGGATATACTGTCGAGGCCTGCGAAAGCGGAAAGCTCGCGCTGGAGCGCGCCGCGCACGACACCTTCGATCTCGCCATCACCGACGTCAGGATGCCCGAGATGGACGGCATCGCCGTCACGCAGGCCCTGAAAGCGCAGCAACCCTCGCTGCAGGTCATCGTGATGACCGCGTTCGGCTCAGTCGAGACCGCGGTCGAGGCCATCCGGCATGGCGCCTTCGACTACGTCAGCAAGCCGATGAATCTCGAAGAGATCAAATCAACGGTACGGCGCGCGCTGGCAGAACGGCACCTGACGGACGCGCCATTCGAAGGGGCCGCCCCGATCAGCGACACGAGTGTCGTCGTCGGCCGCAGTCCCGCCATGGTCGAGGTGTACCGCACCCTTGCGCGCGTCGCTCCGTCACGCAGTACCGTGCTGATCGAAGGCGAGAGTGGAACCGGCAAGGAGCTCATCGCGGCGGCCCTGCACCGCCACAGTGACCGTGCGGGTGGGCGCTTCGTCGCGGTGGATTGCGGGTCGCTCACGGATTCCCTGCTCGAGTCGGAGCTCTTCGGCTATGTCCGCGGCGCCTTCACCGGTGCGGTCGGAGAAAAGAAAGGCCTCTTTGAAGAAGCGACCGGCGGAACGATCTTCCTCGACGAGATCGGCGACATCGGCGCATCGATGCAAGCCAAGTTGCTGCGCGTGCTTCAAGAGTACGAGATCAAGCGAGTCGGCGGGCATGAATGGATCGCCGTCGACGTTCGCGTCGTCGCCGCGACCAATCGCCACCTCGAGCAGCTAGTCGAAAAGGGCACGTTTCGGGAAGATCTCTTCTATCGCCTGAAGGTCGTCATCATCACCTTGCCCCCGCTCCGTGATCGCCGAGAGGACATCCCACTCCTGGCCGAGTATTTCGTCCGGCGCTACGCCGCGCGGAGTGGCAAGGCCATCGCGCGCGTGACGCCGGAAGCCATGCAGCTCCTCACCGACCACGCCTGGCCCGGCAACATTCGAGAGCTCGAGCACTCCATCGAGCGCGCCGTTGCCTTGGCGAATGGCCAAGTGCTCACGCCCGACGATCTCGCTCCCGAGCTCAAGGGCAGCGTCGACTCGGCGCTCTTTCGCGGCGCCCCGACGCTCGAAGAGGTCAAGCGCCGCTACCTGGCGCACGTGCTCCAGGAGACGGGCGGCAACATCTCGCGCGCGGCCAGCATTCTCGGCGTCGAACGACGGTCGCTGCAGCGGATGCTCCGCCGGTACGGCTTGCGGGAGTCCTGAGGCTTTCTGCCCCGCGCCTGCGTCATTTGACCGCAGGGGTTCAACTAGCTGATTTTGTGACTGTTTTTGCGCTGCGCGTTGGCGGCCTGCGACCTTTGATCCGGGAGGAATCCGCCAGAACAAAGCCAAGTCATCGTTTTTGTTCACCACGCACAATGGCACCATGGTTGCTGATGCCTCAGTCACGATGCGCATTCTGGTCATCGACGACGATGCAACATTCAGCCGCTACCTGGCCGAGGTGCTCACGCATCTCGGCCACGACGCGGAGTCGGTGACCGACGGGCTCGTCGGCTTCGAACGCTGCCTACGCGATCCGTACGACGTCGTGATCTGCGACGTGCGCATGCCCCTGATTCTCGGCACCGAGTTGGTGTCCGAGCTACGGCGAGACCTCCCCGAGCTGCCCGTAGTGCTGATCTCGGCGTTCGCCGACGAGCAGCTGGAAGCGCAGGCACATGAACGCGGGGCATGGCTCCTGTCCAAGCCCTTCGATGCTGCGGTGTTGGGAGAAGTACTGCAACGAGCGACCGGGCCGCAGCCCTTCGCTTCGTAAGGAGACATGATGACGAACGAACCTGGAACGATCCCTCTCGAGCGCGAGCGACGCCTCGTGCTCGCGATTCTCGAGGAAGCAGTCCGCAGCTACCAACGATACGCCTTCGCCACCAATCGCCGCGGACGCCGCCTATTCGGCGAGACCTGTGAATGGTTCGATGCGAAGGACGATCCCTGGATTTTCTCATTCGAGAACATCTGTCACGCGCTCGATCTCGATCCCGACCACATCCGGGAGGGCCTCACACGCTGGCGCCGCGACCAAGCCCCGCGTCGCCCACTCGTCACGGTACCCGTCGCGCCGGGCTACCGCCTGCGCCGCGCGGCCGGTTGAGCGAGAACATCCTCAGCGCGCACTTAGGGGAGTGCGCGCGCGTCGGCGGCTGGCATGAATTGCCGCCGCCGACGCTTTCCGCCTAGAATGCCCCATGGCTGAACCGAAGCGCCGCACCAAAGGTGCGGTATCCCCACGCAACGTGAACACCCTGCTGGTCGAGGAGGCGTTCACGACGTGGCTTCCTCCGACGGTCGGTGCCGTCATCCTCGGCGCAGCCATGCTGCTCGATGCGCTCGGGTTGATTGATGAACCGATCGCCGCCCTGAGTGCGGTCTTCGCGCTCCTCATTCTTGGCGTTTCGAGCGCGCTTGGACCGCTGCTGCGCGAAGCTCATCCGCGGCTCAGCCCCCTTGCGCTCGCAGGCGTCGCTCTGGCGTGGATCATAATATTTGCCCTGCCTTTCAGCCTCCGACTTTTCCCAGAGCCGCCAGTCGCCACGACCGCGCTCGAAGCGAAGCCCGCGAATCCCGTGCTTCCAATCGGTGAAGGCCGATTCGACCTCGTGCTGGATGCGCACCTCCCACCGGCTACCGAGCACCAGACGCGCCAGCTGCACTACGCGCTGACGCTGACCGATGGGGCTGGCCAATCCCAGCACTACGACGGGGAGCTCGGTGACCGGTGGCAAACACGACGCCTCGGGCGCCGCGGCACCGCACCGGTGCACCTCGAGCATCTCTCTGCCACGCATGAGGTGGACTACCCCGCCGGTGGGACGGTCCGCCTCGATAATGTCGCGGTCTCCGGCATTCCCGATGCTTCGGTCGCCGCGTCCTTCTACCCTCGCCGCGTACCTGGGTTGCTGTGGCTCCTCGGAGGCGGCATCGTCCTTGGGCTCGCGGCGCTCGCCTTCGATTCGTGGTGGGATCCCCAGCGAACGCCGACCGCCGCGCTCCTCACGGCCACAGCCACGGGAGCCGTCGTCGTCTTCTGCAGCTCGGCCGCAGGCCACCCCGGGCTTCGCCAGGTCTTCGGTTCGACCATCGTCGGCGGCATCGGCGGTGTCCCGACGATCGGCATCGTCGCATGGTTGGTGCGACGCTTCCCGGCACTCAGCAACATCGCGCCCGGGCGCGCGACCTGACGTCTCGAGGCCTCGGATGGGTGAGCCGGCCACGTCCGAAAATCTCGCGGCACCGATCCCACCCGTAGAGCGTAGCGGCCGCCATTGGGTGGCTTGGCTCGCGGTCTTCGGGGCGAGCGTTCTCGTCGTGCTGGTCGCGCGTGCGGATCTCGATCAACTGATCCGTACCGCGCGCGGCATCGCGCCCGCGCTCCTCATGCTGCCGGTCCTGGCCACCGTCGGCAGTTACCTCACGATGGCCTGGTCCTACCAAGGCATCGCTCGCGCCGCTGGCTATGCGTTGCCGTTCGCGGAGATGTGTCGCATCACGCTCGTCGCCAATACCGCGAACTATCTGCTCTCGACTGGCGGCCTCTCCGGGTTCGCACTTCGCATGTACCTCTTCGCCCGACGCGGCATACCCGCTGGTAGTGCGGTGCTCATCTCGCTCGTCCAGACACTCCTCACCAACCTGATTCTGCTGATCTTCGTGGGATGGGGGTTCGTCCTGTTGCTCTTTTCCCACAATCTGGTCGGTCGAGACCTCATCGCTGCGACCGTCCTGTTGGTCGCGTTCAGCCTCGTCGTCGTCGCCACGTGCATCGCGCTACTCCGGCGCCGTTGGCGCCGGAGGCTTCTCTACGCAACGACACTCTTTCTCGATCGTGTCCTCGAACGCGTCGCACCCCATCGCCGACCGCCGCGCGCGACGCTCCGCCGCTTTCGACACAACCTCAACGTCGGGTTCGATTTCCTGCTCCAGCGACCGCACGACATGCTGGGTCCGACCGTCTACATCGTGCTCGACTGGCTTTTCACGCTTCTCGTCCTCTACAGTGCGTTCGTCGCAATCGGATCGCCGATCGCCATGAGCCATGTGATCGCCGGCTTCGCAATCGGGATGTTCTTCTCGATCGCGTCACTGGTTCCGGGCGGCCTCGGAATCCTCGAGGGATCCATGGCGGCGGTGTTCGTCGGTCTCGGCGTGCAGTACGAGCAGGCCGTGGTGGCGATCCTGATCTTTCGCGCCGCGTACTACGGCCTCCCGATCATCGCGAGCCTCATGCTCGCACCGCGCATGCTGCGCACGTAACTCGGGTTGTCCCGCTCAGCGTGCGGGTCGGTCGAACTTGCCGGCGCGCGCGTCCAGTTCGATGGCCTTGATCTTCCCGACGCGTCGAAGGTGCCGCTCGGCGTGCGAGAACCGCGCCGCGAGGAAGGCACGTAGCGATTCCGCCGCCGCTTCTTCGCCGATCACCCGCGCCCCGAGACAGAGGACGTTGAGATCGTCGTCTTCGACGCCTTGTCGGGCTGAAAACGTATCGTGACAGAGCGCCGCGCGCGCACCCGGCACCTTGTTCGCCGCGACCGATGCCCCGACGCCGCTGCCGCACACGAGGACGCCGCGCTCGGCGCGCCCCTCGACGACGGCGGTCGATACGGCTCGCGCGAAGTCGGGATAATCCGACGGGGTGGTATCGAAGCCCCCGCAGTCGACGATCTCGTGTCCCGCCGCTTGCAGCTCACGCACCACCCGCGCCTTCAGCGGGAACCCGGCATGGTCGCAACCGAGGGCGATGATCATCTCGTGCCGCCTTTGGCGGTCGCCAGCAACGAACGCACCCGAGCGGCCACGTTCTCGGCGCTGAAACCGAGCTTCTCGAGATTCACCTCGCCCGGAGCCGAGGCCCCGTAGCGATCCAGCCCGACCGCCGAACCACCATCACCGAGCCAACGCTCCCAGCCGAGCGTGACGCCAGCCTCGATCGACACGCGGGTGCGCACGTCCGGCGGCAACACCGATGCCCGATACGCTGCATCCTGCTCAGCGAAGAGCTCCCAGCATGGCATCGACACCACGCGGGCCGGAATGCCCTCGCTCGCGAGCAGCTTCTGCGCCGCCACCGCCACGGATACTTCGGAGCCGGTCGCGAGCAACAGTGCCACAGGCTTGCCTTGCGCCGGATCGGCGACGACGTACGCCCCTCGCGCCGTGCCGCGCGCCGCGGCCTGATCGATCACCGGCAGCTTCTGACGACTCAGCACGAGCGCGACGGGCCGATGGCGTTGCTCGATCGCGAAGCGCCAGGCTTCCGCCGTCTCATTCGGGTCGGCTGGTCGCATCACCGCGAGACCCGGCATCGCACGCAGCGACATCAAGTGTTCGACCGGTTGATGGGTCGGGCCGTCTTCGCCGAGCGCGATCGAGTCATGCGTCCAGACGAACGTGACGGGCAGCTCGTTCAGGGCGGCCAGCCGCACCGCGGGGCGCATATAGTCCGAGAAACAGAAGAACGTTGCGACGAACGTACGGAGACCGCCGTGATAGGCGATGCCGTTCGCAATCGCGCCCATCGCGTGCTCACGCACCCCGAAATGGATGTTGCGACCAGCGCCGGTCTGTCCATCGAACGAGCCGCCGTCTTTGAGCGACGTGCTCGTCGAGACCGAGAGATCGGCGTCGCCGCCGATCAGCTCCGGGACGCGCGCCGCAATCGCGTTCAGCGCCTTGCCGGACGCTTGGCGGGTCGCCTGCGCATCCTTTTCTCCGAAGGTCGGCAGGCCGCCGTCCCAACCCGCGGGAAGCTCGCCGGCCAACGCCCGACGCCATTCCGCAGCGAGATCCGGATGCGCGCTCGCGTAGATGGCAAATTGGTTCTCCCACTCGGCCTGCTGCGATGCGCCGCGCTCCACCGCCGAGCGCAGATGCGCGCCCGCCTCGGGCGGAACGACGAAGGACTTCTCGGGATCGAATCCCAGCGTGCGCTTGGCAGCCGCCACCTCGTCGGGACCGAGAGGGCTACCGTGCGCCTCGGACGTGCCCTGCTTCTTTGGAGATCCGAATCCGATCGTCGTCTGGATGACGATGATCGAGGGCCGCATCGTGTCAGCCTCCGCTTCACTGATCGCGCAATCAATCGCCGCAAGATCCGTGTCGCCGTTCTTCACATGTAGGACTTGCCAGCCGTACGCGGCGTATCGTGCGCCAACGTCCTCGGTCGAAAAAGCCAGCGACGTCGGACCATCGAGCGAAATGTGATTGCAGTCGTAGACGTAGATGAGCTTGCCGAGCTTTAGGTGACCCGCGAGCGACGCCGCTTCCGCCGAAATTCCTTCCATCAAGTCGCCGTCCGACACCAAGGCGTACGTGCGGTGATCGACGATCGTGTGGCCAGGCCGATTGAACCGATGCGCGAGCGCGCGCTCGGCCATCGCCATGCCGACGGCGTTTGCCGTTCCCTGCCCGAGCGGCCCCGTCGTCGCCTCGACACCAGGCGTGAGGAGCGTCTCGGGATGCCCTGGGGTGCGACTCTCCCACTGACGAAACGCCTGCAGATCGGCGAGCGTGAGATCGTAACCCGTGAGATGCAGCATGCAGTACAGGAGCATGCTGCCGTGCCCCGCGGACAGGACGAACCGATCGCGATTGGCCCAGTGCGGGTTATGGGGATTGTGGCGCAAATGGCGTTGCCACAGGACGTACGCCATGGGCGCGGCGCCCATCGGCAAACCGGGATGACCCGAGTTCGCCTTCTGCACGGCATCGATGGCGAGCGTACGAATGGTGTTGACGGCTAGCTGCGCGAGATCCTCGTCCTTCACGGCGCCTCCCCCTTGTCCCGATCGCAACGGCGACCCTGCACGCATAGCGCGGACCGGAGGGACAGCTCAATCGCCCTTCTGGTCCAGGGCAGGAAGCGGATGCACCTGGGCGAGCTGACGCGCGAGCGTCGCGGGGTCCGACGTGGGCGCCAGGCATCGGCCGCGTTCGCAGACGTAGGCGGTCGCCAAGCCATCGACCGCGCGTTTTTCGCCGACGAAGGGTAGCGCGGCCTGCGCCGCGGCCAGCATCGATCCCTCGCGCGCCACCACGAACGCGCGGTTCGGGAGAAACGTGCTCTGCACGACCGCTTGCAACGCGGCACTCCCCCCGCCCCCTTCCGCCGGCGCCACGATGACGACCTCACGCGGACGATCCAGGAGCGCCTCGAGCACCCCGAGCAGCCGCGGTGCGCTCGTCGGCGCCGTCGTCAGGGTCCGTCCCAGCGCACGGAGGCACTCCGTCGCACGCTGCCGTGCCTGGTCGTCGTCCCGAAACGTCCCCACTCGCAGGAGATTCTCGGCCGCAACAGCGTTACCCGAAGGCAAGGCGCCATCATCCACCGGCTTCGTCCGCGGCAGCCCCGGGTCCGTATCGGCGACGCTCGTCGTGAAGAAGCCGCCACCATCGTCGTCCCAGAACTCGTCTGCGAGCGTCGCCTGGAGGGCTTCGGCTTCACGGAGCCAGCCCAGATCGAACGTCGCTTCGTAGAGATCCAGAAAACCCGCGGCGAGAAACGCATAGTCGTCGAGGAACGCAGGCTGACCCGCCGCACCGCCCGCGTACACGCGCTGCAGCCGACCCTTTGGTCGCATCTGCGCGAGCACGAACTTCGCCGCCTCGATGGCCACGTCCACGTAGCGCGGCTCGGCGAGCATCGCGCCGGCGCGTGCAAATGCGGAGATGGCAAGGCCGTTCCACGCGACCAAGACCTTGGTGTCGACGAGCGGCGCCGGCCGTTGGGCACGCGCCGTGCGGAGCCTTTCCCGACTGCCAGTCACGAGCGTTTCGAATCGTCCCTGGTCGACGCCGAGCTCGGCGGCCACCACGTCCGAGTCCCGCGCCACGTGCAGCACGGTGCGCCCGTCGAAGTTGCCGCTCAACTCCACCCCGAAGTAGGCCCGCGCCGCCGCCGCGAGCTCCGGGGGCAATACCGCTTCGACCTCCGCCGGCGTCCACGTATAGAAGGCGCCCTCGCCTCCAGGATCGTCGGCATCGATCGCGGCGTAGAAGGCTCCGCCCGGCGCCCGGAGCGTCCGCAACAAATCGTCGAGGATCGCGCGTGCCACCTCGGCGAACCGCGGGTTGCCCGTGGCTTGCCGCGCGCTCAGATAGAGGCTCGCGAGCTGGGCATTGTCGTAGAGCATCTTCTCGAAGTGCGGGATCTGCCAAGCCCGGTCGGTCGCGTAGCGATGGAACCCTCCCCCGACCTGATCGTGGACTCCTCCCCGATCGAGCTGCTCGAGCGTGCGACGCACCATGGCCAAGGCGGACGGCTCCTGCGTACGGCGATGGTAGCGCAGCAAGAACTCGAAGCTCGCCGGCATCGGAAATTTGGGGGCTCGACCGAAGCCGCCGTAGTCGTCGTCGAAGGTCGATCGATACGTCGCAAAGGCGGCGTCCAGGACGTCCCGACCAGGGACGCCGGCCGCGGGCTCGACGTCGGCGAGCGCACGCACGCGCGCGGTCAGCTCACGCCCACGAGCAACGAGCCCGGTCGGATCCGCCCGGTGAGCATCGGCGATCTGCCGCAAGAGCGGCAAGAAGCCGATGCGCGCACCCCGTACGCCGTCGCGCGGTGGAAAATACGTGCCGCCGAAGAATACCTCGCGATCGGGGGTCAACCAGACGGTCATCGGCCAACCGCCACCGCCGGTCAGCAACATCACCGCCTGAAGGTATGTCGCGTCGACGTCCGGGCGCGCTTCGCGATCGACCTTGATGGCTACGTAGTCGGCATTGAGTCGCGCAGCGATCTCCTCGTCCTCGAACGACTCCTGCTCCATCACGTGGCACCAATGACACGTCGCATAGCCGATGCTCACGAGAATCGGCTTCCCTTCCGCCTTCGCGCGGGCGAACGCCTCGTCGCCCCACGGGTACCAGTCGACCGGGTTGTGCGCATGCTGACGGAGATAGGGGCTTCGCTCGAGGATCAGACGATTGGTGAACCGCGCGCTGCCGTCAGGGCGCACATGGCGGGTCCGGGGCCGATACCCGGCACCGAGCTCGGCAACGGCCGCGCGGAGGCGCGCGACGAGCTCCGGGGACCGTGAGGACGCCCCGGGAAGCGGCTCGCTTGCCGACCCGTCCACGGCGTCGCTGGGCGTACACCCGACGAGCCCGGCGGCCACCAACATCGCGATCACCGAGAGACGACGGAGGCGCATCGTTCGTCGCCTACACCGTCGCGAGTCGTTCAGCGATCCGGGAGCGCGGCCAGCACCCCATCCTCGAGCCAGCGTAACGTCAGAGAGCCGGCGGTCACGGGGGCCTCCTCGGCCGAGACGACCGAGGCCAAACGCTCGCAGAGATCGGCAAACGTATCCCCGGCGACGACCGCGGCAAACGCGATCCGCTCTGCGGCATCCATCGACGCCTGAAAAACCTGATCACCTTGCCGCCAGACCCGGAGATGCGTCGCGCCCAGGCTGATCGTGTCCGACGGCAACGTGGTCTCGACGGCCTGCCAGATTTCGTGCACCGGCCAGGACGCCTCGAGCGTCACGACGGCGGGCACGAGTCGGAGACGAAGCGCCGTCCACTCGTCGGGTGGAATGCGACGAAGCGCGTCGATTTCGAGCAACGGCGCATCAGGAGCATCGAACACCGCCAAGCGGGCCCATTCGAGACGGGCGAGGTCGCCGAGAAACGCCGGAACGCCGTCGGGCGGTGCTTGGTCGAGAAACTCGGCGAACCGAGCCCCGAACCACCGCAAGGACGGCTGCGTCGACGGGTGCGCGTCGATGTACGCGTACGCGACGACACCAAACGTATCGCCACCAAGGATCGTGGCGACGCGGGGATAGTCCTCGGTCAGCACGTCGACGAGTCGCGCCCGATACATGCGCGCGTAGACGGCCAACCGTTCCGCCGAAGACAAGCGCGCGTTGCCTTGGATCTCGTCGAGGACGGGGGCCGAGCCTGCCGGCGCACTCGAGCCTGCGATCGCCCGAAAGAGCTCACGCTGCAGATCAGGCAGTCGCCGCATGGTCTCGTACGACCTCGCGCTCGACGGCGCGCGCCCGTTCGGTTTCCGCGACGAGCTCGGACCACTCCGGAATGTGCTCGTCCCACTCGACGAGCGTCGACACGGGACCGATCCGTTCGATCACCCACCGATAGAGCGCCCACACTTCGGCGCGGACCGGGGCATCGTGCGTGTCGAGCAGATGCGTCCCATGATCGCTGTGCCCCGCGAGGTGAATCTGACCGATGCGATCGGCCGGTACCCCGGCAAGGTAACGGAGCGGATCGAAGCCGTGATTCATCGCGCTCACGTAGACGTTGTTGACGTCGAGCAGAATGCCGCAATCGCTTCGCCGTGCGACTTCCGCGAGGAACTCCCACTCGGGCATCGCCGATCCCGCATACGTCAGGTAGCTAGAGACGTTCTCGACGAGGATCTGGCGACCGAGACGATCCTGCACGCGCCCTACGCGCTCCACCACGTGACCGAGAGCTTCTTCGGTGTACGGCAGCGGCAGCAAGTCGTGCGCGTAGTGTCCACCGACGCTGCCCCAGCAGAGGTGATCGGAAACCCACGCCGGTTCGACCCGGGCAGCGAGGATCGCCAGCGCCTCGAGGTAGTCCTCGCGCAACGGATCCGTCGAGCCGAGCGAGAGCGAGACGCCATGCAGGACGACGGGCGCCAGGGCCCGGGCATGGTCCAGGATCCGGAGCGGCCGCCCACCGCGAATCATGAAGTTCTCCGAAATGACCTCGAACCAGTCGACGCGCGCGGTCTCCGCCTCGACCTCAGGGAAGTGCGTATTGCGGAGGCCCACGCCGTGGCCGAGGTATGGCATTCGAATTCCCATTGGGCTCGTTTTGCTCCCGTCCTCGTCTGTTTTCCACCTACTCCCTGCTTACTGCGAACACCGTCCGTTGGATGCCGGGCCGGCGCCACGCGTCGCGTCGAATCTCCGTAGCGAGATGTCCAAAATGCCCCTGACAGCATTTTCATGTTGACATCCGGGGGGCACTCCTGGTTCTCCGGAGTCAGAGAGAGCGTTCTCAACCATCGAGAGACCCATGCCGGCGACCCACGGGGTTCCCCTTGCGCGCAACCTGCTGAACGGCGTGCACGAGTCGGCCCAGCCGATTGGGGCGCCCGATCGCAGTCGTCGCCGTGCTGGATGGATGGCACTCGCCCAGGGCGGTGACGGCGTCGCCTATCGGGCGCTGCTCGACGATCTCGGGCCGGTCGTAGTCAAGTTTCTCGGCCGCCGCTTACGAGATCGCCAGGATCTCGCGGACGCCTACCAGGACACGTTTCTGGCCATGCACCGAGCGCGTCACAGCTACCAACCGCGGCGCCCGATCGAGCCGTGGATCTTCGCGATCGCCCGTAACGTCGCGGCCGATTACGGGCGCCGTCACGTACGGCGTTCGCGCCATGAAATCTTGACGGACGTGCCCCCCGAAACCGCGAACGAGCCCGAGCGCGATTCCAGCACCCGGCTCGAAACCATCCTCCGCATGCTTCCCGTTCGGCAGCGTGAAGCCCTGCAGCTTCTCAAGGTGCAGGGCCTCACGGTGAACGAGGCGGCGGCGCGTGTCGGAACGACGCCCGGCGCACTCAAGATCCGCGCCCACCGCGCGTACATCGCCGTCAAGGCGGCCTTTCGGAAATGAACCGGCGGCTGCTCCGCCATTCCACGCATCACATCGTCCCCAATTGAACACCCTCCGTCGAGTTGATACCTCGGATCGAGCCTTGGGAGCCGGGAGCAGGAGGGGTCGATGGAGACGTTCGGAATGATGATCCGCGAGTACCGCTGGTTGGCGCTCGCCCTGCTGCTCGCCACGGCGACGGCCACCAGCATCGTCAGCTGCGGTGGCGGAAGCAGTGGCGGTACAGACGGTGGCCTGTGCGAGCAATGCGGCCAGACCGACGGACCGTGCATCTCGCCCGCGTTCATCGTTCCCGGTGCCAACGAGCCCGCCCCCTGCCCGACTGCTCCGCTTCCGGAAACCTGCGTCGCCCGCGAGCTGATTTGCCGCCGTGGCGTCGACACCGCGCGGCAGCGCTGCTACCCTGCGAACGGTTCGGGTACCGATGTCGACTCCGGGTTTCGCTGCAAGGGTGTCCGCCCGGGCTCGACGCTCGCGCCACCGACGATCACTCCCTCACCAGCCACCCCTGTTCCGAGCCCGACGAAAACATCAGACTCGAGAGCCGTCTGCGGTGACGGCATCATCCAAGGGTTCGAGGAATGTGAGGCTGGAAAGTTCAACGGCGCCACCTGCGAGTCGATCTGCGACGAAGGCAGCGGATTTCTCCAGTGCGTCGCATGCGAGATCAGCACGAGCGATTGCGCCGGAAACTGCCCACAATAAGCTCACGGTCGAAAGCTGCGCCCACGCCAACCGGCCGACACGAGGGTGCTCACGACAGGGAACGACTCGCATCGTCGCCCTCGACGGCCTCGGCGCCTCGGCCTAAGTGCACTTCGCGCCTTGATCTTCTGACAATTGCTACGATATGGTCCTATCCCGCAGGGCGCTTGGAGTCGTAAAGGAGGCGTGGAGATGGAGCTGCCAAAGTGCCAGAAGTGCAATAACGGATTGTTGATACCGTTGTCTGACTATGGACAGGAGGGAGCAACCGTCGTCTTCAAGGCGTGGGTGTGCACCAATCCCGAATGCGGATTCTCGCTCCGAGTCGACAAGGGTGATGTGACCTACGGCAAGAAGATCGAGCACAAGCACTGAGCACCGGCAGTTCCCCGCCCGGACTCGAGGAAGCGCGATGCCATGCGCTTCCTTTTTTTTCGTCCGCTGGCGGCTCCGGCACCCGTTCACCCGTTAGATCGCCGCGGCGACCCGGGTGCCCTCGACGGGATCCGACGGCACGCTGACGAAGATTCGCGTTCCGTGATTGGGCCGGGACGTGACGCGGAACACGCCCCCGAAATGGGCCACCCGCTCGCGCATCCCGATCAGGCCAAGCCCGGCTGACCGCGGGGGCGTACGGAAGTAAGCCTGGGAGTCGAATCCGACCCCGTCGTCGCCGATCTCGAGGACGATGGCTTGCTCCTCGAGCCCCAGGCGGACGTGGACCCGGGTAGCCTGGGCATACTTGACGACGTTGATCATCGCCTCCTGGAAGATGCGAAACACGAGGAGCTCGAGCGCCGGCGCAAACCGCAGCGCGCTGTCGGCACATTCGATGCGGATCTGGATGTCGGACGTCGCTCGGTATTTCTCGGCCACGGACTCGATGGCGGCGATCGCCCCGAAGTCATCGAGCGCGGGCGGATAGATCAGGTGCGACATCTGACGCACGCTCTGCACCACGTCCAAGACTTGCGAACGGACGTCTCGGATCGCCACACGCGGGTCGGGCTCGAGCGCGGGCAGCTGACGCTCCAACAGCGATAGGTCGAGCTTGATCGCCATGAGCGCCTGACACGTTCCGTCGTGGAGCTCGCGCGAGATCCGGCGCATGCTCTCCTCCACGACGTCGAGGCGTTTGTTGGACAGCTGTTGCAGCTCGGCGCGATGTTGCAGCACCAGCGCGTAAAGCCGCGCGTTGCCGATCGCCATCGCGGCACTGTTCCCGAGCGTCGCCGCGGTATCGACGAAGCTCGCCTCGAGCGGACGCGCATCGGTCCCCGCGTCCGCCAGGATGAGACCCACGAGCTCGGATTGATATTGGAGCGGCAGGCGCAGCACGCGCGTCGGCGTGGCCCCGCTCGCGTACATCAGGTCGCGCAGGTTCTCGGCTTCCGGCTCCAGGGGCGCGGGCCGAACGTCCGACGCGACGTTCAACACGGATTCCCAACGACCAAGATCGGTTGCCAATGGCCGAAGCGTCACGCGCTCGCCGTCGGACTCGGCCAGCAACGCCTGCAATTCGCCGTCAGGCGTCGGCCGCCACACCAACCAGAGCCGCTGCAACCGGAGCGCGTGCAGCACGCTCTGACAAACGCGCCAGAGCACCTGCTCGATCTCGAGCGTCGCCGTGACTGTTCGGGTCACGTCGTAGACCATGGCGGCCTGCTGATCGCGCGTACGCGCCAACAGCAACCGTGAATGAAAAATGGCGCGGCGGTGCAGGTCGAGAAGAATGGCTCCGATGATCGAGCTCGCGCCGGCGCCGGCGACGCTGATCAGCCCATACGGCGGAGGGAGCTCGCCGCGCACCCCCAGCATCAGCGCGGTGACGTAAGCCGCGTACGTGAAGAACACGAAGGGGATCTGGCCCCATGCCCCCCACGGATAGATCAGGGGTACACCGGTCATGAAGATGATCAGCGCAAACGCCAGCGCGTCACCGCTGGCACCTCCCGCAATCGCATACCCGGTCACGCAGAATGCGATCGTGCTCGTCACCACACAGATGATCGCGATGATGTGACGCCGCCACCCGAGGCCGTAGATCGCAAACAGGCCGAGGATGCAGAGAATGATCTCGAGGCCGAAGCTGTAGAACAGCGGCTCGCGTCGGTCGGCCCAATACGAAACCTCGATGAGACCCGCGATCGTCACCAAGCTGACGAAAAACGCGATACCACCCGGTACGCGCTGCGCCATGATCCGACGCGTGTCGGCCCGAAAGGCCTCGAGGACGTGGGGCTCCAATTCGTGGGCCATGGAGGAGGTGCTTGGGACGGTCGGCCAATTGTCCAATGAAGTCAAGCCTCAAGCTTGCGAGGGCCCACCCCTTCCCCTATCGTCCCGGCCGTGAACTTCGACCTCACTCCGGAACAAGACATGCTCCGTCGGACCGTCCGCGCGTTCGCGGAGCGCGAGATCGCGCCGCGCATGCTCGAGCTCGACGAGCGCGAGGAATTTTCCTGTGACCTGACCCGCGCCATGGGCGAGCTCGGCCTCTTCGGCATGACGGTGTCGCCCGAGTATGGCGGCCATGGCCTCGACTACTTGTCGTACATCATCGCAGTCGAAGAGATCGCGCGCGTGAACGGCTCACAGGCAGCAACGGTTGCCGCGGAGAACTCGCTCGGGATCGGGCCGCTCTACTATTTCGGCACCGAGGAACAGAAGCGCCGCTATCTTCCCGACCTCTGCTCCGGGAAGTCACTCTGGGGCTTCGGGCTCACGGAACCGTCCGCCGGCTCCGACGCGGGCGGCAGCAAGACCACCGCGCGACTCGACGGCGATCATTGGATCATCAACGGCAGCAAGATCTTCATCACCAACGCCGGCTCACCAATGACCGCGGGCTCTACCGTCCAATGCGTCACCGGCACGCGCCCCGATGGCGGCAAGGAAATGAGCTGCATCATCGTCGACCAGAATACGCCCGGGTTCACGACCCGCCCCATGCACCGCAAGCTGGTGTGGCGCGCGTCCAACACCGCCGAGCTCTACTTCGACAACGTCAGGGTCCCGCGCGAGAACCTGCTCGGCGAGCGCGGCAGCGGCTTTCGGCAGATGTTGCAGACGCTCGACTCCGGGCGCCTGTCGATCGCCGCCATGGGTCTCGGTGGTGCGCAGGGTGCGTTCGAAGCGGCGCTCGCCTACGCCAAGGAGCGCCAGCAGTTCGGGAAGGCCATCAGCCAGTTTCAAGCGAACGCATTCAAGCTCGCCGACATGGCCATGGAAATCGAGACGGCACGCAACCTCTTATACAAAGCCTGCTGGCTGCGCGACGAGGGTCGCCCGTTCCAGAAGGAAGCCGCCATGGCGAAGCTCTGGGCATCGGAGGTCATGCGCCGCGTGACGCACGCCGCGGTCCAGATCTTTGGCGGCTATGGCCTGATGGAAGAGTACCCGGTCGCGCGGTTCTACCGCGATCAGCGCTTGCTCGAGATCGGCGAGGGCACGTCGGAGGTTCAGCGGCTCGTGATCTCGCGCCTGCTCGGTTGCTACGACTGAGCGGCGCTACTTGATCACGCGCTGAACGGCCTTGAACTCGGGGATCTCGGCCGTCCGCAGCAACTCGAGCAACGCGGTTTCGACCGTCGTCGCGATGACGCCCGCCTTCACCATCTTGCCCCACCCGACGACGTAATCCTCCCCCCGACGCGAGGACGTCGCGTCGTACGCCACGTGGACCTGATACCCGGCGTGCATCAAGTCGTGGGCGGTCTGATTCACGCACGCGTGCGCCTCGATCCCGACGATCAGCACCTGCCTGCGCCCGAGCTTCTCGAGAGCCGCCATGAAGGCTTCGGCGCCGCAGCAGCTCATCGTCATCTTCTGAATCGGCACGAGGTTCGGCGGGAAATGCTTCGCAACCTCGTCCACCGTCTGACCAACGCCCTTCGGGTATTGCTCGGTCGCCAACACGGGAACGCCGAGAATGGCGGCGCCCTGAAGGGCTCGCGCCACCGCCGTGGCTACGCGCTCGTACTCGAACAAGACCGACCGATAACCCTCTTGGACATCGATCACGACCAGGACCGCGGATGCCCGGTCGAGCAGCTGGGGATGGCGTCCGCGCGAATCCGTCATGCTCAGTGGCGGGTCAGGTTGGCGTCGTCCGCATCCAATCCAAGCAGGGTTCCGAGCGCGGCACACGCGTCGTGCAGAGGCCCGTCGATCGTGTCGCTCACCAATTGCTCCACGGCCGCCAAATCATCGGGACCGGGCGGCTCGGACTCGTGATGCATGCCATGCAGGGCCCAGGCAACCGTGCTCAATCGGTTCCGAACCTCGGAAAGGAGTCCCAACGCCCTCTCGGGCGACATCTCGGGGGAATCTTTGCCCTTGTCTGCCATGTTTCCTCCTGGGGGTATGCAGCCCGGTCGGTGTCCCACCTTATGCGGGTGAGCCGACGCCGGCAATTGCGGGGTGACGTGGCGGTCGTCAGGGTGCCGGGGCGAGCGGCAACGTCCACGTGTCGCCGATGTGGCGAATCACGACGCGGTCGGCGGCAGGACCTGCGGCGGCGAGGAGCCGCGTCATCGCCTCGCCGAGCGGTTCTTTGCCGAGCCGGAACGTGTCCCAATGAACCGGGAAGAGGTACGAGGCCCCGCTCTCCTCGAACATCCGCCAGACCTGCTCGGGATTCGCGTGGTTCATCACCCACGGATCGTACGCGCCGGTCCCAAGCACGACGACCTGCACGCCGCGCTCGCGCCCAAAAGCGCCGAGCTTCGGAGTGTACGCGGTATCACTCGCGAACAGCACCCCCACCCCGCCGCGCGTGAAGAGGTAGCCGTTGTAACCCCGGAAGCGCTCCCAGGGCCATCGCTCGCCCCAATGGTTCACGTCCACCGCCTCGATCGTGACGTCGCCAGCGGTCACCCGCTCGCCCCAGGGAAGCTCCTGGACGCGTGCGAACGACAGGCCCGCCACGATGTCCTTCGTGCGTGTCGGCAAGACGAGCAGCGGTGCCGACGTCACCCGCGCGAGCGACGGGAGATCGAGACTGTCGAGGTGGGCATGCGTCACGACCACGGCGTGGAGCGGCGGCAGCTCCTCGGGCGCGAGCGCGGCCTTGACGACGCGCTTCGGGCCAAGCGTGACCGGACCGATGCTCAAGCCGATACGATCGAAGAACGTGGGATCGGTCAGGATACGCGTCCCGCCGAAATCGATCAGGATCGACGCATGGCCGACATAGGCGATGGTCAGTTCCGAGGGTGACCACTGTGCCGGGAGCGGGCGCACCGGAGCGGCGACCGTCGGCTGCAGCACCACACCGCAGGCATAGGCAAAGCCGGCGAGCACCGCGCCGAAGATCATCACGACCCCGACGAGCCGCCGTCGCAGCGTTCCCCTGCCGATCACGAGCGCCGCAGCAGCCGCTCGCGGACCTCGCCCACACGGCGACGGCCGCACTCCGAGAACCACACGTCGAGAAACTCGCGATTCACCTGCTCGCGCGTGGCCGCATACTCCGCGAGCGCCGGGGCCAGCAGATGCGCCTTCAAAGTCGCGTACGCCTCCAGCGAATCAAGCGCGACCGAACGCGCGACGGCTACCGCACGCGCGATCACGTCGGAGGGCGGGACGATCTCGTCGACGAGACCACGGCCTAGCGCCTCGGACGGCGCGTAGAGCCGACCGAACAGCATCACCTCACGCGCGTGTGCCGGCGAAAGGGTGTGCCGCATGATGGCCAGCGGGACCGCCGGGAACGGAATCCCGACCTGAACCTCGTTCACACCGACCGTCGCGTCGCGGTCGACAGCCACCCGGAGATCACACGCGAGCGCCAACACGCAGCCGCCTGCGATCGCGTGACCGTTCACGGCCGCCACGGTGGGTCGCGACAGCGAGAACCACGCCAGGATCGTTTCATCCAGCCGATCGACGAAGCTCGTGAGCGTGCCCCGATCGAGGTCGTAGAGCTCGCGCAGATCGAGACCCGCGCAGAAGCAGCGGCCGTGGCCCGTCAGCACGACCGGCAGCGCGTCGCCGCTTTGCAGCTCGGCGAGCGCGGCCTGCAGGTCGCCGAAGAACTCGCCGTTCATCGCGTTGACCTTGTTCGAGGTCATCGTGACGACATGAACCTCGTCGACGCGCGCGATGCTCCAACGACCCATCGGGTCAGGCTTGCAACGACGCGCTAGGGCGTAACGCGCGTCACCGACTCGATCACGACCGGCGTCTCGGGGACGTTCTGATGCGGCGGACGCGCGGTGGTCTTCACCGCCTCGATCTTCTTCACGACGTCCATGCCCGCCGTCACCTTGCCGAAGACGGCATAGCCGAAGCCGGCCGGCGACTCGTCCCGGTGGTTCAGCTGGGCGTTGTCGGCCACGTTGATGAAGAACTGCGAGGTCGCGCTGTCGACGATGCCCGTTCGGGCCATCGCGAGCGTGCCCGTCGCGTTCTTCAGACCGTTCCCGGCTTCGTTCTTGATCGGAGCCTTGGTGGGCTTCTGCTGCATGTTGGGCGTGAAGCCGCCACCCTGGATCATGAAGCCCGGAATCACGCGGTGATAGATCGTACCGTCGTAGAACTTGCTGTCGACGTAATCGAGGAAATTCTTGACGCTGATCGGGGCTTGCAGCTGGTCGAGCTCGATCGTGATCTCACCCATCGTCGTCTTCATCAGGACCGAAGGATTCTTGCTGGGTGACGGCTTCGGGCTCGGATCCGCAGCCTGCGCGGTCGCGACCGAAATGAACAGCATCGAGAACAGTGCGAGCGTCGACGTCAACGTCATGATGGCCTCCCCAGCGACGATGGTTGTGAAAGACGTGCCCGTATTTCACGCACCACCATGGGGGTCAAGACGGCTGGCGCGCCACGAGGCTTCTCCCGGCAGCGCGAAGCGCCGCGACACCGAGCACGTAGATGAAGAGCGCCAGCACGATGAGCAAACGAAATCCGATGGTCATCGCGAGCATCGTGCTCAGGACCGACGCCACCACCGAGAACGCACCGTTCACACCGAACGCCCACGCGGCGTAGCGCTCGCGATCGTCACTGAGCAGCGTCACGAGCCGCAGCCCGAGCGGCAGGAACGACCCGAGGCAGAGGCCGAGCGGCGCCACCATGCCGACGGCCACCACGATGCGCACCGTGAGCGATCGGCCGGCGAGCACCTCGACGACCCATGGAGACGCGACCTGAAACGTCAGCACGAGCGCCGTCAGCGCGAGCAACAGTCGACCCGCCTGGGCCCCGATTCCGGCCCGACTGCGACTGCTGACCGCGCTGCCGATGCCGGCGAAGAGCAGGAGCGCGAACAGGGTCACCGACAACGCGTAGGTCGGGTAGCCGAGCAATAGCGTCAGGCGCTGCATGACGGCGACCTCGAACAGCATGAAACCGAGCCCGATCGCCGCGAAGTATGTCCCAACCCATCCCTTTGCCGGCAACGCCCGCCACCGATCGCCGAGCGCCAGGGTTGGTACGAGCGCAGCCGCCAACGCAAACGCGGTCACGATCGCCAGCAGCACGATCAGCACGCGTTCACCGAGAAACTCCTCGATGTTCACGGCCATACCACGCGCTCGGGCCGGCATGAGCGCATCGCGGAAACGCACGAAGTGCCAGAAGAACGGCGCGTCGTCGTACACGGGACGAAGGTCGTACGCGCTCGCGGCATACCACGCCGCGAGGTCGGCCGTCGGCGCGTGCAGCACGGCGCCGAGCAGACCCTCCGTCGGCGACTGCGTGCCGGCGTGTTCCACCTCGCCGTTGGTGATTGCCCCGACGGCGGCCGTGAATTTCCCGATCCGCTCGTCGCTCCACGCGGTCCGGCCGACGAGGATCGTCACCGTATGCGGGTACGCGGTACCCGGGAACTGCTGCAGGGCTGCCAGCAGATGATTCGAGGCCTCGGCGACACCCGTCCGTTCGAGCGCGGCTCGTGCGGTCCCGAGGTAGCGCGTCAGGCGATTCGGACGTGTCATTCCTGCGAGCTCGCCGAACATCGTGCTCACCACGCCTTGTTCGGTCAGATGCGCGAGGCCGAGCTCCAACATCTCAACCGTGTACAGATAGCTCTCGGACAGGACGAACGCTCCGGCGGAGCCCGCATTCATCGCCGCATAGCTGTCCGGCGCAACGAACCAAATGAGGTCGTAGCGCTCGGTCGTGCCGGCGAGAAAGCTTCGCCCCTCGTCGTTCACCAACGTGACCCGAGGGTCGCGCACGATGTTGCCGGTGAAGTCGGCGAAATGCGTCGTCAGGAGCGAGACCGTCACCGGGTTCAGCTCGACCGCCGTGACGTGCGACGCCCCGAAATGCAGCGCGGCGAGGATCTCGTGCCCCCCCGCCGCACCGATGATGAGCACACGCGGAGCGGGTGGCAACACACTGAACGGGAGACGCCGCGCGTCAGCGTCGAACGCGACAAGCGTCGCCGGGTCGCCGTTGTAGCGCCGTATCGACGAGCCGGCGTTCCCGTCGTGACTCAAGATGTACGTATCGTCGAGCGCACGCGTCACATCGACGCGAAAGACCGGATGCCATGCGGAGAACAACACCGGATGCTCGGCACTCGGATTGCCGATCGTCTTCGCCGGGTCGACAGCCGGGTCGGGCAGCGCCGTGTGACCGACCACGAGGATCGCCAGTCCCCCCACCACCGTCGGGGCACCGATCCCGAGCGGGCGACGGAGCCACAACACGGGTAGCGCCACCATCAGAGCCGCCAACATGATGCACCCGGGTGGCGTGAGGATCATCATCAGGGGAACCGCCGCCCCGCAGCCGAGCGCGGCGCCCGCGAGATCGGCCGCATACAGTCGGCCCGCTCGCTCCACGAAGCGACTCAAGATGGTCGCGACAACGATGCCGCCGAACAGAAATGGTGCGAAGACTGCGGCGATCAAGGCCAAGAGGCGGAGACTCTCGACCGGTTTCAGGGTGAGCGCGAACGCTTCGAGCCGCACCCCGACCACGACCGCATACCCGAGTACCACGGCGCCCGCCGCCAACAGGCAACATCGCGCCAGGAGGCGCTCGGTCGGGATGGCGCGGAGGCGCGGCCACAACGCCAACAACACGGAGCCGGTCCCGATTCCGAGCAACGCGGTGCCCAGGATCAAATACGTAAAGTAGTAGTAGAGCTTGAACGAGAAGACGCGGGTGTACGCGATCTCGAGCACCATCAAAGCGAACGAGACGACGAAAATGTCCGGCAGCGGGTCGCGACGTGAAGGGTGGCTCGTCGCCATCGTGGGGCGGCCGATCTACCTCGCCCCCGATTCGTCCGCAAACCACCCCAACCATCTGGCGCCCGAACGGCGCGAGCGGCTATGAGAACGCGAGGAGGCGATCCATGCGTACCGTGAACGGTCTCGAAGAACTGCAGTCCCTCGTCGGGCAGGAGCTCGGCGTGAGCGACTGGCACACCGTGCCCCAAGCCGAGGTCGATCTGTTCGCCAAGGCGACCCACGATCATCAGTGGATTCACGTCGACCCGGAACGCTGCAAACGCGAATCGCCGTTCGGCGGTCCGATCGCGCACGGCTACTACACGATCGCGCTCGCCCCGGCGCTGCTCGCCCAGGTGCTCGAGGTGAAAGGCATTCGGATGGGCGTGAACTACGGGCTCAACAAGATGCGACTGCCGAGCCCGGTACCGGTCGGATCGCGTGTGCGCCTGCGTGCCTCGCTCGCCGGCTACGAGGCCACGCCCGGCGGCGGCGCCGCCACGATCGGCCTCAGCTTCGAGGTCGACGGACAGGCGAAACCAGCGTGCGTCGCCGAGGTGATCTACCGCTACTACGCGTGAGCTTCGGTGGGGGTGTCGTCGAGGAGCTCGACTTCGCCCTCGACCGTAAATCCCATGGTCTCGACGAGCGTCCGCGTCGGGGCGGTCGCGAGGCCCGGCGTCGTGAGGTAGCCCTCGACGAACACGGAATTGGCCGGGTAGAGCGCGAGGCCCTGCCACGAACCGAGATTCCGCTCCCGGCCGCCGGCCGCGCGAATGTCGCTCGCCGGATTGGTAAAGCGCATGAGGCAGAGCGCACGAAGCGCTCGGGTCGCCGATACCTGTCCGCGGTCGGCGAGCGGCGTACCGTCGATCGACAGCAAGAAATTCAGCGGCAGCGAGTCGACGCCGAGCTCGCGAAGCGCAAACGCGAGATCGACGACGTCTTCGTCGCCCTCCCCCATGCCGATGATGCCGCCGCAGCACACCGAGAGCCCGGCACTCTTCACCGCCTGGATCGTGCCGACGCGGTCGGCGTACGTGTGCGTCGTGCAGATCTCCGCATGGAAGCGCTCGCTGGTATTGAGATTGTGATTGACCCAACCGACACCGGCGGCCTTCAGCTCGCGCGCCTGGGTCTCGTCCATGATGCCGAGCGAGACGCAGATCTCGAGATCGGGATATTCGCTCTTGATGGCACGCGTCGCCGTGCCGAGCTGGCCGATGTCCCGCGCACTCGGGCCGCGACCGCTCGTGACCATGCAGTAGCGGCGTGCGCCGCGCGCCACGGCGGCGCGCGCACCATCCACGAGCTCTTCGGTGGGCTGCAACCGGTACGTCTCGATCGGCGCGTTCGAGACCGCCGATTGGGAGCAGTAGTGGCAATCCTCGGGGCAGAGACCGCTGCGCGCATTTCGCAGCATGCAGAGCTTGACCTGACGACCCCAGTGGCGCTCGCGCACCTGGAACGCCGCGAGGAGCAGCTCGCGCAGGTCGTCGTCCGGCGACCTGAGAATGGCCAGTGCCTCGCCGCGTGACGGGGCCTCGCCCGCCAGGGCGCGCGTGGCGTACTCGTCGTACCGGCTCATGACCACCCCCGCTGCTCGGCGTAGAAAAACGGGCCGCCGAGATACATCGCGAAGCCGAGCGCGTAGACGAAGGCCAGGTCGGCCTCTTCCTTCGATTCGACGATGCCGCGACCAAGCAGGTCACGCGCCTTCAGCCACATCGATCGCACGCAGCGATCTACGATCTCGTCGGGCTCGGCCACACGACTCCCGCGCGGGGCCGCAAGCGCTGGGAGCTCGCCCCACGGGGCGCCCTTCTTGGAACCCTCCCAGTCGTAGAACCCCCCGCCGGATTTCACGCCGAAACGACCGCGATCACGCAGCACCGTCACGAGCGGCGGCGACGGCGGCGGCGCGGTGCGCGCGATGACGTCGAACATGCCGGCCGCCACGTCGACGCCCGCCTGATCGGCGACCTCGAACGGGCCGAGCGGGAACACTCGATCGCGCATCACCTGATCGATGTGCTCGATCGGCGTGCCCTCGCGGTAGAGCGCTTCCGCTTCGCGGAAGTATTCGGCCAGTGCGGCGTTCACCAAGAAGCCCGGCGAGCCGTCCTGCAAGATCACTGGCACCTTGCCGATCTTGCGGACGAAGCCGTGCAGCGCGACCAGCACCTCGGGGGGCGTCGCGCTCGTCCGGATCACCTCGACCAGCGCGCGCTGCGGATGCTCGGCGGGGCTGAAGAAGTGCAGATTGACGAAGCTCGCCGCATCGCCGCCGCCCTCCTTGAAGTACTCCGCGAGAAATCCCGGCCCCATCGAGCTGCTATTGGAGCTCACGATCGTGTCTGGTCGCACCACCTTGGCGAGGGCGCGATAGAAGGAGGCCTTGGTAGCCGGGTCCTCTTTGCGCGCCTCGATCACGAGATCGCAGTCGGCGAACGCCGAGAGGTCAGTGGCGACCTTCACCGACCCCACTTCCGCGTCGGCCGTCGCGGCGTCGATACGCCCGCGCTTCAAAAGCGGCTCGTACTTCTGACGCATGCGTCCGGGCGCGTTGGCTGCCAGCTCGGGGACCGGCACGTGACCGACGACCTCGAAGCCGGCCCGGCGTGCGAGAAACGCGATGGCATTGCCCATGAAGCCATCGAAGCCGTCGACACCGACGCGGCGAATCGGCCGCGGCGTCACCTTGGCAAGCACCGCGGGGAGCTTGTTCACACCCTGCTGCGTGAAGAAGAAGCGCATACCGGCCTTCCCTTCCGCACTCGTCGCCACCTCGAGGAATCGATCACGCTCGAGCTTCACGCCCTCGCGCAGCGGCTTCTGCACGCCCTCGGTCACGACCTCGAGCGCGACGTACGGGGCGCGCGGGTTCTGCCGACCCGCCGTCGCCTTCGCGATCGTCGGCAGGATCATGGGCGCGATCTGCCCCGCGCTCGACAGGTCGGGAGCCGGTCGCTGCAGCGTCGGCAGCGTCTCACGCACGAAGCGGATCGCGAAGGCCTGCAGCTCCTCGCCCTCCGGCACCACGGCGTCGATCATGTGAATGGCCAGCGCCTGCTCGGCGCGGAGCGACTTGCCCTGCAGGATGATGGAGAGCGCCGCATCGCCGCCGACGGGATCATTGGCGTTCACGAGCCCGGCACGACGTGGCAGCCGTTGCGTCCCGCCGAGCCCCGGGAAGATGTTGAGTCCCATCTCCGGCAACCCGACCGACGACTTCTTCGTCGCCACGATCGCCCGGCACGCGAGGGCGAGCTCGTAGATGCCGCCGAGCGCGACGCCGTCGACGGCCGCGACCCACGGCACCGGACCTTCCTCGATCCGGAACAACACCTCGTCGCCGCGATCGATCAGCGTCGTGAGGTCGGCCGCGCTTCCCTGCATCAGCTCGCCGATGTTGGCGCCAGCGCCGAGACCGAAGCGATTGCCGCTGAGAACGACACCGACGAGGGGCGTTTGCGCATGCTGTGCCCGGATTGCGCCCTCGACAGCGTCGAGCTCCTCGATGGCCGCACGGGAGAGCGTATTCATCGTGCCCTGGTCGAATGTGACCAACGCAACGCCGTGGTCGTAACGAATCGTGAAGGTTGCCATGGGCGCCTTTACTTCCGGGGAGGCGCCGAGTTGTCAACCCTGCGAAGTCGCTCCAGTTCACCACGGAATTGCGTCCGACCGTGCATCCTGTGAGAAGCGGATCGTGCGCATGTCCGACGTCGACGACCCTCCCGTATCCGCACCGCCGCCGCGGCGCCGTGGACGGCGGGTCGCGATCGCCCTCGCACTCCTCCTGGCGATCCTCGTTGGCGGCGTCGCGTTGGCCCCTTCCGTATCGACACCGTTTCTCGCTCGTCGACTCTCCGCAGCGACCGGCGCCGACGTCCGCATCGGTTGGATCAGCTGGAATCCCGTCCGCGGCCGCATCGACCTGCACCGGATCGCGATCGCGCCCCGTGCCGACGAGCCAGCGGTTGTCACCGTCCATGCGGTCACGATCGACGTCGCGTTACAGCGCTGGCTCCACGGCGAGCGCGCGCTCGACGGCATCGTGCTCCGCCGGCCATGGATCGCACTCCGCCGCACCGGGCCCGGCGATTTCAACTTGGCATCGCTCTTTCCCGGGCTCGTCGCCGACGCCAATGCGAAGGCCGCCGCCCCGCCAACCGATCCAGGACCACCGACCCCGTTTCGGATCGGGACGCTCCGGATCGTGAGCGGCAGCGTCGAATTTCGCGACGAGACCATCTCGCCGGCCCTCGAAACGTCCCTCCACCTCGACGACGCCAGCGCGCGCGACCTCGTGCTCGCCAGCGACGGCAGTGCCGGCCTGGCCTTTCACATCGAGAGTCGGATCGAAGATGAGCCCCTTACCCTCGACGTCAGCTACGACACCGCGGCGGACAGCTCGCACCTGAAGGCCAAGCTGCAGGCCGCCGATGCCTCGCTGGCGCGCGCGCTCCTCTATGTCCCGCTCGGTTGGCAGCGCACGGCGGGGACGATGGACGCGACGATCACGTACGAACGGCGCTTCGAGAAGAACGTCCTCCGCCAGCACGGGCTGAAAGCCAATCTCACCGTCCACGATCTCGCCCTCACTGAACCGTGGTCGAGTGAGCCCATGCTGCGCGCCAAACGCGTGCGCGTTCCGGCGCTCGCCGTCGATCTCGTGAAGCAGCGCACCGACCTCGGCGCCATCCAGATCGACGATTACCAGGCGCTGGTGCTGCGGGACGCGGACGGCATCCACGTGCCGCTGGCGACCGGCTCGCCCGGCACCGAGAAATCGACGTGGCAGACGACGCTCGATCGCGTCGCCCTCGGGAAGGGTTCCGCAACCCTCCGCAAGGTGATCACCGAGGCCGGCCCCGACCTGGTCGTGCCGCTGACGAGCGGCAGCATCCGCTTGCCGGCGGATCAGGTGAGCTTCCAATTCGTCGGAACGCTCGCCGGAGGCCGCGTCACGCTCGACGGCCAAGCGCGAGGCGCCGCGACGACGCTCGCGTTCGCGCTCGACGATCTCGCGCTGGCGGACGCGGCGCCGCTGGTAGGCCTCCCGCTCGGATTCTCCAAAGGCCGGCTGCAAGGGACGGTGAGCCTGGCACTGGGGGGAGCGACACCGACCGTCAGCGCCACACTCACGTCGACCGATGCCAGCACGGCGCCGAGCCGCACGCACCCAGAGGAGATTCTCGCGTGGCAGCGTCTCGACCTCACGCTCGCGACGAGTCCTCTCGATCCGCTTCGGCTGCATCTCACGCAGGCAACGGCGACGTGGCCGTACGTCATGCTCCATCGGCGAAGCGACGGCGTTTTCCCGCTCACGCTCGGCGAGAGCGGATCGTCGGCGGTGGCGCCAGCGGCGGCAGCCGGCAACGTCGACGCCTGGCTCCGTCTCGACCAGCTCACCGTCCAAGGCGGGCGCATCGAGTTCTACGACAGCACGCTCCCAAAGGCGTACGGCATCGACCTGACCGACCTCGTGGCGTCGGGAACGGGAATCACGCTGAGCCCCGTCCGTGCCGAACGCGTGACGTTACAGGGCAACTTCGACGAGTTGTCCCCGCTCGCGCTCGCGGGGACCGTCGATCCACAGGCGACCACCTTTCGCGTCGACGTCGATCGCCTGTTGTTGCCACCGCTCAACTCCTACCTGGCGCCTGCGCTGGGCTACGAGGTGAAATCCGGCCTCGCGCGCATCGGCTCGGATGTGCGGCTCGCCGGCACCAAGCTCTCGGCCGACACCGATCTCGTGCTCTCCCGGTTCGCGATGCGTCTCGCCGGCACCGATACCGTCGAGGCGAGGATCGGAACGCCGCTGTCGGTCGCGCTCGGCCTCATGAAGGACACGCACGGCGACATTCACCTCGACCTGCCGATCGAGGGTGACGTCGGCGCCAATGAGTATCGCGTCGGCAGCCTGCTGCGCGAAGCGCTCGGCACCGCGCTCCTCGGCACGTTACGCGCTCCGCTCGGGTTCCTCCGTGGGCTCTTCCGCCGCGACCAGGGCGAGCAATTCGATCTGCGACCCGTGCCGTTTCCGCCGGGCAGTGCCGTGCTCGGGGCGGACAGCGACGCGCGCATCAGCGAGGTTGCGCGCCTGCTCGGACGTCAGACCGCCCTCGACGTCGTCCTCAACCCCGAGCCGAGTCGCGCCGACCTGCTGAGCGTCCAGCAGACGGGGGCCACCGATCCCTTGGCGGTCCTCGCCGAGCTGGCGCGCGAACGCACCGCCGCGGTGATCGCGCGCCTGACGACGGCGCACGGCATCGATACCGGCCGTGTCAGCGCGGAGACGTGGCAACCGGCCGAGCCGCGGATCGAAGGCGACGCGGGCGTCGACGTGCAGCTGCGAGCGCGCTGACGCTCAGACGGGGAGCCGAAACGCGCTCGCGTCGGCGGAGTTCCCGACGCCGGCGCGTGCGATCAGCTGATCCTCGAGCGGCACGCGCTTCTTCAACGCCGGCATCACCTCGGCCGCGAACAACCGTTGATTGGCCTCGGCCAGATCGTACGGCATCGCGCCGTAGCTGAAGATCGCCGTGAACGCCTCGGCACCGGTGCGATTTTGGATGGCAACGACGCGCTCGTAGCATTGCTCCGGCGTGCCCCACACCTGAAGCCCGAGGAAGAAGTCCACCATGGCATCGAGCCCGCCGGGTGCGCTCGTCATCTCCTGGACGGGTTTGTACGACTCGTAGCCCTTCATCTTCGTCAGGTGATCGCCGATCAGCTCGTAGTGGCGGACGACCGAGCGCCAGTACTCGCCGATGTATTGCCGGGCGTGCGCTTCGGCGCGGTCGGCATTGTCGTCGCAGTACGTCCAGCCGCCGACGATCGGCGGGGGCGCCTCGACGCCGTTCACCTGCCGGAAGATCTCGCGGTAGGCGTTGAGCTCGGTCGTGACGGCTTCCCACGGCTTCTGCGGAATGATGAGGATGCCGATCCCGAGCCGCGCCATGATCTCGGAGGACTCCGGCGACACCGCCGCCGCATACGTACGGCCGCGAAACGACTTGAAAGGCCGCGGCCGGAGCTCGCGACGCGCCTGCTTCACATGGACGCCGTCGTGCTCGCAGTAGCCGCGCTCGAGCCCTTCGAGAATCGTCTGGGCGCTTTCGACGAAGATGGCGCGGCTGTCCTCCTGGTTCACGCCGAAGCCCTCGAACTCGATCCGACCGAGCCCACGCCCGATCCCGAGGATCAGGCGGCCGTTCGACATGTGATCGAGGACCAACACCTGCTCGGCGACCCGGACGGGTTGGTGCCAGGGCAACACGACCACCATGGAACCGAGCTGGATACGGTTGGTGCGGCCGGCGAAGTAGCTCAGATACTGCAGCACGTCGGGGCACATCGTGTAGTCGGTGAAGTGGTGCTCGACGCCCCACAGCGACTCGAAGCCGAGCGGCTCGGCGAGATCCCCGAGGCGGAGCTCGTTCCGGTAGACGTTGCGATCGGTTCGCCCCTCGCCCTGCCCCTGGAAGATGACGCCCATGCCGACGTGCATGCGGATCTCCTCTCGCGGCGCGCCCGGGTCAGTGGCCCGGGCGACCGGTGAATTCGTCCATGCTGCGATTCAGGCCGAGAAACTCCATGATCGAATCGAAGGTGTTGGTCGGCAGCATCCGGCCGAGCCACGTGGTGCGGACGACGCTCGGCAGCACGAGCCGGCGCCGGTCGTAGCGGATGGCGTACATGATCTGATCGGTGACCTTCTCGGGATCGAGGATCGGGAGAATGGCCGGGAAGCGCGTCCGCACGCCCGCGAACATGCCGGTATTGATGTAGAACGGGCAGACGACCGTGGTCATCACTCGACTGCCCTTCCGGCGGAGCTCGAGGCGCAGCGACTCGTCGAAGCCGACGGCCGCGTGCTTGCTCGCACAGTAGTCCGTCATCTTGGCGATGCCGACGAGCCCGGCCGCCGACGCGATCGTGACGACGTGGCCGCTGTCACGGGCGAGCATCGCCGGCAGGAAGGCGCGCGTCGCCCAGAAGATCGCCAGCACGTTCACGTCGAACGTCCGCTCGATCTCTTCGGGCGTCGCTTCGAGCAGCGTCTTCCCCGTGACGACGCCCGCGTTGTTGATGAGGATGTCGACGGGACCACCCGTGAGCACCCGCGCCGCCGACGATTCGATCGCGACGCGCGACGAGAGATCGACGACGTCACTCTCGACGCTCCGACCGGCGGCCTCGAGATCCCGTCGTGCAACGTCCAGGCCGGCGGCGTTCACGTCCCACAGGATCACGTGGGCCCCGCCCGCCGCCATCTTGCGAGCCAGGAGCAATCCGAGACCGCTCGCGGCCCCCGTGATGAGGACGCGGCGTCCGGCGATCTCGCTCATTACAGCCCCTCGACGAGGCTGGTGCTGAGGTAGCGCTCAGCTGAGCTCGGGAAGATGGCGACGATGAACTTGCCGGCCATCTCGGGTCGGTCGGCGACCTGCAGCGCCGCCCACGTCGCCGCGCCACTGCTGATGCCGCACGGAATGCCCTCGAGCCGCGCGACCTCGCGCGCCGTCTTGATGGCATCCTCGTCCTTCACCTGCACGATGCTGTCGATGATGCCGGTGTTGAGGATCTCGGGAATGAAGCCGGCGCCAATGCCCTGGATCTTGTGCGGGCCCGGTGCGCCACCCGACAAGACGGGCGACGCCGTCGGCTCGACGGCGACGGTGTGGAACGAGGGCTTCTTCTGCTTCAGGACCTCGCTCACGCCCGTGATCGTGCCGCCCGTGCCGACGCCGGAGATCAGCACGTCGATCTGACCGTCGGTATCGTCCCAGAGCTCGAGGGCCGTGGTGCGACGATGCACTTCGGGATTCGCCGGGTTTTGGAATTGCTGCGGGATGAACGAGTTCGGCGTCTTGCTCGCGATCTCTTCCGCCATGGCGATTGCGCCACGCATGCCCTGCTGCGCCGGCGTCAGCACGAGCTCGGCGCCGAGGAGCTTCAGCAACACGCGACGCTCCTGCGACATCGACTCCGGCATCGTCAGGATCAGGTTGTAGCCACGTGCCGCAGCCACGAAAGCGAGCGCGATACCCGTGTTGCCGCTCGTCGGCTCGACGATCACGGAGCTCTTGGTGAGGATGCCGGCGCGCTCGGCGGCGTCGATCATGTTGACGCCGATACGGTCCTTCACGCTCGAAAGCGGATTGAAGAACTCGAGCTTCGCGTAGATCCGGGCGCTACGACCCGCGGTCACGCGGTTCAGCCGCACCAGGGGGGTCTTGCCGATGGTCTGGGTGATGTCGTCGTAGAGTTTGGCCATGCGGTTTCTAGTAGCGCACCCGCCGCGAGCCGCCAACGGCGGCGCGTGACTGAAAACCATCTGGACTTCGCTCGGAGCGCGGCGCTAGAGTCGTCTCATCGCACTCGATCCGGGGTTCACACAGACCCCGTCGAGCGAGAGCTCGGATCGAGGCCGGAGGACGGCAACGGCGGCCGTTTCTTCGGCGGTGGGGCTTGGGCCCGCCCAGTCTTCGCGCCGGAGGAAAGGAGGTGGTCCAGTGACGTTTTTCCCTACGGTGATCTGTGAGGTGGTCGCCTCCTAGGCGTACCCACTCGTAACGTCGCTGGGTCGCTCTCTGGGGCCCAGGCAACCACCGAACCCCGATGGTTCCCGCTTCACCGGCGGGGCGGCGTGTCGCCGCATAGACCATCGGGGTTTTTTTGCACCCGCCATTGGGCGCCGCCGTCAGCCATCCCCGAGAAAGTCGAGCACCGCCGAATTGAACGCGTGCGGATCCTCGATCTGCACGGCGTGATTGAGGCTCGCCCCGAGCCCCATCACGAGCAGCAGCGGCGGCCCCTGCCCGATCTCTTCGACGAGGAGCAGGACGCCTTTGCCGCGTACCATCGGCATGCGTCACCGCTCCGATCGCGGCCCGGCGTACTTCGGATTGGCGATCGCGAGGCGCGCGGCGGCTGTCACCCGCAAATGCGCGAGCACCGCCTGCCGCCACGGTCCGTCGTCGGCGTCACCGCTTTGAATGCGGGTCGCGAGCGTGTCGTTCAGCGCGCGGACGGCGGCGAACAGTGCCGCGCCGGTTTCCGGTACGGCCGCCGTTGGAGCCGCGAGCAACGTCACCAGCTGGTGCCACTCGACCCGCAACGCCTCGTCGCCGCCGGCAAGCTCGCGTCCGACGATCGCCAGCACGTTGGCGGCAACGCGGGCGTGGAACTGGCGCGTCCCATCCAGGGCCGGCACCACTTGCTCTTCCAGAAAAGCGCGAACGGCTTCGAGCAACTCACGCGCGTCGGGTCGGTCTTGCATGCCTCAGTCCACCAATTGCAGCAGATCGTATTCCGCCTCGGCCGTGCGGCGCCCGATGCTCGCAAGCTCGACGCTCTTCACGCCACCATCGAGAAACGTCCTGGCTTGCGCAATGCAGATGATCGCCCATTTGAGATCGCCGAGGGCTTCCCAGAAGCGCACGAGCTCCGCGTCGACCGCCCCACCACCGGCGCGTTCGTAGGCCGAGAAAAATTCCTCACGCTGACCGATGCCGCCCACTGGGAGCGGGCTGCCGAACCGCCAGGCGCGCACGCACATCCAACCGAGATCCTCCATCGGATCGCCGACGTGGGCTTGCTCCCAATCCAAGACGACGCGCACACCCTCGGGACCGAACATGACGTTACCGATCCGATAGTCGCCGTGCACGAGCACGCGGCGTCCGGCCGGCGGCAGACGCGCGCGCAACCAGCGGAACCCGTACTCGATCACCGGATGCGGCTCGGGCGCGAGCGTCCGATACAGCTGCTCGTAGCGGTCGAGCTCGGCCGCCGCGGGCACGCCTTCGTCGTGGAAGCCCGGCAACGCGGCGAGCGCCTCGCCGATCGGGACCGCGTGAATGTGCGCCAGGATCGCACCGAGCTGTCCCGTCATCACGCGGCGGGCCTCCGCGTAGGTGTCCTCGCGCAACAGACGACGTGCCAACGCTTCGCCCTCGATCCGTTCCATGACGAAGAACCGTCCGTCGAGAACCGCGGGGTCGTCGCCGAGCCAGAGCACCTCGGGCACCGGCACGCCGGCGGCATGCGCGGCGCGCAACACCCTGAACTCGAGACCGCGATCGCTCCCGACGCTCGTCTTGCCCGGATCGCGACGCAAGATGAGCGCCCGTGCCGCTTGGCCGTCGAGGCGAGCGTCGAACGCCCACGTCTCCCGCGACGCCCCGCCCGCTACACGACGCAGACCCTCGATCGCAACCACCGTCGCGCCCGTCTCGCTCGCGAGAAAATTCGCGAGGCGGCTCTGCAGGTCGGCGGCGTTCACCCAATCTGCATACGGTGCGCCTCGTTCCGAAATCAAGGTGCGGGACCGTCGATTGCGAGGCCGGAGCGCGCGTGGCAGAAGTCCGGGCACTCGCCCAACGAAGGAGATCTCGCCCATGCAACTCGTCCCTGGAAAAGTCGCGATCGTCACCGGCTCGGGCCGCGGAATCGGCCGCGCCACGGCGGAGCTGCTCGCCCAACATGGCGCGCGCGTCGTCATCAACGATCTCAAGGAAGAGGTCGCCGAAGAAGCGGCCACCGCCATCCGCCAACACGGCGGCGAAGCCTTCGTGGTCGCGGGCTCGATCACCGATCCGAAATTTCCTGACAAGCTGGCGAAGGCCGCCGTCGACAAGTTCGGCGGGCTCGACATCATCGTGAACAACGCCGGCTACACGAACGACGGCGTGATCCACAAGATGTCCGACGAGCAGTGGGCGTCGATGCTCGACGTCCATCTGACGGGGCCGTTCCGCCTGCTCCGCGCCGCCTCGCTCTACTGGCGCGAGTGGGCGAAGGCCGAGATCGCCGACGGCAAGCAGATCATGCGGAAGGTCATCAACGTCTCGTCGACTTCCGGCGTCGCCGGCAATGCGGGTCAGGTGAACTACGCGGCGGGCAAGATGGGGATCGTCGGCGTCACCAAGACACTCGCCAAGGAATGGGGTCGCTTGAACGTCAACGTGAACGCCGTCGCCTACGGTTTCATCGAGACGCGCCTGACGGCCGCCAAAGAGGTGGCGAGCAAAGCCGAGGTCGACGGGCAGACCGTCGAGCTCGGCATTCCGGAAGAGATACGGAAGGCCGCGAAGCGCATGATTCCCCTCGGCCGCTCGGGCACGCCCGAGGAAGCCGCCGGACCGGTCGTCTTCCTGGCCTCACCCCTTGCCGACTACGTGACGGGCCACACGGTGCTCGTCACGGGCGGCAGCTACATGTAACGGAGGCCACGCCATGCCCGTCGAGATTCCCGCCACCCACCGCGATCTGCTCACCAAGATCACCTTCGCCCACCTCGCGACCACCATGAAGGACGGGTCGCCGCAGGTGACGCCGATCTGGTTCGACGTCGACGGGCCCTACGTGCGTGTCAACTCGGCGGTGGGACGCTTGAAGGACAAGAACATGCGCCGCGACCCGCGCGTGGCGCTCTCGATTCTCGATCCCGACAATCCGTACCGCTACCTCGAGATTCGCGGCCGCGTGATCGAGATCACCGAGGAAGGGGGCGCGGCGCACATCGACGCCCTCGCCAAAAAGTACATGGGCGTCGAGACCTACCCGATGCATCAAGCCGGCGTCAGCCGGGTGATCTACAAGATCGAGCCGCTGCGCTTCTCGACGATGGGCTGAGCGCGTCGTGGTCGGTTAGTTGCCGCTCGGCGCGGCGTCGTTGACGCGAAAGGCGACGAGCGCGTTCGAGCTCGCCCCCGCGACGTAGACGCTCTTGCCGTCAGGGCTCACCGCGACGCCACGCGCGAAGGCGAGGCAGTCGTGACCCGGCGCGCCCTTTTGCTTCTCGACGAAGGTCAGCGCTCCGGACTTCTGATCGCGATCGAATACCGCGAGCGCATTGTCGAGTGTGCTCGCGACGTACACCCGATGGCCGTCGGGGCTCACCGTCACCCAGAGCGCCCCGTACAGTCCGTCCACACCGTCGATGCCTTGCGCCACGATCTCTGCGAACGTCAGCGCGCCCGTACGGTGATTGCGCCGGAAGATCGCGACGGCATCGTCGCTCTGGCCGGTCGCGTAGACGAAGTCGCCATCCGGGCTGACCGCCACCGAGTGGATGCCGCTGATACCCAGATCGGTCCCCTGCTCCGCCTCGATGGCGCGGAGCGCGAGCTTGCCCGTACCTTTGTTGCGAGCGAAGACGGTGACGGCACTCTGATCACCGCTCGCCGCGTAGAGATGCGCCCCGTCGGCGCTCACTGCCAGCGCGAGCGGCCCGGCGATGCCGTCGACCCCACGCGTCCCTTGGCGCTGCACTTCGACGAAATTGAGCCAGCCCGTGAGACCGTTCCGCTTGAAGACCGCGATCGCGTCGGACACCTGCCCGGCCGCGTAGACGTACTCGCCGTCGGGGCTGATCGCGATGGCGCGGGCGTAGCGAAGACCTTCGACGCCGGCCGTTCCTTCCTTCTGTGCTTCGAGGAACGTGAGTGCGCCCGTCGCAGAATCGCGTACGAATGACGCTACGGCGTCGTCGCGGGAGCCGACCGCGTACACGTGGCCACCATCGGGACTGATGACCAAAGCGGATGCGCCCGCGAGCCCGTCGACGCCGCCGACGCCGTCCTGCTGCACTTCGAGCGGTGTCAGCGCACCCGTGGCGGCGTCGCGCGTGAAGACGGCGACGCTGTCGCTGCTGGGTCCGACGGCGTAGACGTTCCGGCCGTCGGGACTCACCGTAACGGCAAGCACGCCGGCGAGGCCGCTGACGCCATTTTGTCCCTCGGTATTCAGTTGGACGAAGTCGAGCGCGGCAGCGTGCGTGACGGGAGCCGCGCCGAGGACGAGTGCGGCGACGAGGGCGGACCAGCGAGCGAGGAATTTCATGGCTCTCTGTCTAGCAGTCGACGCTAGTCCAATCGACCCACCTTGCCGCCTGCCGCCAGGAGCGCGTCCGCACCGGTTGCGGGCCCGCAGACGCACGGCTACTGCACCCCGATGCTCGGCTTCGTCCTGCATCCGACCTACCGCATCGTGCACGGACGCCCCGAGATCCATCTCTACGGCACGCTGGAGAACGGTGAGTCGTTTCTGGTCGTCGACGACCGTGTCCGGCCGTATTTCTTCGTATCGGCATCGCGCAGTGATGCCATCACGGCACCTGGGACCATCGTGGAACCAACCGATCTCCGCGCGTTGGACGGCACGCCCGTTGCGCGCGTGACCGTCACGGTACCGGGCGACGTGACACCGCTCCGCCAACGCCTCGGGGCCGCCGGTATCACGTGCTACGAAGCCGACCTCCGGTTCGCGTACAGCTACCTCCGCGATCGCGGCCTGCACGGGACGATTGCGATTGAAGGTGACTGGCAGGCTGAAGGACGGCTGCGGCGGATGTATCGCAACCCCACGCTCGCACCCGCCGACTTCACGCCCACGCTCCGTGTGCTTTCCCTCGACATCGAAACCGATCTCGACGCGCAGACCATTTTCGCGATCGGTCTCGCGGGGCTCGGCACCGACCGCGTCTTGATCGTCGGCCCCGGCCCGCTGCGCGGCGCCGAATGCTTCTCCGACGAACGCGCGCTGCTGCAGCGCTTCTTCGCGCTCCTGGACGAGGTCGACCCCGACGTGCTGACCGGCTGGAACGTCGTGGACTTCGACCTCAGCGCCATCCAGCGACTCTGCCGGAAATACGGCCTGCCCTTCCGCCTCGGCCGTACGAACGAGGATGCGACCATCCAACGCGACCAGGGGTTCACCCGCGAGGCGCGTTGCCTCGCGCCGGGTCGGATGGTGCTGGACGGTCTCGCGCTCGTGCGCGGCGCGTTCATCCGCTTGGACGACTACAAGCTCGAAACCGCCGCCCAAGCGTTTCTCGGCAAGGGCAAGCTCATCACCGGCGAAGGCCGGGGCCACGAAATCGCGCACGCGTTCGCACACGACCGCCAGAAGCTCGTCGACTACAACCAACGCGACGCTGAGCTCGTCCTCGAGATCCTCGCGCACCAGCGACTCGTCGAGCTCGCCATCACGCGGAGCCGACTCTCGGGCATGCAGCTCGACCGGGTCGGTGCCAGCATCGCCTCGATCGACTTCCTGTATTTGGCGGAGCTGCGGCGACGGGGCCGGGTCGCGCCGTCGGTCGTCGAGCATCCGAACGCCATGGTGGCCGGTGGCGCCGTGCTCGACTCCGTGCCCGGCCTCTTCACCAACATTCTCGTCTACGACTTCAAGAGCCTGTACCCGAGCATCATCCGGACCTTCAACATCGATCCGCTCACGTACGTGCCGCCCTCCGCGGTCGCGGCCGACCTGGATCTGATCCGTACACCGAGCGGCGCCGCCTTCCGCCGCGAGCCCGGCATCTTGCCGGAGCTCGTTGCCCACCTCTGGAGCGAGCGCGATCGTGCCAAGCTGGTCGGCGACGCGCTCGCGTCGCAAGCGATCAAGATCCTCATGAACTCGCTCTACGGCGTGCTCGCGGCCACGACGTGTCGCTTCTTCTCGCCGGCGATCGCCAACGCCATCACACTGACTGGCCAGTATGTCATCCACCTCGCGGCCGAGGAGGTGCGGCGCCTCGGCCACAGCGTCATCTACGGCGATACCGACTCGCTCTTCGTTGCGCTCGCCGAATCCGACGGCGGGGACGTCGAAGCGCGGGCGGAAGAGCTGCGTGCGACGATCGGCGCCACGCTGGTCATGCGGCTGCGGCACGAGTTCAGCGTCGAGAGTCATCTCGAGCTCGAGTACGAGAAGTGCTATCGGCGCTTCTTCATGCCGGTGGTGCGGCAAGGCACCGGTGGCAGCAAGAAGCGCTACGCGGGCCTCGTCGGCGACGGCCCGACGGCACGCGTCGAGTTCGTCGGCCTCGAAGCCGTCCGCCGCGACTGGACGCCACTCGCCAAGCGCTTCCAGCGCGAGCTCGTCGATCGCGTGTTCCACGACCGCCCCGTCGACGGCTTTATCCGAGACTTCCTCGTCGGTTTGCGCGAGGGGCGATTCGACGACTTACTCGCCTACAAGAAGGCCGTGCGGAAGGACCTCGGCGACTATACCAAGACGACGCCCGCCCACGTGAAGGCGGCCCGGAAGCAGACGGGCCCTCGCACGCGCATCATCGAATACGTCGTGACGGACAGCGGCCCCGAGCCGGTCGACGATCGCAGCGGCCGGCTCGACTACGAGCACTACGTCGAGAAACAGATCGAGCCGATCGCCGACGCCGTCCTGCGTTTCGTTGGTCTCTACTTCGCCGACCTCGTCGGTCGTCCGCGTCAGCTCGAGCTCTGGTGAACGGTTGACTGCCACGACGACCGGCGGCATGCCTGCCGTCGTGCCCGGCGGCTCCTCATCGGAATGGATTGCGCCTCTTCCGACGCTGGAAGGCCGCGCCTGGAATCTCGGGTTCGAGCTCGACGTCGCGCAAATCCTCGACCCGACGCACGCGACGCTCGGCCCGGAGGATGCCCGCGCCCACCTCTTCGCCGCCATCGACCCCGCGCTCGCGCCGCTCCTGGCCGGCGAAGACGTGATCGTCGCGGAAGCGATCGTCGGCACGACAGCCACCGCTCGGCCGGCCCTCGCCACGTTGGCCAAGGTCGGCGTCCGCGTGCTCGTCGCGCGGAGCTTCATGGCCGCCGTCACCAGCGTCGGCCGCGAGCTCGGCGTCGCGACCGTCGTCGTCGACACCCCCAACTGCCTGCACACGCACGACCGCCTTCGACTCGATTTCGATGCGGAGAAGATCGTGAATCTTTCGAGCGGTGACCGAGTGCCGATGCGGAACATCGACGAGGCAGGGCGCGCGGCACTGCGATCGACGCTGGCCGTCCGCACGGCCGATTGACCGACGCGGTGGCCCTTCCCCCGGCGCCGAGACTCGAGGCGCCCATGTTACCGCCCGCCTTCTATCTCCAACCGACCTTGCGCGTCGCGCGGCTCCTGCTCGGCAAGATCCTCGTCCACCGCCGACGGGGCGCCGTGACGGCCGGACGCATCGTCGAGGTCGAGGCCTATCGAGGGCCGGACGACCGAGCCGCGCACACAGCGGGCGGCCGGCGGACACCACGAAACGAGGTGATGTGGGGCCCGGGCGGGCGCCTCTACGTCTACTTCACGTACGGCATGCACTACTGCTGCAACGTCGTGACGCGCACGGCCGGCTCGCCGGAGGCTGTGTTGGTACGCGCCCTCGAGCCACTCGTCGGGATTCCGCTGATGCGCCGCCGCCGGGCCGGTGGCGGCGCACACACTACGGACGCGCTGACGCGCGGGCCCGGCAACGTCTGCCGCGCGATGGGCATCGACCGCCGCGTGAACGGTGCCGACCTGTGCGCCGGTCCGATCGTGATTCTCCAGGCACCACGCGTCCGCCCAGTGGACATCGTGGCGTCGACGCGCATCGGGGTCGCGTACGCGGGACCGGACGCGCTGCTGCCCTGGCGCTTTTCGGTCCGCGGCTCGACCGCGGTGTCACGTCCACCGCGCTGAGGATTCAGTCGCGCCTCCATGCGCTTCATCACGTCGACAGGATCAGCCGTCCCGGTTTCGAGATCGACCCCCGTCGTCTCGAGGAAACGCGCCACCATCATGTAAAAGCCGACGGTCAACACGGCCTCACACACCTCGCGATCGGAGAACTGCGCGCGCATCGCCGCCAAGGTCGCGTCGCTCGCCCGCGGCGCGGCGATCAGCTCGTCGGTCAGACGCAACACGATGCGATCCCGCTCCGAGAAACACGGGGCCGCGACGTCGTTCCGTTCGAGCGCGGCGATCTCGTCGTCCGACACGCCGCACGCACGACCGATCGGAACGTGTTGCTGCCACTCATACGGGGCGGGCGACTGATGCCCGACACGCAGAATGATGATCTCGCGCAGACGCGCGTCGAGCTGAGCTTGCGACAGAATGGCGGTTCCGAGCTGGCCGAAGCCGCGGAGGAACGTCGGCATGTGCGGCAGCATGCGGAAGATGTTGAGCGGCGGCAGGCTCGCCGCCAGCGTGCGCACTTCTTCGGGGGCATTCGTCAGATCGGGATAGGGAATACGTGCCATGGAGTCCTCTCGTTCTCAGGTCGTGGGAGGGAAGCCGAGCGCGGCCCAGTGCCCGCTCTTGCCCAGCGATGGTCGGCCTCGCCGCTCGGGCTGCGCTCGATGTGGTCGCTGCCCCAGGCGAGCGCTTCTTGGATCGTGGCGAGGTTGAAACGCATGGGAAGGCTCGCGCTACGTAGGAAATCACTCCTGCCAAGGCAAGGAGGATCAGCGTGCGACGCGCGCATTCTTGACTCCCCCGGCAGCGAGTGATTCGAAACGGCGTGGTTCGCGAGTTCCTCTGGCGCACTCCAGTCTGGCAAGCCGATCTGGATGCGTTCGGTGAGGTCCGAAACGTGACCGTGCTGCGATTGCTGCAGGAGGCCGCAACCAGGGCGTCGAGCGACGTCGGCTTCGACGGGGCGTACTACGACAGGGTCGGTGCGATGTGGATCATTCGCCGCACGGCGCTGACGCGTACGGGTACGATCCGTTATGGCGACGAGCTCACCGTGCGCACCTGGATCGCCGACTTCCGGCGCGTACGCTCACAACGGGAGTACGAGGTGACCGTGGCTGATCGAGTCGTGGTGCGCGCTTCCACCGATTGGGTCTTCGTCGATCGCACCCTCGGCCGCCCGCGGCGCATTCCGGCCGAGTGGGAAGCGGCCTTCCCGCTGCCGCCCTCACCGTCGCCCCGCGTTCCGTTTCCCGAAGCAGAAGCGCCCTCGGAGGTGCTCACCTTGCATCGCCGCGTCGAAAGCCACGACCTCGACGCGCTCCAGCACGTCAACAATTCAAACTACGTCTCGTTCCTCGAGCAGGCGGCGCTCGATGCCGTGAGCCCTCACGGGTGGGATCTCCCTGCCCAGATCGCCGCCGGCGGACGTCTGGCGGCCGTACGCCACGACCTCGAGTATCTCGACGCGGCACTCTACGGCGAGACGCTCGCGATCACGACGTGGCTGACCGCCGCCGACGCAAACGGTGTCGAACGGCACACGCTCTTGCACCGCGGTGATCCTCGTCGCCCGTTGCTGCAGGCCCGTAGTCACTACCAGTGGATCGCCGCTGCGGGTCCGACGGCGCTCCCAGCCGCACTCCGCGAGGCTTTTCGCGCCCCCTGATTTGCGGGGGTACCCGGCTTCCGATATCGTCCGGCGCCATGAATCCTCAACGTCGGACGCGCAAAGTCAGGATCGGTCGCACCTCCGTCGGCGGCGATTCACCCGTAGTCGTGCAGAGCATGTGCGCCACCAAGACGCGCGACGTCGACGCGACGGTGGCCCAGGTGCATCAGCTCGCGGCCGCCGGTGCCGGCGTCGTGCGCATCGCCGTCGACAACGAGAAAGAAGTCGCCGCGTTGATCGAGATCCGATCGCAGACCGAAGGCGTCAACCTCTCGGTGGATCTCCAGGAGAACTACCGCGTCGCCCTGTCCGTCGCCCCCTACGTGGACAAGATTCGTTACAATCCCGGTCACCTGCATCACATCGAGCGCGCCAAATCCATTCAAGACAAGGTCGGGTGGATCGCCAACATCGCGATGGACCACGACTGCGCCATTCGGGTTGGGGTCAATTGTGGATCGGTCGCTCCCGAGTTCCTCGAGCGCAACCCCGGAAACCAGCTCGAGGCCATCGTGCAGTCGGCGCTCTTCCATTGCGACCTCATGGAGGAGCTCGGTTTCGACCGTTTCGTCGTATCGCTGAAGGACTCCGATCCCGACAAGGTGATCGCCGCCAACTCGCGCTTCTCGGAGGCCCGTCCCGACATTCCGATCCACCTCGGCGTCACCGAAGCCGGCATGCCCCCCGAGGGCATCATCAAGAGCCGTCTCGCCTTCGAGAAGCTCCTGGCGCGCGGGATCGGCGACACCATTCGCGTCTCGCTGACCCTGCCGAACGAGCGCAAGCACGAAGAGGTCGAGGTCGGCCACAAGATCATCAAGGACGTCGCCGAGGGTCGGTTCATCTCGGTACCCGACTTCGGCAAAGGGCTGAACATCATCTCGTGCCCGAGCTGCTCGCGCGTGGAGAACGAAAGTTTCATCGAGCTCGCGCAGCACGTCCGCGAGCTCACGACCTACGCGGCTGCCCACCGGATCACCATCGCGGTGATGGGCTGTCGGGTGAACGGCCCTGGGGAAACTGACGACGCCGATCTCGGCCTCTGGTGTGGCCCGACCACGGTGAATCTCAAGAAAAAGGACGTAAAGGTCGGGGCGTACAGCTACACCGACGTGCTGCCGAAGCTCCGCGAGGAGCTCGATCTCTTGATCGCCGCGCAGAGCTGACACGCGGGGGACGTCGGCCCGGTTTCAGTCCGGGCGGCGCGCGGGGTTCGGGTAGAACTTGCCTGCGGCGATCGTGAGCGGCGTCGGGTCGTCCGCCGCACAGATCTCGGCCTCGACTCGCAGGTAGCGACCTTCGTCGGCGACGATTCGTGCACGAGCGACGAGCGGCCGTCCGATTGGACACGGCTGCCGATAGCGGAGATTCAACTCTCCCGTGACGACGAAGCCGCCACGCGTGAAGAACGCGACGGCACAGCACGTCTCGTCCAGCAGAACTGCCTGGATACCGCCGTGCACGACGTCCGGCGCACCCTGATGGGCGGGGCCGATCGTCGTCTCGCAAGAAACGCCGTCCCCGTCGCGGAAGAACCGGAGTCGCAGTCCCGCCGGATTGTCGGGAGAACAGCCGAAGCAGTGGCCGCCCGCGGGAAAGAAAAGCTCCTCGCGAGCGGCCTGCACGTCGGACACTTCAGATGCGCTCGATGATGGTCGTCACACCCATGCCGCCACCGATGCACATGGTGATGAGACCGGTCATCTTGTTCCGCCGCTCGAGCTCGTCGAGCACCGCGCCAATCAACATGGCCCCGGTTGCGCCGAGCGGGTGGCCGAGCGCGATGGCACCGCCGTTGACGTTCACGATATCGGGATCGATGCCGCAATCACGGATGACCTTGAGCGGCACAGTTGCGAAGGCTTCGTTGATTTCGACGAGGTCGATGTCCTTGATCGTCATGCCGGCTTTTTTGAGACAGCGCTCTGTCGCGGGAACGGGGGCCGTGAGCATGATCACCGGCTCCGCGCCGTGCGTCGCGATGGCCCGGACACGCGCCCGCGCCTTCAAGCCGTGGGACCGCGCGTAGGCGGGCGATGAGATCAGCACAGCCGCCGCGCCGTCGACGATGCCGCTCGAGTTGCCGGCCGTATGGACGTGGTCGATCCTCGCAACCTGTGGGTAAACCTTGCGGGCCTTCTCGTCGAAGGTGAGCTGGTCACCCTTCTGCACGTAACTACCGAGCTGCGTGAACGACGGATCGAGCTTGCCGAGCGCTTCGAGTGTGGTTTGGGGACGCGGGAACTCATCGTGATCGAGTGCGACTTTGCCTGTAAGATCCTTCACGGGGACGACGCTCTTCTTGAAGCGTCCCTCCTCGAGGGCAACTTTGGCGCGCTGCTGGCTTGCGAGCGCAAAACGATCGACGTCGTCACGGGTGAAGCCTTCGAGGGTCGCGATCAGATCCGCCGAGATGCCTTGGGGCACGAGTGGATACATCTCGCGCAGGTGGCGATTGTGGCCGTCGATACCGGAGCCGTCGGAGCCCATGGGCTGTCGCGACATGCTTTCGACACCCCCGCCGACAACGAGTTCCTGCTGGCCGGACATGACGCCCATGAGCGCGAAGTTCACCGCCTGCTGGCCCGAGCCGCAGAAGCGATTCAGCGTAACCCCCGTGACCTCGTTCGGCCACGCCGCGGCGAGTGTCGCCATGCGGGCGATACACGCACCTTGCTCGCCTGCGGCGGTAACGCATCCAGCCACGACGTCCTCGACGTCTTTTGGGTCGAACGAGTGGCGCGCCGCCAGAGCTTGCAGCGCTTGCGCCAATAGCTCCTGCGGATGGATGTGCGAGAGAGCACCGCTTTCTTTCTTGCCGCGTCCGCGTGGGGTGCGAACGGCATCGATGATCCATGCGTCTGCCATCACGTTCTCCTGTCGAGGTGAAATGTGGCGGCACTAAACCCTGCCCCGAAAGCCATTGCAACGATGCGTGCGCGCAGGAAACGCTGCCTCGGTCTAGGGAAACCCGCAGGGTCGGCACGACATGGCTGCTCACGGACGATCGCTGGGAGGTCATTGCCACGAGGTCATCGCCCTCGACCTCGCCGAGCGACTCGTGCAATCTTTCCGTATGGTCTCGCCGCGCCTGCGCCCCGCGGTCCCACTGCCGACCCCGGTCGACTATACGCGATTGCGGCAGGTGCTTGCCGTGAAGATCGTCGCCACGTTGGCGCTGTGGGCGCTCCCGTTGCTGCTGTTGCCCGCGCCGTGGTTTCCGACGTTCGGAATCCCAGAACCGTCCCTCGAGGCGATCATTTTCGTTCGCCTCCTCGGCGCCGCGTACCTGGCGCTGGTTTCGGGCTATGCGCTCGCGTGGCAAGCGCCGTCCCGTCACCCGGGCGCGATTTTGGTTGGCCTCGTTTCGAATGGGCTCGTATCGCTCATGATCGTCAATGTCGGAGCACAAGGCGGCTTTGCGACCTGGCCGATGCTCGGCACGGCGTACATGTGGAGCAGCGCGCTCCTCACGGCGGGACTCGCCGCCGCATTGGCCAAGACCGGGCAGCCGCTTTTACGTCGTTTGGCCGAACGACAGCGTCCAGGGTCAATGAAAATCGTGTGAAGGCGGAGGCGCCCCAGCAAGGAGCGTCATCTCTTCGAAAGCGCGCCCCAACACGTGAATCACGCCGTCGGCGTGTTGGATCGGCCCCTCGACCCGCAACAGACGGGCGGTGTGCAACAAGCGTCGATACTGGCGGAACACGTCGGGGCGCACGGCGACATTGCACGTGCCGGTTTCGTCTTCGAGTGTCAGAAACAACATGCCCTTGGCGGTTCCAGGGCGTTGTCGAACGATGACGTGGCCGGCGACACGAACGAAAGAGCCGTTCCGAACATTCCGGACCTCGGCGCTCGTCAGGACTCCGTGACCGCGCAGCCGGTCGCGAAGATGAGCCATCACGTGAGGACCAGTCGTGACACCGGTGCTGGCATAATCGGCGAGCGTTTCTTCGAGCGGAGACATCGGGGGAAGCGACGACGGCACTTCCGTCACGTCGGATGCCGGACGCGCGCGAGCGCCGAAGAGCGTCGTCGGGTCGCGGTCGAGTGCGGCGAGCTGCCACAAGACGTCGCGACGATGTCCACCGAACGCCGCGCAGGCCCCGGCATGCGCGAGACGTTCCCGTTCGTCTTCGTGCAGCAAGCTTCGCGTCACCAGATCAGCGAGGCTCACGAACGGCGCTCGGGATCGTTCCGTCTCGATGCGCCTCGCTGCGCCCTCACGCAGCCCCTGCACGTAGCGCAGCCCGAGGCGGAGCGCCCCCGCCTCGATCGAGCAGCGCCATCCGGAGCACGTCACGTCGATCGGACGCACCGCGACTCCGTGACGCTCGGCGTCCTTCACCAGTGTCGCCGGGTGATAGAAACCCATCGGCCAATTGTTGAGCATCGCGCAGTAAAACGCGGTCGGATGATGCGCCTTCAGATACGCCGAGGCGTACGCGATCAGCGCGAAGCTCGCGCTGTGGGACTCTGGAAATCCGTAGAGCGCAAACGATGTGATTCCCTTGACGATGGCTTCTGCGGCTTCCCCGACGATGCCGTGAGCCGTCATGCCCGAACGGAGGCGCGCTTCGATCTCGACCATGCGCGCCGTCGAGCGTTTGAACCCCATGGCACGGCGAAGCTCTTCGGCTTCACCGCCGGTGAAGCCGGCAGCGATCATGGCGATGCGCAGGAGCTGCTCTTGGAAGAGCGGCACTCCGAGCGTCCGCTCGAGAATCGGCTGGAGCGACGGGTGCGGATAGGTGACGGGCTCGCGTCCGGCCCGGCGCCGAAGATAGGGATGCACCATCTGGCCCACGATCGGTCCCGGACGGATGATCGCCACCTCCACGACGAGATCATAGAAGCACTTGGGTTTGAGCCGCGGCAGGGTTGCCATCTGGGCCCGACTTTCGACTTGGAATACCCCGATTGTGTCAGCTTTTTGGAGCAGGTCGTAGACGGCCGGATCGTCCTGCGGCAGACGCGCGAGATCGATGGTCACCCCGTCGTGCTCACGCACCAGCGGAATGGCATCTTCCAACACAGCCATCATGCCGAGACCGAGAAGGTCGACCTTGATGATCCCGAGGTCGGCACAATCGTCTTTGTCCCATTGGACGACCACACGGCCCGGCATGCTCGCGGGCTCGAGTGGAACGATCTCATCGAGTCGGCCGGCGGCCAGCACCATCCCTCCGGAGTGCTGCCCGAGATGGCGCGGTAAGTTCTGTATGCGCCGGACGAGATCCACCAACAAACGCACCCGCGGAGCGGAAGGATCGAAACCGGCGGCCACCAGCTGGTTCGAGACCTCGTCGTCGGGGTCGCGAAACTCGAATGCTCGCAGCAAGCTCGCCAAGCGCGCGATCGGCTCGGACTCGAAACCCAGCACCTTGCCGACCTCGCGCACCGCGCTCCGCGAACGATAGGTGACGACGTTCGCCGTCATGGCCGCACCGTGAACGCCGTAGCGTCGATACACGTACTGAATGACGGCCTCACGGCGGTCACCACTCGGCAGATCGATGTCGATGTCGGGCCATTCACCGCGCTCTTCGGAGAGAAACCGTTCGAAGAGCAATCCCATCCCGACCGGGTCGACGGCCGTGATGCCGAGCGCATAGCAGACGGCGCTATTGGCGGCGGACCCACGGCCCTGCGCCAAGATGCCTTGCTGGCGACAATACTCGACGATGTCCCAGACGATGAGAAAATATCCGGCGAGATTGAGGCGACCGATGACGGCGATCTCATGATCGAGCTGAGCTCGGATCCGAGGCGTGATTTGGCCATATCGGTTGCGGGCCCCTCGCTCGGCGAGCTCCTGGAGATGGGCGATGGCATCGCGTCCCGGCGGCAACTCTATACTCGGGAAACGATACCCGAGATCTGCCAGTGTGAAGCGACAACGCTCCGCGACTCGGCGCGTGTTCCGCACGGCTTCGGGTATGTCGCGAAACAAGGCGCACATCTCACGCGCCGATTTGAGATGACGCTCGGCATTCGCGACGAGTCGCCTGCCGGCACCGTCGAGGGTCGTCTTCAATCGCAGGCATGCGAACACGTCGAGCAGACGGCGATCTTCCGGTCGGGCATGCTGCACGTCATTGCTGGCCACGAGTGGAACCCCCGTTGCCTCCGCCAGGCCTACGAGGCGGCTCGTGATCCGTTCTTGCCGACGATCGAGATGACGATGAATCTCGACGTAGCACTGCTCCGCACCGAACAGGGATCGCAAACGATCGAGACGCAGGGGGAGATCGGGATCATCGACCGTTCCGAGCATCGCGCCCTCCCCACCCGGCACCAAGGCGACGAGCCCCCCGGCATGCTCTTCCACATCATCCCAACCGAGCTCGCATTCCCCCTTCGGGGCACGCAGCTTGCCGGAGGTGATGAGCCTGCAGAGATTTCGATAGCCGCGATGATCGGCGACGAGGAGAGCCAACCGTCGACCATCGATGGCGACATCGGCACCAATGAGCGCTCGTAACCCCGCAGTGCTCGCGGCACGAAACGCACGAGGGGCACCGTAGACGCCATCCCGATCGACGATCGAGATCGTATCGTGCTGCAACCGCGCGGCTTCCGTCACGAGATCCTCAGGAAGCGAGGCGCCAGCCAAGAAGCTGAAGGCACTCCGACATCGGAGCTCGACGTAGGATTCGGCGTCAGTCATACACGCCGTCCGCCAACCACCGTCGTTCGCGCAAGTCACGGAAAATGCGGTACACGCCGCCGTCGGTCAGCTCGACGTCGTAGTACTCCCGCGCAAAGGGGCCTGTGGTCCACCATTCGCCACGCAGGCGCCATGGACCGGCCCACTGCACGACACGTCCCCCGAATCCGCGACCACGAACGTAATCGAGCTGTCCTGCGCTTTCAAAAACTTCCAACTCCACGGCAGGACGAAACGCGCGCAGCGCCAGACGAATGACTGGGGGCCCCGCACTCGCTTGAGCGTCGGGTGTCGGTCCGGCATCCGAGGGCGTCGCTTCGAACGGTCGGAGCTCAACCGCTTCTGGGCGATGGGAGTCGCTGCGCCGCAATACCCCGACACGATCCGGCCCACACAAAACCGACAATCGAGCCAACGCGGAGGCCAATGCCGCTGGAGCTGGGCCCGTAGGTCGGAGGAGGTCCAATTGGGTCGGACGGAGCCTGGTCACCACTCCGGCGATGGAAATCTTGACCACTGCCTGCGCGAGCGGACGCTGCTCGATCTCCGCCCTCACCAAGGTGACGAAAACCTTGTGGTCGGTGGTCGGTGCTGATGCGCCGACCCGGCGAAAATCACGACCTCCATTCTCGAACTCAAATGCGAGCTCGAGCTCGCGACATCCCAGACCGTGCAACTCGATCCGATCGGTCACACATCCGATCAATCGACGCAGAAGGAAGATGAGCGGCTCAAGGTAATCGATTCCATAGTCGAGCGCGAGACTCTCTTCGAAAACATGAGGCGTCGGCCTTGCGACGAGAGGCTCGTCGTCCTCACCACGAGCTCGTCGCACCAAGACACGGCCGGCGGGCCCGAGCCGATGCGCAACGGCCCCTGGCGAGAGACGGGCGAGATCTCCGATGAACCGAATTCCCCAAATGGCCAGCTGCTTGGCGCTTTCGGGGTCCGGATCGATCCAAGCAAGGGGGAGTGGGGCCAAGAACGCCGACGTCTGACCAGACGGAATGATCCGGATTCCGTTACTTTCACGTGCGGCAACCGATGCGGCAAGCTTCGTGTCAGCAATGCCGACGCGGACCGGAAATCCATGTCGATCCGCGCGCGCAGACAGCAACGTCGCGAGTGCAGCCTCGGACGGGTAGAGCACTTCGCTTCCGTCGCAATCTAGAAAAACACGACCTCGATCGCCGATTTCGACTCGCGAGCTCACAGATCCAGCAACGTCGGCGAGGGCCATCATTGCTGCGGCGATCGCCTCCTTCGAAACTGGAAGGATCAAGACGGAGTCAGCAATGCCACGGATATGTGCGGCGCGAATTCCAGGAAGGATGCCGATTCGCTCGGCATCAACAGACACGGCGACGACAATACTGCGCGGCGTTTCCCCGTCGGTGAGTGCCACCGGCCGCTCCGCAAGATTGGGGTCCAAGCGGAGGTGCGCCCGAACACACAGGTCTGGCACCCAGAGACACCCGATGCGCGACATGACTCAGCCGGACGTCGACGCAAAAAGATCGACCGCAACAGCGCTGGGAGGCCCATACTTGTGCCTTCGAAGATGCAGAGCACTTGCGGCCCCCTCGAAGATGGGACACGGGCCACCTTTCCCAAGGAATATGCGGCGGCTTGCGCAGATCTCGAGAGAAAGCGTCGCAAAGGATCCGGCGAGGCTCGTAGCACCGAGAACCACGATGGCGGCATCACGATGCACTGCCGCACGCGCCATTCGCAGCCAGACCGATGAGGGCAACACGGCCCCGGACGTAGGTGGACCACCGAGGTCGAGAACCACCAGATGAAATCCGCCCGCCGCCAACACCTGATCGACCGCGCGAAGGGCCGAAACCCTATCCCTGGGATTCAGCCAAAGAATTCGCTCGAGATTAGCGCCCGCCCCGTGCACCCCTTCAGGGTCGAGCGTGTTCGGCAGATCGATCCAAACGACGTACTCGCCACCACGCGTCGCCGCTGCGGTAAGTAGGTAGGCGAATGTCGTCCGACCAGACGAGACTTGTCCAAAGATCTCTGTGATGGCTCCGCGTGGCAGCCCGCCGTCGAGAAAGGCGTCGAGCGTTGGGATGGCGAGAGAAAGATGCGAGCGATGCCCTCGAACATGATGTCTAAGACGGCCTCGAATCGGGCCAAGGTCGGCTATTAGTTGGCGGATGCGGGGAGAAGGTGCGACCACACCCCCAGTTTCGCCTTATTTTCGCCCATTAGTCCAGATGCGTGTCACCAACAACGGGACAGTCATCGCTCGGAGTACGGTCCAACCGCTTCACGAGCCAGTTATCGTCATCGGCATCCTTACGGAAGAACTCGATGGCAAACCCGATCAGCTGCACGTTCCCCTCATCGTATCCAAACAGCCAACGCTCCTTGAGCGGCACCGGGCTCACCTTGCACAGAAAGCCGTCCATCAACTTCCGCTGCCCTTGCCCGTCACTGCTCTCTTCGACTGCGATCACCGCCCCCATTGCCGCTTGCACCTCGGAAGGTGACATCCCTTCCCGAACCTCACGGACCTTCTCTCGCGCATGCTCGAATGCTACTCGCCCTCGGGATCTCTGCTCGGCCTCAGAGAGTTGCTTCACCGGCTTACGATCGAGCGCATAACGTCCCATACAACCCTGCAGGGCAATCACCGCTAGCCCACAAGCCAGCGGCTTAACGTTCCAATTTCGACCAATCCCCATCACACACAACCTTCCTGTTGTGCAGCGAACTCCACCGAAGCTTCAACTCATCGTCAAAATAAAAGAGGCCTGGACCCCCTCTACGGGAGTCCAGGCCTCTTGATGAGATCCGGCGGCGTCCTACTCTCCCACGTGGCGACCACGCAGTACCATCGGCGCTGGAGGGCTTAACGGCCGTGTTCGGGATGGGAACGGGTGTGACACCTCCGCCATTGCCACCGGAAACTTGTCCACGCTAATCATCAATCAACGGCTCAAGGCTCGTCGATCAAAACAACTAGCGTGCGATGTACGGGCAATCGGTGAATGCAAGCGCGATGACTGCTCCAGTAAAAATATTGTGGTCAAGCCGCACGGCCAATTAGTACCGGTTAGCTTCGCTCATTGCTGAGCTTCCACGCCCGGCCTATCAACCTCGTCGTCTACGAGGGGCCTTTAGGGGCCTTACGGCCCGGGATTCCTTATCTTGGGATGGGCTTCCCACTTATATGCTTTCAGCGGTTATCCCTTCCGCACATAGCTACCCGGCGGTGCCACTGGCGTGACAACCGGAACACTAGCGGTGCGTCCAACCCGGTCCTCTCGTACTAAGGTCAGCTTCCCTCAAGAATCCTGCGCCCACGGCGGATAGGGACCGAACTGTCTCACGACGTTCTGAACCCAGCTCGCGTGCCACTTTAATCGGCGAACAGCCGAACCCTTGGGACCTGCTCCAGCCCCAGGATGTGACGAGCCGACATCGAG